>ENA-OSEO01001817-OSEO01001817.1-sediment-metagenome-genome-assembly--contig:-NODE-1817-length-35042-cov-8.321750_pt1 | contig 35042 bp, 36 predicted proteins | sample MGYA00237883_ERZ534232 | MGnify/ENA metagenome assembly ERZ534232 | reverse complement strand
AGGTCTGGGTCCAGCTACAGTGCATCCTCTCCCGCGGGCGGCTCCTCGTCGGGCAGCGTGATGGGCATCAGGACGTAGAGGAAGTTTTCTTCCCCCGGACGGGATAGGCTCATCTGCCCGTTGGGGCCGTTGAAGCAGAGGTGCGCCAGGGACCCGTGAAGGGCTTTCAGACCCTCCAGGAGGTACCGGGCGTTGAAGGCGATGCGCAGGGATTCGCCGTCGATGTCGGCGTCAAGCTCTTCCGCCGCTTCACCGACTTCGGGGGCCCGGGCCGAAATTTTCAGGCTTCCTCCCGGGGCCAGGTTCATCACGATCATCCGGCTGAAATCCCGAACCACGAGTTCGGCCCTTTCCAGGGCCGAAACGAAGGCCATCCGGTCGATGGTCATCCAGGTCGTCCTGTTTTTCGTCAGGATCTTCTCGTAGGGGGGGAAGGTCGAATCCACGCGGCGGATCGAAAACTCCACGCCCTCCGTCTGGAAATAGGCCTGCGAATCGTCCACCAGCACCCTGACGGGAGCCTGGTCCTCCATCGTCCCCAGGACCCTCTTCAGCTCGTTGAGTCCCTTCAGGGGAAGGAGGGTCCGGCTTTCCTCGCCGCCTTCTCCGGCAGGCACGTCAGCCGTTGAAAGGGAAAGGCGCCTTCCGTCCGTGGAAACCACCCTGACCATCGGGCCGCCCACCTGGAAAAGGGCCGTCCCGAGGTACTGGGGGAATTCCTCGTTGGGGGAACCGGAGAAGGTACCCTCGTCCAGGAGCCTCTCAAGGTCGCCCACCGTCGAATCGAAAAGAAGGCGGGCCGCCGACGAAACCGGAAGCTTCGGGAACTCCTCGACCGGGTAGGTCGTGAACCGGTACCGGCTCTTGCCTGCCGTGAGGGTGGCCTTGCCTGCCTGGATGTCGACGATGAAACTGTCCGCGGGAACCTTCTTGAAAAGCTCCCCGACCACCTTGATCGGGAACACGACCTCACCGGGTTCCTCCACCGTGACTCCTGCAGCCCGACAGGTGACGCTGGTTTTCAAGTCGGTCGCCTGGAGAGTGATGGAGTTGCCGTCGGCGAGGCAACGGATCCCTGAAAGGACGCTGAGAGTGCTCGTTGTGCTGGTATTCCGCTCTGCCATCTGCCAGGTTTTTACAAAGGCGTTTTTCTCGATCCGCAACTTCACGTTGTCACACTCCCTTCCTGCGTCTTTTACACGTCTGTTCAAAAGAAAGAAACCGTAGGAGAAGCTTTAGGGACCGTGGATAAGTGGAAAAGCACCCTAGCCCCTTGCGGGGATTACCTTTCCCCTGTGGAGAAACGGTCCGGAACCCGCCACATTCTGTCCACAATATCCACACACAAACTGTGGAAAGAGTGTATTCAGTGAAACCTTGTGGATAACCTGGCGGTTTTGCACGGGGTTGTCACAGCTTTCCCGTTATGTTATCCACAAAAATACGGATTTTCGGGTCACTTTTCAACATTTCCGCGATTTTCTTGCAGGCGTGGATCACCGTGGTGTGATCCTTCTTCTTGAAGGCATACCCGATCTGCTGGAGGCTGGCCTCCGTATGGGCACGGCTGATGTACATCGCCACCTGCCGGGCCAGGGAAACCTCCGCCGTCCGCTTGCTGGAGGTGAGGTCCTCCACGGACATGCCGTAGCCTTCGGCCACGTACTGCTGGATCACGTCGATGGTCACCGGCCCCTTCGAAACGTGGCGGATGATGTCCTTCAGCCACACGGCGGCGTTCTCGATGGTCATCGGCTCGTTGTTCAGCTCGGCGCAGGCCGCGATCCGGTTCAGGCTGCCTTCCAGCTCGCGGATGTTCCTGGGGATGTTCGTGGCCAGGAAGTTGATGACCTCCTCGGGGATGGTCCAGCCCCTCAGGATGGCTTTTTTCTGCAGGATGGCGATGCGGGTTTCAAGGTCGGGGATCTGGATGTCCGTCACCAGGCCCCACTCGAAGCGGCTGACCAGCCTTTCCTCCACCCGCTGGATCTCCTTCGGGGGACGGTCGGAGCTGATGACGATCTGCCGTTTTGCGTCGTGGAGGCTGTTGAAGGTATGGAAAAATTCTTCCTGGGTGCTTTCCTTGTTGGCCAAAAACTGGATGTCGTCGATGAGGAGCACGTCCACCGAGCGGTACCGGTTCTTGAATTCCTGGGTCCGGTTGTCCTTGATGGAGCTGATCAGCTCGTTCGTGAATTTCTCGGAGCTGACGTAGCAGACCTTGGCGTTGTTCTGCTTGTTGATGAGGTAGTGGCCGATGGCGTGCATGAGGTGGGTCTTGCCCAGCCCCACGCCCCCCCAGACGAAAAGCGGGTTGTAGGCCACGCCGGGAGACTCGGCCACCGCGAGGCTTGCCGCGTGGGCCAGCCGGTTGGACTTGCCGATGACAAAGCTGTCGAAGACGTAGTTGGGGTTGAGGCCGAACCGGGAAACCGGGGGCGCCGGGGTGGCCGCCTTTTCGGCGCGCTGCTGCTCCGCAGGCCGTACCTCGGAGCTGACGCGCAGCTCGACGCCCTTGAGCGAGCCCTGCTTCCGGGCGGAATCGCTAAGGGATTCGAGAAAACGGGACTGGATCTGTTCCTTGACGAACACGTTGGGCACGTCAAGAACCAGCGTGCCGTCGACGATCTCAAGGGGTTCGCAGGTGCGCATCCATATTTCCCAGGCCCCGCCGGGAGATTCTTCCCGTGTGGCCTGGATGATGTCCTGCCATAGAACCTGAACGTCTTTGGACAAAAGAATCACCTCAAGAAAGCCGTTTCTTCAAGCCGGCAGAAAAAGGATAGCACAAGAACATCCACAAAAGTTATACACATATCCACATCCTTTTCCCGAAACCTTGTGAAAAGGTCGGACCCCCCAAGGGAACGGGCCCGACGAATTATCCAACAATAAGCGACAATCTGACGAATCCTGCAAACCCGGTCCCTGCAAGGGCCAATTATTATCCACACGATCTATGCACCGCCGCCGGGCGCATGGGGAAAACAATTGTGGAAGAAAAAAACGGACCGGACCACGGCAAGGGACGGTTCGTTTTTTCATAAGCTTTTTAGGCTACAATCTTGTGGACAAGTTTCGAGGAGGAGAGATTCGCTTGGAAAACGCCGTCACTCACATCATCAGCCACACCGACCTGGACGGGGTCACCGCCGCCGCGGTCGCATGGGCGGCCGCCTGGCCGGAATCCGCCCCGGTGAAAGTCACCCTCACCGGCTACGGGGAAGTGGACAACGCCCTGCTCGAAAGCCTGGGGACCGGGCAGAAGCCCCTGGTCCTCGACCTTTTCTGCCAGCGCCAGCAGACCGTCGACGAACTGGACCGGCGCTACGTGCCCGGCGACAGCCCCTTTCTCTTCGATCACCACGAGAGCACTTTCGAGCGCTACGGAAACCGGCCCTGGGCGGTGGTGGACACCTCCCGCTGCGCGGCGGCCGTCTACCATGCCTGGCTCCTGGAGCAGCCCCTCGAGCGTGCCGTGAGGGCCCGCGTGGAGCGGATGGCGGACATCGTGGAGATGGCCAACGACCGGGACCTCTGGCTGGGTAAAAAGCCGGACAGCCGCCTCTGGCAGGCCCTGGTCACCCTTTGCGGCCCGTGGGGGACCCTGATGCGCCTCGCGGCGAACCCCGACGCGGCGCTTTCGGAGTCCGAACGCGACGTGACGGAACGGTTCGTCAAGGCCCAGGAGGAACGGTTCGCCCGGGCCCTCGAGCGCGTGCTTCGCATCAGGGACGAGCTGGTCTTCGTTCCGCCGGACCTCCTCGAGTTCGGGGACGTCTCCGACTTTTGCGGCCTGGTGCTGGACCGGATGGACAACCCCCCCGCCCTGGCGGCGGTGCCCGCCCGGCGCCCTGCGGGCGACTGGGCCGTTTCCATGCGGAGCCGCGGCGGCCTGGCCGGCCGCATCACGGGCCTGCTGAAAGACGGACGCAAGGTCCGGGGAGGCGGGCACGGGGACGCCGCCGCCCTTTATTTCCCGCCCCACTACTCCGCCGACCAGATCCGGGAAAGCCTGCTTTCCGCCCTCCGTACGGCGCGGGAAGCCGACCGCCCGGTGGGCCTTTCGCTGGGGGACCTGCTGAAGGAAAAGCTCGGGGAAAAGTAGGGACGATTTTCCGGAAGACGACGAAAAAAGGGCCGGAGGGGAAAACGAACCCCTCCGGCCCCTGCCATGTCCGGGTTTTGTCCCGTCCCTAGAGCTCCCTGACGGAAGAAGCGATCTTCACGCCGCGCTTTTTCAGTTCCTCGAGCATACGGGCGACGGCGACGGGGTTTTTGCCCACCGCCTCCGGCGGGTTCACGCCGGGCATGTCGAGGACACCCTCGGCCAGCAGGCGCCCCACGATGACGCAGGGGAAGCCCGTGGTGCGGCTCATGGACGGGAATCCCGTTGACATGTCCTTCTCGTCGTACAGGGTGTAGGCGTGCCGGAGCTTTTTCCCGTCCTTCTCGCCCGTGACCTCCACGTGGAAGAAGGTGAACTCGTTTTCCTTCTCGCCCAGCTTCATCTTCGGGTAGGCCAGGGCGCCGAACAGGTCGCGGGGGGCCACCTTCATGCCTTTCACGTCCAAGGGGTCGGTGTCGAACAGCCCGATCTCCCGCAGCAGCGTCATGTCCCGGGCGGTGCCGGGGTAGCGGAGCGTGTACTCCGTCACGTTCGGCGAGGGGATGGTGTCCAGCAGGGTGCGGGAACCGTCGGTGAAGAAACCCTCCATCTCGGGAAGCGGGATGCCGGGGATGTCGAACTTCATGAGTTTGCACCCGGAGAGGGCCGGAACGGTGACGATCTTCCCGTCGCGCTTGGTGCGGGCGGGGCGGACGTACTCCTCGATGAGGTCGTCGGGGGAGAAGACGAGCTTGTAGTTGAAGGGAGCCTCGGGGTTCTTGGGCAGGCCGGTGACGGAGTAGGTGACGTCGTCCACGCGGTCCAGCTGCGTACAGGCGTAGCCGATGAGGACGCTGGACGCACCGGGGGCCACCCCCACGTCCTCGAAGGTGGTGACGCCGTACTTTTTCGCCTCGGCGTCCCATTCCCTGTAGTCCTCGCCCATGAAGGAGATGTCGGACATGTTCACGCCGGCCCGGATGACGGCCCCGAGCATGGCGTAGCCCAAAAAGCCCGGGACGGCGCCGATGACGAGGTCCTGCCCCTTGACGGCGGCGGTGATGGAGTCGGGGGAAGCGAAGTCCACGTCGGTGCGGACGGACAGGGGGCCCTTCGCCCGGGCCTTCGTTTTGGCCAGGTTCGCCTCGCTGGCGTCGCAGACGGTGACGTCATACCCCTCGTCCGCGGCCAGGTCCAGGGCCATGACCGACCCCACGAGGCCGCATCCCAGCACGGTAACTTTCTTCTTCAAAACAATCCCCTCCCTGAAATGTATACGATTAATGGATTAGCCCCATTCTAGGGGCTCGGGGTGTTTCCGTCAAGAAAACCGGGAAAGCCTGCCTTCAAAGGGAAAATAGGCGAAAGGCGGAAAACGGCCGGTGTCGGGCAGCGGTGGAATGTATACGCCACGGATGGCCCCGGTTAGAGTATCATGAGTGCAGGGCAGGTTTTTTCCAGCCAAGGGAAGGGTGAGTCGCCGTGTCCGAAGAAAAGCCTTTCTGCAAAAGGATCACGCCCGGGTTCCTGAAGAAGAACCTGGAAGAATACAAGCAATGGATCAGCGAACCCCTTTACGTCTGCACGAAGTGCGGCCGGGTCGCCCGCAGGGCCCGGGACCTCTGCAAGCCCGTCCCCCTGCAGGGTGCGGTGGAGACCGGCGGCAAGGACGACTAGGGAGAGCGCCCGTGAGGGATTTCCGCGTCGCCATCCTCTACGCCTCGGTGGGGACCGGCCACAAGACGGCCGCCCTGGCCCTCACCCGCTGGTTCCAGATGGAGTGCCCGGGGGTGAAGACCGTCTGCCTGGACACCCTGGCCTACTCGTCCCCGCTGGTGAGGGGCATCTACACCCGGAGCTACCTGGAGATGGTCCGCAGGGCCCCGCAGCTGTGGGGCTACTTCTACGAGTCCATGGAACACCCGGAATCCCAGGACGGCCTGCTGGCCACGCTCAACGAGCTGGCCGAGCGGCTGAACATCTCCAAGCTCCGCCTCAGCCTGGAAACTTTCGCCCCCGACATCATCCTTTTCACCCATTTCTTCGGGACCACCGCCGTCGTCTCGGCCTTCCCGGAAATTCCGGTCTATTACGTGAACACCGATTTCCTGAGCCACATCTTCCACCGGAGCAAGTCCTTCGCGGGCTGGTTCGTGGCAAGCACGGAGGCGGTCCGACAGTATGCCGCCGACGGCCTGGACCTGGACCGGGTGGTTTTCTCGGGGATCCCCATCGACCCCGCCTACAGCAGCCCCCCGACCCGCGAGGAGGCCCGTGCCCGGCTCGGCATCCGGGGCAGCGCCCCCTCCGTCCTGGTCGCTAGCGGCGGCATCGGAGTGGGTCCCATCGAGGGCGTGGTGGAATCCCTCGTCCGGCAGGACGGCATGGACGTCTACGCCATCTGCGGCCGGAACGAGGAACTGGCCGAGGCCCTGAAGGTCCGCTTCGAGGACGAACCCCGGGTCCGCATCGAGGGCTTCGTGGACGGGCTGCTCGACTGGTACTGCGCCAGCGACCTCGTCATCATGAAGCCCGGGGGGCTGTGCTCCTCCGAGGCCCTGGCCCTGGGCAAGCCCATCCTCATCATGGACCCGATTCCCGGGCAGGAACAGCGGAACAGCGACGTGCTGCTGGACCACGGGGCCGCCAGGACCCTGCTCGAGTACCGCGCGGCGGGCGACAAGGCCCGGTCCATCCTGGGCGACCCCGCCGAGCTGGCCCGCCTGGAGGCGGGGGCCCGAAGCCTCGGGAAACCCACTGCGGGCCGAACCGTCGCCCGGACCCTGGCCGCCTGGCACGGCCTGGACCTGAAGGAAGAAAAGGAGTGACCGCGGATGAAGCAGGCCGTTAGAGCCTGGATCGATTGTTCTTCCGGGAAAGTGACCAACGAAACCCTGTCCGAAAGGGAAACCCGCTTCTGGGGCGGAGAGCGGGGGCTCGCCCTGCCCGTGCTGCGTTCCCGCCTGAAACGCGAAACCGATCCCCTTTCGCCGGAAAACACGCTGGTGGTGGCCGCGGGCCTGTTGAACGGGCTCGCCTTTTCGGGAACCTGCCGTTACGGCGTGTACGCGAAGAGCCCCCTCACGGGGGCCCTGGGGGAATCCGAGGCGGGGGGCACCTTCGGCCCCGCGATGCGCGCCCAGGGAATCGACGCGCTGGTCCTGGAAGGCGCCTCTGAAAAGCCCGTCTACCTCTGGGTGGAAAACGGCACGGTCACCGTGCACGACGCCTCGGACCTGTGGGGGAAAACCAACCGGGAGACCTACGAGGCCCTCACCGCCAGGCACGGCCGGATCAGCGCCCTCCTGGTCGGCCCGGCGGGCGAGCGTCTCGTGCGCTACGCCTGCGTCATCAACGACCTGCGCCACGCCAACGGCCGGACGGGCCTGGGAGCGGTCTTCGGATCCAAGCGGGTCAAGGCCGTGGCGGCTCCCGCCCCGAAGGTGATCCCCCCCGTCGTTCCCGAGCGCCTGAAGGAAGCCGGTGCGCTCTTTGCCAACTGGAAGGAAAACCCCCTGGCCTGGGGCCTGAGGGAATACGGCACCCCCGCCGCCCTGGGGGGGCTGAACGCCATGGGCATCCTCCCCACCCGCAACTTCAGGGAGGGTTCCTTCGAGAACGCCGACCGGATGAACGCGCAAGCCTACAACCGCGACCTGCTGGACGCCTCCCACGGCTGCTTCGCCTGCGCCATCCGGTGCAAGCGCGTGCCGAAACCGGGCGAGCGCGGCGTGGACCCCGCCTACGGGGGACCCGAGTACGAAACGGTGGGGGCCTTCGGCCCGGTCTGCGGCTGCAGCGACCTGCAAGCCGTCGCGAAGGCCCACGAACGGTGCAACGCCCTGGGGCTGGACACCATCTCCACCGGAATGACCATCGCCTGGCTCATGGAGGCCGTCGAGCGGGGCCTGGTGAGCGCCGAAAAGGCCGGCGTGGGGGGCTTCGGCGACACGGAAGGGATGCTGGCCCTGGTGGAGGCCATCGCCTCCCGCCGGGGCATCGGGGACGTGCTGGCCGAAGGCTCGAAAAGGGCTTCGGCGCTCCTCGGGTTCGGGGCGGACTTTTTGATCGAGGTGAAGGGACAGGAACTGCCCATGCACGATCCCCGCGGCAAGGTCGGGGTGGCCCTGGGCTATGTCCTGGCCCCCGGAGGGGCCGATCACATGCAGCTGGCCCACGACACCCTCATGGCCGATCCCGAGGCCTTCGGCACAAAGTCCGTGGCGTCCCTGGGCATCCTCGACCCGATGGACCCCCTCGCCCTGGACGGCAACAAGGTTTCCGCCCTCGTCACCCTCTGGACCTACTGGACCTTCCAGAACCACCTGGGAGGGTGCCATTTCGTCTTCGCTCCCCGGAGCTTCTACCCCGTGGAAGGCATTCCCCTCCTCGTCGAGGCGGCCACGGGCTGGAAAACGAGCCTGTGGGAACTCATGCGGATGGGCGCGCGCAGCCTGGCCGCCGCCAGGCTGCTGAACCGGCAGCTGGGCTTTGACGAAACCGACGACGTCCTCCCGGAGCGCCTTTACGAGGCGGTCGGCAGCGGACCCTACGAGGGGCGTACGCTGGACCGGGAAGCCTTCAAGGACGCGCTGCGCAAGGCCTACGGCATGCTCGGCTGGGACGAGCGGGGCATCCCGCGCCCGGAGACCCTGGAAGCCCTGGGGCTGTAGGAAGACATAAAAAAGGGATTCGAGCCTTGTTTCCTGCTCGAATCCCTTTCAATCACCCGTTACCGCAGTTTCGCGGCCAGATGGTGCGTGAAACCCCTCCGGGGCTTTCATCGGGGGCCTTTCGCCCCTCTCGTGTTTGTTCTATTCGGTTGTGAGTCCTTGGCCGTCTTTTCGTCGATTATTTCGCGCCCATCTCCCTTGGAGGAAAGCCGGACTACCCGGGTGTTTCATTCGTTTCCTTCAAGTTACCAACTCCTCGGTACTTCTCTGTTTCCTTGCCCTGCAGTTGTTTCTGTTGCCTGTTGCGGTTTCCTTGCCTTTTCCGATCCGAACTTCCGGGTTCCTGTCTTGCAGGGTCTCTACGTGTTGCGGGTTTCACCGGGTAGTCCGACCTCTCAGGCGATCCGGCTTTTCGGTTATCCGCCACGCTCCGCTTCTTTCCGGAAAACCCTCTCCGGCAGTTTCGCAGATCACGGTGCGTCTTCCCTTAGGACCTTCCCACCTGACAGTTTTATCCTACTCGAACCCATGTGAAGAGGCAAAGCGACTGAAGTCCGGCCAGGGGGGGTGAGGGAGGGTGAGGGGGAAATAGCGCGAAATTGTCCACACGCCGCGCAAGTATTATGCGCTTTTGTGGCGATTTAGCGTACTGAAAGTGAGATTTAAGGCTCATAAAAAAGATGTTTTAATGGGACTAACAGACTAATGGTGCGGAATGCTAGAATGGCTTCAAATCATCTTTCAGGGACAACCAGGAGGCTTGGACAGGATGGAAAACTTCGATTTTGAAACGGTCGTCGAGCGGCGCGGGACTTCCTGCGTCAAATGGGACCAGACGGGTGAGCGCTTCGGCGTGAAGGACCTGTTCCCCATGTGGGTGGCGGACATGGATTTCAAGGCCCCAGGCGCGGTCATCGAAGCCCTGCGGGAGAGGGTGGAACACGGCATCTACGGCTACACCTTCCACCCGGAAAGCTGCTGGGAGGCCGTGACGGACTGGATCAGGGAGCGCCATGCCTGGACGGTTCCCTCCCACGACTGGTACGTGCCCACCCCGGGCGTGGTCCCGGCCCTGGCGACGACGCTCCTGGCGTTCACGCAGCCGGGGGACCGCATCATCATGCAGACGCCCGTCTACCATCCCTTCTGGTGGGTGATCGAATCCAACGGCCGCCGGGTGTCGGCCAACAGGCTGGCCTTTGACGGCACGCGCTATTCCCTCGACATCGAGGACCTGGAGCGCCGGGCCGCCGACCCGCGGGCGAAGGCGCTCTTCCTCTGCTCGCCCCACAACCCCTCCGGGCGCGTGTGGACCGAGCTCGAGCTTGCCGCCGTGGCCGACATCTGCCTGCGCCACGACCTGCTGCTCGTTTCCGACGAGATCCACGCGGACATCGTCTATGCCCCGAACCGCCACCGCCCCATCGCGAGCCTTTCCCCCGAGATCGCGGCGCGGACGATCACCTGCATGGCCCCCAGCAAGACCTTCAACATCGCCGGGCTGGCCAGCTCGTACGCCGTCATCCCGAACCCGGAGATCCGGGCCGTCTTCAAGGCCTTCCTGCACGACAACCTGGACCTTTCCGTGAACGTGTTCGGCATCACGGCCATGGAGGCCGCCTACCGCCACGGCGGGCCGTGGCTCGACGCCCTGCTGGAAGTCCTCTCGGGGAACCTGGAATTCGCGGACCGCTTCATGCGGGAGAGCATCCCGGGCATGAAGCTGGTGAAGCCGGAAGGGACCTACATCCCGTTCGTGGACTGCCGCGGGATGGGCATGGACCCGAAGGCCCTGCAGGACTTTTTGATGCACAAGGCGGGCGTGGCCATGAACGACGGCACCATGTTCGGGCCGGAGGGAGCGGGATTCGCCCGGCTGAACGTGGCCACCCCCAGGACCCTCCTGGAAGAGGGGCTGGGGCGGATCGCAAGGGCCCTCAAGGGCTGAGGGAGCCCGGGAAAAAATAAAGGGGCCGGTCCTGGAAGTTCGGACCGGCCCCTGTTTTTTCAAGCCCCGGGCCCCGCCACGGGCCCCTGTCCGCCTACCGGTTGTCCTCGAGGGTGCTCTTTTCCATCCTCTCAAGCTGCAGCCTGGTTTTTTCGATGTCCGCGATGACCTCCCGCAGCCACTTTTCGCGGGTGGCCGGGTCGATCTTCGCGGCACTCTCGGGGGTTTCGAGGGCAGCCTTTTTCTTCTCCTGGATTTTCAGCCAATCCCGGAGTTTCTTCAGGTTCTCGAGATCGCCCTTGAAAGCCTCGGTTTCCTCGTCATGGCGGACGAACGCCTGGCTCATTGCCGATTCCTCCTCTGAAAATACCCGGCTTCGCCGGGCATCATTGCGCTCATTCTAGCCGTTCTTTCACGAAAATGCCATCTTCCCCCGGTCGTCAAAGAGAAGCCGGATTGTGCTACGATAAATGCATGCGCCACGACGCGACCGCCCAAGGAAGCCTCAAGGAAGTCCTCGCCCGCACGCCGTTCGCACCGCCCCTGGAACGGAGTGCCGATGGCCCCGTCCGCCCGCCCCTGAGCCTGCTCGAAGCCTACCTGAACCTCTCGGAAGAGCTGTTCTGCGAAGCCGGCTACGACGGCTTCATCCGCTGGCTCAACCCCGCCTGGGAACGTCACCTGGGGTACAAGTCCGAGGACCTGGTGGACCGTCCCTTCGTGGAGTTCCTCCACCCCGCCGACGTGCGCACCTCCCGGCCGTTCTTCCGCGAGATCCGGCGCATGCGCACCGGGCTTTTGACCCTGGAAGCCCGCTTCCGCTGTGCCGACGGCACCTACAAGTGGTTCTCGTGGACCCTGAGGCAGGGCCGGAGCCCGCGCCTCTTCTTCGCCCTGGGGCGCGAGATGACCGAGCAGAAATTCCTGGAGGAATCGCTGGAGCAGGCCCAGGCCCGCATGCGGTTCATGCAGGACATCGCCGAAAGCTCCATCCATCCCTTCGCCGCCGGAGACGGCAAGGGCCGGATATTGGGCAGCAACAAGGCCTTCCAGGACCTGCTGGGCTACACCGGGGACGAACTGGAGGGGCTCACCTGGAAGGACCTCACGCCTGCCCGCCACCACCGCCGGGATTCGCGCCGCCACGAGGCCGCGCAGCGGACCGGCAAGGTGCAGGGCTACGAAAAGGAACTGATCCGAAAGGACGGTTCCCTCGTTCCCGTCTCCATCTTCATCCATGCCGTCGCCGGGGACGCGGACGGCACCCCCATCCACTTCGCCTTCGTGCGCGACATCTCCGACCGCAAGCAGGCCGAGGAACGCCTGCGGGTCGAAAAGGCCTACTGGGAACGCCTCTTCCAGAGCGCACCCGACGCCATCGCCATCGAGAACTTCGGGGACCTCAAGCTCGTCAACGTGAACGACCGCTTCTGCGAGTTTTTCGGCTACGACCGGGAAGAAGTGGTGGGCAAGCGCCTGAACGAGCTGGTCGTGCCCGAACACCTGCGGACCGAGGGGGACGTCCTCGACCGCCGCAGCGGCAGCGTGGAGTGGGACTCCCCCATGGAAACCGTGCGGTGCCGCAAGGACGGGGCGCTCCTCGACGTGGCCATCCAGTCGGTGCTCATCCGGGACGGCGAAAACTCGCTGGGCTACTACACCCTCTACCGCGACACCCGGCAGGTGAAGCATGCCGAGGCCAGCCTGCGGGAAAGCCGCGAGCAGCTGAAGCGCAGCCTGGAGCGGATGGAGCGGGCCTGGGAGCAGACCATCATCGCCCTGTCGAACACCGTCGAACGCAAGGACCCCTACACCGCCGGCCACCAGCGGCGCGTGTCGGAACTGGCCCGCGCCATCGCCACCCGAATGGGCCTGGCCGAGGACCGCGTGCGGGGCATCCGCATGGCCGCCCTCGTGCACGACATCGGCAAGATCAACATCCCCACCGACATTTTGAGCAAGCCCGGCCTGCTGGGGGACATGGAACGCAACCTCGTGCGCACCCACAGCGAATCCGGCTACCAGATCCTGAAGGGCATCGACCTGCCCTGGCCCCTGGCCGAAATCGTCTACCAGCATCACGAACGCCTGGACGGCTCGGGCTACCCCCTGGGCCTGAAAAACGGCGAGATTTTGCTGGACGCGCAGATCCTGGCCGTGGCCGACATCGTGGAGGCCATCTCCTGGGACCGCCCCTACCGTCCCGCCCTGGGCGTGGACGTCGCCCTGGCGGAGATCCAGCGCCTGGCGGGCGCGGCCCTCAACCAGGAAGTGGTGGAGATCTGCCGGACCCTCATCACCGAGGGCACCTTCTCGTTCGCGGAAGCCTCGGACGCCCCGCTGGTCCCGGCCTGTCCCGGGCCCCCGCAGGGCTACCTGTTCCCCCCGCAAGCCATCTCCGAACTAGGCTAGCCCCTCCGCAGGAGGGGCTTTTTCAATCGGTGTAGCCCGACCGGCGCCCGGTCATCTCCTTCACGCGCACCCGCACCACCGTCACCGCCCGCATGGCCCCCTCCGGGAAGTCCAGGGTTCGGCCCGCGAAAGCCTTCACCACGATATCCAGCCCGGCCCGCTTCTCGGGACCGTCCTCCAGGATCTCCGCCACTCCCCGCCCGACGACGGTGCGGTACTTCACCGACCACTCGCACGGGTCCGGGTCCGTGGTCACCTCCAGCCCTTCCTCCACCTCGAAACTGACGTTCGGGTCCTGCCGGATCAGCTCCAGCTTGGTTCCCCCCGCGAAGCCGTGGAAGTAGAGGCAGCCGTCCTCGTAACCGTAGCAGAGGGGCACGATATAGGGGTACTCGCTGTCGAAAAGGGCCAGCCGGCAGATGTTGTTCCTCCGCAGGATCGCCTCGATCTGTGCAACGTCGGTGATTTCCTTGTCCTTCCGCCTCATGCCGCGCATGCGCAAAACCCCTTTCCAATCGAACTGTTGCTTCCTGTTCCTCATTATGACAGCACCCCTACCCCCCTGCCCACCCCCGCAAAAAATTAACGATTTTCGACCTTTCAGTCATTTGTGGATTTGGTGTTTCGATTCCACTCTTACCTGTTGAGACCACGAGAAAGGAGGTGAAAGAAAATGGCAGCCTACACCCCCGAAGCGTCCCGCCTGGCCCTGAAGATCCAGACGGGAACCAACGAACAGGGGAACCCCGTGTACCGGACCCTCAACTTCTCCGGCCTTGACGCCGCCGCCCTCGCGGACGACGTGCAGGCCGTGGCCCAGGCCCTCGGAGCCCTGCTCGAGTACCCCGTTTCCGCGGTCAACAAGATCGACAGCGACCTGGTGGCCTAGTTCCCATAAGGCCCGGACGATGAGCGAGAGGAGGTGAACTCATGAAAACCCTTCGGATGACATTCGGAACCCCCGTGGCGAACGAGAACCTGGTCCTCTCCATGGCCTACCCCAAGGAGGGGCTGACCCAGGCCGAGATCGAGACGGCCATGCAGGCCGTGATCGACCACGCCGTCTTCGTCGCAGGACCCAACAGCCGCATCGGTGCGGACATCGTCGACAGGACGGTGACCGTCGTCTTCGGCGACTAGCGCGCCCGTTCCCACAAGTAGCGACTTCCGCCCCGTCCCGGCATCGTCAGGATGGACGGTCAAGCCCGAAGGCGGGGGGCCTCGGCCCCCCGCCCCAATGCTGCCCCCGAGGAGGTGATCCCGTGGAAGAGCTGGTGAAAGCGGCCCTGCAGAGCGGATTTTCCATCGCCGTGGCCTCGTACCTGCTGGTGAGAATGGAAAGCAAGCTCGAAGCCCTGACCCTGGCCATCCGGGACCTGCAGACCGCCCTCAACCGTTCCGGAGCCGCCTCTTCCTAGGGAGAGGCCTCCCCGGACGGGAGGAGGAAGAGTGGAAAAGATGTTCGATGAAGCAAGGAAGGAACAGATCGTCAGGGACTTCAGGCCGCTGGTGAAGGCCGCCGCGAGGCAGTACAAGGGACGCGGCGCCGAGTTCGAGGACCTTTGCCAGGAAGGCAGCCTGGCCGTGCTCAAGCTGCTGGACAAATGCACGAAAGAGGACCACGTCGCCCTGTTCCTGCGGATGGCCGTCAAAAGGGCCGTCCGCGACGCAGCCCGGCGCCTGCGCTGGAAGGAGAACCCCGCAGACCTGGAAGCGTACGAGGAACTGGCCGCCCCGGACGACCTGGCGGCCATCTTCGACGAACCGATGGAGATCGAACTGCTATTGAGGAAGATCTCGAACGCCCAGGACCGGCTGATCGTGATGCGCCTCGCCGAGGGCGCCTCCCAGGGCGAGATCGCCCGGGAGCTGTGCCTCACCCAGCAGGCCGTCAGCGCCCGCCTGGGCCCCATCCGCCGAACACTCGCCCCGCTCGTTCACGAGGGGGAGAAGGGATAGAGGAGAAAGCAAAGCAGAGGCAAGGGCAAGAAGAGACCGGAAGGAAGCGAGGGAAAAGGCAAAGACGGAACAGCCGGAAAATCCAGGCAGCGGGAAAGGAATAGGAAGACGATCCGGCCGGGGTTCCCAGGAATGGGGCCCCGGCTTTTTTGCTGCCCTTTTGGGGCTAAACTTATGGGGACAGGATGGAGGGATAACGATGGAACTCTTTACGATCGGGTTTGCGGGAAAAAGCGCGGAGTCATTCTTCACGTCCCTGGTGAAGCACGGTGTGAGGAAAGTGATCGACATCCGTCTGAACAACGTGTCCCAGCTGGCGGGCTTCACCAAGAAGAACGATTTGAAATACTTCCTGAAGGTGATCGCCGGCATCGATTACGAGTATTTGCCCCAATTGGCCGCCTCGAAGGAACTGATGACCGGGTTCCGGCAGGGCAAGATTGCCTGGAAGGACTACGAAGCCACCTACCTGGCCCTATTGGAGGAACGCCAGGTGCTGAAAACCCTGAAGCCCGAAGACTTTGACCGGGCCTGCCTGCTTTGCAGCGAGGAGAAGCCGGACCACTGCCACAGGAGACTTGCGGCGGAGTGGCTGAAAGGGAAGTGGGAGGGGATGGAGGTCACGCATATTTTGTAGTTTTTGAAAGCGTGTAGACCTCCCAAGGGTCATGCTGACGAGGTTCAGGGAGCTCTAAAAAACCGGAAATGGACGAAGGGGCTGGCGAAAGCCCTTAACGTTTCCTTATAACACTCGTCGCTGTTCCGCGCAAAAACAATAACAACCAAAAGTAATCTTTTTCTATATCTGTTTACTATTGTTTTGTCAGGTATTTCCCTATAGACAGCGTTAATTTACTGCGAGAAGATGTGCATGCATTTCGAAGTAGCCATTTATTTTGATCTTGCCGTACTTTGTCGAACCATAACAATTTCGTTTGGTATCCGGAATTATGTTAACAACACATAAAAAATTATCTTCTTACCCATCTGCCTACAGTTGGTGAAGTGAAAATAAAGGAGCTATTGAAAATATCGTCGAATAAATCATATTTTAAAAAACGATAATGCATATTTGAAGATTTTCCGAGGAGGATTTAACCGTTACGCTTTAGAGGAGAGGAGAAAAGTGAGTGACAAATATGGGAACAGCGATATTACTATTCGAAACGTTACCGAAGCAATCCAGGCAAGCGGAATTCCAGTTGGAAGCAGAGTTTTATTAGAGAATAAGCCCAAGCTATACATTGAGACTTTCCGTAATACTCAGCTACCCCGAATAATCTGTTTTATTTGACATTTTTCTGACTTACAGCTTCTTTTTTCAATTCGATATATATTCGAAAAGAAATACAGAAAAAATATCCTTGCACAAATCAATAACAGAGAAGGTGCTTTTTTGGATAACACAAGCATTATGGAGCTCACCGTTTATAAGTATAAAACCACTGGTAAGCTAGTAGCCGGTTTTGTGGATCATCAAGTCTTTGATTTAAATAATGATCTTACTTTTTCATCAAATTTCCCTCATAAAATTAACCATGATACAGTCATAGAGGCACTCCCTTATAAAATAGACGTATCGCTCCATAAAAGCAAATATTGCTACACAATCAAAAAACTCCTTGCGTTTAAAGATGAAAAACAGACTGTCATGCTTAAATACGCACTTGAAGATTATTCCGTAGAAATGTCGCCAAGTCGAGCATTAACTCTATCAGAAAGGAGCTTCATAGGCACAAAAGCTGGGAACAGCTTCGGTAGTATTCTTTTTCCCCTAGGTCTATTGCTTTTCTTCCTATCCGGGTTGCGGTTTTATTTTTTACCTATAGGAATATTATTAATGACTTCGGTTTTATGGCTCGGTAATTTCCGAGGAACCCGGGGAGACCCTGGAAAAGAAGCGCTGATAATGGCGAAAAAACAAAATTTAAAAGAGCGGCTACGATTTGGCTTGCAAGCGGATTTAAACAAATACACCGACTGGTCGAATTTAGACGGCATTTCTTTTGAAAATGCTGTGGCCTCAATCTTCAAGGATCAGCAATACGGCGTTGAAACGACGCCTAGATCATACGACCAGGGGATAGACCTAATTCTTCATAAAGAAAAAAATATTATTGCTGTCCAATGCAAGGCGCATAAAGTTAAAATAGGTGCTAATTTTATAAGGGAATTAGTTGGCGCACGCCTATATTTTCCTCATGCTACCTCTTTTATGCTTGTATCCTTAAACGGTTTTACAAATGAAGCAATATCTTCCGCCAGAGATAACGGTATTCTTTTATATTCAATAAAGCAGGATTTTCTAAAACTTCCATAATATCTTTGTTTATTAGGTTCCTACAGACGATAGTAGTAGCAGTGCTTTTAAATATATTTTCATTTATTTTTTTATTCGGTATGTAATAAGGAGCGAATGCCATGAGAGCTCAGACGTGGTCATTACCGGACAACATTGAAGGGCTGATCGGCAGAAAGAAGGTGGATTTTTCCTTTCTAAAAGAGGGGACACAAATACCGGCAGAACTTCATGAAAGCTTCGCACAGGCCAATAACGGGGAGACCCCCGCGAGGGGAGCCTCTGTAGCAGTCAAGCTGTTTATACAGGATAAGGTGTATTCAGCTAAGCTTTATAATTATAATAGCAAGAATACTAAAGGGAATTCTCTCACATTGCGCTATGACAAATCTGAGCATTTGCCTGATATCTTTAAACAAGTTTTTTTAAACAGCCACACTTACATAAACGAACGAAAAAAGAAAAATGATGGAAATTTTATTCTTATTCCTGATGAATTCGCAGAATACGTTGATTTTATAAAAACGGACACCCCCTTTGAGTACAGATTAAACTTGATTACCAATCATCGTCTCTCTTCCGAACTGCCTGAACTGAAACCGGGGTTAGCGGGCAATGCAGAAACCCTCCCTAAATCCGATACCGAACCTAAGAAGACCCCTTACCGTCTTGACGACCTTGTCAGATTAACCGGGCTTCCGGCAGAGGAAATCGGCAAAATGCTGAGAGGACTGGAGCGCAAGGGGCAGACTATAATTTTCGGCCCTCCAGGCACAGGTAAAACTTTTGTCGCCGAGAATCTGGCCCGGTTTATCGTTTCTCAAGGAGAAGGATTCGTTGACCTTGTCCAGTTCCATCCCGCCTACTCGTACGAAGACTTTATTGAAGGCATCCGGCCGGTTTCACTAGATGACGGGAGTTTGGCCTACCCCAATCTGCCTGGTAGATTCCTCAATTTCTGCGAGAAAGCCGAGACTCATAAGGGGAACTGCGTTCTAATCATAGACGAGATCAACAGGGCGAATTTGGCCCGAGTTTTCGGCGAGCTAATGTACCTGCTCGAGTATAGAAAAAAATCCCTTTCTCTAGCTTCCGGTACAGTCTTTAAAATCCCTGAGAATGTCTACATTATCGGTACTATGAACACCGCGGACCGGTCTATTGCACTTGTCGATCACGCTCTTCGAAGGCGGTTCGCTTTTTACAAGCTGAAACCCGATTACGGCCGCCTGCTGACTTTCCACCCCGAGGGAAGCCCCGGGTGGGAGCTTTCAAAACTGATGATTCCCATCTTGGAAGACGTCAACGAAAAGATCGCCAACTCTAATTATGAAATCGGTATTTCCTTCTTCCTAAAGGCTGACCTTGAAAAACACATCGGCGAAATCTGGCAGCTGGAAATTGAACCCTATATCGAGGAATATTTTTACGATTCCCCGGATACGGCAAAAAAATTCTCATGGGATAACGTCAGCAGGAAGCTTCAAAAATGATTGAACTGAAGGAGCATGAAGAAGTACGTCTTTCAAGAGACCGGCTCTCGGAAAGAGCTGCGGAATTTCTTTTTTCCAACTACGGGAAATATATTGATATCGAATTCCCCTCTTTTAAGAACGGGAAGCGCTGGTGCCTCCGTTCCAAAGGATGGGTCGGTTTTATCCCTCCCTCTAAAGAAGCAGATTTAGAGGCGATTGCTCTTCTCCCGAAAGTTCCCATTCAGAATCTCTTCCGAATGCTCGAGTATGCCTACAGACTTAAAAGCATATCCTTCCTGAAGGGAGCTTCCTTTTGCTCTTCAATTGCAGATTTTTACGACAGGCTGGGAACGATGCTTGCTCTGCAGGTTTTAGAAAGATGCAAAAAGGGAATTTATAAAGCCTACTCGGATCTAACAGAGAGACGGGCAGCCCTAACAGGCCGTCTGGAGATATCAGGCATTCTCCGCAGGCCTTGGGACCCCTACCGCCCCTGCACCTACCAGGAACACCTCTCTGATATCGAAGACAACCAGATTCTGGCTTGGACCCTGGACCTGATTTCCAGAAGTGCCTGCTGCTCTGACAGGATCAGACCTCTTGTCCACCATGCCCAAAGAACTATCGCGAGTTTTGCTTCCACCTTGCCTTTCTCAGCAAAATCCTGCACCGGCAGATTGTACAGTCACCTTAATTCCGACTACGAACCTATGCATGCAATCTGCCGTTTTTTCCTTGACCATTCCGGCCCGGTCATACAAACGGGATCGTATCAGGTCATTCCTTTCCTTGTTAATATGGCATCGCTTTTCGAGCTTTTTTTAGCAGAATGGCTCAGAAAACACCTGCCCGCCGGCTACTCTCTTCAAGCAAAAGAAAGCCATTATATTACGGATGACGAGTCGCTTTCTTTCGAAATCGACATCGTAATTTATAGTCCGCAAGGCGAAACTTTTGCAGTGCTTGATGCAAAGTACAAGGATAAAGAAATGCCCCAGACTGCCGATATCTTCCAAATATCTTATTATTCCCAAGCGAAAAACTGCAGAGATGCAGTCCTCATTTACCCCTCGGCAGAGACTCCGAATTTAAAAATTGAAAAAGGCGGTTCCTGCATAAGGACCCTTTCTTTTGACCTTGACGGAGATTTAGAGGAATCAGGCGCGGTATTTCTCTCCGGCCTTATGCCCCAGGTGCCTATAGCTGTATCTTGACGTTAGAAGGGGAGGTTCATCATTATGGCTCTTCCTGCAGTCTTTTGCGCAGATATTGGCTCAATCAGCAGTAATAACTTCGCCTGGTTCGGGCTTCTTCCAGATTCCGGCTGTTTATCGAAAGCTGTATCAGGTACTGATATCTCCGAGCTTTGCGATTCATTGACTATGGCTCTCACAGAATTCGGCTGCGTTTCGCTGGGTTTTGAATGCCCTCTTTTTATCCCAGTTCCGCATAACCCCAATAAACTCGGCAATAAGAGAGAAATTGAAGACATGGCCTGGTCAGCAGGACCTGGTGTAGCAGCCCTCGGTACTGGGCTCTGCCAAACAGCCTGGATCTTCTCGAATCTGTTTGAGCGTTTCACCAACTCTCTTGCCGTCACATTCGACTTTGACAAGCTGTTTCTCTCTTCTCCAACTCTTCACATTTGGGAAGCCTACGTCACTAATAAAACCGGCAAGCAAAAGAAGCTCAAAAACTTCCAAAACCAGCACGTCGCAGATGCAGAAGCAGCGGTTCGATCCTTCGCTTCTTTCCTCTCAAACCCAGATCTTGCTTCAGCTATAGATTCTTCCAACACACCTGTTTTTTCCTTAGTAGGAGCAGCCCTCCTTCGTTCGGGTTTGACTTCTGATACAGGCTTTTTAAAAAAAACCTGTCTTTTAATTAAGGGGAAACCTTAAAATATGCTTATAGTTTTTATGCCAGGGGGTTGCTACCAATGAGAATAGGTAAAATTTACCGATATCCCAAATTGCACGAAGCACACCCTGAGATGATAGACGGCTACGAAAATTTCTTCTCTTTGACAAGTATGCCGAGCGGAAAATGCCTTCAGCTTGACAGAGGCATTTTCAGTCCTCAGCCTATTAAAGGCGCAGACAACATTTTAAGAAGACCTGTGATTTTAATTTCGAGTAGCCCTCACAAGGCGGGATCTACTGAGACTCCTTGGAATGACTCCTTTGACCCTGACTTTGGGAGCATCCGGTACTTCGGAGATAATAAACCGTCCAATAAACCAGAATCAAAAGAGGACCCTGCCGAAGCTCCAGGAAATAGAGTTCTTCTTGCCGCCTTCAAAGAACATTCTTCGCCGAATCCTCTAATCCGAGCACAGTCCGTGCCCTTAGTCTTTTTTCTTCGTGTCCCGGTTGACGGTAAGGTTAAGGGATTCGTAAAGTTCCAGGGGTTCGGGGTTATACAATCCGTTGAACTCGTCACGCAGCTTGAAGCTAAAACAGGAACATACTTTTCGAATTTTGCCTACGATATGGCAGTGCTCCGAATGGACCATGAGCATGAAAGTTTTTCTTGGGATTGGATCAGAGACCGCGGAAATCGTGCTCTGAATTTGGAAGAAACTTTGCGTTATGCACCTAAAAGCTGGAAGGATTGGATTGCCAAAGGCAATACAGGTATTGGCGGTCTTCTGAGAAAAGCTTCTAAACTTAAAATTACTGAACCTAAAGACCAAATGCCTGGGAAAAGGTCAAAAGAAGAAAAAATTTTAATAGAAGTATACGATTACTACAATGATCCTTCTAAAAAGAAGTATTTTGAAGCTCTTGCTCTTTTTATTTCAGAAAGAGCTTTCGGCCATAACAAGAAATCTTTCGTCAGAAAGTGGATTACTCCCTCCTCAGCAGATAATGGTGTTGATTTTGTAGGAAGGATAGACATGGGATCCGGATTCTCAAGAATCAAACAGATTGTATTAGGCCAAGCAAAATGCAGAAAGCTTGATACTCCTACGAACGCTGAGGATATTGCCAGAACAGTAGCCCGTTTAAAACGGGGTTGGGTGGGAGTTTTTGTTACTACGTCGTACTTTTCCAGATCCGCGCAGCAGGAAATGATTGAGGATCAGTACCCAATAATGCTTATCCCCGGAAAAACTGTTGCCTCGATTATCTGCGCTGAGATGTTAAAGAAAGGGATGAGTTCGGTTCCAGCGTTCCTGTCAGAAATCGACAATACCTATGATTCTCTCTTGCATATCAGACGGCCGGAAGAGGCTTTAAGAGAATAAATCTGTTTATACCGTGCGCTATTTCTTTTTTAGAAGCTAGCGTAGTTTATGCTTTTCATATATATTTTTTCTTAGTGTTTTTATATACACATAATTTAATCTCCTTTCTAGGTTCGTTTTCATGCGTTATCAGCTATTTATCCTGTGGGGGGGTGGCTATTTTGTCTGCGGCTGAAGATTTTTACAGTTTTCTTATTGAAGAAGATGAAATATCTGAGGAAGAGACACAAGCCACACTTGAAACCGGTCAAGAAATTATTCGAAAAACACTCGACGAACCGGGTGATTTAAAGCAGGGGCTTCTTTTTGGAAGAATTCAAAGTGGCAAAACAAACAAAATTATCATGGCTATTGCCTGCGCAGCGGACCGTGGATCAAAAGTGTTTATAGTCCTTACCTCTGACAACACATGGCTTTACGATCAGACTTGCAAAAGGCTTCGAGCGGGTTTGCCAAGTTTATTCACAGTAGACAAGACTATCTGGCCTTCACCCGATTCACAGAAACGTATTCAGGCATCCATGAGCACATACGGAGTAGTTTTCTGTTCTACGAAAAATACCAGAGTACTTGATTCTTTGATAACCGCCCTTAGACAACTAAATTACACTGAGAATAATATGGTTTTTATCGTGGATGATGAAGCGGATCAGGCTACTCTAAATACGGAAGTTAGCACCGACAACGCTCCTAGCGCTGTTTATCAGTCAGTTATGGGTCTTAGAGATCTCTTCCCCCGCCATTCTTTCATTCAAGTAACAGCGACCCCTCAAGCCCTTCTGCTTCAAAAAGCGGGTGATGATGTTAGGCCGGATTTCGTAGTTCCATTTGTTCCTGGAGAAGCGTATTTAGGAGGCAATGATTTTTTCCGGCCCAATACACCTCAAGAAAGTCTTGTTGTTGAAATCCCCGAAGCTGAACCCAATCGCATCATACACTCCAATAGAGAGTTTTCCGGGTTCGCTTGCCCAACAGGCGTTAGATGCGCCCTTTGCTCCTTTTTTGTCAATGCGGCCGTTAAAGCAATACTTGGAGAAAGGAACAAAAAATTTTCCAGCCTTTTCCATCTCAGTCATACGCAGCATTCTCATAATCGGCTCAAGGTATTGATCGAGAATTTTATTGAAAAAGCGGTAGAGGTTATACATCGTGACGATGAAGATCATGAAAAACAGATCTATTTAGAATATCTTAGAGAAGCAAGAAATGATTTAGCGCGGACATTTCAGAGTAATCTTCCTGATGAAGCAGTAATTTTTGATTTCATAAAAACAAGAATTGTGAGCACGCATGTCCAGGTATTAAACTCAGAAAATCCAGGCCAGCCCTCATACGATACCTTCTTTAACATTTTCATCGGCGGGAATCGTCTTAGCAGAGGTGTGACTTTTTCTCGTCTCTTAGTCACTTATTACGGCAGAAATGCTAAATCTCCCCAAATGGATACGATCCTCCAACACGCAAGAATGTTTGGATATAGACAGAACGACCGGGAATTTATACGTTTCTACACTACAGGTTCTCTTTCCTCGCTTTTTTCCAATATAGCTGAGTCCGATGCGCAGCTAAGCGAGTCTCTCCAGACCTCTGGGAGTCTGGACCGAATTCAAACAATCCTTTTAAACAGAAGCACCGCACACCTGAATCCAACACGCCGTAAGGTGCTTCCTATTGGGGATATATACGGATATTTCTGCGGAAAGAGGTATTTCCCCAACGATCCAATTTGCACCAATGTAGAGCAGTTAAATGCTCTTTTAGGTCAGTACGTAGACAGAAGAGAAACCACACCTGTTCCAATCGATTTTCTGCTGGAGATTTTGAGCTTGACTAAGTCAAATCCAATTCCTTCTGCTTCATGGAATGATGATGCGATTAAACGTTGCCTTGAGAACATACGGACCCAAGCAGAGAATCAAAATCGAGGGGCACTTGTGGTTCGCGTAGACCGCGACATCAAACGCTACTTTCGGGCAATGCTTGATCCAGCCGATGAGAACCTCTTCGATCCGAATGTACCCACGCTTACAATTTACCGATTTACCGGGAGCAGAGAGAAGGGCTGGGATGGCAACCCGCTTTGGGTACCGGCCTTAAGATTCCCGGACGATAATAAATCGTATATCTTCAATCCTTCTGGGCCTTTTTAACACTATTAGGAGGGGCATGTATGTTTGGTGGATATAGGAATTTTTTTAACTTTATTTTTTTAACACTAATATGTTTTAACCTTAATTGTAGTCGTGTTTATGGAAATGAAAAAGCAATCAATCTTAGTGCGACTGATTTATTTCACCAATATATTGACAACGAAATTAAAGCAGACATGATGTATAAAGATAAAAATTTAATTGTAAGCGGGAGGATAAAAAAGGTTTATAGGCTCCTTGATAAGATTTGTCTCTCAATGGAGTGGAGAGTCCATAATACTGCAGATGTCGTTATGCCTGGGGATTTAGTATTTATTTTTGATAAGAATCAGGAGCATGCTATTGCTAAGCTTCACACGCATTATTCAGCAACCATAAAAGGTATTTGCCGAGGTTTCGGTTTTGCTCAAACCGAGATTCGCATTGAAAATGCAAAGATAGCAGAATAAAAAATTATAAAAATGAACGTTCCTTGGCCTAAAAGAAACGGGTGAGGGCGAATAAATAAAAAACGCTCTCCTCGTTTTTTATGCAAAAGCTTCCTGTTTTTTAATTTTAAGATTTGAATTTTCGACTATTTCTTTTTTATTTAAGATTTTGTATAAATTATCCGCTATTCTTTTTATAACAGGAACCGAAACCGAATTTCCAGCCTGTTTATATAAATGCGAATTTGCGATGTCGGGCAGCTTATAGTACGGAGTTTCAGGAAAGCCCTGGAAAGAAAAGCACTCTCTTGGGGTGAGCTTTCTATAACCATAGTCATCCCATACTATTGGGACGTTGTGTCCCCCTGTTCCCATATTTGCTGTAAGAGTTGGGCACTGTCCGCTTTTGTTTTCCCTTATATAAACTCTTCGTATTTGGTAAAGAGTGTCTTTCCTTCTAACCTGCTCTTCCAGCTCGCGGTAATACTGAGAGATTGGTGTATAGTAGTATTTCTCATCTTTTTTTTCTTTATAATCGATAATGTCTTTTAAGGCTTTTTCGCATGGGATTTTCTCAGGGAACTTGAACATTTCATTCATTTCAGGATCTAGAAAACCTACAAAGTAAATCCTTTCCCGGTTCTGAGGGATTCCGCCGTAGTCTGCTGTGTTGAGAACACACGGTTCCTTGAAATAGTACCCGACATCTTCCAGCGCTTCCTTCATGATTCGGAGGGTTTTCCCTTTATCATGGGAAGCAAGATTTTTCACATTTTCTAAGAAAAAGGCTACTGGTTTTGTTGCTCTAAGTATTCTAATAATTTCGAAGAATAGATTTCCTCGGTCATCTTCAAAGCCCTTTTGATAGCCTGCAACAGAAAAAGCTTGGCAGGGGAAGCCTGCCAAGAGGATATCAGCACTTGGAATATCTTCTATCGGCACCGTGCAGATATCTCTAGGATCTAAAGCGTGGTCCGGGAAATTCAAGCTGTATGTGGTGCGGGCATCTTCATCTATCTCGTTTGCCCAAATTATCTTGAAGCCGGCTTTCTTAAACCCCAGGCAGATACCTCCGACTCCGGCAAAAAGGCTGATTGCAGTTAGATCTTGTTTCATTTCTTCACCTGCTTTCTTGGTCCTGTCGGTGACTGCGAATTTCTTCCGCTATCTTATCCAGAGAGGCTTCTGCCTGTTTTTTTTTCAAACAGCATTCCCAGGCTATCAGCACGTGCCATCCCAAGTCTTCTAGTTCCTTTTTAACCTCTTCAAAACGCCGTATGTTTCTCGATAATTTCGGAATCCAATACTCCTGCCGGGATTTCGGCATGTTCGCGCGCCTGCAGCCCGGGTGCTGATGCCAGAAACAGCCTTGGACAAACAAGACGGTTTTATATCGCGGAAAAACGAGGTCCGGTTTCCCCGGAAGGCTGCTAACATATAGTTTATATCTAAACCCTCTTGCATGCAGCCCCCTTCGAACAATTGTTTCGGGGGAAGTCTCTTTCGATCGGATCCTCGCCATATTCCTGCTTCTGGCTTCCTTGTCTAGGTGATCCAAATCGGTTCTCCTTATTCTTCTCCAAGATAACCTGCTTTAAAGTTTTCATACGTCCCAGTAGGGCGGAAATCCATAGAGTAGCTTAGCTCTCCTGTTTTCCAGACAATAACTGTGTCCACCCCGGCTTCGTCCAGTATTTCTCTTGTCACAAGATGCCCCGGTTCCACCATCAGCACTTCGCGAAGGAGCCAATGGCCTAAATCTTTGTTCGGGTTAGACATTAAGGCTTTGTCGTTGGCCTGGCAGACCTTTGCCGAAAGCATGTTCCCGTTAGGGAGCAGGAGTTCAAAATCGATGTCGCGCCCCGGGAAAAAACCTGAGAACGCCGTGTGGATCCAGGCTGGAATCGGAATGTAGACTTCGTCTTCATGCCTTTCTCGTCCCCGTGCATTCCATTGATTGAGTCCGCTGTTTTTTGCGGGTTCTCTATCCGCACTTCTGGGCGAATAAAGGGGGAGGCAAATATGAGGAGATTCTTCTTCAGCAGGGCCTTTCACTATTGCCATGCGAACGTCTGCAGATGTATTTAGCAGCCATTGTATCGGGTCTTCAAGAATCTGTATTGGTATTTCAAAACACTGCGCAGCATCATGTTCGAAATATTTATAAAGTGTTGATTTTGCTTTTGAAAAGCTGTATTGCTCTTTATTGGTTATGTCAATGAAACTTAGCGTAGAAGTGTTGTCCTTCGTTAGTCTTAGATTCTCAATATCAATTTCCAGCATATTTTCTTCAGAAACCAGCATTTGCCCATTTTTCCTGGTAACACAGTGATAAATACTTTTTTCAAAGCCATACATGCTTCTAGCGGTCGATATCCTTTTGTTTCTTATGAAAGAGATGTATCTAGCCTGCTCAATGCCATTCTTCTGAAATATTTCATTATGAAGAGCATCCATTTCTGCTATTTTCTGCAATTTAGAACTTGCAATGTATGTCTTTATCCCAACGCCGTATTTGCTTTGGTCTGCTGTCAGCAAAGCATCTACGGCATTATCGCTTCTAGCGCAGTTCTGAGCTTCAAAAGCATAACAAAAAACATTTTCTAACACACGGTAATTTAAGTAAGGAGTTGTGTTGTCGCTAAACAATCGGGATAGCGATCCTATTTTTCCGAGCAGTTTGAAATATGTTCCAACCTTGTCCGGATTTTGTTCTTTCAGTCGCCGTAGAAGCACTTTTTATCCCACCCTTAATGCTTCAATGATGTTTTCAATAGGGCGAAGGGAGACGAGATCGTGACTAGCATGAAGCTGACCCGATTTTATTCTAATGGGGATGCAGTAGTTTTCAGTAGCCAGTCCTTTTGCCCCAAAACCAGCAGCGCCTTTAGATAAAATATGGTCTTTGTTTGTAGCAGCGTTGAAAAAATCTTTGTTGGATATATACCCGCATAAGCAGCAATCATAGAAATTATCCGTATAAGAATCAAGTATTATTTGGTTATAGGGAATATCTTCTCGGTATCCATGGTCATTGCTTTTTTTTCTGAATCCTACCTTGGCTAAAACTATAAAATCATTTATTACCGCTTTTTCACTCATGTCATGGATATACGAAACGGTTTGCTTAGCTCTGTTTACGCAATAGGAATTAGTTTCAAGAAGAAGAAAGGATCCTATGGTTTTTGTGGATTTAATTGAAATGTTTTTTCCCATTACCTTCAGGTCGTAACTTTGATCCCATACCGATCTTTCATAGACACCATCGTCTACATCAGAAGAAATTAAACCATATGTAGAAAGATATTCTTTAAAAGCGTATTCGGCGAGCTTTCCTTGAAAAGTATCCCGGAGTATTTCTGGTTTTTCTCTGATCCAATCCTGTTCCCCATGTTTATTTTCTCTTGTTTGAGACCTTAATCCATTTTGAATGCGCGAAATATCTGCCGAGAATTTAATGGCCTCAGCCACATTGTTTTCCGGTATGCGAAACCATCGAGGAAATTCAGGGAATTTCTCAAAGTACCTCCTCTTATCTTTAACCATGGTCTCGAGCAGTCCCATAAGTTCACCACTCCCCACGCCAAAAAGCTTATAACAACTGAGAATTCTTATTGAGCACGAGTTAATTCTGAAGCGGCATTATCCATTCCGCCTGTTTCTGAATATAGCCGATTTTCCCTAGAGTGTAATTAGCGGGTCCAAAGGAAGATCAGCTGGTTTAGCAGGAAGCAAGTCTAATACAGCGGGGGTAAACGACATATGTCTTAAAGGGCCGGTTTATTCTTTGTCCATCAGCCATCGATCCAGCAGCACCTGCTTCAGGTCCCACTCCGTGTCCGTCTCGAAGTTCTCGTAGGCCCACTCGATCGCCTCTTCCCTGGAACCGAAGGAAACCATATAGGCAGCGGGCTTGTAGTCCCAGAAGTTATCGGGGTCGGTCCCGTCGAAGAAGTCCAGGGGCGAGGGCAGGACATAAAGGTAAAACTCCTCCCCTTCCTTTGCCGCGTAGAGACGGAAGTACGAATAGCAGTGCATCGCCGTCGGGGTCTTGAAGGAGCCGATGAATTCCCCGGGCATCCGGTTTTCGGCATTTCGGTAGACGAGGTCGTCCGCCCCTTCGAGGCCGATGTCCCTCAAGGCCCGGTCGGTTTCGGGCCGCGACGTTATGAAGATGCCGTGTTCGTCCAGGGTTCGGTGCACCTCCAGCGGTTCCAGTTTCTCGAATACCAGGGGCTCCTTGCCGGGTTCGTGGCTAACCAGGCGGAACAGGCCTTCGTCTTCCGCAGGGGAGATTTCGGCCATCGTTTCTTCCGGCCGGCCTTCCGGGGGATCCGCTGGCATGCCGTCGGCGTCCAGCCACACGCTCTTCCTATCGTCCGTCATCTTCGTTCCCTCCTTCTTCGTCGTTTTTCACCCGGATGCTGAGGCTCACTCCGGGTTCGCCGTCGAGGGGGAGATCGACGCCCAGTTCCCTGCGGAGGGCGGCCCCGTCCGATGAGACGGCCCCACCGAAGCGGCCATTCTTGACCCTGAACTCCGTTCCCTCCAGCACGGAGTGCTTGAGCATGGAATGGGCTCCGCCGAGTCCTCCGCCCCAATAGTGGAACCACCTCCGGTCGCAGTCCGTGCAGATCATGATCCCGCCGCCGATGCTCAAAAGCCCGCCGCAGGCGATCATGTAGGAGGTTCCCGCGCAGTCCGGGCATTCCTGGCGGAAGGGGGCCCCGGATTTCCACAGCTTCAGGAGCGCTCCCACGGGGATGGGTGAATTCCGTTCGCCGAAACCGAAACAGCAGGATCGCTGGGGGAAGGGAAGCCAGGGGTCCAGGGGCTGGCCGCTTCTGTCGCGGGCCAGGATCCGGCGGATCACTTCCGCGGCGCAGTGCGCGGGGTGCATCTCGATCTTTTTCTTCCAGCGGCCGGGCTTGCGCTTCAGGACAGGCCCGTCTTCGTCCGGGTTCTCGGCGGTTGCGGCGAGGACTTTCGCCAGTTCTTCGAGGGCCTCCTCGACGGGGATCCGCTCCCGGACCGTCGCGTGGGGTTCGTAAAAGCCCCCGTCGTAGCGTTCTAGGATGCCCTTCAGCCACTGGACTGGGTCCATGCCGCAGTAGGAGACGGCTTGAACGCCCCTGGCCAGTCGCCGGAGACAGGTTCGGGGAGAGTCTCCGGGATCGGCCTTCAGCCGGAACCAGAAGGCGGTGCAGGTGTAGCCGGCTGTCACTTTCGAGATGCACATGCAGGAGATCTTGTCGGGATCTCCCTGGATTTCCCACGCCGTCCTCTCCACCTGTCCCTGGAAGGCGGACAAAGCGTCCCAGGGGTCGACGAAGACGCGGCAGGCTTCTTCCTCTGGCAGTTCCTCGCCCCTCTCCCACTGGAATTTGCTGCACAGCACCAGGTTCGTTTCCATGTCCTTCACCTCCGTCAACATGAAAAAAGCGGCCCCTCGCGAGGAGGGGCCGCAAAAAGCGCCGCAAACAGGGGGCGAACCCCGGTCGGGGGTCCGTCGTCCGTTCTCCTCTTATCATCCAACCCGAAACGGGTTGCTGGTATTGGCACCTTGCCTGGTCGGGCAGGTTGCCGGGCTTCATCGGGCCAGTCCCTCAGCCGCTCTGGATAAAAGTTCGATTGTGAAGGGTCATAAATATTATACCGCAGGCAGGGCGACAAGATAAGTCGGACCTGCCCGCGTCGCTGTGAAGGTCTACGGAAGGGAGGGGGTAACGATGAAAAGAGGGGTTTCGCTCGCGGTGGCCGTGACCCTCGCGCTTGCCGGTACGGCCTGCGCCGGGAAGGTCGGGCTCATGATCGCCCCGACGAATCCCGTGAAAATCAACCGCGCGGGGATCCAGGCCTTGCCGCGCCCGGTCTAAAAGGCCTTCCCCGGCGTGTTAGCGACCGAGAATTTTGTGCAAGTGGCTGTTGATCAGGCGGTTAAGGCTGACACCCGTCTCCGCTGCGTGTATGGAGAGTTCCCGGTGCATTTCCGGGGTCGTCCTCAGGAGAATCTTGCCGGAATATCGCTTTTCAGTCAGGGGGCAAGGCACGGGTTCGTTGTTTTCATGCAGGTCGCGAACAACGCCGTGAACGAGGCTTCGGATTCCCGAAAGAGCTTCCTCGGGCGTCGGCGCGAGCCAGGAAAGGCTGGGGAATTCCGCGCACAGCCCTACGTGCTCGCCATCTTCCGGTGACCACAAAACTCGATAGGTATAACGAGCAGTCTCAACCATTCTCATCACTCTCTTTCGCTTTCGTCAGCCGGCCAATTGCTTTCAACACTTGCCTGACCTGGTAAGGTTTTGCCATTCCGTTCTTTCCTCGCTGGATATTCACTCGCGGGTCTCCCGGCCAGGGGGTCTTGAAAATCCGGTGACTGGTCCCTTCATGCCGTGGATTTCCGAAAAAGGCCCTGCAAAGGCGGTCAAGTTCGTCGAAGGAAATGCTGGTCGGATTCTGTCGTGCCTTTGAAAGGATCTCGGAAATCCTGTCCATGCGAAAATGCTATCACTATTGATATCGCTTTTCAAGGGCAGCTTGTTCAAACCGCGGATCTTGGCCTCGAATAAGATTGACCATTTTCGTGACGCCACGAAAATGGTTTTCCTGAGAATGGATGGGGAGAAATGGGTTCAGTCCTTTGTTTTGGCCGGATGTAGGAGAAGGGCCCGGGGTCATTCCCCCCTGAACCTTTCCTCCAGCCTTCTCAGCGCCACGCCCCAGCGCACGTTGCGGTCGGGGATGCCGGAATCCCGGATCGCCGCCTTCAGGCTTTGGACGTCCTCCAGTTCCTGGGCGGCCAGAAGGGAACCGCCCTTTTCGAGGAAGAACAAAACCAGCCCGGGATTATGGCGGGCGGCCCAGAAAAGTAGCGGCTTGCCATCCAGGCGGAATTCCAGGCTCAGGCCGTGCTTCAGTAAGGATTCGAGCATAAGGTGCTGCCCGAAATCCCCCTCCCCGCACGCGAGCACTTCCCGCAAGACGGCTTCAAGCTCCGGGAACCCTTCCCAGTTTTCCGCGAAGGATTCGTCCAGGAGGCACCGAAAGGTCTCGAAGTTCCGGGCGCGGGCGGCGATGCCCAGCATCCTGGCCAGTTCTGCGGTCGAGAAGAGGCACTGAAGGGGTAGAGTCAGCCGAACCAGGGCGGCGTCCCCGTACTGGGCGGCGAGCTCCGGCAACCCCTTCTCGTCCTTGTCCGCCCCGTAGTCGACCAAAAGCCGGGCGGCGGGCACGTTGCCCCCCTTTATGGCATGGGCGAGCATCGTCCGGCCGTTGAAGGACATTTGGGCTCCTATCCCTTCCGTCATCAGCCGCTCCACGGCCCAGGCGGATCCGGACTTCACGGCCTTGTAGAGGGCCAGGGCCCCCTCGTCTTCGCCCCGGGGGTCGGCCTTCATCCGCAAGAGCCAGTCGATGGCGTTCACCTGCCCGTTTTCAAGAGCCTCCATCAACAACTGGAAGGCCTCGTCGGGGCCGCCGAAGGAAAAGCCAAGGGAAGACAGGCGGGCCAGCGTGTCGGGGTCGTCCTCCTCCACGGCTTCCCGGGCCAGCTTGAGGCCCAGGGTGAAACCATGCCGGCCCCAGCGGCTTTCGGAGGGGAGGTCCTCGAGGGACTGCAGGTCGCGCTCCACCGCCCGGAGCTTCGCGACGGTGTCGGAAAGTTCCGCGAAGGGCTCGTTGAACTGCTGGGGGCTGCGGTCGCCGGTCTTTTTGATGTGCAGCCCCCAGTTTTCCAGGGCCCGGGCCATGTCGTTGCGGAAGCGGGTCACGCGGTCCGGGTCGGTTCCGTGGGTTTCGGTTTCGCAGAAGGGGCAGTAGCCGCTCCACTTCTGGCTGCCGCCTTCCAGGAGCTGGGCGAAGGAGCGGTACACGTAGAGGGGGCCGCCGCAATGGGGGCAGGCCTCGACCAGGCGTCCCTTCTTCCACTCCCGGAGGATGCAGCCGATGGGCAGGCTTTTGCGGACCAGGCCGTACTTGAAGGAAATGTAGAACTCCACGAAGGGGACGCACGCCGCCGATTTGGCCGGGTGGGACAAGAGGCCGTCCAGGTGCGCGAGCAAGAGGGGAACGGCTTTCAGGAAAAGACCGAGTTCCCCGTGTTCGAGGCTCTCGGGTTGGGTCGTGAGCTTGAACTCATCTTCCATGGGCACTCCTCCTGTCGGTTTGTGTCAACCCATGATAGGACGGAGGGGCGACAGGATAGGACGGAGGGAGGGGGTCCGGGCCGGTACCGGGGTTTGACACCCGTTTAAACACGTCTTATCATACGTATCGTTAGTTGCTGGAGGCGAGGCAATGAAAGCCTATTCGTCACGGGAACTCATACGAATGGTGGAAGACGCAGGCTGGGTTCTTGCCCGTTGTGTCGACAGCCACCACCATTTTATTCATCCAGCGAAGCGGGGTATCGTCACGATTCCCCACCCAAGGAAAGAACTGCCTTTGAAAACGGCCTTGAGCATTCTGAAGCAGGCCGGTTTGGAAGGAGGGGGCCGGAATGGAGAAAAAGGATAGGTACATTTTTGCGGCGATTTTTTCGCATGAACCTGACGGGATTGCCGTGGAGTTTCCCGACCTTCCCGGTTGCCTGACCTGCGGCAAGGATGAACTGGAGGCCCTCCGTATGGCCGAGGAAGCGCTCGCCGGGCACATTCTCACGATCGAGGAACAGGGCTGGCCGGTGCCGGAACCGACACCGGTTCGGAAGATCCGGGCCGGGGAGGGGCAAAGTGTCGTCCTCGTGGCGGCGGATATGCCTCTGGTGCGGGAGGCGGCGAGAAACCGCGCGGTCAAGAAGACCCTGACGATCCCCCAATGGCTGGACGAACTGGCCCGGGAGAAGGACGTGAATTTTTCCCTGGTGCTGCAGGAGGCCCTGAAGGAGAGGCTGCGGGTGTCGAGCGGCAGGAAGAGGACGAAATGAATAAAGCGACCATCGAGAACCTTTACTGGATCGCCAAGGCTAGAGAGGGAGAGTCTTCCGGGTTCATCGGCAAGGAGGCCTCGGCGGAGATACTGAAGGGAATTCTGGCCCAGGAAGATGAGTAGGGAACTGGATTTCTCCAGGGAGGCCGCCAAATTCCTGGAGAAGATTCCTTCAAAGCACGCAAGGCAGATCGCGGTAAAGATCAAGGAATTGCTGGACGATCCGCTGCCGAAGGATTTGATCCGAATGCAGAACAGCCGTATTGTTTACGAGTTTGACCAGGCCACCGCCAGGATCCCGGTCATCGGGAAGAGGAATGACGGAGAGGTCTACAAGAAGGCCAAAAGGAAGGAATAATGTTTTTTTGAAAGATCGTTTACAAGTTCGAGAATCGGTCCATACGCGGGGGCATCAGCCTGAACGTGGACTTCGGCCGTCATAGAGGAAAAGTTTAGGCCCCGGCTCAACGAGCCGGGGCCTTTGTTGCGGGTTGTCCTAGAAATTGACCGTGGTGCGGAACCACACCATGCTGGGATCTTCGGAACCGAACTCGAAGTCCTGCTTGTCGTAGCCGAGTTCGAACCAGAGGTTCGGGGTGTAGTTGTAGCGTACGCTGGCGGTATAGTTCTTGTAGCCCTCATTGCCGTCGTAGTCAAAGTACCGGACATAGGTCCACCACTGGTCGTTCCACTTCTGGTGCGCCACGATGTTCAGGACGTTGGCATCGTCCGGAGCATAACCATAGAACCCGAAGATGCTCTCCAGGGCCCAGCCGTAGGGATCGGCGTTGAAGAAGCCGAAACCCTGGTCAATCTGGGCGTACTCGATCCAGAGGTCCGTGAACTTCAGCATGTCCTGGCTGAAAGTCAGGATGGCCTTCCAGGCGTTGGGCGAATCGTCGGGCCCTAGAGGACTATCCAGATCCTGCATGAAATATTGGCCCTTGAAGGCGACGTTCTCGTTGAAGTTGACGATGATGTCGCCCCACAGGGTGGAGTGGTCGACGTCGACCGTGTAGTCATACTTGACCCAGTTGGCGGCCAGCTTCAGGTTCTCGTTGACGTCGAAGGCCAGTCGGGCGCCGTAAATGTAGGCATCGGCCCCGGGATAAACGCTGAGCAGATCCTCTTCATGGGCCACGAAGGCTTCGAAGTTGCCCATGGAGAAGGGCTTCGTCATCCAGTAGGCGGTGGAAAGAGGATCGAAGTCGGTGACGAACGCATCGTTCATGTTGTAGCCGGCAAAGTCCGTGGCGTAGAAGTCGGCTTCCCAGTCGAGCGGGAAGCGGCCGAAGTTGGCGGTGATGTCCCAGGGGAACTTCACGGTGGCATAGGCGCGGGCCACGGAAAGCGCATCGCCGCCGGCGCCCTGCAGGCGGACGTTCAGCGTGACCTTGTCGTCGACATACTTCACG
>ENA-OSEO01001816-OSEO01001816.1-sediment-metagenome-genome-assembly--contig:-NODE-1816-length-35045-cov-7.458591_pt1 | contig 35045 bp, 40 predicted proteins | sample MGYA00237883_ERZ534232 | MGnify/ENA metagenome assembly ERZ534232 | reverse complement strand
GTAATGAGGAAGGAGTATGGTTCAGTCAGAATATGCTGCTTGCAACTGAATCTGACATGGACGACATAGCTGATGCTGTCGAAAAAATATACAATAACGCAGAGAAGATTAAAGCAGTCTGAGCTAAAACTGCCAATTTACTTATAATATAGGTCCACCCCGTGAATGATTCATATCTGAGTGAACAATCTATATTCGTTTGCCCTGCCTCAACTATTCCGGAAAACCCGATTTCTTTTTAATACAAGTAACTGCCAGTTTGTGCATCGCTCTTGAACAGGCAATGTCAGATTTCTGAGTTGACACCTGCTGAAAAAAATCTGGAAATGGTATTTTCCTTCAAACAGTTTATCCGCCAGCTCTTCTATTCCTGTTACAGGAATGCTCTCCTTACCCGGCTAAGGCAGCAAGTATCTTGTAATATAATTTCTGAATTTCTTAAAAATCTGAAAGATAAAATATATTTATTATGATCAAAATTAAGATCATAACATTTATTCCTTAACAAATTTTTTCTTACATTTAAAAGGTAAAATTTTAAAAAATTCAAATTAAAACCGGATAATATGGGTATATTGATTTTTCTGGGCATTTTAGTTGTCGTCCTTCTGTGGCTGACAAGTCTTTATAACAGGCTTGTAAGACTCCGCAACAGACGCGAAAATGCATTTCACGACATAGATGTTCAGCTTCGCCAGAGGCATGATCTGATCCCTCAGCTTATTGAAACCGTAAAGGGCTATGCAAAGCACGAAAGAGAAGTTCTTCTGAAGGTTACTGAAGCACGCACAGCTGCAATGAGTGCATCTACAATCGGTCAAAAGATAGAGGCCGAGACAAAACTCACCTCAGCGCTCCAGGGACTGCGTGTTCAACTGGAAGCTTATCCCGACCTGAAGGCTAACCAGAACTTCCTGCAACTCCAGGAAGAGCTGAGTGATGTTGAAAATAAGCTTGCCGCTGCCCGCAGATTCTTCAATGCAGCAACTACAGAATACAACACCGGCGTGGAATCCTTCCCGGCAAATATTATTGCAGGGATGTTTAAATTCAAACGCGAGACCTTGTTCGATTTGGGTGAAGCCCGTCGTGAAGAGATGGAAGAACCGCCAAAAATTAATTTTAATGACTGATGGAATTTGTCGGTATCCAAAAACAGATCAGGAAGAATAATGTCAATTCAATATTGCTCATTGTTCTCTTCCCGCTTATACTGATTGCAATGGTGTATGCAATATTATGGTTTTCCACTCCACGGGAATATGGAAGTGCACAGGTAAACGAAACATTCACCTCAGTCGTTCCGGTTGTGCTTCTTGCATCAGGAATATGGTTTCTGATTGCATGGATGTTTCACACATCGATAATCAAAATGGCCACCGGAGCTCATCCCCTCGAGAGGAAAGACAATAAAAGAATTTACAACCTGGTTGAAAATCTTTGTATCTCACAAGGGATGACTCCTCCAAAAGTATTTGTAATTGAGGATGATTCGCTCAATGCTTTTGCAAGTGGCATAAGTGATAAAACCTATGCAATTTCACTCTCAAGGGGAATTATTAACAAGTTAAACGACGAGGAACTGGAAGGAGTGATAGCCCATGAACTGTCACATATAAAACACCGCGATGTGCGTTTGCTCATCATATCAGTAATCTTCGTGGGCATCTTTGCTTTTATCGCTGAGATGGCATTTCGCAGTCTCCATTTTACGGGAAGAAGCAGGAACGGCAAGAGCAATGCTCCAATAATATTGATAGCAATAGTCATTACGGCAGTAGCATATTTTATCTCTGTATTGCTGAGGTTCGGGATCTCACGCTCCAGGGAATACCTGGCAGATGCAGGAGCTGCCGAATTAACGCATAATCCGCATGCCCTCGCTTCAGCCCTGCGAAAAATAAGTGCCGATCCCTGGATTGAGGCGGTTCAAAACAGAGATGTCGCCCAGATGTTCATCGATAATCCGCAACGGTCGGTACATGGCTTTTCATGGGACAATATGTTTGCAACACATCCGCCTATTGAAAAACGTATAGAATTCCTGGAGCAGTTTACGTAAATGCAGAAAATTTTCAACAGATAGAATTCCCGTAACGGTCTCTCTGAGTGCTGAAAATTTGATGCAGATAGAATTCCTGGAGCAGTTCATGTGATTGCTGAAAATTTGATGCAGATAGAATTCCTGGAGCAGTTCATGATTGCAGAATATTTCCCTCGCATAGAATTCCGCGAGCAGTCTGACTGATTGCTTACCATTGCATTCTGATTTATTTTTCCGGAGCGGTCTAAGTGACTTCTGAAAATTTTCAACAGATAGAATTCCCGGAGCAGTTCATGTGATTGCTGAGAATTCCCTGCGGTCTTCCTTACAGATAAATTCAAACAGTCTGCGCCCTGACATAACAGCGGTAGGCAGTCCTCCCCCCGGCTCTACCCACTGACCGCACATATAGAAGTTTCTCAATCCAGGCACTGTCTGTGACATCCTTTTTAGCAATACATTGGAATTTCCGGGGGTGATAAGCCACCCCTCAAAACTTCCTTTCCAGTTCCCTGTGTATCTCTCAAAAGTAACCGGAGTAGCCACATCAATCATTTCAACACTTCCTGAAATTCCCGGGAATTTGATTTCCAGAAGCTCTAAAACCTTTTTCCCGGCTTCATCTTTAACACTGCGATACCGGTCAGGATCGTTCGAAAGCTCTTTCCAATACTCGTAATCGCTCTCCATCATAACAACAATTACCGTTTTCCCATCAGGAGCCAGGGTATGATCATGATTGAATATATGATAAGAAAGCCACCTCTTCTCCATTCCCCCAATTTTAACAGGTTCCTTAAGTTCAAAAAATGTACCTGAGATTGATTCAGGGACTTCCGGGAAAGTGCGATCCACACCGATTCCGATGTAGAGCAACGGAGGAAAGATCTTCCACTTTTCATAGGGCATATAAGTGTTTTCATCGCCGTACTGCCTGTCAAGCATCTTAAAAAGTGTTGTGTAACCATCAGCTGCAGAAATTACTCTTTTGGCCAGGAATTCATTGCCGTCTGTCAATCTTACCCCAACAGCCCTGTTATTTTCTGTCAGTATCTTTTCTACACGGCTATTATATATTAATGAACCTCCCAGACTAACATACCTGTTTGCCATAGCTTCAGACATTGGGGAAGAGCCTCCAATGGGATAACCTGCATTTTTATCGTGCATATATGCCAGGGTAAAAAGTATAAAAAACATTGAAAAATCAGGGAACCACATCTTAAGGAACGACTCCTTCAGTAAAGGATCTTTTATCATGTTTGCAAAATCGAGAGCAGAAGTATTCATCCATCTTTTCATTCTCCTACCTTTTAACAGATAGGTTAATGCCATCTTAAAAACATTCCCCAGCCTTACTAAAAATGTCTTATTACCGGAAGGGAAATCGAATGCCAGGCACATTTTCACTCCTTCAATAAAATCGTGAATAACCTCTGAGTCCTGGGGAGAAAACTCAAGCAGACTCTTTTCCAGTTTATCAATGTCGGTGTAAAAAACCAGTCTCCTTCCCTGTGCATCTTCAAAACTCATATATTCATCCATATTAACAATTTGCAGTCCCTGTGCAATCCCCACCTCTTTCCACAAATCGTTAATTCCGCTTTCGGGTGACGAACCTGCCAGCCAGTGAATACAGCCGTCTATTGTAAAGCTTTTGCGCTTCCACGATGTACAGAGTCCGCCGGGTGTGTCATTCATTTCGAAAATTTTGGTGTTATAACCGTTCAACTGCCCATAAATTCCAGCAGCAAGTCCGGCAAAACCACCGCCAATAATTATTATTGAATTATGCTCTTCCATTTTATGATAATTTAAAAGGTTTATCAAATTTAAGCTTAAATTCAGACAATTACCATATTTTTTAAACCATACTGAATATACCGTTCAAAATCATTAATTTTATAATATGAAAGTCACACCAGTGACAGGATAAAATTTAAAGTAGCACCGACATAATTGTCTAACGATAAATATATTTTCATGAAAGTCATATACTTTATAATATTAACAGCTATAGTAGTATCATCCTGCACTACCCGCTCCGGCAAGGAGCTTCAACCGGCTCCGGAGGAAAAAGCAGCTCAGACCTCCGGCCCGACTGTCGGGAAAAAAGACCTGTTAGGCAAAGTTACCGGTTCGGCTTATCTGGAGAGGGCAACAGGATATTTTCTTATGGCAGACGGAGACACATCATCTTTCATGCCGGTATTTTCGGAATTTAAGGAGACAGGCAGGGTAAGCCTGAACCTTAATCTTCCGTATGCCGGCATGGACACTTCTCATGCCGGAATGACAACAAACACAATCAGCAATCCAAAACCTTACTCACAATGGATCAAAGAGCTGGAAATGATCCTTTCTGTGGCTTCGGGTGACTATATTACAGATTCAATCAGAAGCATATCTGTCGGCCGACTCATACTTACCGGAGATATGGCAATAGAGATAACCGGGCAGTATAAAAATATTTATGGCAGTAATGAACGGATCACAACGGCTGAATACTGGGAAATATCCCGGTTCCTGATGACAACCCCGCTTGCCTCGGACTTCAACAGACTCCTTGAACCATATTCACTAAAAATTTCATCAGTGAGCATTGAAAAAGCAATGTTCACAACAAAAGAAGATCTGCTGAATAACAGCGTCATTGAGACAAGTCCGGCAGAAATACCTGAAACAATCCTCGACTGCATAACATGGTTTATTATAGAAATGAAATAGGCCTGGGATTCATTAATATCAAACTATAAAAATCTTTTACCATTAAAACAGCAAAATTTACATTAATCAGAATATGAAACGAGCATGATGGTAAAAACACCCAAGGTGATGATTAAAATACATGCGAGTTCCATACTATACCTTTAAAAATATACAATTTTAATATTATGAAAATAAGATTTCATTCCCCTGTTATAATAACACAGAATTTTGAAAAGATGAAGGATTTTTATCTGAATGTCCTTCAGCAAAAAGTCAAAGATGACTTTGGCAATTGCATCACTTTTGAAAACGGGCTTACAATCTGGCAGTTAAAACCTGAATACCCGCTTGCAAAAATAACGGGAACATGTTTCAGTGAGGCTGGTAATAATAACCTCGAGCTCTGTTTTGAAACAGAGGATTTAGAAGATGCCATTAATGTAATTGAAAATCAGAATGTTAAGATGCTCCACAAAAAAGTTGAGGAGTCATGGGGACAATATACACTGCGTTTCTATGATCCGGAAAATAACCTCATTGAGCTGGGCGAATCGATATCATGTTTTGTAAAACGGTTATACAGAACCGGAATGACACCGGAGGAAATATCAAAACGCACTTCAGTACCAACTGAACAGATAATAAAGATAACAGGTTACCGGAATTATATTACCCTAAGCGATGGTGATATCAGTCTCAGACCATTAAGTGAAGATGACAAATACCGGATGGCTGAACTGGCAAATAATAAAAAGATAAGCATCAACCTGCGTGACGGGTTTCCTCATCCATATACCGTGGCCGATGCTGAAAATTTTATCCGCACAACCATGAATCAAAAACCTGTGTCAATCTTCGCTATCGAATACAAGAACGTTTATGCCGGGAATATCGGATTACACAGAGAAGGCGATGTATACAGAAGATCTGCCGAGGTAGGATATTTCATTGGTGAACCATTCTGGAATAAGGGAATCACTACAAGGGCTGTCAAGCTTATCTGCGAATATGGCTTCAAAGAGCTAGATATAGTCAGGATACATTCAGGCGTTTTTGAATATAACAAAGCTTCCCAAAGAGTTCTGGAAAAATGCGGATTCAAAAAGGAGGGAATCCTGGAAAAGGCAGTCTGGAAAAACGGAAAACTATGTAATGAAATCAGATACGCACTGTTGAAGAATAATTTGTGATCCGGTAACCATGAGACACAGAGCCTGAAAACTATAATTATGACAAAAAACACTAACTTTGTAAATAAGGGATAATATTTTGGATTTTTTGCAAAAAATATGCGATTCAGCGAGTACAAAATAGGGTGCATCAAAAACCTGACACAATTTCATTTTGGTAAAGATGTGCAGGTTTATCTGTTTGGCTCACGCACAAGTGATGAAAAACGGGGTGCTGACATTGGACTTTTCATACACAAACAAAATCCGGCAAAATCAGATTTTCGCTCAAAAATTGAATTTATTACTGATCTAATTTTCAAAACAGAAGAACAAAAAATTGATATAGTCCCCGATGGTCCTGCGTTAAGGAAATAAGATTTCTATAAAACAATCTGACAAACCGGAATTTAAAAAATTATGCCATGAATCTTTTACAACAAGGCACATTTTGAATTTTTTATTACTTTTAACAACCTGAAACTATTTATAAAAAAGGGAGGTTACCATGAACTTTAAAAGGCTTTTACCAATTGTGATATCCGTTTTTCTTTCACTCAATATCTCAGCACAACAAAATGTCAGCAGCGGAGTACTGCGTGCAGGCATAGCCAAAACAGAGATCACTCCGCAGATTCCTGTGAAGCTTTACGGATACGCTTCACGAAAAACCTACTCTGAGGGTGTTCACGATCCCCTGCTTGCCCGTGCCGTGGTATTTGAGAACAACGGCAAAAAAGTAGTGCTGGTATCAACCGATATCGGATCATACGGTCGTGAAGCCTTTCAAGTATTCCGGAAAAGCATCATGGAGAAATTCAACCTGAAAGAGTCTGAGCTGTTCCTCTCCGCCATACACTCACACAGCTCCCCCATCCTTTCACTCGATCCTGAACATGGTGATCCCAACAATATCAAATATACCAAAGAGCTTCAGACTATGCTCACTAAGCTGATCGAAGAGGCAATGAACAATCTGCAGCCTGTCAAAACAGGAACCGGGAAAGGATACTCTCCTGTCGGATCAAACAGGAGGGAGATGAGAGCCGACGGATCGATTACCCTGGGAAGAAATCCATACGGTCCGACTGACAAAGAGGTTCTGGTCATGAAGATTACCGGAACTGACGGCACACCCGCAGGCGCAATATTTGATTATGCCACACACGCTACCTCACTCGGTGCGCGCAATATGCTTATCAGCGGTGACGTTCTTGGCATCTCTGCACAATTTGTCGAAAAGATCCTTGGTGAAAACGTTGTATCACCTGTTTTTGCAGGAGCATCAGGGAATATAGATCCATGGTACAGAGTCCTGCCCGAGTTTAATTACGAACCGGGATGGATACCCGAACCGGTGCTTTTGGGCACTCTCCTTGGTGAAGAGGTGGTGACCGTCTTCAGGAAAATAGATAACCTCACTCCCGGCGGCGAAATCAACACCGCATTTGAAACACTCGAGCTGAACAGAAAAAAAAGAGATCCTGAAGATCCCAGGTACTCAGCGGAACTTGAAAACAGTACAATACCCGTTAACATCACTGCTGCCAAAATTGGTGATAAAGCGGCATTCATTGGCTTCAATGTCGAGATGCTTACCGAAATAGGGATGGCCATTAAGGAGGGCTCCCCGTTTGAAAACACCTTCATCATCACCCATTGCAACGGATCCAGCGGTTATCTTCCACCTGCTGAACTATACAAAGAAGGCGGTTACGAGATAACAACAACAAACTTTGAAATAGGCTCAGCCGAAAAGGTTATCAAAAAAGCAGTCAGAATGTTACACGACCTGTAATTCCTTAAATTGGAATCATTAATGGATTCACAATTTACTCATGCACTGAAGACATATGACTTCTTTTCTTTTTACACATGCCAAATTAATAATCTGCTATCAACGTTTCATATGGTATTTTCAGATGTTCATGAAGTTTACGAATCATTTGTAAAGTTAACTTACGTTTCCTGCTAAAAATCTCCGAAACTCTGCTTTTGTATCCAATTATTTTAGCTAAATCACTCTTTTTCATACCCATTGGCTACATACGAAATTTAATCGCTTCAATCGGGTCAGGTGGTCCAATAGGATAATGTTCATCTTCATATTTTTCTATCAAGATGCTCAGAATCTCTGCTTCGTCTCCTTCTGTTGTATCAGCAGGAGCATCAAAAATTACCTCAAGTCTTTTTAATGCATTTAAGTAATCGTCCTCGGTTTTAATCACTATAAAATTCATTTTTAATATCTGACGGGCTTGTCCACGTTGCTTTTGTTGCTTCTCTGTACCATGTTTTCAATTGGTCTTCTAAATCAGTATGCTTTACCTAAATTATATAAGTATCTTTTTAGCAATTACTCTCATACGACCTTTTCTATATTTACAGACGAAAATATTAAAAAGTTACCAAGACGGTAATTCACCTAAGTTTTTTTAGGCAAGATACTTTACTTGGGAGTGACCTGAAAAAATTATTCTTTTCGGATCATATGCTTACAATAATCCGGATAATGAAAGCGATACAGATTTGTTTGTTATCAAAAATATATCCCCAAATGAGATACGTGATTTTAGATTGAATTTGAAATTGAAATTATGGGATTTGATTAAAAAATGGAACATCCCTATTGATATCATTGTTGATAATCAGGAAACAATGGACCAAAGAATTAAAGAGGGAGATATGTTTTATAAAGAAATATTATCTAAGGGAAATGTAATTTATGCCTAACAAAAAAGTAGCTATGGAGTGGTATGATTTCGCAGAGAAAAACCTCGAAACTACTCTGCTCCTCAACCGGGAAAATCATTATACTGATGTTATTGCAATTGATATTCAACAGGCTGTTGATTTTTATAAAAGATTTGGATTTAAGCAGCTTAGGGACAGTCAAAAAGTTATCGACCGGCTCGTCCGGGCAACCAGCAATAACAATCCAACCACTTATTTTAAATTTAAATAAATAAAACTACCTTTGTTAATTTAATAAATGATACAAATGATTAATATTAAGAAAAAATACCTCACAGACGAAAAAAAACGCCCTGTTGCAGTCCAGATTGATATTGAAACATTCGAAAAGATGGAACAATTGCTTGAAGATTATGCATTAGGACAATTAATCGAACAAAATGATCCTGCTGATAATCTTACGATTCGCGAGGCAAAAGAATATTACCGTAGTATGAATAAATAACTGCTATGGAAATCAGAATCAACAAATCTTTTCTGAAAGAACTGGCAAAATTGCCTCAAAATCAGAGAAAGAAGATTGAAGATTTTATTTTTTATAAACTTGAAAAATGCCAATACTTGCATGAAATACTTCGCATTCAAAAACTTAAAGGGTATAAGAATTATTACAGATTACGTTTCGGAAGTTACAGAGCCGGGCTACGATTTGAAAATAATGTATTATGCTTCGAAAGGCTTTTACATCGTAAAGATATTTACAAGTTTTATCCTTAATCTCAGGACTCGGAATAATATTATATTTCTCTTCACCAACAAACAATTTTGATTATTTTTTTTCTTTAGTAATGAAAATTAACCGTTATACAGAGACCGGCGGCCCATCCTCTTTATGAAGATATCAAAAGGCTCGCTCATAAAGAAACCGGCAATGAGCAGATCATCGACAGGATAACCTGCTGTGTTGGCGTTTTAGAATCAGCTTACAGCATGGGCACTCGCTTATTTAAGCAACTACTCGAAGCTCTGGAATAAGATTTTTCAGGTCTGCCTTTTATAGACATCTTAAATAAAATGGAAAAATTAAATCTCCCGGAAAATGCAAAAGACCGGGTCAAACTCAGACAAACAAGAAATAATGTAGCACACGAGTATCCATTTTATAAAGAAGTTCAAATCGAAGAGTTAAATATTTTACCTGATGAAGTACTCAGATTAGAGCAGATATGGGAAAAACCGGAAGCTTATACCCAAAAGATTTTGAAAGAAAAAACCACTGAAAACTAATTTTGCTTTTTGTAATAAAAACGCCCCGTCTAAACACAAGCCCCGTTAATTAATTAAAAAATTTAGAGCGGAACAATCCAAAATTGAAGGTTGATATTTGAATTTTGTACATTATGGAACATAATGAATTCAAAGGAAGACATATTGAAGTTTTTAGCTGACAATAAGGAGTTCTTTAAAAGAACCTTCGGTATTGTCAGAATCGGTCTGTTTGGTTCATATTCCAGGGGAGATCAAACCAAACTGAGTGATGTTGATTTGATTGTGGAGTTTGAGACAGGTACAGAATTGTAATTGTTCCTTCCCCCCAAAAAAAAATTTTCTGATATCTTTTGAAATTAAATTATAGTTCTTATTTTTTGTTGCATACTTATCGAGTAATTTATTTACTCATTTATTTACAAACCCGGTATTCAGTACAAAGAAAGAGACACTGTAACTGAGAAGGCGGAGCTTTTCCCAAAGCACAAAACCAAAGGAAAAATTCGGACGCAAAATAATCAGAAAATAACTCTTTTTATGCAGGACAGGTCGTTGTTGAACATCACTGTATCCTGCTGTATATTAATCTTTCCGGATGATAGAATCTATAATCAGGTCAAAGACAAGGATCAAACTTTTAATTAAATTTTCCCTTAACAGCGAAACGAGAGGCTACCTCAGAAGTCTCGAAAAAGATTTCGGCGAATCTACCAATGCAATAAGGCATGAACTAAACCGTCTCATCGAGGCAGGATTGTTAAAATCTGAAATCAGTGGAAATAAAAAATTCTACCGGGCGAACACTAAACATCCTTTGTATAAGGATATTAACAGTATCGTGAGAAAAACAGTGGGAATAGATGAGATCGTTGAACGGGTCACCAGTCAAATTGACGATCTCGAAGAGGCTTACCTCACGGGTGAGTTTGCCAAACGTAACGACGGAGGAACGGTGGAGCTGGCTCTTATCGGCCGGAGTCTCGACAATGAATATATTGATAACCTGGTGCTGAAAGCCGAAAAGCCGATCAACAGAAAGATCATGTACCTGGTGCTTACACCGGAAAAGATGGATCATTATTTTAAAGACCAGCCGGCTCTTTTAATATGGCAGAAGGACACGGACAATTAAAAAATAATTACTACTTTAGCCTCAGTGTTGTACCCCTGACCTGTGTCCGGGGAGATGACAGAAAGTAATGTTTGGTTTTAATTTGGAGCATCAAAATATGGCATATAACAACCTTATCTCCACAGCAATAAAAGCTGCCGTAAAAGCGGGCAGGGCTGTTATGCATATCTATGCAGACTCTGCTGACGGACTCACAGTGGAGAGGAAAGAGGATAATTCTCCTGTTACCATCGCCGACATGACAAGTCACAATATCATTGCGGAGATACTCGGTCTGACCAATCTTCCGGTTCTGAGCGAAGAGGGCAAACAGATCCGCTGGGAAGTGAGACAACAATGGAAATCCTTCTGGTTGGTCGATCCGCTTGACGGCACTAAGGAGTTTATAAAAAGAAACGGCGAGTTTACAGTGAATATCGCTCTTATTGAAGATAATAAACCTGTTTCGGGCGTTATTTATATTCCTGTCACAGCTACCCTCTATGCCGGGATCACCTCAGAAGACTCATGGAAACTGGAAGATGTATCCGGTGAGGAAGTCTCTTTTGAAGAGATGAAGACAAGGGGAAAAAAGCTTCCCTGTCGCGAGCTTCCGGAGACATTCACCGTGCTGGAGAGCCGTTCGCACAGGAACCATAAGACAAAACGATATATCGAACGACTGCAGATGTCGGAGAACCCGGTAGATGTGCTGCCGGTTGGCAGCTCTATCAAGCTGTGCATGGTTGCCGAAGGCAGTGCTCATGAATACCGCAGGCACGGTCCCACAATGGAGTGGGATACTGCCGCAGGTCATGCTATTGCCAATGCAGCAGGGAAAAAGATGATGCTCACCGACAGGTCGGGGGAGCTGACTTACAATAAGAAAAATCTGGTTAATCCTGATTTCATTATCGGGGGAAATTATGTATAACTAACTTATAAACCGTTTTAAAGCTGAAATGACATTCCAATCGTGGGTAGTAATAGCGGCTCTGCTCTTCCTGTTAGTTGCTTTCCTGTTGAGGGCAATGCGACCTGGACTCATACTGTTCAGCGCAGCAGCCATATTCATGGCCACAGGTGTCATCACAGCCGAGGAGCTGATAGCAGGCTTCTCCAATAACGGTGTGGTTATAATAGTTGTTCTCTTCTGGGTGAATGAGGGTATCAAGCAGTCAGGACTGATAACAAGGCTTGCCCAGGCTTACCTTCCGAAGAAAAGAACTCCAATGGCTTTTATGTTGCCGCGAATGATGGTGCCGGTATCTTTTATGTCAGCTTTCCTCAACAACCTGCCTATTGTGGTCAATGTGTCACCGCTGCTTATTAAGTGGGCCGACGGACTGCAGGTGTCGTATAAAAAATTCCTGATACCCCTCTCCTACGCTGCCATATTCGGCGGAATGTGCTCACTGATAGGTACGTCGTCAAACCTTGTGGTACACGGTCTCATGCTGGAGAACGGATTCAGGGGGTTTCACCTGTTTGAGCTTGCCAAGGTAGGCGGATTCATTGCTGTATCAGGATTCTTGTATATGTCTGTCTTCGGAAACCTGCTCCTGCCCGGAGAAAAGATAAAGCCAAGGAAGATAAATACCGAAGCCAAGGACTACTACTACCACCTGCTGCTGACTGAAAACAGCAAGCTTATTGGTCAGCCGGTAATAAAAAACCGCGTTGCCGGTCTCGGCAATCTTGAGGTCGACTGCATAGAGAGGAACAACAGTGTCATACAACCGGAGAAAAACCGGCTGACAATCAAGGTCGGTGATGAGATACTCGTGAAAGGCGATGCCCAGAGTCTTAAGTATCTTCTTGCACATAAAGAGGTGAAGATAAAGGGAACAGACCTTCTGAAAGACAAGAAGCCCGAATCGCTGAAACAATACGAAGTAGTTTTGTCGCCCAAGTTCAGCGGAATCAGGCAGACTGTAAAAGAGTTCGACTTCTTCAGACATTTCGATGCAGTTATCCTTGCCATCCATCGCAACGGGGAGCCGGTGACTACCAATCTGAACAAACTAAAGATGGAGGTGGGTGACAATGTGGTGCTGCTGGCCGACGATAAGTTCATAAAAAACTGGGAGACATCCAACATGTTCTACCTCGTCAACTACGTGCGCGACCACTATGTCAAGAAGAGTTCCTGGCAGCGGTGGACCTCCCTCATCATCCTTACACTGATGGTTGCGGGAATAGTTATCAACGAGATCGTCGACTACAGCTACGACATGGGCCTCAACCTGCTGGTCTATGTAGCCCTGGCAGCCATGGTGCTCATCTGGCTGAAAATCCTGCCACAGGAGACCTATACCAGGTCGGTGAGCTGGGACACCATCATCGCCATCGCCTCAGCCTTTGCCATCAGCAAGGGCATTCAGAACTCCGGAATAGCAGAAGCATATGCCGCTGATGCCGTCAGCTTTGTCAAGTCGATGGGCCCGACAGGAGTGCTTGCTGTGATATACCTCACCACCTCTGTACTGACAGAGATAGTGACCAACAACGCCGCCGTGGCGCTGGTCTTCCCCGTGGCCATAATGGCAGCGCAGTTGCTGGGAGTGAGAGCCCAGCCCTTCTTTATAGCCATAGCAATGGCAGGAGCAGCCAGCTTCATGACAGCCGGAGGATACCGTTCAAACCTGATCATTAAATCATTCGGAAGATATTCACGAAATGACTTCTTCAGGATAGGAACACCTATGCAGGTACTTGCATTCATAATCAGTGTGATAGTAATACCATATATCTGGAATTTCTAAAAAGCATTATATCCCTGAAATAATCAAACAGTTGAAAATGAATCATAAAGAGAATCTTCTAAATAAGATAGCCAATAACAAAGAGATAGTCGGTGTAATAGGATTAGGCTACGTAGGTCTGCCCCTCGCCGTCAACTTCGCCGAAGCAGGAGTAAAAGTCATCGGATTCGATAAAAATCCCGAAAAGACAGAAAAGATAAACCGCGGCGACAATTACATCAAAGACATACGCGATGCCGTTCTCCGCGAAGTAGTGGATAATGTATCGCTCTCAGCCACCACCGACTTCACCAGGATAAAAGAGTGCGATGCACTGCTGATCTGCGTCCCCACGCCCCTCGACATCTTCAGGAAGCCCGACATGAGCTATATAGAGAGCGCCTGCACAGAGATAGGGAGATTTATGAAACCGGGAACCTTTATCAGTCTGGAGAGCACCACCTACCCCACCACCACGGAAGACTTCATGCTACCGGTAATCGAGAAGGAGAGCGGTTTGAAGTCGGGCGAAGACTTCTGGCTTGCCTACTCACCCGAGCGTGTAGATCCGGGCAATAAAGATTTCCATACCAGGAACACACCCAAGGTACTGGGAGCGATGACAGACGACGGACTGGAGATAGGCATAGCGTTATACAAAAAAGCCATCAACGAGATACACCCCGTCAGCTCACCCAGGGTAGCAGAGATGGTCAAGATACTCGAGAACACCTACAGACTTGTAAACATAAGCCTCATCAACGAGCTGGCCCTTCTCTGCGGAAAGATGGACATAAACATCTGGGAAGTCATAGAAGCCGCAAAGACAAAACCCTTCGGCTTCCAGCCTTTCTATCCCGGTCCCGGAATCGGCGGACACTGCATTCCGCTCGATCCCTTTTACCTGGAGCACATAGCCAAAAAATTCAGCTTCGACCTCAGCATGATACACGCGGCAGGACACATCAACATGAGGATGCCCCACTACATGTACATCAAGATAGCCACAGCACTCAACAGGCACAGGAAATCGGTCAATGGCAGCAGGATACTCTTCCTGGGAGTAGCCTACAAACCCGACATTGACGACGCCCGTGAGTCGCCCGCACTTGAGATCATGAACATAGTGGCACACAAAGGAGGCATTATAGAATATAATGACCCGCACATACCAAAGTTAAAACTAAGTGCAGAGATAACAGTCAAGGAAGTAGGTATGACACCCCACGGGGAGGCAACACATAAAAACGGCATAATGGAGTCAGTCCCTTTAACCGCCGAAACATTAGCAAAAGCCGACTGTGTAGTACTGACCACCAACCACTCAGCCTTTGACAAAAAATTTATAAAACAACACGCCAAACTCATAGTAGACATGCGCAACATGATCAAAGAATCCAGCGAAAAAGTCTATAAACTATAGATTTGAAAGCTGTCGCGAGGTAAGTCATTGTGAACCATTTTATTGCGAACAAAACGCCGCAAGCTATAACAACAAAGCAACGTCATTGGTAGCGAAGCGAGGCCCGCAACCGCTTGCTTGTCGATCTATTGGCAAGAACCGATTTTATGGAAAAAGCAGGCACTGGTATTAAACGCGTCACCGATGCTTGTAATGCCAACGGCAATAAATGCACCTTTAACTTTTCTGATGTGTTTTGGGTGACCATGAAAATGAATAATAAAGATAATGTCCGCGATAAGGTCGGTGAAAAACTTACAGAAAACCAGATAATAATTTTAAACCAGATGCAAAATGACCCGTACATTTCAGCCAAAGTATTAGCAGAAAAAGTAGGTATATCGGTACGTAAAATTGAAACAAACATCAAAAAATTGAAGGATTCGGGATGTATTCAGTCAGCTCGTCAACTTTCTGCCAAAAAGAGTTTTTGATATGATTGTCAAGCGACATAACGGAGACAAATGGGTGAAGACATTCACCTGCTGGAAACAACTGCTTGTTATGATATATGGGCAATTGTCTGCCTGTGACAGTCTCAGAGAGGTCGCGTATATCGTTGATTCTATCAAAAACAAGAGATACCATCTCGAATTTGGCAAAGAAGATATTAAACTGAGCAATCTTTCTTACGCCAATGTGAACCGGGACTACAAGATATTTGAAGAGTTCGCCTACTACATGATTAATCTTGCTCAAAGCAAGTGAATTAACAGGCCGTTCGAACTGCACGGAAAGTTCTATGCGTTCGACTCCACAACGATAGACCTTTGCCTGAGCTTGTTCAAGTGGGCATACTTCAGGAAAAACAAGGGTAGCATCAAAGTCCACACGTTGTTTGACGCTGTAACCCAGATACCGACTTACATTCTCACGAAAGCAAAAGTTCACGATGTGAATGCGATGGGTGAGATTCCGTATGAGCCATATGCGTTCTACATCTTTGACAAGGGGTATTATGACCTTGCAAGGCTGTATACAATCAACACTATTGGCTTCTTCTTTGTCATCCGACAGAAGTCATACTTCAGGTATGAAATTGTTGATGCTGAAGAGCTTCTGGATGGAGAGGATAACGTCCTGCTTGATCAGACGATAAGCCTTACGGGCTATCAGACCAGGAAGAAGTATCCTTTGATGCTGAGGAGGATAGTTTACTATGCTCCCGACCTTAAGAGAACGTTCACATTCCTGACCAACAACCTCAGCATCAAGGCGAAAGACATCGCTATGCTGTGCAAACAACGCTGGCAGGTGGAACTTTTTTTCGGTGGATAAAGCAACATCTCCGGATTACTTCCTTCTGGAGCAATACGGAAAACGCTGTGAGGATACAAATTTATGTTGCGGTTATCACATACTGTCTCGTGGCTATCTTGGAAAATGACTGCCAGTTGGGCAGGACGACATTCAATGTGCTCCGCGTCGTTAGCAGAGTACTGACAGACAAAACGCACATCAGAGATCTTTTCCTGACCTCCGAGACAATTGAAGATGTATGTGAAAAAACGTTCAACTTGAATTTACTATTATTCCAAAATCCCCTTGGATTTTCATTAACCTGCTAACAAATATAGAAGTTTGTTGATTGTTCTCTCCTCTCGTATTAATTTTTTAATTCTACGTGGTATTTTACTTTCAATTTTTCCTGCATCTTTCATCTTTGTAATAATTTTTTTATGGTCAATATCTGCATATTTTTCTTCCAGTGTTTTTGATTCACCAAGTATAAGTTTCAAATAATCCGGATTATCAAGGTTCTTAACCAACGGGGTATCTGCAGACATTGTTTGAAGTTTTTTGCACATTGAGTTGTTGCCTGTTCTTCTTCTGCAGGCTCGTCTGACGCCTCTGAAAAACTGCTCCGGAATATTGTTTGTTCGCTGTGGCTGTATTATAGAATCACCTTGCGGAGAAGAAATAATTATTGGATCGCAGAATAACTTATCCCAGTATTTATCAGTCTGGGCGATCAATTTTTGATAATCCTTATTTTTATGATAATATTTTTGATCGCTCAACCATTGTTTAAAATCTTTTACTTTAGACTCAATGGTAGAGATTTCAACTTTTTGTCCATTATCGTTCAGACCATTGTCCGTGGTTGACAAAGTAATAAACAGTGCCTGACGCAATTTATCAAAAACAATCTCTTTTCCAGATAATATTTTAGATGCTTTCTTTAGCTCGATGTCATTGACTAGTGGCATAAGATCGCCTATAAGCTTTCCTATTATTTTTGACATGGGCTTATTTATTTTGCACCTGGTCTGAAATCCATTCAATTTATCAGACAATATGCGTAATCGTTTGTAAAACTCTGCATGAGGTCTGTCAAAAGGAAAGCCAAATCCGTTTCCATGATTTTTACCATCTAATACCCAAAGAATTAAAACATGGTAGACCTGCTTAATAATCCGGCTTTCGGTAATAGATATTTGCTTTGTTTTTATGACCTGATTTATTTGACAGGCATTGATATTTTCTCCCTTTTTTTCAAAATAATAATTAAGGCGATAACGAAGACGGGATTTAATACCATATTTTTTCAACTTATTGCGGATAACGGAATATTGTTTTTCTAACAGATCTTTGCCTGTGTCTCTTAAAAAGTGAAAATGACAGATATAGTTTGGCCTGTCGGGAAAAACCTCAGATATAGCGCTCAAAAAAGCACGTCCCATATCACTGGTTACGGCAAGCGGGCTACCGTATTGATTTTTAATTTCCTTAAGAAACGGAATAATCTGCTCCTTGCTTTCTGCCGGTACTTTCACATTGGTAAGTATAAAATTGCTTACCTCGTCAATAGCAGTGATCAAATGAGGGCTTGCTCCTTCGCTTGTATCGTCTGCATGCAGGATATAGCCTCCGTTATTATGCATCTGCATTTTTAGTTTTAGCCCTGCTTCACAATGTATGGTTGAGAGGTAAATAATAAATTTTTGTGCAAGGTATGCCACTTCGGAAGATGAAACGAGTCATGAACTATCGTACACACAGGAGAAACATTATAAATGACGAGTTCCATTTCATACCTTTAAAATAAACAATTATAATGAAATGAAATGTAAATATTGCGGCTTTCCAATACTGCCAGGGTTTCTTTAATAGTGTGGTGTTTTAGAAAAATCAACCTGCCTATAAATACAATTACATCATATCCTGCATTTGAAAACTATGGTACCATTTCTTCGAGTTCTTCAGGCGGATGAACCTTTTTGCATACCGGGCAGTACATAAAAGTTCTGTGTGCACTGAATGCGCCAATATGCAGGCTATATATTTTTCTTGTATCGGTATAATGTACTTTCAGCTTTACTTTGCATTTTGGGCACAACGTTTTTGCCGTTATATATGTTATAATAAAAAATATAAACATATAATACGACATATCCAAAATATATATATTTTTATTTATGACTGATTTTCATAAATTTGTATGGACATAATACGAATGCCATAAAAACCAAATCAACATATATTATGACAAAATGCAAAATTGCTTAAAAGAATATTGCTGATTATGAGGCGATTAGGAATTAACAGATAAAATAAACCTATGCTGTAACTATCTATAAATCAATAAACAAGGGGATTTTGTAACAATAGTTTTTTCTTAGTGTATCTTTGCCTAACACCCAACGGTTAATATTGGAAAAATTATCAAAGTATACAAATTGCGCACTATGCACCCCCATTCCGAATACCTGCAGATTTTTAGTTGGCTAATTTTTAATTTATTTCCATTTTTCCGTATATTTGCGGAAAACAGGAATCAAATATGAACTTTCAGGATTTCCGGGAAGCATTTTTACATCAAATTAGCTTTACAACCAACCAGGTACAAACCTGGCATCCCGGTTTTGATAAAAACAATTTAATCCGTTGGGTTACTAAAGGCTATATTATCAAGCTCCGAAACGGATATTATACCTTTAAAGAATACATTGGCACACAAAATATTGATTTATACCTGGCCAACCGGATTTATCGGCCCTCATACATAAGTTTGCATACAGCACTGGCATTTTACGGGTTAATTCCCGAGTCGGTTACACAAACAACCAGTGTAAGCACATTAAAAACAGCCCGGTTCAGTAATCCTATTGGCATTTTTTCATACAAAAATGTAAAACCGAAACTTTTTTTCGGTTACGAACAGCTTCCGTATCCCGACGAAAAGAGCATACTCATAGCATCGCCCGAAAAAGCCCTTATTGATCTGCTTTACTTATATCCTTTTTACAATAGCAAAAAAGAAATCATGGAATTAAGGCTGGATGAAGTTATTTTGGATGAAGCAATCAACACTGAACGATTTTTATTGTATCTCGATCAAACAAAAAGCAAGGCTTTGGAAAAAAGAGCCAAATTGTTGTTAAAAGTTTATAATATTCAATAACCAACCATGATACAGCCTGAACAACTAAAACATTTTTTCCCTCCCTACTTGTGGGAAAATACCTCTCACCGTAAATACATCATCAAAGAGTACATACAACTACTTATACTCGACTATCTTACAACAACCGCATTTGTAAAAAAAACCGTGTTCATCGGTGGTACTAATCTCAGGCTCGTTAAAGGTATTGACCGGTTTTCTGAAGATCTTGATTTTGATTGCAAAAACTTATCAAATGATGAATTCATGTCCATGACGGATGGAATTGTTGAATTTCTGAAACGGATGGGATACCATGTAGAAACACGCGATAAAAAAAATGATAAATTAAAAGCATACAGGCGAAATATCTATTTTCCCGAACTATTATTTGAACTGGGCCTCTCGGGTTACAGACAGGAACGATTTCTAATTAAAATTGAAAGCCAGGATCAGCAGGTAATTTACAAACATAAAATGGCCACCATTAAAGGATGTGGTCTATATTTTACATTTCCGGTACCTGCCGACGATGTACTTTGTGCAATGAAATTATCGGCACTTCTTTCCCGTCAAAAAGGAAGAGACTTTTACGATGTTATGTTCTTATTGGCACAAACTGCCCCAAACTTTGATTTTTTAAAAGAACAATGTGGTATTGGCGATATAAAGGAGCTGAAAAAATCACTGTTCAAAACACTGGAATCAGTCGATCTACAACATAAATCGAAAGATTTTGAGCATTTGGTATTTCATGAAACCAGTACTAAAAAAATAACTTATTTTAAAGAATTTATTGAGGAATGGGAAATTGAGTAATTCGGTTTAATCAATTCAGGACACTTAACTACTTTGATGGGTAGGGTTTTGGCGGCGACGCAGCATAGAATGGTTCTCGCGGCGGTGCAGCGTGGAATGATTGTTCTCGCAGCTACTGCGGAAAGCAAAGAGTGTTATTTAATAATATCGAGTCCTTATTATAAAAAAATGATAGAAACCTTTGAAAAAGAACTTTCAGACCCATCTTGATAATATAACTCCCCTGTTTATTGAATCTATAAAATATCACTACCAAATCACCAATCCTGGTTATATATTACCAATCAATATTCATTTTCAGTAATTTTGCTGAAACGAGTGTCGCGTCACGTCTGAAAGGATGTATAGGATAAAGTTATTTTGGATTTATGCAAGGAAAAAAATTTGAGCGCAGCAGCGTTTTGCAAATATTTTTAAATGCAGTAAAAATTCAAAAGAACGAATCATTGTGTGTTAGAGCAGGCTTGACTCGACACTAAGCACTAATCATTTATGAATTTTGACGAATTATTAGAAAAATACCGGGAGCTTCAAAAAGAAAACAGATTACTGAAAGAAAGAATAAAACTATTTGAATCACAAATTTGTAGTGATGCAGGCAATTCTGATGCTTACATCAAAGGACTTCCGGATAATAGTTATAAAACCGGGAAACAGGATGAAGTAACGGAAGAAAAAAATATCACTTCCATTAACAATTATTCATCTCCGTCCGGGAAAATAGACCTGTTTATGTCACTTTTCATGGGGAGGGACGATGTATATGCAAAACGATGGGAAAACAAAAAGAAAGGGAGTTCCGGGTATTCCCCAGCCTGTGGCAATGAATGGATTCCCGGGATTTGTCAAAAGCCGAAAATCAAATGTTCCGCCTGTAAAAACAAAGACTATCTTAAACTTGACAGGCAGGCAATCGAGAGTCATTTACGCGGGAAAACAGTAATTGGAATTTATCCTTTGCTTTCAGATGAACGCTGTTGGTTTTTGGCGATGGATTTTGATGGTGATGGCTGGCAACAAGATATTACAACGATCAGAGAGGTATGCTCTGAAAATAAAATACCAGTTACTGCGGAACGCTCCCGGTCGGGCGACGGAGCACATATTTGGTTTTTCTTTGAACAACCTGTTGCTTCTTTGATAGCAAGAAGGTTTGGTAGTGGCCTACTGACAGCTGCTATGAACCGGCGACACCAAATTTCATTTAAATCGTACGACCGGTTATTCCCTAACCAGGATACCATGCCTAAAGGTGGATTTGGGAATTTAATTGCATTACCCCTGCAAAAAGAAGCCAGGGAAAACAATAATAGTGTTTTTATAGATGAAAACTTACGCCCTTTTAGTGATCAATGGGCGTTTTTATCATCAATTGCCCGGCTGTCACAAGAAAATATTGAAGCATTTATTGTAAAATTATTTAAGGGAAACGAACTTGGCACCCTTAAAAAGGATAATGAAGAAGAAATCACAAAGCCATGGGAATCTCAAAATAAAATTTTAGATAGAAATGACTTTCCTGAAGTTGTTGAAATCGTCAAAAGCAATATGTTGTTTATTCCAAAAACCGGCTTTTCTCAAAAAGCACTTAACCGTATAAAAAGACTTGCTGCATTTAAAAATCCTGATTTTTATAAGGCTCAGGCGATGCGATTATCTACCTACAATAAACCCAGGATCGTTTCGTGTGCAGATGAAACAGATAATTATCTCGGTCTGCCCCGGGGATGTGAAACAGACCTGAAATACTTATTTTCCGAAACAAATGTAGAAGTTAAATGGATCGATAAAAGAAATTCAGGACAAAAAATTGACGTGGACTTCAAAGGTGCTCTTCGGGATGAGCAACCCTTGGCAGTCAAAGAATTGCTAAAACATGACATTGGAGTCTTATGCGGAACAACAGCTTTCGGCAAAACAGTCGTTGCCATAAATCTTATTGCTGAAAAGAAAGTAAACACGCTTATACTGGTAAATAAAGTAAGCCTGATTAACCAATGGAAGGAAAAACTTACAGAATTTCTTACAGCTATTGAGAAAGAAAAATCCAGAAATCAAATAGAAAAAAGCCTTTGGGGTCAGATTGGAAACGGTAAACAAATACGGATTGGTATAGACATCGCTATCATGCAATCGCTAATAAGAAAAGGGGAAGTAAAAGATCTTGTAAAAGATTACGGAATGGTTATTGTTGATGAGTGCCACCACGTTCCGGCTGTTAGTTTTGAAATGATCTTAAAAAATGTAAATGCTAAATATGTTTACGGTTTAACAGCCACACCAACAAGAAAGGACGGTCACCATCCGATTATTTTTATGCAATGCGGCCCTATTCGATATCGCGACGATGCAAAAAATCAAGCAAGAAAAAGACCGTTCGAACACTATATTATCCCTATATTTACATCTGTCAGGATTCATAAGTTGGCAGAAAAAGAGGAAAAAGACTGGAGCATCCAGGAACTATACGCGGAGATTGTCAACAATGAAATCAGGAATCAACAAATAGCTGATGATGTCTATGAGTGTTATAATCAGAAGAGAAACTGCATTGTTTTGACTGAACGGATTGAACATGTAAAAGAATTATCAGAAAAAATAAAGAAGAAAATCCCTGATGTCATTTCAGTTACAGGCGGGATGGGAGCAAAAACAACAAGGGAAAAATTGCAAAAGATTTCCGGAGCTTCAACTGAAAAACCTTTGACAATAGTGGCTACCGGCCGTTTTATCGGTGAAGGATTTGACGAGCCCCGGCTTGATACTTTGTTCCTTGCAATGCCCATTTCATGGAAAGGTACACTGCAACAATATGCAGGCAGGCTGCACCGAATCTTTGAGGGGAAAAACGAAGTGCTCATTTATGATTATATAGACATCCATATACGAATGTTTGAACGGATGTACAACAGACGATTATCAGGTTATGCATCAATAGGCTATAAAATAAAAGGAGAAAGTTTTTCCACCGTAGAAGAAAAAGAAAAAAATGTGGATATCATTTTCAATAAAAACAATTTTTTTTCTGTCTTTTCAATCGATTTATTTCATGCAGACCGTGAAATACTCATTGTAAGCCCATTCGTTACAAAGAGGAGGGTGATGCAAATATTACAGGATTGGGAAACCCCTCTTTCAAAAAATGTGAAAGTCATTGTTATAACGCGTCCGGCGGAAAATTTCCCAAAAAAGGATTTGACGGCCTGGCACGAGGCAATCCGGCAATTGAAAATTAGAGGAGTTCATCTCATTTTCACAACTAATATACATCAAAAATTTGCCATTATCGATCAAAAAATTATATGGTATGGCAGCATCAACCTGCTAAGTTACGGCAATGCAGAAGAAAGTATAATGCGAATTGAAAGTCCAAAAATTGCGTATGAGTTGATCGAGAGCATGGAGAGAAGAAATTCAGGAATCAATTCTGGCCGGAATTGAAGTGGAACTGCTATCTTTATCCTGACAGCAAGTTAAGCAAAAATGCTTAATTTAACTATAATTTTTCCGGTCATTGCATTTTCTGGAGGTTGCGGCTTTTCATCTGCACCTGCAGCCAGCACTTCATCAAGACTAAACCGGGCTTCGTCTTTAAAATGACGGGATTCTGTCTGTTATAAACTAACCCGGTATTCTTATTATTAATCATTCAAATATACCCATATTAAAAAAATTGTGGTTACCCCGTTATGGAAGGGAATGTTATCATTGAATAATTAGTTGAATGCGTTTGCCTTGTTACTATTATGCATTATATTTGTATGTAGAATTTATAGAGTTATGAACAGTTTTGAATTAACAGCAGTATATGAGCCATGTGATGAAGGGGGATTCATTGCTTATATCGAAGAAATTCCCGGTATCAATTCACAGGGAGATTCAATTGAAGAAGCTAAAGAGAATCTAGCTGATGCTATTAATTTAATGTTTGCAGAAATTAGAGCAAGTCAGACAAACAAGGATAAAAATAAAATCCAAACCAGCCAGAGAGCTTCTCGATGAATTATGATAAAAGTTCTGACAATTCCCGAATTTGACAAATCATTAAAAAAATTATCCCGAAAGTTCCATAGTCTCAAGGAAGAATATCAAGAATTCATAGAAAAAACAGAAAAGGAAAATATACAAGGCCGTCTTTTGGGCAATGGTTTAAATAAAGCAAGACTATCTGTTAAATCAAAGGGAAAAGGCAAATGTAAATCTGAAATATCAAAATTGTTTCCTGTTGAGATTCAGCAGGGCGATATTGTATTCCCTTTTTGGACGGATCGGTCGTGGCAACTATTTTTTTAAATTTGCTGCGGAATTGCTGAATAAAACAATACAACTATTGTATCATACATAAATTGTCGTATATTATGTAAATAAAAATGCTGCAAGTAGGAAGACCGGTAACCGGACAGAACCTCATAGGAAGGGACAGGGAAATTAGCCTTATCAGAGAACTGATCAAAGAAGGACAAAATTTTGTTATGATCGCACCTCGCAGGATGGGTAAAACTTCTCTCGTTCTTGAGTTATTAAAGCAACTACAGCATGAAGGTTATTATACGGGTTATATTGATATTTTCTCCGGAAGTTATGAGTCGGTAATGAACGAACTGTTTATCGATAAAAATTCTCCTTTTTTTCGAATGGCGCGTGTGATAAATTCCGGGAATATAAACAAGTCAGATTTTACACACTATCTGATCAAACTTTTTAAAAAGGAGGAACTATCTGTCAGTACAGATTAATAAAATACTGAAATTTTCCAAAGGACATCCCTATTACACGCAGTTATATGCCCAGGAGCTTATCATTACCTGTAAATTAAGTAATAAGAACATATTACTTTCACACGGTCAAATATTAGATAATCTGCTGACCATAGAAAAAAATTATCTTGAGAAACATGGGAAGAATTATCAAAAAGCCGGGAAACGAGGATATTATTAATTACTTTGGCACATAATCCCGGCAGTTTATATAGCCTAATAAACTACAGGTCAATTAATATAGCACGCGGATTAAAAAAATTAACCAATATGGGCGTTCTGACAAAGCAAAGCGGCAAATATGTCTTTTCTGATCCACTGCTGGAGTTATGGATAGATACTTACCTTAGACAATAATGGGATAATTAGGGTTTTATCTGATTTTGCCGCAGCAATGTTTATATTTTTTGCCGCTGCCGCAGGGACAGGGATCATTACGGCCCGGTTTGTGCATTTTTTCATTCCATATTTCATTAAATTCCTCTTGCGAAACTGAAATCCCTTCTTTGCGGGCATTTGGTCCCATAATAAGTTTAGGAGGTTTTTGCTGTAATACTGGTTTTTCGTATGTCTCAAAAATTTCCCTTGATGAGTACCCCTTCATGATCCACCTGGGGAGAAGATTGGTCCAGTCCATCAATACAGATATATACTTATTAAGCTGATCGAGAGAAAAGCCCTGTTTATCAAAAAGACCCTGTATAAGATCTAAAGGAGAACGGTTGTTATTAAGGAGCATCCAGCTCCGGGAAATCCACTCCGACACTTCCTCTTCTGAACCAAGAAGTGACAGGAGCATCTCCTTAATTTTTCCGGTCATTGCATTTTCGGGAGGTAGCGGCTTTTCATCTGCACCTGCAACCAGCACTTCATCAAGACTAAACCGGGCTTCGTCTTTAAAATAACGGGATTCTGTCTCTTTTGCTAAATATTCGATGTCGTCAAGAAACGGGGACTTATAACAAAGATTCTTTCGAGGTATAAAAGTGGCCTGAAGACTTAGCAGAAACGAACTGTCGATGGTCTGAATCAGTACATCCAAGGCTAACTCCGGATCTAAAGTCATGCAGAGCCGGGCCAGCTTCTCATAAGTGAGAAATCCATACAGGTTTAGTAACCCGAGTACGATCCTGATGAAACGGAACTTTAGGGAACCGGGATCCAGACTCTCCACATAATTGTCAATAACCGGCTTCAGAGCCTCAGCCAGATCAGGATAAATAAACTCGTAGTCGACATCCTTAATGGTTATGTGATCGGTGAGTCCGATCAGGCTGATGCAATCCGATACCAGATTAAAACGGAATGGTACAGCATGATCCTTGTTATGTACCATCTCCCTGAGCCTCAGTAATTCAGTGTAAGGAAGACGACGTAAAACAACCAGAGGTTCCCGCAGGATAGTATCTGCAAGTCGTTTGACTAAAACTGCTTTCTTATCTTTCTGGTTCAACCGGATACTCAGTAATCTGGCATTTTGCAGGATTATCTTCTTTGTGTCCTGCATCTGCATTTCCTCAAGGGTAAAATTGTATGGTACTAACATTAATTAATAATTTTAGTTAATCTAAGTCAGATAATCTGTTATAAACTAACCTGATATTCTTATTATTGATCTTTCAAATATATCCATATTAAAAAAATCTGCCTAAAAGAAAAGGGAAAAATATTACATCATTGAATGAAGCAACTTTACTCTTATTTTGAGATAAATTAAGTATTTTTGCAATACCAAATAAATTTCTATACTATGAATTCCAAAGAACAATATCTGAATGAATTTAAGATTTGTTCTGAAGAAAATACACAATTTTTATTAATTTTGTTTAAAACAAACGATATGGTTACCATTAAGATAAATGAACGGACTAAAGCTGGAAAAACACTGATTGAAACAGCCCGGATAATGGCTCAAAAATACCGGGGAATTGACATTCTTGAAGATGACCAGGATTTATTGGATAAAATAAAAACGAATTACCAGTCTGATTTGCTTTCAGAACAAGAAAAAGAAGCCTTTCTCAAAGAACTGGCAAAACTGGCTGAATAATGGAATTTAAGTTTGAAAAGGCTTTCGAACGTGATTTTAAAAAAGTATAGGAATTATAGTTGAGAACAATGTAGCTATTTTTGTCGCATTTGCCCACCGGAAAGATATTTACAAAAAATTTCCCAAATAGCCCAAAAATTGCGTATGACTTGATTGAGAGTATGGAGATGCTATCATAATTGCTGTAATTTTGTTGATACAAATATCCGGATCTCATTTTTGATTAGATATTGATATTATGCAATAAAAACATTATTTTTCTGATGCATAATATTTTATTCAATTATGAAACGACCATGTTCTTTTTAATCAAAAAATATGATTAAAATAAGAATATGCGAGATTATGCATATTCCTGCGATTTCGGACACTTAGTCCAGCTGAAAACGGACACTTTTTTCCATCACTTATTTCCGTAATCATAAATGCCTAAAATTAATCAGCATTCAGCTTTACTATCATTGCTATTAACACCATATCATCTATCGATTGATTACTAATTGACCGGTCATTAAAAGTCTAAAGAATCATTTAGCTAAATATATCCCGGATTTTGCTCTAAATCCATTTCGACATTCTTCTCTATTTCAGATTGCGGGATAGGCCACAAATTATGATGGTCTTTGACATTCACACCAATAAGCGGATTATATTTTCTCACTCTTTCGACAAATTTTCCTAATCTGCAAAGTGTCAATCTGTTAAGCGAAATATATACTTCTGCAAGAACATGATAAGCAGCAAGATTATTTACCTTTTCATTAGGTAATTCATCAATATCTCCTAAATGTTCAGCAGCATATTCCAAATCAGAAGCGGCCTGCTGATAAGTTGCCTCACGGGTGGCCCTTTGAAAATTTCTGACGGGAGACCGGGGCTCTACTAAATCCAGACATTGTTTCTACTTCTTTTTCGAATTCATGATAAAGAAATAAATCAGAAATCCCAAAGAAATTGATACCAGTAAAATTCCAAAAGGCATTACTGTATCCCTTCCACTTATAAATTCTTTATTCAGCAATCCCAATACTTCAATAATGATAAAACCAATACCGGTCATCAACGCAACCAATCCCCATTTTAATGAAGGATAACTGTTAACTTCCTCATTTGTTGGTTTTGGATTTTCCAGAATACTTACCCTTTCATACTGTTCGGCCTTAATAAGTTTTCTTTTTAATAAGTGGACGGAAATTAAACTGACAATTTGGTGGATACCGTAAAAAACAATTGCCGTGACAAAAATCTCACTAAGATTATTCATAACTTTTATTTTTAAAATTTGATATTATGACCGTTTGACACAACTGGCTTTGGAAATGTTGCAGAAAAGGAAATAATTTTTCAATGATGAATAAAAAATATTAAAAGGTGACTATTATGTGTGGAAACCACCCCTCACGATAAATCGGGAATCCTTCCTTTTAAGAATAAGGATGGGAAATTGTAAGCTCAATTTGGAAGTTTAAAGAATGTATAAACCGTTTGCGTACTAACAGGCAGGGATTGAATCGGGTGACGTTGACGGCTTGCCGGCAGGAGCGACCGGAGGAAGCCACCTTGCCGACATTGCCGGAAAAGGAACCTGCGAAACAACTAAAGCGAAAAACCCGGACGCCTGCCCTGTGAAAAATAATTGTAACTTTCTGCAACATTTTTCCTGAAAACTCAGTCTGATGGATTAGCTATGAATGACAGAGACCTTGTACGGCATATTTTAAGCGGTAACAGCAACGCGTTCCGGTTTCTGGTTGCAAAACACCAGCGACTGGTGTTGCATATTGTTGGTCGTATAGTTCAGCGGCAGGCGGATGTGGAGGATATTTACCAGGAGGTTTTTATCAAGGTTTTCAGCAAACTGAAACATTTCAGAGGCGACTCGAAACTTTCGACCTGGATTGCACGAATTGCTTACAATACAAGTATTTCGCACATCAGGAGAAACCTGAAAAACGAACAATCGTACGATGAAAGTCCGGTGCTAATGGCAAATGAAAAAGATGACGGGGCTAACCAGAAAATTATAGAAAGGGATGAGGCAAAAAGTTACCTGCTTGCGCTGATTGAGCAACTTCCGGTGCACTACCGCACGGTGCTTACGCTGTTTCATCTGGAGGAATTTTCGTACAAAGAGATTGAGGATATTACCGAAATGCCTGAAGGAACCATAAAAAGTTACCTTTCGCGCGCAAGGAAAATTTTAAAAGAGAAGCTTGAGAAAGTAGTTGAAATTGAAAAAACAAATATTTTTACCGATTATGTATAACGAAGAAAAATATTTTGACACCGATAAATTGTTGAATGAGGCGCTGAAAACAGAGCCCGGTTTTATGCTACCTGACAATTTTGCCGATGTAATGGCAAAAAAGATGGTGCGGAAATTTGCCTGGGGTCTTTATTTTAAAGAATTCCTGATTTACCTGGGGGTAATTGCGGGATTACTGGCAGTGCCGATTGGAATTCAATTGATATTTTTTACCGCCGAACTAAAGCAATGGTCGGTAATCATTACCGAAAATTATCCGGTTATCGGGGGAATATTTTTTCTGGTAATTTTTATTTTGTTTGTCGACCGTGTTTTACTGCGGTACTTTATGCACCGTTCGGTTTCAGAAGGTTATTTCTGAAAAAGATTATCTTTTGTGCCTCAGATAAATTACCTCCTCAGTTCGTGGTTGCTCGCCAAAGTTCATCCGGTTACGCTTCTATAAAGGCTTGAGTTTTATCCCGTATAACTGCGAGATGTAATGCATAGTTTCTGCAGACTCAACTTTATGGAAATCAATGCCTTTTTGTGTTTTTGTTCAATGTAAACCACTTCATTTTTTTCGGCTGGTCACCCATGGATTGATCGTTAAATTTATAGAGTTCCCAGACTTTTTTGCCAAATTCCTGTGCCAGTATTTCAAAGGTATCAGCTTCACGCCCAACCACCGGTTTTAGGTTATTCCTTTTAGTAAATAAATGAGTTTGAAATGGATTTAAGCTTAATGTTTCCGACATATTTTTTGAATGAACCTGCGTATCAGCAACCAGCAACTGATCGTAACTTACACGATAATTCAGCCGGTATTATGAAATATAATATCAAATCACAGATATTTTGAAGACCGCTGTGGATATGGATACTGGATATAAAAATGAAGTTACTGATCTTCTGAAGGAATTAAAAAATAATATTTCATAATTGGCATATGAAAAATTATCGGATATAAAAAGGAAACTTGCAGGGAAAGAGGATATGAATGATATTATCCGGAAGATTGAAAATTTAATTGCAACGGGTAAATAAATTGATATACGTAAGGCTTTGGATCTTTTCGACAAGACTGTTAATCATCTCGACCCGTCGAAAACTATTTTTGAAAGACAGATTATCCGGGGTAAAGAGAACTCTCAAGGATATAGCTCAGAATTACAACTTCAGTCTTCTGTCTTTCGGTTTTTGCAAAAAAAGGTTTTCGTTGCTGGCAAAAAAAAGTTTACTTTTCCGGCAAAACATTACATTATGCAAACAAAACAAACCATAGAACAGGTTATAACATCTCAGCGGGCAAGGTTAAATAAGGCAGACAGCACCCTTCCCCGTTCAGTTGACTAAACAATTCCTTTTATGAATGGATCATAACAATTTGACAGAGATCAGAGGCCAAAGGACAGAAATCGAAGGTCTGACTCCGATTTCGGCTGATAATAAAGCATTCATTCATGGTAGTGATGATGAAGATAATGCTTATTTATTTCAGGATTTCACGCAGAATTGGCGACCGGGTTATGGGAATATGCCAAATTTTCTGTTGAATTTTAAAAAATTTACTTGCAAGTAAAAGAATATGTGTCTTTGCCAAAAGTTTTACTTACACGACAATAATATGAACAATAAAAAATATATACCCCGTCCGCTGTATCTCAATAAAATAGAGCCGTTTATCGGTTCAAAGCTCATCAAGGTGCTCACTGGCCAGCGCCGCGTTGGCAAAAGATATGTACTGTTACGGGTGATGGATGAAATACGAAAACGCGATCCGAAGGCCATTATCATCAGCGTTCAGGTGGCGTACCTGATTGCCGATGAAAAAACGCATGAAAGAGAATTTGAAAACTTGTTGTCGATTCCCGACAACTGCAAAAAACTGGTGGTGAGCATGGATGGCTATGTACCTTATTCTGCAACAGGATATGCCTGATGATTATGTCATCACACTGAAATGAAAGCCGATAAGAAAATCCGTTGGTTAATTACCGGCAATTATTTCAGAGTTGTGGGAGCCACCGGTTTCTCGCACACATGGTGGGAAAGTAATGACAGCGGTGTTACTGCCCCTGAGAACAGTTCATTATTTACCGGAGAGCTGGGAATAATTGTGGATTTTTAGTAAGTTAATTTTTTAATTTATTTCCATTTTTCCGTATATTTGCGGAAAACAGGAATCAAATATGAACTTTCAGGATTTCCGGGAAGCATTTTTACATCAAATTAGCTTTACAACCAACCAGGTACAAACCTGGCATCCCGGTTTTGATAAAAACAATTTAATCCGTTGGGTTACTAAAGGCTATATTATCAAGCTCCGAAACGGATATTATACCTTTAAAGAATACATTGGCACACAAAATATTGATTTATACCTGGCCAACCGGATTTATCGGCCCTCATACATAAGTTTGCATACAGCACTGGCATTTTACGGGTTAATTCCCGAGTCGGTTACACAAACAACCAGTGTAAGCACATTAAAAACAGCCCGGTTCAGTAATCCTATTGGCATTTTTTCATACAAAAATGTAAAACCGAAACTTTTTTTCGGTTACGAACAGCTTCCGTATCCCGACGAAAAGAGCATACTCATAGCATCGCCCGAAAAAGCCCTTATTGATCTGCTTTACTTATATCCTTTTTACAATAGCAAAAAAGAAATCATGGAATTAAGGCTGGATGAAGTTATTTTGGATGAAGCAATCAACACTGAACGATTTTTATTGTATCTCGATCAAACAAAAAGCAAGGCTTTGGAAAAAAGAGCCAAATTGTTGTTAAAAGTTTATAATATTCAATAACCAACCATGATACAGCCTGAACAACTAAAACATTTTTTCCCTCCCTACTTGTGGGAAAATACCTCTCACCGTAAATACATCATCAAAGAGTACATACAACTACTTATACTCGACTATCTTACAACAACCGCATTTGTAAAAAAAACCGTGTTCATCGGTGGTACTAATCTCAGGCTCGTTAAAGGTATTGACCGGTTTTCTGAAGATCTTGATTTTGATTGCAAAAACTTATCAAATGATGAATTCATGTCCATGACGGATGGAATTGTTGAATTTCTGAAACGGATGGGATACCATGTAGAAACACGCGATAAAAAAAATGATAAATTAAAAGCATACAGGCGAAATATCTATTTTCCCGAACTATTATTTGAACTGGGCCTCTCGGGTTACAGACAGGAACGATTTCTAATTAAAATTGAAAGCCAGGATCAGCAGGTAATTTACAAACATAAAATGGCCACCATTAAAGGATGTGGTCTATATTTTACATTTCCGGTACCTGCCGACGATGTACTTTGTGCAATGAAATTATCGGCACTTCTTTCCCGTCAAAAAGGAAGAGACTTTTACGATGTTATGTTCTTATTGGCACAAACTGCCCCAAACTTTGATTTTTTAAAAGAACAATGTGGTATTGGCGATATAAAGGAGCTGAAAAAATCACTGTTCAAAACACTGGAATCAGTCGATCTACAACATAAATCGAAAGATTTTGAGCATTTGGTATTTCATGAAACCAGTACTAAAAAAATAACTTATTTTAAAGAATTTATTGAGGAATGGGAAATTGAGTAAAACGGTTTAATCAGTTCAGGGTCATGCTAAGGATTAAATCCGCGCCGGGGGAAAACAAATTTCTTTGATTATATCCGCAATTTTAATAAATTTGATAAAAATTTTCAGATATGCAAACAACCATAAAAATAAATACAGATTCAATTCCTCCCGGTTTTGTTGAAGGAATCAAAAAATTATTTCCTCACAAAGTGGTTGAAATTATTATTCAGCCGGCAGATACAACCGATTTTATTTTGAGTAATCCGGAATACACCCGGGTTTTACAGGAAAGAATAGAAAAATATGAAGCTAAAAAGCAGGTGATTTCTTTAAAGGCCGACGAATTAATATGAGAAGTATTGAATTTGTCCCCGATGCCTTTAATGAATACCAGCGCTGGATTGAAACCGACCGGAGAGTAGCACTAAAAATCGGAGATTTAATACGAGATATATTAAAAACACCACTCAGCGGAATAGGAAAACCCGAACCATTAAAATATCAATTTAAAGGATATTGGAGCAGAAGAATCAGCCAGGAACACCGGTTAATATACAAAGTCACAAAAGCCTCAATCATTATCTTTTCCTGCAATTCACATTTTCATAAAAACATTAACCGGTAATTTTGCAACATCCACTGTCAGATTCACACCTGAATAATTCGGCAAACACGTTGATGAGTTTCTCAAGAATTAACATTAAGGCAAGCAGCCGAATCAGCCTGTTGAAATCACTTTTTGGTAAAATAACTATTACTAAAATTGTAGCTGATGATTTTGGAAAAGCCCTACCTGAATTCGTTGAAATTGAAAACCCTAAAGACAAAAAATACCAGAAAATATTAGAAACCTTTTTAGATCCGGGAGAAGCAAGTGCGATGGTTTTGGCATTGGAAAAAGAAGAATGCTTATTAATAATTGATGAATTTAAGGACAGGCGGGAAGCCGGACAATTGGGATTTAGAACATTCACGAAAAAATATTTAAATAAATTTCCAAAATATAAATAGACTAACAAAATGCGGAACTGCTGCTTCTGATAAGGCAAATTTGTTTATTGTTAAATAACAAACTATATTTACCCTTATTTTCAAAAAATAAAATTATGAACCCCAACCCAAATTTATTATTAATCAGCCTGACAGCCATATTCTTTTTAACCTTTAACTCATGTTCAGATGATCATGAATCAGATATGCAATCTATTGCCGGTGACACTCAGGATCAGCTTATCACATTTATATCTGAAAAAAACAGCAGCTATACCGGGAGGTTTCCTGACTTCCCCGGAGGCATGGCTGCGTATGTGCTGCATGATAGTGTAGCAGAATATGCTCATGCAGGCATGGATGAAGGATTTACCGATAACTTTCATTTCCGCGCCCAAAGTACCACAAAAACATTTACCGCTGCTGCAATCATGCTGCTGCATCAGGAAGGAAAACTTGATATCAGCCACTATATCACCAATAATATTCCTGGGAAAAAACAGATGTTATATTCCGTACACGCCCGATTATGATATCCCTTACAAAGACCAGATCACTATATGGCAGCTTCTGTGTAATCGTGCAGGCGTTTATGACATAGTAAACTACCCTGTAAACGGAGAGATGTTCGTGGAAAATATCCTGGAAGAAGATCCGGACCATACTTTCACTCCCGGTGAAATCATTGGTGTTATAGCTGAAAACCAGCTGTCACTTTTCGAACCGGGGACTGACCGGGGCTATTCCAATGAGGGTTATGTTATGCTTGTGAAAATTATCAAGGAGGTGACAGGCAAAACATATAAGGATTTTATTATAAACAAATTATTCCGGGAACTGGATTTAACTGAAACCAGTATGGTTGTCACAGGTACAGAACAAAGCCTGCCCGAGCCCTTTGTCGATTCCTGGTATTATCTACAGGATATAAATATAAATGCCACCCAACAAAACATGTCGGCAAATATCGGTGAAGGCAATATAATAACATCTTTGCACGATTTG
>ENA-OSEO01001815-OSEO01001815.1-sediment-metagenome-genome-assembly--contig:-NODE-1815-length-35053-cov-6.368052_pt1 | contig 35053 bp, 37 predicted proteins | sample MGYA00237883_ERZ534232 | MGnify/ENA metagenome assembly ERZ534232 | reverse complement strand
CACATGCGGCAACTGATGGCCGTCATGGTCACAGGCTCGATACGCACCACGCGGATGCGCGACAGGCTGGGATCAAAGACACCATGCTTGGTCGCTGAACAGACGTACTCACAGATGCGGCAGCCGGTGCAGAGGTCCGGATCACAAATAATGTGCTGGAATGCTGGCTGCGTCATCTAGCCCTCCTTCACGGCCGCCCCGGCCAAGACAGTGTCGACTCCGATCTCGTCCGCGATGTCCTCCAGGCCCAGCTCTATCAACTTGGAGCGCGGGATCAGACCCTCCTCGGTCCACCCACGGGCCTGGTAATAGTCTGCGATGAGCATATCCAGCTCCTCAGCGGTGACGTACGATCCCTTGCTGGGACCCGCCGGGATCGGATCATTCAGCACCCGCGGTGGCAAGGTATCATCCGCACGAGTCCACCCTTCGCGGATATTGAACGCCTTCTTCAGGTTCCATACGCGCTCGCCGACCTGCGCCAGCTCTTCGGGCGCCATGTCGATGCCCGTCGCCATGGTATAGATCTGTGCCACCTCGGCGTTAAAATCATCAAAACAATTGCGCAGGAACTTGCACAGCACCAGGCAGTCCAGGATGCAGGCAAAGTTCTCGTTCTCGACCATCAGAGGACCGCGTCCGGGCTCCGCCTTAAAGCGATCTACGACGCCCTTGATATCCAGTTCATAAGCCAAGGAGCGGTTGTGGCAGGCGCCCCGGGTGCCCACAGCGAGCCCCGCCGCAAAAGTCTTGAGGCTGCGCACGTCGTAACCGGGCATCTCCAGCCCCTTGACGTGCATGGCAAAATGCTCACTGCCTTTGCCGAGCTTTTCCGAGGCGCGCTTGGTGCCTTCCGCCAGCAGATCGCCGATACCGTCGCGGTAGGCGATCTTTTCCATCAGGGCGATGGCGGCATCCTCATTGCCAAAGTTGGGCTCCAGGCCGTCGCAGTCCTCTTTGGTCAAAATGCCCTTCTCGTAGCACTCCATGGCCCAGCTGATCACCACACCCGCGCTCATGCCGTCCATTCCGAGCTCATCGGCCATCTCCACCAATTTGATGATCGGCGGGAGCGTGCCGATGCCACAGTTGGAGCCTACAGCAAAAAGCGGTTCATAGTCGAGCCCGATCCTGGCACCCTTGTACTTGCCGTCGCGTACCACCCCCCACTGCTCGCAGGCGATGGAGCAGCCGGAGCAGGCCACGGCCTTGACCTTGAAGTGATCTCGCAGATACTCGCCGCTGATGGTGTCCGCATGCTCAAAGGTGGTCTCGGAAAAGTTACGCGTGGGTAGCACGCCCATAGCGTTCAAATTGAGGACGTTGGAGGGCGTCCCCAGCGAGCGGTACTTGAGCGTACCGGGGCCCTGGGAGGTCTTGATGAGCTTGAGTCCAGCCTCCATCAAGCCCTTGGGATCAGCCACAGTCACTGGCTTTGTTCCGCGAATGCCGATCGCCTTGATGCGCTTGGAGCCCATCACCGCCCCGTTCCCCGTGCGGCCGACTTGCCGGCCGTCGTTGTCGATACTGGCAAAGCGCACCAGGTTCTCACCTGCCGGGCCAATGGCGCTCACGCGGATATTCTCGTCGCCCAGCCTGTCTCGGATGACAGATTGCACCTTGACGGCACCCTGGCCCAGATAGGCGGAGGCGTCCATGAAACTGACGCGATCGTCGTCGATAAAAAGCAGGGTCCAGCGCGGGGCCTGGCCCTTGATCACCAGTCCGTCCCAGCCGGCGCGGCGCAGCATCTCGGAAAAGTGGCTGCCGGAGAGCGAGTCGCCGATAAAGCCGGTCAACGGGCTCTTGGAGGCCACTCCGTGCTTGGTGCCGACGGGAATGGGCGTGCCGGCGAAGGAGCTGCAGGCAAAGCAGAGCGCGTTGTCGGGGCCCAGCGGGTCGCAGCCCGCAGGTGTGTTGTCGTACACCAGCCGCGTGGCCAGGCCCACTCCCCCCAGGTACTTTTTCAGGAACTCGGGCTCTACCTCCTGCACTCGCGTGGTCTGCGTTGTCATATCGACGTGCAGAATCTTGCCAGTATAGGCGTGCATCATTCTACCCCCCTGCCTCCGCAAACATCAGCAGCAGGCGCTGCCCCGTCTGCACGGGCTCATCGAAATCGCGCACAATCGTGCGCCCATTGACGTTCAGCATGTACGCCGTGGACAAGGTGCAGTTCTCGGGGAGGATCACCGGGCCGGCCAGAGCGGGGAACTGAGAGGCCAGACCGCAGATCAGATCGCGCCAGGTGGCTTGCTCCGACAGGGTCACCAGGCTCTCTGATACGCCGGCCAGCTCCCTTGCCAGGCCCAGAAACTCGACCTTGAGTTGCATCGCACGCCGCTCCATACCAAACGGGTTCGGTCGAGGGGCATTATACTCCCTCGCCATACATCAATCAAGACAGAAGGGGTCCGCTCCCGGGAGGGCGCCAGCACCCTCAGCACGCCGTCATACGCGGCGATGGCTACGGCTTGACGGACACCCCTCGACTTGCAGCGCGCGCATATGTCGCTATAATGTTCCTCGCTCGGGCAGGTAGCCCAGTTGGTTAGAGCGCCACGTTGACATCGTGGAGGTCGTAGGTTCGAGTCCTATCCTGCCCACCAGAACACTCACCCTTGAGCGGCGGTGAGATACAGAGCACAAAGCGGTGAGGTCAAGACCCTCACCGCTTTGTGTTATGAGCTGAATAGTAGCAACGCCCGAGCATGGAGCCTTTGTGATGGCACGAACTGCCAGGCTACGTTTCCCTCATGCTGCCGATCTCAAGCAGGTTACCCTCCGGGTCGGCGACATAAAAGTTGCGGATGCCGAAGGGATAGGTTGTGGGTTCTCCAGTCGGAAATCGCGCGCCCAACTTGTCTAGCCGCTCGTACTCTGTATCCACATCGGCAAAGCAGGGCAACCAGAGGGCGATTTCGAACGTTAGATTTATGCCCTTTGGGGGGACGTAGCTCTCCCCCAGTGCCCGTGCAAATGCCTTTCTGCTGTACATGAACAAGGATAGTGCACCGCTTGCCGTCTCAAACTCCGCGAAATCCCCGCCATTCCATTGAGTGTGCAAGCCCAATGTATCTCTGTAGAATCGAACCATGCTGTCCATATCTTCGGCGTATAGGCACGCGCCCACCCTTACATCTCGTCCGATCAAGGTCAGCTGTCTCCTCTATATCACGATACCTGTTGGTGCGTTCGTTTCCACGGGGCGATGTCCTCTATTACATCTTCGGGCGTCGGAGTTCCCTGCGCGTACTGCCCAAACTGGCTCCCGGGTAGAGTAGACCTTTGGATACAGCCTACAGTACCTGTATCCGTGTCCGGCTTGTGTCACCGCGCCTTGCGGGTGGGTTCTATGCCGTTACACCAGCCCGGCATCGTCCTCATCCAGGCCCACCCCGCGTACCGGTTGCGGACGAAAAATGAGCTCCACGCCCTCAGCGCGGAGCGCCGCCTCCAGTTCGTCCGGCTGCGGATGGAGCGCGATAATCGTGCCTCCGCCACCGGCGCCGGCCAGCTTGGCCCCCAGCGCGCCATGTTCGAGTGCGGCATTGATCAGGCGCTCATTTTCCTCGCCCGATCCACCCAGGTCCCGCTGGATGGCGTGGTTATCGTTCATCAGGCGCCCCAGACGTTCCCAGTCCTGCAGCAACAGCGCCTTTTTGCCCTCTTGCGCCAGACGCGTGATCTGCTCGTACCCGTCCCTCACTTCGCGGTCGCCCTCCAGCCAGCGTTCGCGCAGCGGGCGGTGCACCGCATCTGAGGAATGCTGCAGACCCGTGTGCGCCAGAAGCATGGGCAGGCGGGGCACAAAGGGCGTCAGTGGCTCCACCGTGGCATACAGCTCTTCCGCCGCCTGCCGGTAAAAGGCTTTGCCGCGAAAGTCCATATAGTTCAGCCCGCCAAAGGTGCACATGTACGCATCCTGATAGCCGCAGACGATCCGAAAGTGGTTCAGCTCGGTGTAGCGCGCCAACTCGGCCACGCGATACAGGCTATAGTTTAAGCCGCGGAACCGCAGCAGCCCGTAAAGGATGGCCACCGTGAGGGCAGTGGAGCTGGACACGCCGGACCCGATGGGAACCTCCGAAGAGTAGCTGATGCAACAGCGCAAGCTATCATCGCGAACATAGTCGAGCACGGCGCGCGCCACATCGAACAAGTCCCCACGCAGCCGCAGGTCGTCCTCCCCACGAATCTCCACCTGCTTGCCGCCGGTGTCGAGCATCAGCCTCTCGCAGGGCGAGACCGTCACATGCGCCCGGAAGGGAACGCTGCAGGAGATCACTGCCCCGCCGTACATGTCCGTCGGGTTTCCGATGATGCCGCACCGTCCCGGCGCAGAACAACGAATGGTGTCCATCGTCTAGAGTTCGCGTGCCTTGCGCTTGAGATATTGGCGGACCATGTACCCGTACTTTTCGTCGTCCAGGGCAAAGTCGATGAACGTGGTGAAATAGCTCTCAAAGTTGCCAATGTCATAGCGGCGTTCGCCGGGGCGCAGACGCACCCCGATGATCTTGTGGCCCAGCTGCTTGAGCAGCCGGATCGAGTCGGTCAGCTGCAACTCGCCCTTGCGGTCGGGCGCTGTGCGGCGAATGGCCTCAAAGATCGCCGGGCTAAACACGTACCGCGCCGCGATCGCCAGGTTGCTGGCCGCTGTCCCGGGCGCGGGCTTTTCCACGAGGTCATCGATCTCAAAGGGGCCGGAGATGTCGGCGCCGGCCAGCGGCGCCACGATCCCATAACGATAGGTGTCATCAGGGGCGACCTCCTCCAGAGCAATCGTGCACCCCGCGCCCGATTCCAGATGCGCCCGTATCATAGAGGCGGAGAAGGGCTCTCCGGATTCGTTCTTGATGATCGAATCGCCCAGCGCCACCACGAAATGATCGTCCCCGACAAAGCGCTCCGCATGGCGCACAGCATCTGCCAAACCCAGCGGCGTGCTCTGGCGGGTGTAGTAAAAGCTGGCATCGGTCTCGGTATAATTCAGCTCTTCGAGGAGCGTGTAGCTATCGGCGGCAGACAGCAGGCGCACCAACTCTGGATCCGCATCGAAATGATCCTCTATGGCGGACTTTTTCCGGCCTGTGACAAAAAGGATCTGGTTCAAGCCGGCCGCTTCGAGCTCCTCGACCACGTACTGAACCACAGGCCGACGCCCCACCGGCAGCATCTCTTTGGGCTGCGATTTGGTCGCAGGCAACAGACGGGTGCCCATGCCGGCAACCGGTATGACCGCCTTGAGAACAGATGGCACTGGCATCGTCAGCCCCCTTGTTAGCGGCGCTCTTGCGCGCCAAGCTCACCCATGAGCTTGCGAAATGCGTCTGCGGCAACGCCAAAGAGCTCTGGGCCGGAGAATCCGCGAAAATCGCCCGCCATGCTCAGGTGAGGCTCCAGAGAGGCAAAGCCATCGTACCCGGAGGCTACCAGAGCGTTCATGAGCGGACGCAGCTCACCATCTCCCTGACCGGCCGGCACCACCTGTCCCGGGCCCATCAGCGCGTCCTTGATGTGCAGGTACACGGTATAGTCTTTGAGCAGGTCCCAGCCATCGGTAAAGGGATGCACGCCGCAGAGCACAAAGTTCGCCGGGTCAAAGGTGAACCGCAGTCGCGGCGTGTTAAAGGTCCGCATCAGATCGGCGCAGCGGCTGGGAATATCGCCGTAGATGTGCCGCTCGTTCTCGTGCAGCAGGGTCACTGGATGACCCATGGCCGCCTCCAGGAGCGCCTCCATGCGACGCATCACCTCGTCGCGATGCGCTACAGCCTCTCCCTCGGGAACGAAAAAGGAAAAGAGCCGGATGTAGGGAGTCTCAAAGTACTCGGCCAGCATCACCGCCCGGCGAAAGGCCTTGAGATGGGGCTCAAAGGGATCATCGATCTTGATCTTGCCGATGGGCGATCCAATGGCAGAGACCTTGATGCCCCGCCCGTCGAGCGCCTTTTTGACCTCGCGCACCTGCTCGTCGCTCAGATCAAGAACGCCCGTGTTCCAGACACCACGAAACTCGAGATAGCCAATGCCCAGTCGTTCCAGGACATCCAGTTGCTCGTTCAGGTCGGCCGAGATCTCATCCGCGAACCCGGAAAGGGTGAACATCTTGCACTCTCCTCACGCCTAGTCGCGAAACAACCGCAGCACGACTGTAGCAAAAAAGAGACCCGCAAACAACCTCGTCACGAGGCTTGCCGGTCTCTTTCCATAACGTCTACCAGGCGCCGTTGATTAGCGCTCTTCGATCCTGGCCATATCGGCCACTTCCTGCACGTCCTCTTTGGCTCCCTCAAGGTCCTTGGTGGCCTTGCGAAAGTCCTTGAGACCCTGCCCCAGCGCGCCACCAATCTCTGGCAACTTGCCGGCGCCAAAGACGACGACAACCACCACCAGAATGATGATCAGCTCAGTCGTGCCCAAATGCCCCATGACGTCTCCTTAATCTGTCCACGGCGATTGATGCCATGGATCCCGGACCCACGAGCATCAGGCAGAGGGCTCAGTCTCTCCGGTCGCTGCTTCCGGCGCAGCGACGGTCTCGGACGCGGCGCGCGGCGCGCTCACGGCCTGCGGGGCTGGTCCGTTGGCGACGGCCTTGGTCGCCTCGGCGATCTCCGAGTTCTTGTCGCTCTCCTCGTCCTTCAGGCTCGTGCGAAAGTCGCGAACGCCCTTGCCGAGCGCTCCACCGAGGTTGGCGAGTTTACCTGCGCCAAACACCGCGATCACAATCACCAAAATAAGTACCAGTTCAGGGACACCGAGCTGCGGCATGTTATTTTCCTCCTTGGAATAAGTGCCTATATAATTTTAGCAAGGCGCCAGCGTACGTCAAATCACGACTCGATGCAACCGATCCGCGCTATTCTATGGTCACTTCATGGTCGGCGGGCATAAGCTCGATCCAGGTCTTTCCTGGCTTGAAGGGGATGACCTCACCGTCGGCATCCCAATAGAGGATCGCCTCGTCTTCTGCCGTTCGGCGCCACTCGGCCTCCACCCGTACACCATCCCGAATCACCACTGCCCGTCCGGTGCCGGTCAATACGATATCTATCGCTGTGGCCCCATTTGTGTCCTCAACGATATTGGTCCTGCGATGCTCGGTGTAGAACAGAACGACGTTTGCTGCGGTGATCTGTTCACCCGTCAGGGCGTCCACATGCGGCTTGTTGCTGACGTTGCGTGCATATAACCCGCTCTCCGCAACATAAGTCCAATCCACGGTGCTGGACGGGTAAGGGATATGTACTTTGAGCGCGGGCTCGCCTGCGGGAGCCTCGGGATCAAAGACATACCCCTTGATGGGTTCGTCGCGCTCCAGCCCCCGTTTCTCCAGGTACTTGTGCACAGCCTCAGTCGAGCTGTACATCCGCCCGCGCCAGTCATAGCCGGCCAACAGACCATAGGGTGCAGGGTGGAAAAACTGATCCAGGTCGACAAGTGTCGACTGCGACAGCAGCCAGCGAATCGGATCGCTAGCCCCGGTATGCACCAGAGCGGCATCATACTGCGGGATCATGGTCAGGTTTGCCAGCCGCGCACTGCGGAGCGGCCGCACGCGCTTGGCCTCGCTCTCCAAAAAGAAGGCGGTAAAGCGCGTCACCGTCCAACCATCCATGATCTCCTCCCACACCAGATCCGCTGCTCCCAGCCCCTCTTGAGGTCGGATGCTCGGATCGTTGCCCACTCTAAATGCCAGCACGCGGCGGTGCAACAGCTCGGGATCAGCCTCCAGCCCCGTGAGAGGACTAATGTTGTCGGCACGGGTGGGTGTAGGCGTCACTGAGGGGGTCGGGGACGCCGTGGGGGTTGCGGTGGGGGGGATCGCCGTAGCGGTCGCCGTAGGCTTGGGCGTAAACGTCGGCCGCGCGGTGGGGCGGGCCGTACCGACGGTGGCTACAGCCTCAGACACGGCTCCCTCAGAGTCTCCGTCTCCCGAACAGCCCATCAGCGCGAGGGCCATTGCCACGAGGGCCAGACAGACGTACAGTTGCGTCACGCGCCGCTGCTTGCGTCCTGATGTTGTCATGCTATGATGGCCCTCCCGAGGTGCAGTGAAACATGGCTCAGCCGATGGCCGATGCGGCGAGATTATAGCACAGATGCGCGCGGGCATCGCAACCCAGGGAGGACGCATGCGATTTGACGAGCAGGGAACCATCGACAACAGGCGCTACACCCTCGTACCGCGCACGCTCAGCTTTGTCAATTGCGGCGGCGACGTGCTCCTGTTAAGAGGCGCCCCCTCCAAGAGACTGTGGGCCAACCGTCTCAATGGCCTCGGTGGACATCTGGAGCGCGGCGAGGATCCCCTCAGCAGCGCGCTGCGAGAGATTCGAGAGGAAGCCGGCCTTGCGCCCGATCGTCTTTCGCTGCGGGCGCTGATCCACGTCTCGGGTCAGAGCACCCATCCGGGCGTCCTGATCTTTGTTTACCTCGGCCAGGTGGACACCAGGGAGACACACAAGAGCGATGAGGGGACCCTGGAGTGGCATCCCGTCGATGCGCTGCCCTGGGACGAGATGGTGGCAGATCTGCCGCACCTCCTGCCAAGGCTTTTCCGGCTGCCACCGGATGGCATCCTCTATGGCGTATACGAAACGGGCCAGGATGGGCAAATGTCCTATCGCTGGAGCACAGACGAGACCTAGATCTGGGAGGCCATGATGCAACATGTCAATGAGCGGGACCTCACCTATCGCGATGGTGACAGCGGCGTCAAATATCTCATGCGCGGGCCGAACATCGACTGGGGGTTGATCCGCATCTTGCCCGGTGACCATCTGGGCGCGCATCTGCACCAGGAGGTGGAAGAGACTTTTTATGTGCTGACGGGCGAAGGCCTTCTGACCGCGAATGGAGTAGCCTTTGAGGCACGCCCAGGCGATGTTTACCGCCTCGACCCCCGGGATAGCCACGATATCGCCAACACCGGTGCCGATCCGCTGGAGCTGGTGTTCATCAAGTGCCCCTACGCCCCGGAGGACAAGGTCAACTTGTAGCCGTTGCCCGCGGCAGTGCCGCTAGAAGGCGGCAGTGGCCAGCACGGCCTCGTGCAGCCAGCCGTTTGTGGCGAGCCAGTCGGGCTGTTCCAGCGTAAAGGGCCGGCCGTCGATCCCGCTCACCTGTCCGCCGGCCTCCTGGATCATGAGCACCCCGGCCGCTACGTCCCATGGCATGAGCGTGTACTGAAAGTACAGATCGGCCCAGCCCGCGGCCAGGTAGCAGAGGGAGAGCGCCGCCGAGCCCGTTGAACGCACCGCCTCCGTCAGGGGGACCAGCGTCGCCAACGCGCGCGCGCTCTGCTGCCTGATCACCTGATCCCGTGGCCAATCCAGCAGCAGGATGCCATGAATCAGCTCCTGCCTGTCGCTGACCTGCAGCCGTCGGTCGTTCAGCCAGGCGCCGCCACCGCGCTCGGCCCAAAAGAGGTGATCGTGCAGCGGATCATACACGGCCCCGCACACCAGTTCACCGCCAAGTGCCATCCCGATAGAGACGCTAAAGCTCGGAAATCCCCTGGCATAGTTGGTGGTACCGTCGAGCGGATCGATATACCAGGTGGGACGATCCGCATCGGCGAGGCGCTTGCTGTGGGTCTCTTCGGAGATGATCCAGGCATCGGGACAACCAGCCAGAATCTCCTCCATGACCACCCGCTCCGCGGCCATGTCTGCTGCGGTCACGATATCGCGTTCGCCCTTGACGCGCACATCCATCGGGCGCTGATACATCTCCGCCAGCACACTGCCGGCGCGCTTTGCCGCACGTTTTGCCAGTTCGATCAAAGTCCCCTCCTGCCCCCGGTCAAGTAAGGGCATTGTAGGCCCCGGCGGCCTCTCGGGCAAGACCGCGGCCACCATGGTTCCCGACTGCCCGGCCGGCGTCACTCTGGACGACCGGCCCTTCGGCATGTATAATCCGGCAGAGTCGACCGGTTACACATCCAGGAGCCTGGCCCGGGAGGATGATCAATGGAAGAGCTGGATACGCTTGACGCCCAGATTCGCCGCTGCAGTAATTGCCGTCTGGCAAAGAATCGGACTCACGCCGTGCCAGGCGCCGGATCAGCGACGGCTAGAATCATGTTCGTGGGCGAGGCGCCCGGCTTTCACGAAGACCAACAGGGCATCCCCTTTGTGGGGGCGGCAGGTAACCTGCTGGGAACGCTGCTGGCAAGCATCAACATGACGCGTGACCAGGTCTTTATCACCAACGTGGTCAAGTGTCGTCCTCCCGACAATCGCGATCCTCAGCCTGACGAAATCGAGGCCTGCCGCGGCTATCTGGATCAACAGATCGCCCTCATCAAACCGCTGATGATCGTGACACTGGGCCGCTTTTCGATGCAACTGGCCTATAGCGGCGTTGCCATCAGCCGGGTCCACGGCCAACCAAAACGCATCGGCGATATTGTCTACTATCCGATGTTCCACCCGGCAGCGGCGCTGCACCAGCCCAGATATCGCTCGCTCCTGGAGCAGGATGTCCGCCGGATCCCCGAGATACTGGCCGATCTGCAGAGTATCGACAGAGGATCTGAGCCTCCGGCACCCCCGGCCCAGCTCACTCTCTTTTAGGCAGGCCACCCATGGAGAGATCAAGACTGCGCATCATACCCCTGGGAGGCCTTGGCGAGATCGGCCGCAATATGCTCGTCTTTGAGTACGACGACGAGTTGATGGTCGTTGACGCAGGTCTCATGTTCCCCGATAACGACATGCTCGGCGTAGACATCGTCCTTCCCGACATGTCCTACCTGTACCAGCGGGCAGACCGCGTCCGTGGCATCATCATCACACACGGCCATGAGGACCACATCGGTGCCCTGCCGTACCTGCTGGAACGGGTAAAGGCGCCGCTCTATGCCACAGCCCTTACGCGCGGACTGATCGAAGTCAAGCTGCCCGAGTCCCAGGTACGGTCAGCGGAGATGTATACGGTCGCTCCCGGCGCACAGATCACCATTGGCCCCTTTGTTGTCGAATGCTTTCACGTCAGCCACAGCATCCCCGACGGTATCGGCCTGGCGATCCATACGCCGCTGGGCATCGTGGTGCACTCGGGCGACTTTAAATTCGATCACAACCCGGTGGACGGCCGCCGCACCGACTTTGGCCGGCTGGCCACCCTCGGGTCGGAAGGGGTGCTGTTGCTGCTCTCTGACAGCACCAATGCGGAGCAACCCGGTTACACGCCGTCCGAGAGCGTTCTGGGCCAGACGCTGGCACGGGTCATCGGCGAGGCCGAGGGCCGCGTCATCGTCGCCAGTTTTGCGTCCAACATCTCACGCCTGCAGCAGGTCATCGACGTCTCGGCACATCTCGGCCGCCGCGTGGCCGTCGTGGGCCGGAGCATGGTCCGCAATTTCGGCGTGGCGCGCAGCCTCGGCTACCTCACCGTCAGCGATGAAACCCTGCTTCCCGTCGAGCAAATCGACAACATGGATCCCGCACGGGTGACCGTGCTCTGCACCGGCTCGCAAGGGGAGCCCACGTCGGCGCTGGTAAGAATGGCACGCGAGGAATACCGCTCGGTCACCGTGGGCCCGGGCGATACCATCGTGATCTCGGCCTCGCCCATCCCGGGCAACGAGGAGATGATCAATCACACGCTGGATGCGCTCTTCCGCCTGGGGGCCAGCGTGTATTACGACGAAGTGCTGGACGTGCATGTCTCCGGCCACGCCAGCCAGGAGGAGCAGAAAATGCTCATGAACCTGGTGCGGCCGCGCTATTTCGTGCCCATCCATGGCGAGTACCGCCATCTGATCTGGCACAGCCGGCTGGCGGAGCAGTGCGGCATCCCCAGGGAGAACATCTTTGTCATCGAGTCGGGAGATGTCCTGGAGATCGACGAGAGCGGCCCCAAAAGGGCCGGACGCGTTACCGAGGGGATCTTTTTCGTCGACGGCAGCGCGGTGGCGGAGCAGGAGCACACCATTCAATCGGAGCGAGCCTCGATGGCCAGCAATGGCGTCCTCGTCGCGACGGTGGTGCTGGACAAGTACACCAACAGCATCGTGGGCGAGCCACGTCTGGAGAGCCGCGGGTTCATGTACGAAGCAGAGACCGATGGTATCGCCGAACGCATCAAGGCCGGGATCGTTCAGATGGTCGCCCGCGGCGGCAGCCGCAGCGAGATGGTGCAGCGGCTGGATGCGGGGTTGAGGCGCATGGCCCTGGCGGAGACCGGGCGGCGGCCGATCATCATCCCGATCGTGCTCAAGGTCTGAGGATGCCATGTATGCTATAATGACCGTGCCTGACAGGCGGCCGGCCCATGCTCCCCACGGCCAGGACAAGACGAGATGACCAAGCGAACCACAGCACAACGCACCACGAGCTCAAGCCGAACGCGCACCACCCCTGCGAAACGCACGACCCGCAGGAGCCCGGCGCGCACCACATCGCGACGCCGGTCCACAAAACGCAAGATCACAATCAATCGCGCGCACGTGATGTGGGCTCTTGGCGTTGTGCTTCTCGCGGTGGCCATGATCACACTTCTTAGCCTCATCGGCCAGAACCATAGTGCGGTCACCGAGTGGTGGGTCGGTGCGCTTGCGCAAGCCCTGGGATGGGGACGCTACGCCGTGCCCCTGGTGTTGGCCATCCTCTCCGTCTGGCTCTTGACAGAGTTGAGCGGCAAAGCGATCGCGCTGCCCTGGAAACGCCTGGCAGGCGGGCTCCTCCTGCTGATCACGCTGATGGCGCTGACACACCACCTGGCGCCAGACCGCGAAGCAGCCCTCGCGAATGGCACCGGAGGCGGCTGGCTGGGCTATAACCTGAGCGCCTGGCTACAGGCGGCCCTGGGGTGGGGCGGCGCCATCGTGATATTCGTGCTCGGCATCGCCATTGGCCTCACAGTGGCACTCAACCTCTCTCTGGAAGAGATCATCACAGACGTTGCGAATCTCCGCAAACGGATCAACGCTTGGCGCGCCGAGCTCAGCCGCAACAGGACAGTGGTTACGTCCACGCGACCGAAGCGTCCCGCACGGACGCAGCCTTCGGGATCCGCCGCAACCGGCGCGCTGGCACCGGGTGTCGCCAAGAAAAAGCAGTCCGCGAAAACCGGCATGCCGCCAGTCACAGGGACGCCGGCCTCTGCGCACCCGCCGGCCGCCGCTCGCGCGACGCCTCCTTCAGAGCAAGCCCCCGATGTACCCGACGTATCCGTCTATGGAGATCATCGCTGGGCCCTGCCGCCAGTGGAGGAGATGCTGGCCATCGACGATGAGCCGCCCATGAGCCTGCGCGATATCCGTGAAAAGACGCGGATCATCGAGGAGACGCTGCTCAGCCTGGGCGTTCCCGTCTCGGTTGTCGAAGTCAATCCCGGGCCCGTGGTCACGCAGTTCGGTCTGGAGCCGGGCTATGTCGAGCGGCAGGACCGCAACGGCAAGATCAAGCGGATGAAGGTCCAGGTGGCCAAAATCGCCTCTCTCAGCAATGACATCGCCCTGGCGCTGGCCGCCGCTCCCATCCGCATCGAGGCTCCCGTACCGGGCAAGGGAATCGTCGGTATCGAAGTACCCAACAAAGAGATGGCCATGGTGGGCCTGCGCAGCGTGATGGAATCCGACGAGTTTCGCCGGCACGGCCAACACCCGCTGATGGTCGCCTTTGGCCGGGATGTCTCTGGAACCCCCGTGGTCGACGACCTGGCCTCGCTGCCGCACCTGCTGATCGCCGGGGCCACCAACTCGGGCAAGAGCGTGTGCATCAATGCGCTCATCGCGTGCCTGATCTGCCGCAACACGCCCGACAGCCTGCGCCTGATCATGGTAGACCCCAAGCGCGTCGAGCTCTCGAACTATAACGGCATTCCGCACCTCATCACGCCGGTGGTCGTCGAGGCCGGGCGGGTCGTGGGCGTGCTCAAGTGGCTCGCGGCCGAGATGGACCGGCGCTACCAGCTCTTTTCCGACGTCGGCGCCCGCAATCTCGAGGTCTATAACAAAAAGATGGCCTCCAGGGGCTCGCCGCAGTTGCCCAATATCGTGATGTTCATCGACGAACTGGCGGATCTGATGATGGTCTCGCCAGATGAGGTAGAGCGGTACATCGTTCGCATCGCCCAGCTCGCGCGCGCCACAGGCATTCACCTCGTGATCGCCACGCAGCGCCCCTCTGTGGACGTTGTCACGGGACTGATCAAGGCGAATTTCCCTGCGCGATTGAGTTTCCTGGTGTCCTCACAGGTCGATTCGCGAGTGATCATCGACAGCCCCGGCGCCGAAAAGCTGCTGGGGTCCGGCGATGGGCTGTACATGGCCCCCGACTCGCCCAAGCTGGCCCGCATTCAGGGGTGCTTTGTGTCCGACGGCGAGTTGGAACGAATCATCTCCTATTGGAAAGCACAAAACGTGCATATAGAGAGCCATAAAGATCTAGAGTCGATTGATCCCACTAAAACCGTACAAAAACCACTTTGGCCGAACATGCCCAACATGAACCTCGACGACGATCTTGACAGCGCCGATGAGGATGACCTGCTGGGCGATGCCAGAGATCTGGTGATTCGCCAGCAAAAGGCATCGATCTCGTTTCTGCAGCGCGCGCTGCGCATCGGGTACTCTCGTGCGGCGCGCATGATCGACACGCTGGAGGAACAGGGCGTGATCGGCCCAGCAACAGGGACCAGCAAAGCGCGTGAGGTGCTTGTCCCGGCGTCCGATGGTGCTGCCGTGGACGACGACCTGGACGCTGATTTCTAGTAGGAGGATCGCTGTGAGATACCCGGTTGACCTGGCGGCTCTGGCCGCGATTGTGGGAGCGAACAATGTCTCCGCACGCATGCCGGATCTAGAAGCGCACTCGATCGATGAATCCTGCGTGAGCCCGAGCCTGCCCGATGCCATTGTCTGGCCTGCGAACACCGAAGAGATCTCGCAGGTCCTGCGCTATGCTTACGACAACGAGATTCCTGTGGTGCCGTGGAGCGGCGGATCGAGTCTGGAGGGTAACCCCGTGCCCGTCAACGGGGGCATCATCCTGGCGATGTACCGCCTGAAAGAGATCCTCAACGTCAACGAGAACGATCTCCAGGTCACGGTACAACCCGGCGTCGTCTATGACGATCTCAACGCGCACCTGCGCCGCCTGGGACTCTTTTTCCCGCCGGCGCCGGGCTCATCCGACGTGGCCACGCTAGGGGGGATGGTCTCTAACAACTCGAGCGGCATGCACGCCGTCAAGTACGGCGTCACGCGCAACTATATCATGAAGCTCAAAGTCGTTTTGCCCGACGGGCGTATCATGGACATCGGAAGTCGTGCCAAAAAGAGCACCAGTGGCTATGACCTCGTGGGCTTGTTCATCGGCTCCGAGGGGACGCTGGGGGTCATCACCGAGATCACGCTGCGCCTGATGGGCCTGCCGGAGCAGGTGTCCTCGGCGGTAGCCGTGTTCGACAACCTGAGCGATGCCACGGCCACCGTCTACGACGCGGTGCGCTACGGCCTGGATGTGGCCGCCATCGAACTGCTCGATTCCGGCACGGTGCATGTCACCAATGTGCAGCAGAACCTGTCGCTGCGCGAGACGCCCACGTTGTTTGTCGAATTCCACGGCCCCAGGGCGGGCGTCGAGGACCAGATGGCATACATGCGGGAGATTTGCCAGGACAACCACTGTGCCAGCTTTGAGTCCGCCGACTCTCCCGAGCAGCGAGACATCCTGTGGGCCGCCCGCCGCGAGGCACGCAACTCGATCAAGCTCTATCACGCGGGCGAGATTCTGATTTCGGGCGACGTCTGCCTCCCCATCTCGCATTTTGGAGAGATGGTCGAGTACGTCCACGAGGTCGCCTCGGACACGGGCTTGCAGATCTATGTCTTTGGCCACGCTGGCGATGGCAACCTGCACACAGAGACGATCATCACAAGAAACGATGAGGCCATGGCACGTCTCGGCGACGAGGCGACGGAACGGATCCTGCGCCGGGCTCTCTCACTGGGGGGCACGATCGCCGGTGAGCACGGCGTAGGCCTCGCGAAAAAGATGTTCATCGAGGAGGAGCACGGACCGGCGGTAGACCTGATGCGGGCCATCAAGGGGGCGATCGATCCGCGGGGAATCATGAACCCCGGCAAGATTTTCGTGTGAGAGTCGCTCAGACAGAGGATCAGATGGAGATACTGCGCCAGGGCGCCAGCCAGCTGGGACTGCAGCTGAGCGCCCAGCATCTCGAGCGATTCCAGATGCTCTATGAGGAACTCTGCAGCTGGAATGAGCGCCTCAATCTGACCGCTATCACCGGGTATCGCGACGTGCAGACCCGGCATCTGCTGGACTCGCTCACGTGCCTGCTCGCGTTTCCATCGCAGGAAACAGAGACCAGCATCCCGGACACGGTGCCTGTGCAGCGCCCGGGGCGCGCGCTCCGCTGTTTGGATGTGGGCACAGGCGCGGGCTTTCCGGGCCTTCCGCTCAGGATTCTGCTGCCGGATCTGCGCCTGTCGCTGCTGGAGTCGGTGGGGAAAAAGGTCACCTGGCTCAACCACATCGTACGGCGGCTGAGCCTGACCGGCGTCGAGATCATCCAGGGCCGGGCCGAAGAGCTTGCCCATGACCTCGCTCACCGTGAGGCCTACGACGTGGTCGTCGCGCGCGCGGTCGCCCCGCTCAATGTGCTGGCAGAATACTGCCTGCCCTTTTGCCGCACCGGCGGGCGGTTCATCGCCCCCAAGGGAGAGGACGCCCAACTGGATGCCGAGCAAGCCACTGCCGCCATCGCGCTGCTGGGCGGACAGCTGTCTGCGATCAAGCAGGTGCCGCTGTACGAACTGTTAGGCGATCACCACCTCGTCGTCATTGACAAGATCGCGCCCACGCCCGAACGCTACCCGCGCCGCACGGGGATACCCGCCAAACGTCCGCTCAGCTCCGCGTAATCTGCTGGCCTGGTGTTCTGCCTATGCGGGAGGGCGTATGCCCATCAGCAGGCTGCTCCACTCGGACGCCTTCCAAAGGCCGTCCTCTTGCCGCTCTAGGGTGATCGGCCGGGGCGAATCCGCGCCCGAACAGGCCACAAACAGCTTGATGAGACCCTTGTCCGCGTCACCAAAGTAGGGATTGGTGGTCAGCGTCACCGTCCAGGGCATCTCAGGCAGGGCGTAGGCATTGGCCGGCGTGGCGCCCTCAATATAGGCCGCTGGCAGGCCGGGATTCGCGCACAACTGCTCATCGATACGCCGTAGATCGCGGCGCGTGAGTTCAGTGCCAGGGGCACCGACCCAGAGACGAGAGCTATCCACGCTCTCCGCCAGGCAGGCGGCCCCCAGCGCTTCATCTGTGCGTCGCAGAAAGAGAGCGAGGAGAAAAGCGGCCGCGCCGCCCTCTGCGGTTGTGGCCAGTGACGCCTGGAGCGACAGGAACTCGTCACGCGAACCGGGCATGTCAGTCAGTGTAACTGTCAATTGGTTGCTCACACTTCACGCTCCTCGGTCATGGTGCCCTGTCCGTCAGGAACGCCAGGCCAGGGCAGGGCGGTTCCGTCTCGAATAGACCAGATCCGGGCCTCGGTCGCAAAGCTCGGGGGTACGTCCTCCAGCGTTGTGGTCGTAATGAGCACCTGTTCCGCCTGCGCGACACGGCTCAGCACATACAGACCTCGCTGGCGGTCCAGCTCGGACAGCACATCGTCCAACAGCAGCACGGGCATCTCCCCGACGCTCTCGTTCATCAAGATCATCTCGGCGAGTTTGAGCGCCAGTGCCACCGTCCGCTGCTGCCCGCGCGAGCCGTAGACACGGGCGTCGTGACCGTTCAGCATGAATCGCATGTCATCGCGATGCGGCCCCAGCACGGTCACTCCGCGCACCAGTTCCTCGCGCCTGACAGCCTGCAGAGACTCAGCATAGCGCGCCTGCAGCAGGGCGATCGCTTCCGCCTCTGGCTGTTCAGCGCCACCCCACCGCAGGGCAGGATCACGCAACGCCGCCTCGATCTCGTCCAATTCCGTCCTACCCACAAGGGCATGATCGTAGATCAGAGACAAGGACTCCAGGCCGCCAGTGAGATCGTGCTGCGCGACCGCGGCGTGGCCCTCCAGACGTGCTACAGCCCACAGGCGCCTGCCCATCACATAGGCGCCCAACTGCACCAGTTGCTCATCCCAGTAGGGTAACTCGCCAGGGCGCGCCTCCCTGTCACGAATGCGGCGCAGCAAGGCATTACGCTGGGTGAGCACCCGATTGTAGGCGGAGAGGGTCCGACAGTAGTGCGCGTCCAATTGGCACAAAAAGACGTCGAGATAGCGGCGGCGCTGCCCGGGAGAGTCGGAAACCAGCAGGATATCCTCGGGCAGAAAGAGCACGACGTTGAGCCTGCCGACCACATCCATGGCGCGGCGGTTGACGCCATCGTAGCGCAGGCGACGCCGGAATACTTCCTCGCCGGGCAGGCCACCCTCTGCCGGCTCGCGCACCAGCGAGGCCTCCAGCACATGGTCCTCGCCATGGCGCGTAAAGTGGAGCGCCATCTGGGCGTTGGGGATCACGTCCACCACGCCAGCGTCCCACCCGATGAGCTCACGATCCTGTCCCGCCAGGGGTGAGCGCGTCGTGGCGAGATAGTAGATCGCCTCCAACAGGTTTGTCTTGCCCTGGGCGTTATCTCCCACCAGCAGGTGAATGCGCGCCGAGAGATCGATCTCCAGGCACGCATAGTTACGAAACTGGTGCAACTCCAGGCGGCGGATCAGCATCGCGACACTTAGCGAGCCACCTGCATAGGCATGATGATATGCGTAAAGTTGCCGCCACCCACTGGCTTTATGACGCCAGGACTGGACGGATCGCGCGTCTCCAGAGCGACTTCAGCAGTGTCGATAATGCTGAGCGCCTCCTGCAGGTAACGCGCGTTAAAGGCGATATCGATGGGCGGCCCCTCGATATTGGCGTCCAGCTCGCTGACGTTATCACCGTGCTCAGCCGAGGTTGCCGAGACGATCAGGCGACCGTACCCGGCAGACCCGTTGGGGGCCACATTCAGCTGGCAGATGTTTGCGGCGTCCCGGGCGAAAATGCCGGCAATGCGCACCGCCTTGAGAAACTCGCCCGTACTTACCACCGTCCGCGTGTTGTGAGACTGCGGAATGATCTGCTTATAGTCGGGAAAAGCGCCCTCCACCAGCTGGGACACCAGATCGACCGAGTCGAGGTGGAAAAAGACCTGATTGCGGTTGGGAGAGACCCGCACTTCCACCACGGTCTCCTCGCTGGAGATGCGGCGCAGCTCCTGAAGCGCCCGCGCGGGGATGATGACGCTCATCTGCGTCTCGGGACCCCGCTCCAGCGGCATCGAGCTAACGGAGAGGCGGTAGCTGTCGGCAGCGGCAAAGGTGAACATCTCGGGCCCGAGCTCGGCCTGCACACCTGTGAGCACAGGGCGGCTCTCATCCGTCGCCGCGGCAAAGGCCACGCGGTCGATCATCTGTTGCAGCTCGTCGGTGCCGATACGGATGGGTTCTTCCTCCTCGGGGACGAGGATCAAGGGGTATTCCTGCGCATCGATCCCCTTTATATTGGCCTCGGAGCGACCGCACTTGACATTGAGCGTCTGCGTGCGGGTGATCAGCTCCAGATCGACCTTTTCTTCCGAGAGAGAGTTCACAAAATCCGTGAGCAGACGGGCCGGGATCGTCGTGGCACCTTCGCGCTCGACCTTGGCGGGGATCCAGCAATTGATCCCAATCTCCAGGTTGGTCGCAGAGAGTTTGAGCCGCGACTCTTCGGTGGTGAGCAGGATATTGGAGAGCACCGGCAGCGTGCTGCGGGTAGCGACAGCGCGCCCAACTACCGACAACCCGCGGGCCAGATTGGCCTGCATACAGGAGACCTTCATTGTCTTTTCCTCCTCGCTAGCCTGACTCCGGCAGTATAAGCCGGGCACTGCCGGGGGTCAACCCCTCGCGGCGGCTACTTGAACACATAAACTCCATTGATCACAGGCCAAAAGCCGCCACAGGAGCGGCAGGTGACACCCCCCTGGACAACCTCCAGCGGTTCCTGACCGCAATCAGGACAGCCAAAGAGCGCTGCTCGATCCACGGGCGCACGGCTGCCCTCACCCACCCGGCGTGCCTGAAAGAACACGCTGGGGCCCGGGGTGAAGGGGGCGGTGACACGCTGCAGGGCGGCATCGGCGCCCGCCAGGAACCGCAGCGGCACATGCCGCTTGAGCAAGCCGGCGCGGAACAGCGAGACCGCCCGCCGATGTTCCACGTGAAACCCTGCCTCCTCCAAACGCTGGCGCACCCAGTCCGGCTGGAAATCAAAGTGCAACTCGGTGAACTCGTGCGGCTCAGGGCTAAAGGGATTCACACCGCGCCCGATGGCATAGCGCATAATGTTCTTGAGATGGCGCTTGTTGGCAAACTCCAACACCAGTGTGCTCTGCGGCGTCAGAATGCGCGCCAGCTGTGCCATGGCTGCGGGCACATCCGCGATGTGATGCAACACGCGCACCATCACGGCGGCGTCCACGGCGCCCATGGCCAGGGGCATCCGGTAGAGATCGGCAGCGACGTAGGTAAAACGCTCGTCCCCGAACTGCTGGCGCGCGTACTCGAGTTGCGACTGGGAATAGTCTACCAAGACGACCTCGCGGTACCCGGCGTATAGGTCCGCCAGGCGCCCAAAGCCGGCGCCGATGTCGACCACGCGCTCGCTAGTGGGCGGCAGCATGGCCTGGATCGCCACGCGCTCTACCGCGTCCTCGTATTCGCGACCCTGTCCCTGCCAGAAATCGGTGCGGTAGGTCGAGGCTTCATAGTCAATGATGCGCCGCTCGCCGCGCTCCTGGTCTGCCAAGCCACACTCTCCCCATGTTCCACGTGAAACATCTGTTCGATTGGACGCCCGCGCGCGACGGCCTGATCAGGACGCCATTCTAGCGGCCCCGATGAGCAGTGTCAAAGCCCGCGCCGCACCGGTCAGCCCGCCGCCTCCTCGGGAGAGGCCACAACCTCCAGGTCGGGCAAGCCCTCGCGCAACAACATCCGCAGTTGCCTGCCGTTCTGCACGGCATAGTCCTGGGCGTTATTGTTGAAAAGCACGTGCACCGCGCCGGCAGCGGCGGCCAGTTCGCCTACCCGGGGCACCCATTCCCGCAGTTCGTCCTCGTTGTAGAGATAGTCAAAGCGTTCGCCCGTCGTCTTTACCCTGGCATACCACATCCGCCTGTTTCGCCCGTGAAAACGCACGATCGACAACGCCGGAAGCGTCACCTCAGCGACCGTGGGTACCGAACCCGTGCCGATCTGCGGCTCATCCACCACCGTCAGCCCGATGCCCGCTTCCCGCAGCGTGGCAGTAACCTGCGCGTAGCTCTCGGGCTCGTACCAGCTCCGGTGCCGGAACTCGACCGAGAGAAGGTCATCGGCGTACAGATCTCGCAGAGACCGCAGATAGTCCAGGTTTCGCTCACCGGACATGTACCAGGGTGGGAACTGAAAGTGCATCGCAGCGAGCTTGCCTGCGTCTCGCAAGGGCTGCACCGACGCACTGAACTGGCGGTGCACCTCGTCCGTGGGCGAGTTCTTACGGTCGTGAAAGGTCAGCTGCTTGAAAGCCTTGACGTCAAAGACAAAACCCTCTGGCGTGCGCTCCGCCCACAGACTAAAGTTGCGCACCGGCATCAGCCGGTAGTAGGTGGAATCGATCTCCACCACAGGAAACCGCTGCGCGTAGTAGGTGATCTGCTGGTTTGAGGGCAGACCCGCAGGGTAAAAGTTGGCGTGGTCCGACCAGTTGCAGGTGCCCACATAGATCTTGCTCATCTTGCGACTCCTCTCCAGGGCATAGGGGCGCCCGATCACTATTCTACCATACCAGGGCTGTAGCCGCCGCTCCGAGTTGGGCGCGCCAGCGCCATTTGACGTCCATGCGCGACAGTGCTATTGTGCACACAATCTGTTTGGGAGTCGCAAATGCACACCAGCTCGGTCAGGGCAAGAGAGCATTCTGGCGACGGCCACGGGATTACCCCCGCAGCCGCTGTCTTTGCGGCTGGCAGCGCGTACATCGTCTACTATTACGCCCGTTCGATAGCGGGGAATAGCGCGCTGCACACCTGGGAGCCATAGTCGCACTCCCAACAGACAAGCGGTCAGTCAAAGCGTGGAGCGCCAGCTCCACGCTTTTTTTGATTGCCCTGGAGGCGGAAAGGAGTGAGTCATGCCGGTTCGCGGAATCCGTGGGGCTACAACCGTCGATCTGAACACCGAGGAGGAAATCCTGGAGGCAACGCGCTCGCTGCTCGAGGAGATGGTTGCCGCCAACGGCGTCGACCCCGATGACCTGGCCGCCGCCTTCTTTACCGTGACCGCCGATATCAACGCGGCCTTTCCCGCCAGGGCCGCTCGCCAGCTGGGATGGCTGGACGTGCCCATGCTAGACAGCATGGAGATCCCGGTTCCGGGCAGCCTCCAGCGCTGTATCCGTGTCCTTCTCTGGTGGAACACCGACCGCCTGCCGCATCAGGTGCGCCACGTCTATCAGCGCAAGGCTGCCAGTCTGCGTCCCGATCTCGCCAATACAGACGCCCACGCAAAGGAGCTCGATCAATGATCATCATCATGCGCAACCGCGCCCCGCAGGAACAGATTCAGTTGGTGGTCGACAGAGTCAAACAGCTCGGTTTTCGCCCGCACATCTCGGCGGGAGAGGAAACCACCATCATCGGTGTGATCGGCGACGAGCGCCGCCTGGATGAGTCCGTCTTCGACCTGATGGATGGCGTCGACCATGTCGTCCGCGTGCTCAAACCGTTCAAGCTCTCCAGCCGCGATTTCCACCCGGACAACACTATCATCCAGGTGAACGGCACCCCCATTGGCGGCAATTCCGTGGTCGTGATCGGGGGCCCCTGCTCGGTGGAGAGTCGCGAGCAGGTCTTTGAAGCCGCCGAGGTCGTCAAGAACAATGGCGGCACGATCTTTCGTGGCGGTGCATTCAAGCCGCGCACCTCGCCCTACAGCTTCCGCGGGATGGGAGAGAAAGGGCTGGCGCTGCTGGCCGAGGTCAAGTCTGTCTTTGGTCTCGCGATCATCACCGAGGTCATGTCACCCGAGCAGGTCCCGATGGTCGCTGGCGTCGCCGACATTCTGCAGGTCGGCACCCGCAACATGCAGAACTATTCCCTGCTGGATGCCGTCGGCCGCTCGGAGCGGCCCGTAATGCTAAAGCGTGGTATGATGTCGACGATCGAGGAGTTGCTCATGTCCGCAGAATACATCATGTCCAATGGAAACGAGCAGGTGCTCCTGTGCGAGCGCGGCATCCGTACCTTTGAGACCACCACCCGCAATACTCTGGATATCAGCGCAGTGCCAGTGCTTAAGGAACTGACCCATCTGCCGGTGTTTATGGACCCCAGCCACGCCTCTGGCAAGGCCCGCTACGTCAACGCGCTATCCCGAGCCTCTGTCGCCGCCGGCGCGGACGGCCTGCTGATCGAGATGCATCCCCATCCCGAGGTCGCACTCTCGGATGGTGCCCAGTCCATCGCGCCGGACAGCTACTCGCAGCTGGTTAAAGATGTGCGGCAGGTGGCAGAGGCCGTGGGCCGGTCGCTCTAGGGCGCACCATGCAGCTTTCGGAAGCACGTGTTGCCATTATCGGACTCGGCCTGATGGGCGGCTCGCTGGCGGCGGCCTTGCGTACGCGCAACGCCTGCCGCGAGGTGGTCGGGATCGCCCGGCGGCAAAGCAGCCTGAACACCGCCCTCACGCTGCGGTTCGTCCACCGGGGCGTGACAGACCTTCGTGAGGGCGTCGCCGGGGCCGACCTGGTAGTGCTCTGCACGCCTGTGGGCGACATCCTGGACAAGGTGCGCACCATCGGTCCCTTTCTCAAGCCGGGAGCGGTGCTGCTGGACGTGGGCAGCACCAAGAGCGCCATCTGCGAGGCCATGGCGGACCTGCCGGCGGGCGTTCAGCCGGTGGGTGGCCACCCCATGTGCGGCAAAGAGTCCTCTGGCCTCACCATGGCGGAACCCGATCTATACCAGGATCGCGTCTTTGTGCTCTGCCCGCTGGAGCGCACATCCGTGGATGCCCGGGCGCTTGCCGAAGGCCTGGTGCAGGCCATCGGTGCACGCCCCACCTATCTGGAGCCCGAACGGCACGACCGGCTGGTTGCCGCCATCAGCCATCTGCCCTTTATGCTCGCCGTGACACTGGTGCAGGCTGCCGAGCAACTGGGTGAGGGCGATCCGCTCCTCTGGGCGCTCGCGGCGGGTGGCTTTCGAGACACGAGCCGCGTCGCCGCGGGGAGTGTGCCGATGATGATGGATATTCTGTCCACCAATCGCATCCAGATCCTTGAGGCGTTGCAGCAGGCACAATGCGACCTGGCCACACTGACCGAGTGCCTGGCAAACAACGACATGCCCCGGATCAGGCAGATGCTGGAGGCGGCCGCTGAGCGCCGCCGGAGGCTGTAAGATGAACCTGCATGTGAGACCCGCAAAGTCGCTCTCAGGCCGCGTCGCGGTCCCTGGCGACAAGTCGATCACCCATCGCGCGCTGCTCCTGGGCGGGCTGGGCGAGGGCGACTCGCGCATCGACGGCTTTCTGGACAGCGGCGACTGCCGCGCCACGGTAGGTTGCCTGGAAGGCCTGGGTATCGCCATCGAGCGTCCGGCGGCCAATGCCCTGGTCGTGCACGGCAGAGGGCTGCACGGCTGGCGTCCGCCGCACGGGGCCCTGGACTGTATCCGCTCGGGCACCACCATGCGGTTGATGGCGGGTCTGCTGGCGGGCCAACCCTTTGACAGCACGCTCACGGCCGAGGCACAGCTTCTGGCGCGGCCCATGGATCGTGTCATCGTGCCCCTGCGCGCCATGGGCGCCCGGATCACCGGTCGCGACCAGGACCGCTTTCCGCCGCTGGATATATCCGGAACTACGCTTCAGGGCACGACTTACGATTTGCCCGTGGCCAGTGCCCAGGTCAAGTCGGCCCTCCTGCTGGCCGGCCTGTACGCCGGGGGCCGCACCGTGGTCAGGGAGCCCGGCCCCTCTCGCGACCACACCGAACGCATGCTCAACGCCCGCGGGGTCTCGGTACACAGCCAGGACCTGGTACACAGCATCGAGGGGCCCGCAGCTCAACTGTCGGCGCTCGATGTACGCGTGCCCGGAGACTTTTCCTCGGCGGCCTATTTCATCGTGGCGGCGCTGCTGGTGCCCGGCAGTGAACTCGTGATCGAACATGTGGGGCTGAACCTAACGCGAACGGGCCTGTTGGACATCCTGCGACAGATGGGGGCGGACATCGTCGAAGAACATGCGCACAGCGAGGGCGGTGAGCCGGTGGCTGACCTGATCGTGCGCAGCTCCTCGCTCAAAGGCATCACCGTCGGCGGGGAACTGGTGCCCCGCGCCATCGATGAATTCCCCATTCTGGCGCTGGCTGCGACCCAGGCGGAGGGCGAAACGCATATCCGCGACGCCGCGGAACTCAGAGTCAAGGAGACCGACCGTATCGCCACAACGGTGGCGGCGCTCAGGGCGCTGGGCGCAGAGATCGCGCCCACGCCAGATGGCTTTGACATAATGGGACCCACGCCACTGGCCGGCGCGGCCGTCGACAGCCGGGGCGATCATCGCCTGGGCATGACGGTGGCCGTAGCGGGCCTGATCGCCCGCGGCGAGACGGTGGTGCTGGGCTCGGAGCGGATCGCCGACTCATTCCCTGGCTTTGAGGCGATCCTGGCACGCATCGCACCGGACAGCCTGTCATGAGCGATCAAGCCTCGCGCACCGCGATCTCCCTGACCGGCCATACCCGGCTGGTGGGCCTGTTTGGCTGGCCGGTGGAGCACAGCATCTCGCCGCCCATGCAGAACGCCGCCTTTAGCGCACTGGGTTTGGACTGGTGCTACCTGCCCTTTGCTGTGCCGCCCGAGCGCCTGCCCGATGCCGTCCGTGGCGTGCGCGCACTGGGGCTCGCTGGCGTGAACGCTACCGTGCCGCACAAGCAGGCACTGCTCTCCCTCGTAGATGAGCTCACCCCCGAAGCAACCGCCATCGGCGCCGTAAATACGCTGCTCCTGGGTGAACAGACCGTGGGCCACAACACAGATGCTGCCGGCTTTATGCGCGCCCTGAGAGAGACGGCGTTCGCCCCCGAGAGCCGGCACGTGCTGATACTCGGCGCAGGCGGGGCGGCCCGGGCGGTGGGCTATGCCTTGCTCACCGCGGGAGCAAGGCTGACGATCCTGAACCGCACCGAGGAGCGCGCTGTGGCGCTGGCACAGGACCTGAAAACGGTCGTCGCGGGCGCCATCGTGGAGGCCGGAAGCCTGGAGCCAGGCATGCTCTCTGCCCGCGCTCCTCAGGCGGAGTTGGTGGTGAATACCACAGTCGTGGGCATGTCGCCGCACAGCGACGGCTGCCCCTGGCCTGACGGCGTGCCCTATCCCGCCGGCGTGCCGCTCTTTGACCTGATCTATACGCCGCCCGAGACGCGCCTGATGGCCCTGGCCGGGCAGAGCGGGGCGCGTGCCACCAACGGGCTGACGATGCTGGTGCACCAGGGAGCGGAGGCCTTCCGGCTCTGGACCGGCGTCGAACCGCCTGTGGATATCATGCTGCAGGCATGCCTGCACGCCCTGGGGAGGTCATGACCATGTTGCGAATGATGACGGCCGGCGAATCGCACGGCCCGGCCCTGATCAGCCTGCTCGAGGGACTGCCTGCCGGCCTGGCCATCGACACCGAGGCCATCGACCTTCAGTTGCGGCGCAGACAATCCGGGTATGGCCGGGGCGCACGGCAACAGATCGAAGCTGACCGGGCGCAGATCCTCAGCGGCACTGTCCAGGGTGTCACCATCGGTAGCCCCCTGGCCATGTTGATCCCCAACAAGGATTATGAGAACTGGCGCGAGCGCAGCGTTCCTGCGTGGACACGCCCGCGGCCGGGACACGCCGATCTGCCCGGCGCCATAAAGTACGGCATCGACGATATGCGCCTCATCGCAGAGCGGGCCAGCGCGCGTGAGACCGCGGCCCGGGTGGCGGCCGGCGCGGTGGCCCGGTTGCTCCTGAAGGCCGTCAATATCCACATCGGGTCCTATGTGCAGGCCATCGGTGCCGCCAGCATGCCCGCAACACAGGGCGATTTGCGCGACCTGTGCGAGCGTGCCCTGGCGTCGGACGTGGCCTGCCCGGACAGTGAGACGGCCTCGGCCATGCGCGCCGCGATCGACGCTGCCCGGGAAGCGGGCGACTCACTGGGCGGGATCATCGTTGTGGGCGCCTGGGGCCTGCTGCCCGGTCTGGGCACCCATGTGTCCTGGGACCGGCGCCTGGACGGCCGGCTGGCGCAGGCACTGATGAGCATCCAGGCGGTCAAGGGCGTCGAGATCGGGCCCGCCTTTGAGAATGCGCAGCTTCCAGGCACACAGGTCCACGATGCGCTGTACGCGGGGGCGACGCGCCGCACCAACCGCGCCGGCGGCCTCGAGGGCGGCATGACCAACGGGGAGCCGCTCTGGATTCGCATCGCCATGAAGCCGATACCCACCACGGTATCGCCCATTGCGACCATAGATCGTAATACACAAGTGGAAACAACCACACAATACCAGCGTTCGGATGTGTGCGCGGTGCCCGCCGCGGCCGTGGTGGCCGAGGCCATGACAGCCCTGGTGCTGGCGGATGCCCTGCTCGAGCGCTATGGCGGCGACAACATGACCACGTTGATCAGGAGGGTACAGGATGACCGGAACGGATAATCTGATCCTCACCGGCTTTATGGGCACGGGCAAAACCAGCGTCGCGCAGAGCGTCGCCGAGAGGCTGGGACGCCCCTTTGTGGACATGGACGACGAGATCGTAGAGCGGGCGGGACAGACCATCCCAGAGATTTTTGTGCAGCTGGGTGAGGGCGCCTTTCGCGCGATTGAGAGCAGCCTCTGTGTGGACCTGAGCCAGCGCTCCGGGCTGGTCATCGCCACCGGCGGCGGGTGCCTGGTGAACGGCACCAATCGTGAGATCCTCTCCAGCAGTGGACTCGTGATCTGCCTGGATTGCCAGCCGGAGGGGATCGTCAAACGCCTGGAGGGCAGCAGCCATCGCCCGATGCTCTACGGAGACACGCCAGAGGCGCGGGTGCGGGATCTGCTGGCAGACCGCCGTCAGGCCTACGCCGCGATCCCCTACCACATAGACACCACCCATCGCAACATCGACCAGGTGGTGGAGGCCGTCCTGGCGCTCTACCGGTCGGAACCCAGCAGGCTGGAGGTGAACACACCAGCCGGCGCCTATCCTATCCATCTGATGCCTGGCGGGTTGCGCTTGCTCGGCGATCTACTGAGTACACAGCCGGTCTCCGCCGATCTGGTCGTGGTGAGCGATGAGCACGTATGGCCCCACTGGGGCACGCCGCTGATGCAAAGCCTGGCGCAGACGGGACACCTGGTAACGCCGGTCATCCTGCCCCCCGGCGAGCAGCACAAACGACTCGACACGGTGAGCGCGCTCTACGACCGCTTTCTCGAGGCGGGGTTGGACCGCAGTGGCGCCGTGATCGCTCTCGGTGGCGGCGTGATCACCGACATGGCCGGCTTTGCCGCTGCCACCTTTATGCGGGGGGTTCACCTGGTGCAGGTGCCCACTACTCTGCTGGGCATGATCGACGCCAGCGTGGGCGGCAAGGTGGCCGTCGACCTCCCTCAGGGTAAGAACCTGGTGGGCGCCTTTGTCGAGCCCCTGCTGGTGCTTGTGGACCCCGATGTGCTGGAGACCTTGCCCGAGACCGATGTGCGCGCCGGTCTGGCGGAGATCATCAAGGCGGGCGTGATCGCCGACCCCGACCTGTTCGCCCGGTTTGAGCATGCCAGTGTACGCCCAGCTCTCCAGGATCTGATCGGGCCTGCCCTGCAGGTCAAGATCGACGTGGTGGAAGACGATCCCTACGAACGGGGCAGGCGAGCCGTGCTGAACCTGGGTCACACCTTTGCCCACGCCTATGAGGTGCTGGAGGACTACCGGCTGCACCACGGGCTGGCCGTGAGCATCGGGATGGTGCGCGCGGCGCTGCTCGCCGAGACACGAGGTCTCTGCACAGCCGAGACGCGACAGCGCATCGTGGACACCCTGCGCGCCCATGGGCTTCCCGTCGATCCGCCGCCCCACGACCCCGAACAGGTCTACGAGGCGATGTTCATGGACAAGAAAAAGCAGGGCGGAAAGTTGCGCTTTGTGCTGCCCCGTGCGATCGGCGATGTGATCGTCGTCGATGATGTATCCGCCGGCGAGGTGATCGCGGCATTGCAGAGGGAGACGCCATGACAACAAGAATGCTGGTGCTGCATGGACCGAACCTGAACCTGCTCGGACAGAGGGAACCGCAGATCTATGGGGGCCTGACGCTGGACGATATCAACAAGCGCCTGCAGCAATGGGCGGGCGCACATGACGTCGACCTGTACATCTCCCAGTCCAACCATGAGGGTGTGCTGATCGATGCGATTCAGGAGGCCGCCGGTTGGGCAGAGGGGATCGTTATCAATCCGGGCGCCTACACGCACTATTCGTACGCTCTGCGCGATGCCATCGCCGCCATGCCCGTTCCGGCGATCGAGGTGCACCTGTCCAACATCCACGCCCGCGAGGATTTCCGGCACACATCGGTGACCGCACCGGTATGCCGCGGCCAGATCGTCGGGCTCGGTTGGTATGGCTACATCCTGGCGCTTGAGGCACTCTTGCCAGAGTAAACCCGGGGACCAGCGTCAGGCGGGATCCTGACCCTCCGTGGGGATGTTCGGGCGCTTGAGCACTCTCCCATGGGTGAACATGCGCGTCCCGGTCAGTCAGGAGCCCGACCCTCCACAGCGATATCCTGGCGCTTGCACTTGTCGAGGCTGATCGGCATAGCCCCGCGACAGCAAAACGGAGGGGACAGCGTCCCCCCCGTTCGGCACAACACATACAATCCCCGGCTCAGGACCTGCGACGAAGGAACGACGGGATATCCAGGTCCTTGTCGTCGAAATCGGGGCGCACCTCGGGCGGGCGTACCACGGTCCGCGCGTCGCCCAGCTCCACCTGGCGGATCTTGGCCTTTTCGTCGAGGTCAAAGCCCGTGGCGATGAGGGTGATCTGAATCTGATCCTTCATCTGTTCGTCGATCACCGCGCCAAAGATGATGTTGGCATCAGGCGCCGCGGTCTGCCGGATCAGATCAGCGGCCTGGGAGACCTCGTACAGCGAGAGATCGGTGCCGCCCTTGACGTTAAAGAGCACACCCCGGGCGCCGCTCACGTTAATGTCCAGCAGCGGGCTCGTGACTGCGGCCTCTGCGGCAGCCAGCGCGCGTTCCTCACCGGCGGCCCGGCCGATGGTCATCAGCGCCGCGCCGCCATCCTTCATCACCGCTTTGACATCGGCAAAGTCGGTGTTGATCAGGCCTGTCAGCGTGATCAGCTCAGAGATGCCCTGGATACCCTGGCGCAGGATATCGTCTGCGACCACAAAGGCCTGTTCCAGAGGCACCTGGCGGTCCACCAGCTCCAGCAACCGGTCGTTCTGTACGGCGATGAGTGTATCCACGCGCTCGTTCAGCCGCACAATACCCTCCTGGGCCGCCCGTGCGCGCCGCATACCCTCAAAACCAAAGGGACGGGTCACCACGGCTACCGTCAGGGCGCCCTGTTCCCGGGCGATCTCGGCAATCACGGGCGACGCACCCGTTCCCGTACCCCCGCCCATGCCCGCCGTCACAAAGACCATGTCGGCGCCGTTGAGCACCGAGACCAGCTCCTCGCGGGACTCCTCCGCGGCCTTTTGGCCCACGGCCGGATCCCCGCCGGAGCCCAACCCGCGTGTCATCTGGTTTCCGATCCGCACACGGATATCGGCATTGGACTGAGCCAGCGCCTGTGCGTCAGTATTCACAGCGATAAAATCGACGCCGCCCAGCCCCGCCTCAATCATGCGATTGACGGCATTGGAGCCGCCGCCGCCGACGCCTACCACCTTAATAATCGCTTCCCTACCCAGCGTATCCATTACGTTATCCAAAGAATACCTCCCACAGACGGGTTCAGCTTATCCGCATTCTAGCCGCTAGAGTGCATAGTGCAAGCGCGTGACCCTCGCACATGGCGGCTGGCCGGACGGACATCAGGCAAACTGACTAGCGCCGCAGCCGCGTCGGCACATCCAAGTCTCTCGGATCAAAGGGTCGATGATCCAGGTCCACCTCGATGGGCGAGTCCTGCAGGGGAGGCATGTTCCCCTGAGGATGGCCGTTGGCATCCAGCCGGTAGCCGGTGGCGATCACCGTGATCACGATCTCGTCCCCGAGTTCTTTGTTATCGATATAGCCAAAGATGATGTTGGCATCCGGCGACGCCATGCGCGTGACCATGTCCGCGGCCGTGTGCACCTCGCCCAGAGAAAGGTTGCCGCCCTCGATGTTCAGGAGTAGCCCCGTGGCCCCCTCCAGCGTGATATCCAGCAGCGGGCTGGACGTGGCCTCTTGCGCGGCCACCGCGGCACGATCATCGCCCGTGGCCCGCGTGACATTGACCATGGTGCGCCCGCCGCCCGTGAGGATGGCGGTCACATCCCGCAGGTCGACGTTGATCAGCCCGACCTTGAGCACAAAGTCGCAGACCGTCTGCACGGCCTGGTGCAGCATCTCGTCGGCGAGAACAAAGGCCTCGGTCAGTTTGAGATCACGTACGTCCAGACTGAGCAGGCGATCGTTAGAGATGACGATCTCGGCATCGACGTGCTCGACGAGCGCCTTGAGGCCTTCCTCCGCGACCCGAGACTTGCGCGCACCCTCAAAGCCAAAGGGTTGGGTGACGACACCGACGGTGAGGATGCCCATGCGCTTGGCGATACGTGCGATCACCGGAGCGGCGCCCGTGCCCGTGCCCCCGCCAAGGGTGGCGGCGATAAAGACCATGTCCGTATTCTTGAGCAGTGCTTCGATCTGCGGGGTAGCGACTTCTGCGGCCTGCCTGCCCAGGCCCACATCGCCTCCGGTGCTCAACCCATGGGTGACGGTCTCACCGATCTGCAGACGCACCGGGGCGCGCGTCCCCTTGAGTTCCTTGAGAGATGTGTTGATGGAGATAAAGTCGACACCCACAATGCCGGACTCGATCATCCGCTTGACGGCATTCGAACCCCCGCCGCCGACACCGATCACCTTGATACGCTGCAGCCTCTCTGCGGTCGAAACTGGCAAGTCCATCTCGGCATCCCCCATCCACAGAATCGCTCTGCAGGCGACCGCGACCGCGTCGCGCTCATCTGTCGCTGTTGTGATGCTAACATACCATAAGAACGGTGTCAACGCACAGTCAGGGGACAACAGGGCATTGAACCCTTTGAACCACGCGAATCTGTCGCCGGCGACTTGACCACGCCACGGCGGGGGGCTATACTTCTTATAGTTACATATTCGCTGGGGGAGCCCGCGTGGGCTGAGAGGATGGTTCGCCATCGACCCCTGTACCTGATCTGGGTTATGCCAGCGTAGGGAAGCATGGTTCGCCATTCCAGCCGCCGGTCAGCCCGACCGGCGGTTGTTTGTGTTTTTGGAGAAATGCCGTGCAGACCATCAACAAGGTTGTCGTCGTTGTGAACGGGCAGTTCGCGCACGAGGAGCGCCTGCTGCCGATCCTGGATAGCGCCGATTGCATCATCGCTGCCGATGGCGCCGCCAACTGGCTGGACGCGCACGGCCGCACACCGCACAGGATCGTGGGCGATATGGACTCGGTAGACCCCGCCTTGCTCTCGCGCCTGGGGAAAGCGGGCTGCCAGGTGGTACGCTATCCCGCTCACAAAGACGAAACCGACGCGGAACTGGCGCTGGCTGCAGCAGCTGAGCTGGGGCCGGCCGAGATCGTCATCCTGGGCGCCCTGGGGGGGCGTATCGACCATACGCTGGCTAACCTGTCACTGCTGAGCATGCCCGTGCTGCGGGGAATCGCGGTGTCCGTATTCGACGGGCAGTCTGTGCTCTGGCTCGCCGCCGGACGCACAGAGATCCACGGCAGGCCCGGCGATGTGGTGAGCCTGATCCCCTGGGGCGGCGATGCCTGCGAGATCCACACCGAGGGGCTGGACTACCCGCTGCGGGGCGAGACCCTGCCCTTTGGCCCATCGCGGGGGATCAGCAACATGTTGCTTGGTCCCTGCGCTAGCGTAACCCTGCGCTCCGGGCAGTTACTGGTCGTGCACACGCCGCTGGACCACCTGGAAGATGCGCCGTGACGTCATCATCTCGCACCAACCCCTTCCGGGATACACGGGTTGCGCAGGAGTACGACCCATGGTACGCCGATCGACTCGGGGCTACGGTCGACCGACTGCAGAAGGCACTGGTCCTCAAGCTGGCCCGGCCCCGCGCGGGCGAGCGCGCGCTGGATGTGGGCACCGGCACGGGTAACTATGCGTGCGCCCTGGCGAGGCTCGGGCTACGCGTGACAGGGATCGACGCCTCAGAGGCGATGCTGTCCGTAGCCCGCGCCAAGCGGGAGCCGGTGACGTGGCAGCAGGGGGACGCCGAGCATCTGCCTTTCGAGGACGCCAGTTTCCATCTGGTGGTCACGGTGACTGCGCTTGAGTTCTTTGCCGACCCGGAGCACGCCATCGGCGAGATGGTGCGGGTGCTGGCACCGGGGGGGCGGTTGGTGGTGGGCACGCTCAATGCCCGGGGGCCGTGGGGCGAGATGTATGCAGCCGTGGCCAAGGACCCGGCGTCGCCTTTCCACCACGCGCGGCTGTACACCTCCGAGGAACTGATCACCTTACTGGCGCCATACGGCCCGGTGAGTTGGAGCAGCGCCGTCTTTGTGCCGCCCACGGGCAAAGGTCTTGCTTTCGCTGGCATCCGAGAGCGCTTTGGGCAGGCCCTGCAGCGCGACCGTGGGGCACTGCTGGTAGGGAGGATAGACAAATGATCACTATCAGCGCTCAAATCAGTCTCTATCCGCTTGGCTGCAGCGACCTGGGCCCTGCCATTGGCGCCTTTATCGAGACTCTCGAGGCGCACGGTCTATCCTGCGAGATGGGAGCGATGAGCACCGTGGTCTGGGGCGATGACGAGATCGTCTTTTCGGCGCTGCGCGAGGCCTACAGGCGCGTCGCCGAGCTGGGACCGGCCGTGCTACAGGTGACCCTGTCCAACGCCTGCCCGCTGCCCGCTTCAAGCGGCGGGACGCAAGGAGACCGCGGATGAAGGGCATCCCCTGGCGGCGCATCTGGCCGCCCCTGACGCTCTGCCTGGCGCTCCTGATCCTCTGGCAGGTGGCCTCCATCGCGCTGGACATCCAGGAGTGGCTGCTTCCGAGCCCGGTGCAGATCGTGCGTGCCGGCTGGGAGGCGCGCCCGCTCCTGTGGCCGCACATCTGGCAGACGACGCGGGAGACGCTGATCGGCTTTGGCCTCGCCCTGGCGGTCGGCCTCGGGCTTGGGATGCTCATCGACTATTCCAACACGGTCCGTGCGGCGGTCTATCCCCTGCTCGTCCTGTCTCAGACCATTCCGGTGGTAGCGATCGCGCCGCTACTGGTGATCTGGTTCGGGTATACCATCCTGCCCAAAGTTATCGTTGTGGGGTTGGTGTGCTTTTTCCCCATCGTGGTCAACACTGCTGACGGGCTGCGCGCCGCGGAACCGGAACAGATCGCCCTGCTGCGCACGATGGGCGCCTCGCGCAAGGATGTGTTTCTCAAGATCCGGCTGCCGGGGGCGATGCCGGCCGTGTTTACGGGCATCAAGATCGGCATTACCTACAGCGTCGTGGGCGCGATCATGGGGGAATGGGTGGGCGCGAGCCAGGGGCTGGGCGTATTTATGCTGCGCGCCACCAACTCTTTCCGAACCGACTGGGTGTTTGTCAGTATCGCTGTGACCGCCGCGCTGAGCCTGCTGCTCTTTGGTGCCGTGACCCTGATGGAGCGGGCCGCCCTGCGCTGGTACTATACATCTCGGAGAACAGAACAATGGGAAGAAATACACTGAACCGTAAATTCAACCGTATTGCAGTGCTG
>ENA-OSEO01001814-OSEO01001814.1-sediment-metagenome-genome-assembly--contig:-NODE-1814-length-35072-cov-5.434805_pt1 | contig 35072 bp, 31 predicted proteins | sample MGYA00237883_ERZ534232 | MGnify/ENA metagenome assembly ERZ534232 | reverse complement strand
CAAATCGGGGAACATGCATGTAGAAGCCTAAGCGGAAGGTTTCCGGACGCGGGTTCGACTCCCGCCGCCTCCACCATTTTGAAAAAGACAACCCGTCTCTCCGGGACCACTCTCGGTGGCGACGGGATTTCTATTTCCCCTTGTATTCAAAGGGTTTGGGCGGTTTTCACATCGACGCCAGACCTCTCTCCAACCGCCCCATTTCCATCATTCTTTAGCCTTTCATTCTCTGTTCGACCCTGGATTCTCTGTTTTCTCAGGACGAAGTCTTAAGCTCGTCCGATTAGTTGCGATCTAAACCCTCCACCTATGGTGGAGGACCCGGAAAGGTTATACCGTTCCGGCGAGGAATAAAATAGGTTCTTCCTCCGGGGAAGTGCCCAAAGGGGCGGAACTGGAGGAAGAACCTATGCACGATTGGCAGAGTCTATCCCACGTAAGGTGGGATTGCAAATACCACGTGGTAATCGTTCCGAAATATCGAAAGAAGAAGCTATATGGGAAGATTCGGACAGATGTAGGGGAGATCGTAAGAGAGCTATGCCGACAAAAGCGATTGGAATTGTAGGAAGGGCATCTAATGCCGGACCACGTGCATTTGTGTATAAGCGTGCCGCCGAAATTCAGCATAGCTTTTGTCATCGGTTTTTTGAAAGGCAAGAGTGCCATACGAATCCATCGAGAGATATTGAAAGAGAAACGGGTTACAGGTTTGCATTTTTGGTCTCGGGGCTACTGTGTGAGCACAGTGGGTCTGGATGAAGAAACAATTCGAAAGTACATCCGGGACCAGGAAAAGCATGAGAAAGATCAAATGGATCTGGAATTCGAATAACGCCTGACTTCCCCAAGGGTGCTTTCCCATAACCCTAGCCCCCCTCTGGGGGGCTTCCTGAGGCCTCCCGCTCTGCGGGAGGAGTGCTCACTCAATCTTTTTTATATCAATAACTTAAGCCAATCGGCCTGTTTGGGGAGTTATGGAAACACGGCCTGTGGTGCGAAAAAGCACCCGAATTTTCGAACCAAAAGTCCCTCGCAGGATTTGAGAAATGGGATTAATGCGGATTTCCCGGCGGGGAATATCAATAATCGTCGGCGCTCTCGGGCAGGATACGGAACCGGCAGCGATAGCATTTTTCATCCTTGACCCATTCGATGGGGTCCTCGTCAAGGCGGAAAAATTCCCGCAGGCACCTCGACAGTTCCTGCTTTCGTTTTTTCAAGAAATGATACGGGGTCTCTTTGGGGCTGTTTTTATCAATCTCCCCGCGGTTTTCAGCAAAGTCCAGGAGGAGCGTCCACTGCTTTGTCGCTTCTCCATTCCGTTTGTTGGCCATGCCCATCTGGGTGTAATTATATCGCCCGGACTCTTCGCCAGCCCAGACTGTGACTGTGAATCCATCCCGGAACTGAATCTTGATGTCGGACCAACGGGTTCCAGCCGGAGTCGGGAAATGCACCATGCCACCGGCACCAGGCTCCGGGACTTTCTCGTGGAGCGGTGCGAACAGCTCGTCGGGAGTCCGACATACCTGGAGGCAACCCTTTTCGTCGAACGGCATCTCTTCCTCCAGTGCCAGGAAGACGGCGTTGCGCTGCGCCAGAATCTGTTCAGCCGAAGGGGACAGCCGTCGCCGCGTCGGAGCCAGGAGCACGAAGGGATCGCCATGGAGCAGGCAAATGTTCTTTACGACCTCAAGCAATTCGTCCTGATCTTCCTGCCCGGTCAGGAATACGGGAAAGACCAGCCCGGCCGTGGGCACAAAATCACCCAGACGCCACGTTCGCCGGCATGCCCCGACCTTGTTTTCGCGGTGCTCGATCCCCAACGCCGAACAGATGTCCTTGTGCAGGGAAGCTCTGTTCACCGAATAGATGAGAATGTCCTGCCGCTTGAGGGGGTATGGTTTTTCCTCCTGCTCAGGGCACACGGCCACGATGTCGTTGCGAGAGTGCGTTACGACTTTGCGCGGGCACCCCAGACCACATTCCGTCGGGCAATCCACAGCCGTTGCGTGATCGCGGGTCAGTTTGAGGTAGCGTTTATGAAACCCCTGAAATCCCGGCCACCCGTCAAGGTGCTGATTCCACTCGACCAGAGGAGCGGCCTGGCCGGGTAAGTCTTCCAGGTATTTCCAGATCGCGTGTTCACTCATCACTGTTCTCTGCTTCCGCGATGATGAACCCTCGCCTGGTCATCCAGGCTTCAAGGATGTCAGCATCGTCATCACGCTTGAACCCGGCCCTGTTGCCGGAGCTTATGGTGACCGTTCGAGCGGTCTTGGAGTCGGCGAATTTGATCAGGAAGCTGGCCTTGATAATAGGACCGCTGTTGGGGAATGACCGCTCACGTTCGCGCAAGGATGCGAAGATATCCTCGGCTTTGCGGATCTCCACTTCTTTCTGAGAACCGCCACGGAAGATCTGGAACTCTTTGAGCCTCACCCATTCCAGCCCGTCAATGTCATCACACAGGAGGGAATCCTCGCCGACCTCCCGCAGCGGCTCGAGGGTGAACTTGCTCTTGCCGTTGAAGAACTCGCTGTCACCAAAGAAATGCTGGCCGAACTTGGTGCGGTAGAGTTCCTTCTCGCCCTTGGATCGGGCGTTCATGCGGATTTCCCCGGTCTCCGGGTTGTAAACGAGGACATCGTATTTCTCGGGGCGATAGTAGACGCTCGAAGATTCCCCGTCTTTGATGATGCTCTCGCGGGTAAAGGGTTCTCCGTGGCGAACCAGGAACCAGACAAAGTCGGGCTTCACGTACACGAACACCTTTGACGCCCGGCCCCGTCGCTTCTTGGAGAACCACTCGTCAAGGTCGGTCTCCAGGGCGTGGATAGTCTCTTCTGAAGGCTCTTCGAACTCGGGAATGGAACCGTTTGTGGCCCTGAAATACTCGAACGAACGGGGACGGAAGAGAAACTGTTCGGCATGAAGACGTTCAATGAGATCACGGTCCTTCATCCACACCTGAATGGCCAGGTCGGCGCGGGCGGCGTCCTTGTCGATGACAACGTCGATCCCGGTCCCGTCAATCGCGTCCTGGATGGAGTCGAAGCCTTCCGGGGTTGACATCTCGTTCACGTAATACAGCGCTTCGGCCAGGTCCTCCGGCGTGGAAGTGCTCGGGTTGAGAAGGACCTCGCTCAGAGCGTTGTAATCCAGCTCGTCCTCGGTGTTCAACGATGGCAACTCCACGCCGCGAGCCGAAAAATAGTCGGCATGCGGTTCAAGAAATGCAATGAGGTGCTCCCGGTCGATCCTCCGGAGCATTTCCGGCTTCGAAAAGCGGCGTAGATTAAAAGTTGCCATTTTTTCCTCCTACTTTCCGTTCGTCAGTTTCCTTTCATGGGCTACTCTCATGTTCGTTTCCAACCCACAACCTTTCCTAAAATCCGGATGTCGTCTCCTGGTCGGAGCGTAATCGGCGCGTGCCTCGGATTCTCCGGGACCAGCTCGATACGCTCATTCTCGATTCTCAATCGTTTCACAGTGGCCTCGTCATTCAAGAGAGCCACGACGATATCTCCGGTTTCCGCCAGCGGCTGACGTCGCACGATGATCAGGTCGCCATCGTTTATCCCCGCTCCGATCATACTGTCGCCGGAAGCGTGGAGAGCGAAATACTCTCCTGACCTGACTGTGGATGCCTCAACCAGTACTTCCCCAATGATGTTCTCTTCCGCCAGGATGGGTTGTCCCGCGGCGACCGTACCGATAACGGGCACCGCCACGAGGGCGGCCGCCATGTCTTCCGGCCGCTTGGCCACGGTCAGCCCGCGGGCCTTGCGGCCTTCACGTTTCAGATATCCCTTGCGGACCAGCTGGTTGATGCGTTCATGCACGCTCGAATGGCTGATCCCGAAGGTCTCGCTCAGTTCCTTCACTGTCGGCGGGTACCCCTTGGCGTCGATATGGCGGCATATCTCGTCCAGGGTCTCCCGCTGCAGTGGTGTAATCTTGTCTGTTTTGCTTCTGCCCATGGCTCCCACATTTACCAAAAACGAAAAGGCCCGCCGGGCCGAATAAAACAGTAAAATACGACCTGATACCTGTCAGGTCAAGAAGTCTTATGAAAAAACCCTTCCGACAGTCGGGGAACGCCTTCGGTATGTAACCATCGACAGGGCCGGGCATTTTGCCCGGACTTGAGAGTTAGAAACCAGACAACTGACCGGAAGCAGAGCTTAGGCGGTTGTGGGTGCCAGCGAACCCGCATCCCAACCGTCCGGCGAGTTTCCCGGCATCCACACCGACCGACCCGGTCACGCAAGCCGGAGGTCACGATGTTGGATGCCGATTTTGCTCTTGACAAATCCGCAGGACAGCGGATTTGGACGCACCAAAGGTGCGCCCGAAGGGTGCGAGCCAGGGATGGCGAGCATCAAACAACCGATCACGAGCCGCTTGAAGCGGATGTATTTCCCGAGTCCGAACTCCTTTCCCCGGAAAAGAGACTGGAGTCAATCGCCTCGATCCTGGCGGTTGCCGTGCTGCGTTCGAAAGTCCGCAAGGCCGCTTCCAGCAGGCGTATGGAGGATATCGAAGAATCTTCCGGAACTGCCGGAGAAGGACTTGATTAGTTGCGGGAACAGAGCATTCATTCATGACAAACGCGTCCGGAACGCATGATAAGGAGTTGTGTATGAATGAGTTACAAAAACAAACCCGCAACGGGAAGAACGGCGGACGGACCCGGAATTCCGTCCTGCGGCAACTGGCGACGCTACAGAATATGACGCTGGAGCAACTTCGCGAGAAGTGGCTCGACCTTTATGGCAGCGACCCGCCCCGGTACAAGAAACAGTTCCTCGTCAAACGCCTCGCCTATCGTATTCAGGAGCTCTTTTACGGTGGTCTGTCCGAGAGCGCCAAGACGCACCTACGGCAGATCGCCCAGGATGATCCCGTGGCAACGGTCGAGCGCAAGGTGCCCGAGGAGCGCAAATCCAATGAAAACATCCTGCCGGGTACAAGGTTCGTGAGGGTCTGGAATGACCGTCGATACGAGGTCGTCGCCCGGGAAAAGGGCTTTGAATACGACGGCCGGATCTTTCGATCACTCAGCGCGGTGGCTCGGGAAATTACCGGCACCCGTTGGAACGGCAAGGTCTTTTTCGGCCTGAAGAAGACCTACGGAAAAAAGAACGGAGGTGGCAAGAGTGCTTGATAACGTCAACATGACCTCCATCCGGAAAAAGCCGCTGCGCTGTGCCATCTACACCCGGAAAAGTCACGAGGAAGGCTTGGAACAGGAATTCAACTCGCTGGATGCCCAGCGGGAGGCTGCCGAGGCGTATATCGAAAGCCAACGAATGCTGGGCTGGCGGGCCCTGCCCGACCGCTACGACGACGGTGGATTCTCGGGCGGCAACATGGAGCGTCCGGCCCTGCAGCGTCTTCTGGCCGACGTGGACGCGGGGAAAGTGGATGTGATCGTGGTTTACAAGATCGACCGCCTTTCACGTTCGTTGCTCGACTTCATGAACTTGATAGAGTTGTTCAATAAGAAGGGTGTCAATTTCGTCTCGGTTACCGAGCATTTCAACACCACCGACCCGACCGGCCGGATGTTTCTCGGCATCCTGATAACCTTCGCGCAATACGAGCGGGAGGTCATCGCCGAACGAATCCGGGACAAGGTGGCGGCAGCGAAACGGCGGGGCAAATACTGCGGCGGCCCGGCCATACTCGGATACGATGTCGACCGGGAGAACAAGAAACTGCTGGTCAATCCGGATGAAGCGCCCCTGGTGCAACACATCTTCCGGCGATTCACGCAACTGGCATCGGCCAGAAAGCTGGCGCGGGAACTCAATGAGCAGGGATACAAAACCAAGTCGTGGGTCACGAAGAAAGGGAAACATCGGGAAGGGACCGAATGGAATACCGGCCACATCTACCGCTTGCTGGGTAACCGCATATACATCGGCGAGGTGGTTCACAAGGGTGAAAGCTATCCCGGTGAGCATCAGGCCATCGTCGACAAGGAGTTGTGGGAGAAAGTCCAGTCGATTCTTTCGGAGAACACCAGGGCCAAGCTCAGCAAAGCAAAGACCAAGATGATCTCCCCCCTGCAGGGGGTGATTCGCTGCGGCCATTGTGACTGTTCGATGGGTCCCACCTACACCCAAAAAGGCGAGCGGCGCTATACCTACTACATCTGTGAGAAGGATGCCAAGCGGGCTGTCAGCCGATGTCCGCTGAAGCGGGTCCCGGCCGGAGACATCGAGAAGGCCGTGCTGGAACAGCTGGGCGCTGTATTCCGAACCCCGACGCTGGTGGCCAAAACCTACTTCGCGGCCAAGGAGATGGAAGAAGCGGAGCGGGAAAGATTGGTGAAACAGAAGGAGCAACTTGAAGAGGACCTCGCTGCGGTCCGTAAACGGGCGCTTGAACTGATGTCACCCGACAACAACGAGCCTGACCGGGAAGAAAAACTGGCAAAGGTCAACCAGCGCGCGGTGACCCTGACCCGACATCTGGCAAACGTGTCGGCCAGGCTGCGGGTGTTCGAGGGTGATCAGGTGACCGAACGGGATGTATCGGAAGCCTTCGAGAGCATCGAAACCTTCTGGGAAGACCTGTTTCCCCTGGAACGTAATCGGCTTGTGCGACTGCTGGTCGAGAAAGTGGAAATCAGGGAAACCGGCATCGATATGGAGCTCAAAACCAACGGCTTGACCACCCTCATCACCGAGCTGACCGGACTGGCGTGTGAAGTCAGGGAACGGAGGAATGGTAAATGAGCAAGCAACCCACCATCACTGTTACCGAGACGGGCAATCTACATATCCATATTCCGATGTTGATCCGCCGGATGCGCGGCCGGAAGGTCATCATCGCTCCCAAGGCGCTTGACGGAGATGTTCCCGACAGCCCGGGAACGGTGCAGACCGCCATCGTGCAGGCGCTGGCCCGGGCGTTCTCCTGGGCGGAGGTGATCGAGAGCGGAGAGGTCAAGTCCATCAGTGAACTTGCGACGAACCTGGATGTGGACAACTCCTACGTGGCCCGCATTCTGAAGTTGACCACGCTCGCCCCCGACATCATCGAAGCGATCCTGAACGGCGAGGAGCCGGCCGGCCTGTCGCTGGCCAAGCTGACCAGAACCTTCCCGGTGGACTGGATGGAGCAGCGGGCAATGTTCGGCTTCACCACCGACTGAACGTAAAGCACATATCGCAGCCGACCCAGGGGCCGACCTTCGCGGGCGGCTTTTTTTATGCCCGTTTGATGCTCGCCGTCCCTGGCTCGCACCCTTCGGCTGTCCTGCCGAATTATCTGGTAATCGGTGAAGTCAGCGAAATTTCACCGAGGGACGGCAAAAAAAGTTAAGAAAAATTTCTCCTCTCTGATTCCGCCAATCCACCGGTTTTTCAAGCATTTCTCCTGTCTTTCCATTCTTCAGGCCACACCAATCCGAGCCTCGAACGAAATTTCGCCAAAGAGGGGTGACAGGTTCGGCGAGACCTTCACCCCGTAAGAACATCGTCCGGGAAACCGGGCGAGTGCCCCTGGGAGGACCCTTCGCCGGACCTGCCTCCCAGGGGCTTTTTTTGTGCGCCGCGAGGCGCGAAAGGAGGTTCGGAATGAACAACGTGGCAACGAAGGCGTCGCTGTCTCCCCAACGGAGACGCCTGCTGGAACTGATGCAGGGGATCAACTTCGGGCGGATCGAGGAGCTGGCCGTGCGCGACGGCGAACCGGACTTCGATCCGCCCCCGCAAGTGGTTCGTGAAATCAAGTTCGGCGGAGAGAACGGCCCGAGGCGAGAGATGACGGTCGAAGACTTCGCCTTGAAGTCCCAGGCCGTTGAGCTTTTCGCGCAGCTCGACCGTCTGGGGAACGGAACGGTGCTGAGCCTGGAAATCAAGCACGGGCTCCCCTTCCGCATGAGTTTGAAAGAGACGGTTCGGGTGTAGAGCCCCGAGCCAGGAAACAAGGTCACCAGACAACAGACTGGCCGCAGAGCGGAGGTCGTTGTGGGTGTCGCCAGAACCGGCGAACTCGCAGCTCCTCCGCAAGGCACAGGTAACGCGACCGTCCCGGCGAATGTCGGCACCCACACGAGCTCCTCCTCGGCCTCGAGGAGGCTCAAATGGGTTACGAAAATCGCTATCAGGGAATCGACGACTATGCAGTTCAGCTCATCAAGTACAAGGCAAGGCAACTGGTCGGACGGGTCGGGTTTACCGAGTCCGACCGCGAAGACCTGGAGCAGGAAATGGTGCTCGACCTGCTCCGCCGTCTGCCGAAGTTCGATCCGAAACGCGCCGGGCGCAACACGTTCATCGCCCGGATTGTCGAGCACAAGGTCGCCACGATCATCGAGGCGCAGAAAGCCGGGATGCGGGATTACCGTCTCTGCTCCTGCTCTTTGAACGACCGCCTGGAGGACGAAGAAGGCAGGTCCATAGAGCGGATGGAGACCATCGACCAGGAAGACTACCTGCGACGCACCGGCAAGCTCTCCCGCCCCATGTCCGAGTTGCGGAATCTGTCCATTGATCTCCGAAGCGCCGTTCAGACGCTGCCGCCCGAACTCCGTGAACTGTGCAAGCGGCTCCAAACCGAGAGCGTCACGGAGATCTCCCGCGACACGGGCATCCCGCGGGGCACGATCTACGAGTCCATCAAGAAGCTTCGCGCCATCTTCGAGGACGCGGACCTGAAGGACTACCTGTAATCGTCCGACGCTCTTCGTCCTGCTCCGGTAGGTATTGAACGGGTCGGATGTCCGGAGGAAGCGCAACAAGGCTTCCCGGCATCGGACCCGGGCGCTCCCCTTCTGTAAACAGCAATCGAAGGGAACGGAGGCAAAGTCATGAACCGAGAAATTTACAGATACAACTTCACCGCCGGAGTCCCGTTCAGGGACGTGGAGGAGTCGCTGCTCCTGGCGGTGCTTGCGACCGAGAGTCTGCATGGGCGCTCCCTTGTCCGGCTGGACGCATCCTTCTGCCTGGAAGAATCGAGGCGGACCTGCGTTGTCGACGCCGGCACCGAAGTGGGCCGCCACATCGCCCGCATTTTCACTGGCTTCATTACCCGCGAGTTCGGCGAGGAGGCCTTCAGGGTCGAACGTCTGGGCCAGAGTGGTGAGCAGGAAAGAAAACTCCAGGCAACGGGGGCGGCGTGATGAGCGGGCCTATGCTGACCACCTACTCGATGTGGAGTCTCTTCCGCAACTGCCGGAAGGCCTGCGATTGGCGCTATCTGCATGAGCTCGTGCCGCTCGAGCGCGACCACAATCTCAGCTTCGGCTCCCTGATCCATGAATGCCTGGAGATCTGGCATCGGGACCGGGAGCTGAAGCGGGTACTGGACCACATCGACCGAGCGTGTCCCAACCGGGCCCAGGACGAGCGCGAGCTGCGCGATTGGCATCTGGCCACGGCCATGATGAAGGGTTACGCCGCGCGCTACCGCACCGAGGAGTTCGAGGTCGTCGCGCTGGAGAAGACCTTTAAGGGAAAGATCGTCAACCCCGCCACGGGAGCTTCATCCCGGAGCTTCGTCCTGGCAGGGAAAGTCGACGGCATTGTCCGGATCGGCGACGAGGTCTTCCTGCTGGAGCACAAGACTGCCTCGCAGATCGATGCCGATTACCTGGAACGGCTGTGGACCGACTTCCAGATCATTCTTTACGTCTGGTATGTGGAGCGGACGCTGGGGCTCCGCATCGCGGGCATTCTTTACAACATCCTGGTCAAAGCCCGGCTCCAGCAGGGCCGCGGCGAGACGGAAGCGGAGTTCGAGGAACGCCGTCGGCGTCTCGCCGCCAAATCCAAGACCGGCAAGAGTTCGGCCAAGCGCAAGCTCCCTGAATCAGATGAAGCGTTCCAGGAGAGGCTGGCCGCCAAATATGCCGAGCCCGGCATGTTTCACCGGGAGACCCTCTACATCTCCCGCGACCAGTTCGCCGCTCTGCAGGCGGAGCTCTGGGAACTGACCCAGGCTTTCCTGGACGCGCGGAGGCGCGGCGTCTTCTACCGCAACACCACCTTCTGTTTCCACTACCACCGGCCTTGCGCCTACTTCCCGCTGTGTCGTTCCGGCGGCAGTCCCAACGTCATCGAGAACCTGTACCACAAAGTCCCCCCGCATGAAGAGCTGCGGGACGGGGCATCAATCGAAGAGGCCCCGGCATTCTGAGGACCAAAGAAAAGGAGATGAACATGTTACCGACGAAGAAAACCCCACCCAAACAAGACCTGGCCGATCTCACGGTGCTGGTTTACGGCCGCAGCAAGATCGGCAAATCAACCTGGTGTTCAAAGTCCGACGGCGCGCTGTTCCTGGCGACCGAACCCGGACTCAACGCCCTGGATGTCTTCCAGGTTCCGGTGAGCAGTTGGGACGAGTTGCTTGCCGCCTGCCGCGAGATCGCCGAAGGCAAGCATCCGTTCAAGACAATCATCATCGACACCGTCGACAACGCCTACCGGATGTGCAGCGATTACATCTGCAAGAAATTCAAGATCGAGCATGAATCCGATCTCGGTTACGGCAAGGGCTGGGCGCTGATCAACAACGAATTCCACCGCGTCCTGACCAAGCTGGCTTTCATGTCCTACGGCCTCTTTCTCGTTTCGCACTCCCAGGAAAAGGAGATCGAAACCCGCACGGGCAAACACACCCGCATCGTCCCGACCCTGCCCGACAAGGCGCGGAAGATCGTGCTCGGCATGGTCGATCTCATTCTCTTCTGCGATCTCGAGGTAACGAAGGACGAGGACGGCAATCCCACGTACCGCCGTGTGATGCGGACGAAACCGAGTCCCAACTACGAGGCCGGCGACCGCACCGGACGCCTTCCCGAGACCATCGATCTCGATTTCAGCAAGTTCATTGAAGTGTTCAACGCGCCGGCGACCGCGCACAAGGCGAGTGCCTCGCGGTCTCAAGTCGGCTCCGGGGATAAGCAGAGCAAGGTGCCTGCTCCCACCGGGAAATAAACCCTTAATTGGAGGATAGAACCATGGAAAACGAAAACTACGGAAACTACGACTACGGCCAGGACGACATCGATCTCACGCAGTTCGACGAGGATTTCGCCGAAGCGGAAGTCGAAGAGCGCGATTTCGAGCCGATCCCCGACGGCAAGTACCAGGTCAACGTCGAGCGGGTGGAGCTGACACGCGCCCAGACCTCGGGCAATCCGATGCTTAAATGGACCCTGCGCATCATCGCGCCCCGGTTCCGGGGACGCCTGCTCTGGCGCAACAACGTCATGGCCACCCGAGAGAATATCAAGTGGCTCAAGACCGACCTGCACACATGCGGGTTGAGCCTTGAGAAGATCTCGGATCTTCCGGCCAACCTCGAGAAACTGATCAACATCAAGCTGGAGGTTACCAAGCGCACGCGGGGCGAAAACGAAAACGTGTACCTCAACAAGCGCATTGTGCTCGAAGACGGCGGCGACGAGTACGACACCGCGGCCAAAGACGCCCTGGCTCCGTTCTAACGTGGACCGGATTACCGTCGTCGTCGATACGCGGGAACAGGAGCCCTACGCCTTCGATCCCCGGTGCGAGATGGTCCGCCGAGCACTTCCCGCCGGAGATTACTCGATTGAAGGACTCGAAGACTCCGTGGCGGTGGAGCGAAAGACCCTCGAGGATTTCGTCTCCACCGTCATCCGCAACAGGAAGCGGTTTTACAGGGAGCTGCAGCGCCTTGAAGAGTACGAAGCCGCGTGCGTTGTGGTCGAATCCGATCTGCGTGATGTCCTGAATGGGCATTATCGATCAGGAGCCCATCCGAACGCGGTCCTTGGAACCGTCCTTTCCATCGTCGTCGACTTCCAAATCCCGGTCTTCTTTTGCTCCGACCGGCAGGTCACCTGCCGGTTTGTGGAGGAATTTTTACTGCGATTTCACCGGAAGGTATCGAGACGATGCGAAGAAAAACAACCAAAGCTCCAGTAACTGTCCGCGGTCGCGTCGAAGCGGTGTTCTATGCCGGTCCGCGTTTTTCCGCGGGCAGGCTGGTAACGCCCTCCGGCGAAGAGATCCAATTCGCGGGCCGGCTGTTCGTGCGTGAGCACGAGCAGGTCGTCCTCCGCGGCCGCTGGATCACACACCCCAAGTACGGACGCCAGTTCGATGTCGAAGCCATGGAATACGACCTCGAGCTGGATACGGACGGACTCGCCCACTACCTGGCCAATCATCCGGAGATCAAGGGCATCGGACTGGTCAAGGCGCGACTCATCGCCGAACGCTTCGGACGGGATTTCGACCGGGTGATCACCGAGGAACCCGAGACCGTGGCCGAGGCGGCGCGGCTGCCCCTGGAGGCGGTCGAAAGGCTGCGTGACGAGTGGCGAAAGACCAGGGAGGTCAACAGAGCGATCACCTGGCTGGCCGCTTTCGGTTTGACCCACCACCAGGTGACAAGCCTCGTCAAGAAACTCGGCAACAACGTCCTCGGCCTGCTCAAATCCGACCCGTACCTCATCGTCCGGGAGGTGCGCGGCTTCGGATTCAAACGGGTGGACAAGATCGCCCGAAAGATGGGTACGCCCAAGGAGCACGGTACGCGCATCCGGGCCGGGTTGATCCATTGCGTGGAGGAGTCTCTCAATGACGGCGACTGCTGGGTCGAGTACGAGGAGCTGGTGGACCGGGCCAACACGTTGCTTGTCATGGATGTCCTCGACAGCCGTGAGCGTATCGAAAAGTCGCTGGACGCCCTTATAGAGGATGGCTCGCTCTCGTGTACATCCTGGGGCGGACGGTTCCTTGTGGCGAAACCCGAGATTCGCCGAATGGAAGAGGACCTGGCGGCGACTCTCGCAAACGGAAAGCGGGCGAATCCCCACTTCGACGGTGGGGACGACCTGCAAGCGCTGATCTCACACGTCGCGCCGCAGCTAAACGAGGGGCAACGGGCCGCCGTTCTGACCGTCTTGAAGAATTCCATCTCGCTCATTTCGGGCGGCGCGGGCAGCGGTAAGACCTTCACCGTTTCAGCCGTCACGGACATATTCGAGGAACACGACCTGCGAGTGGTCCTGGCCGCGCCGACCGGAAAGGCCGCCAAGCGGCTCGAGCAAGTCGTCGGGCATTCCGCGAGCACCATTCACCGGCTCCTGGGTTTCAACGGCAAGACCTATGTGCGAGGCCCGGAAGATCCCATCGACGCCGATGTCATCATCATCGACGAAGTGTCGATGGTCGACATTCCGCTGGCCTGGCACCTGTTCAGGACCATCGACCTGGAGCGTACCGCGGTGGTTCTCGTGGGGGACCATAACCAGCTGCCCCCGGTGGGGCCCGGGAACCTGCTTCGCGACCTCACACAGTCACGGGCCGTCCCCATGGTGCTGTTGGACACGGTCGTTCGCCAGGCGGGCGTGCTCAAGGAAAACAGCATAGCCGTGCTGGGCGGCGAGATCCGCAAGACCAGTGACTCGGAAGATTCCGGTCGCCGGGCGTGGTATGTGGTCGATCAATTCACCGACCAATCCGACGCGCAAAGATTCCTGCTCGAACTGTTCGAGAACGTGCTCGATCAACGGCTGAGTTTTCATCTCCGGGACGACGTCCAGGTCCTGACACCGACGCACAAGGGCCCACTCGGCACCAGGGCGCTCAACGCCGAGCTTCAGAGGCTGATCCAGAAGAAGCTGTGGAGCGTCGAGGCACCGGTTCCAAAACCGGGACGCAGACCGAAGTTCCTCGTCCACGACAAGGTCATTCAGACCCGCAACAATTACGAGCTCGGTGTGATGAACGGCGCGATGGGTAAGGTGACGCACATAGGCCGGGATGGATCGATGACCATCGAATTCGACGGAGTGCCGGTAGATATTGAATCGGGCTCACCGAATTTGCAGGACCTGCAGTTGGCTTACGCGCTCACGATACACAAGGCCCAGGGATCTGAGTTTCCGTGCGCCATAGTGGTGGTCCACAAGGCCCACTCGTTCATGCATCACCGCAACCTTTTGTACACCGGTGTGACCAGGGCCAGGAAAACGGCGGTCATCATCGGGGATCGCTGGGGAATGCAGAACTGCGCCCGAAAGCGCCGGCAGGATGAAAGAAAGACATTTCTCTCTCTGCTCCTTGCCCATCCTCCCGTGGAACCGTCACGCGCTGCGGCGAATTCGGTCGAGTTGTAGGCGTGGATATCAATGGGAGCGGAACCGGCATGGCATCGGAACAGCCGAACAACGTCAAGGAGTATTATCTCCTGGTTACCGAGGTCGACATCGGCCTCGTGGCGAGAGAACTTCTGGCCGGCAGGATCGTGCAGGAATCCCCCCGCCTTCTTCAGTGCGATTGCCCTAACCACAAGAGCCAATCCCACCGGTCGCTGCATGTCATGCTGGACAAGCAGGGATGGTACTGCTTTGGGTGCGGCGTGGGCGGCGATGTGCTGCAGTTGGTGGAATTCGTCCGTTTCGGAGTCGTAACGCGGGGCCAGTCCGGCCCCATGCCGGAGAGCCACCAGCAGGCTCGTGATTTCCTGGCCGCCAAGGCCGGGCTTCCCCCGTTGTCCAGCTACGGGTTGTCGCCGGAGCAAATGGCCGAGGCCGAATCGGCGCGGATGTTGGAACTCCGCGTTCAAGCGGTCTTGACCGAGACAGCAAAATTCTATCACCGCCGCCTCAAGGAATCACCGGAGGCGCTCCAGTGGCTTCGCTCCAAGTACGGGATCAAAGACGAGACCATCGAGGAGCTGCTGATCGGTTACGCGGACAATGGTCCCGGCGCGGAAAATCGTCAAGGCGTCATCGCCACGCTGACCGGAAAGGAACACGGCTTCAGTCTGCGCGAGCTCGCCGCCACGGGAGCGTTTGTCCCGACCGGCCAGGACGGCCTTATCCCTTTCTTCGAAGGACGGATCGTTTTCCCTTACTGGAGCCGCGGCCGCGTGGTCTTCATGATCGGACGCAAAACGCCGTGGACGCCCGATACCAACTGGGAGCATAGCAAGTACAAGAAGCTCCCGGTCCATAACGACGCTTCCAAAAAACACATCGCCCCCTGTGTCAACAACGGCTATCTCTTCAACGAGGATTGTCTGCTCGCCAACCCGAAGCGGTTGATCATCACCGAGGGCGTCACCGATTGCATCTCTCTGATGGAACACGGGTTTGCAGCGGTGTCGCCGGTCACGGTCCGTATCCGGGAGGCCGACTGGGAACGGCTGCTGCCTCGCCTGCGCAGCGTCAAGACCGTCTACATCTGCCAGGACAACGAGATATCCGAAGCCGGACTGCACGGTGCGCTCAAAACCGCGTCCGTCCTCGCCGGACACAAGATTCAAACCAGGCTGGTGGTCCTTCCCCTCGACGAGCGTCGGGAAAACGCCCGCAAGGAGCTCAAGGAGCGCTTCGGTCTGGACGCGGCGGTGGGTCCGCGGGAGCTCGCCCAGCGCTTTGCCGGACGACCGGAAAAAGAAGTCAGGGAAGCGGAAGAACTTCTGGCCGCGGCCAAGATCGATGTCAACGACTACTTCGCCGCCGGGCACACCGCTGAGGATTTCGAGGACCTCATCGCCGAGGCGAAGATGCCGCTTGAGTTCGGGATCTCGCGGCTGCCCGCGGACGTGTCCGAGGAAGAGAGGAACCGCTTGCTGGAACCGGTTCTGCGCGAGGTGGCGCAACTGTCGCCCCTGGAGCAGACCCGGCACTTGAAACTCATACAGGAACACTTCGGCAGATCCAGTCTGTCCCTCGCCACCCTACGCGACCAGGTCCGGGCGATCCAGAAAGACCAACGCGCCCAGGCCAAACAGGAGAAAAAGCGGGAGAAACGGCGGCCGAACGCACCATCCGGTTCCTGCCGCGCCAGGATTGAGGAAATCCTCATAGACACCGAGCTGGAAAACGGTGCTCCGGACTACACCCAGGCCGCCGAGGCCGCCTATGACTGGTTCACCGCCAACGGCGCTCAGTTCTTTCACACCCGGCAGGGCGAACCGTTCATGTATTTTGACAACGCCATCTACTGGATGGACTCCCCGGACCGGGGCCGCAAGCGCCATTACGCGGCCATGCTCTATAAACACACCGGGCTGGTGCCGACATCGGGCGGCGGCCGGACGTTTTTCGAGGTGCTGCCGAGCCTGGCCATCATCCGCGGACAGGTGCGGGATCACTTCTCCTGGCTCCACACCGATGTTTCGAACTACACGGTCTATTTCAACCTCAACAACGCCGAGCACGAGATAGCCAAGATCACACCGGACGCTATCGAGATCATGAAAAACGGAGGCAACCCCGACGGCATCATCCTCGACGGCTCGCGGAAAATGAAGCCGATCAAGTACCTGGACGACGCCGATCCGGAGGAAGCCGACCGCAAGCTGGTGGAACTGCTGGTCGGCAACATCACCTGTCCCCAGGGCGACCGCTTTCTCATCCTCTCCTGGCTTTCCTGTTTCCTGCTGCTCGATTTCACCGGGACACGCCCCATGACCCGCTTCGAAGGTCCGGCCGGCTCGGGCAAGACCACGGCCAGCAAGCTGATTTCAGCCCTGCTTTACGGGGAGCCGCAGCACAAGAAGGCCACTGACGCGGCCAACTACACCGACGGCTCGCAGAATCCGCTCATCGTGCTGGACAATATCGAAGCCCGCCAGATGACCGAAGAGCTGACGACCTTCATGTTGACGAGTATCACCGGCATCGCCAAGGAGAAGCGCAAGAGCGGCACCGACAGCGAGACCGTCACCGAGCGCACGAAATGCCTGCTCAACACCACTGGCATTGAACCTCTGCTGGGAGAGCTCTCGGAAATCCAGTCTCGGACCTTTGTTATCAACTTCGATATCGCCAACCAGGGGAACGACTGCTTTATCGAGTCCGAAATCATCGCCGCAATCCAGAAACACCGGGACCTGATCATCTCGGCCATCATGAAGAGAACCAGGGAAGTCCTGGCCATGATGCGAGCCGGTTTGCGGACGCGGACGATGAAACTGCTGCACGAGACCCTCGGGAATCACGACAAGCGCCGGTGCAACGAGTACCTGAGCCTGATGTATCTCATGCTCCTGGCCGGGTCGCCAACCGAAGAGATCGAGGCGGGGATGAAACGCCTGGTCCCGTCCTTCACCGAACAGATAGAATCCATCAACCGGACCAGCCGGGAAACGGCCCGGGATTCAAACCACACGGCCACGGCTCTGGCCACGCTGTTCAAGGCATGGCGCAACGCCGTCGAGGCGGACCAGGATCTGGCATACAGCGACAGGAAAGAGAATCACGTGCAGGAGTTCGTCCAGCGTTACCAGGTCACCTTCAGCGAAGAGGGAAGGCTCGAAAACGTCCTTTCCCGCGACCTCTTCGTGGCGTTGAAGCGCATCGCCCGCGATTTTGGCCTGCGGTTCGACATGGATTCATCGCGGCAGTTCGCCCAGCGATTCGCAAACGACTTGGAGACCTTGCGCGAGGCGGGATTCGAAGTCCACATCACGAAGAACAAGGACCGTACAAAGCTCTACACGATACAAGCGGACTGAAACAACAATCAGCTCATATTAGGCCCGTTGGCTCACGCCTTCGGGCTTTTTTATGCCCTATGTCATTTTCTGCGGAAAGGTGCCTTTCCGCAGCGTGAAAGTAGTTTCCGCGCTGTAACTGCTTGTCAATACAGGATTTTCGACCGGATGCGGAAAGTGCGGAAAGGTTTCAGAGGTCTCGCCCCATATTTGATATTTTTTTTCACTCATCAGGTTCGAACGCGCTGTGTAGAAAAAAATGGCTCCACACGTGGAAACATACCCGTAACCTTTCCGCTCTTTCCGCATATCTATCTACATCTATCTATAACCTATTGTAATAAAAGAAGATAAAAGACCGTCTACCGCGCGGAAAGGTAGCGCGGAAAGTCTCTGAGCGCGGAAGGACCATTCCGCACATTCGGCAGCCCGACGTTCAGGCAGGCTCTCCGGTAGGTAACGGGAAGAACGGTAAATCCCAACTTCCGGAGAGGTGCGTATGAGCCTGTTACGAACGATGATGACTCACCTCGGCAAAGAGGATGAGCTGCCCGTCCAGAATCCCGTCGAGCAAACCAAAGAAGTTCCCGTTCCTCACCGCATCCTTTTCGTGGCGACCGACCTGGAGTTCCGGAAATTCGACCAGGTGGAAGCCAAGGATCGCGACATTGAATACGACGGAAAAGTATTTCGTCGGCTCGACCCCGAATACTTCGCTTGGCTTCGTTCCAGGATGGTCGCGGCCCGTAACGCCCATCAGGCCGGGAAACTGCCAGACAAAACCTGGAACCTCCTGCGGGAACGGTTCAACCGTGTACAAGACCTGGCGATTCAGGAGTTAGGCGACAAGGCCCTGCAGAAGGCTGTTCGCAGTCTGAATCCGAAAACGTATGAAGCGCCCGCCAAGCATCAGAAAAAGGACTGGATTTATCCCGCGGAAGAAGCCTGGAAGTGTAAGCAGCCGGTGACTTCCCGGGCCGTTGCCAAAGTGGACGCCATCCGCGAGGAGGCTGAGGCCTGCGGATGGCGTGAAACCCGGCTGTACCAGAACCAGGGCCGGTTTCGATTTCCCTGCGGCCAGGATTACGGACTGGTCTGCTTTGTCGACGGTGACCAGGAAATCGGAGCGGTTACGGACCGATTCATTGAAATCGTCCATGGCGCGGGAACACAGCGGCCCAGCACCCTGCGGTTCTACAACCCGGACGTCCCGCAGCCATGGCTCAAGAAGGTGGAGCCCGACAAATGAAGAGATACGCCAACGCGGAAAAGATTCTGCCCAAGGAACTGCTCAAGGAGGTCCAGAAATATCACACCGGTGTGCTCTGGATTCCCTGTCCAAGCCGCTTCTACCAGGAACGTCGCCAACTCGTCATCGCCCTGCATGAACAGGGCGTCAACACCAAGGAGATAGCCCAACTGGCCGGAGTCACCACACGACGGGTCAATCAGATCCTCGCTGCACACCGGAAGGAGACCGAAAACCGACACGTTGAAGCGGCTTCCGGTAGGTAACCAGGGGGCGGTCCGCGAGGACGCGATATGGGGCGAAATCCGCCTCCCGCCCCGAACCCCGAGATGGGGACACAAAAATCTCTGTTTTGAACACATATCCGGAGCCGACCGTGGGATTGAACGAAAAAGACAAGCAGCACCTGGACCGCTGGCATCGTGCCGAGGGAACAGCCAAACCGCCCAAGCGTACCGGTGCCCCAGAAAACAACCTCAACCCCATGACCCACGGCATCTGGGCCAACCAGTGCCTCAACGACGAGGAGCGGGAGCTGTTCAGGGAGATCATCCAGCGGCTCTGGAATGATTTCGAATTCAACAAATCCAGCGACTTCCTCCAGGTCGAGCTGGTGGCGGTCTACTCCGTGAAGCTCGTGAGGGCACAGATCAACGGGGACATGGATGCTTCCGAAAAACTCGACCGGATGATCCGCTGCCATCTCAAGGATCTGAAGGCCACCAAGATCGCCCGCGAGGGCGAAGCCTCCAGGGGACCGGAAACCACGCCCGCCGAGTGGGCCACCGCCTTACTGGAAAAACTGGCCGAGTCGCAGAAGAAACCGGCCGGGAAGTCGGCCAAGAGAAGGAAAACGCGGAAATGATGTCGGATAACACCGGAGCGACACGGAAAAGAGACCGCCAGGGACGCGGGTTTACGGCGTTTTTGTCTGAGGGAATGTCAGATAAGACGTGTTCTCTGACATCCGGGAAGCCGCGCCGGAGGGAAAGATTCGTCAATCGCTTTTTCCCCATGCCCATCATGCGGCGCGATGATGATCGAAGCATGATCCGGAATTGTGTTCAGGCACGCCACTGTGAGGTGACTGTCACTCTCCATTGTCATTGCCTGTCTGTAACCACGAACGAGAACGCGGTCCCGAAGGACCGCCGTATTCCCGGACCGGAAGGCCGCTCACAGCCTTTCGATGGCGTCTTCCAGTACCCCGTCGACCAGGTGGGTGTAGATCTGGGTGGTGGACAGGTCTCGGTGTCCGAGAGCCCGCTGCACAACCAGGATGTCGCCGGTTCGGCTGTAGAGATGGGTGGCGAACGTATGCCGCAGGGCGTGGGGAGTGAGCTGTTTGTCTATCCCTGCGGCATTGAGCCAGTGTTCAAGCCTTCGCGCGACCTGGCGCTCGGACAGGCGCGACCCGCGGTTGGAGAGAAACAGCGCGGGACATTCCCCGTCACCTTGGCGACGGCGCTCTTTGAGATAACTGCGCAGGAGGGAGCGAAGATTGGACTTTAGGAACTTCACCTGCGGAACATCGCCCTTGGCGCGGACATGGAGATGCTTGGCGTCGAGGTCCACGTCATCGACGTCAAGGTCGACAAGCTCCTGCAGCCGGACGCCGGTCCCCAGGAACACCTCGATGATGACCCGGTCCCGTCTGGCCAACGCCCCCGAGCGGCCACGGAGTTCTTTGAGCAGCCGGCGCTTTTCCGCTTCCGTCAGGAAGACCGGCGGTGTACGCGGAAGCCTGCGCAAGGTCACCGACCTGGCCGGGTTCTCCGAGACCAGCCCGGTTTCCTCGGCCCAGGCGAAAAACGACCTGATCGCCGCCTTGAACCGGTGCAGAGACGCCGGTGAGCGAGGGGCACCCGAAGCGGTGTGCGCGACAGCCGACGCCGTCAACGCCTCGTCCAGCATACCCGGAGTCACCTGGCTGATGGTCACTCCCGGATGCCGGGTCAGAAGCACCCCGGTGAAGCGTTTCAGGTCCCGCAGGTATGCGCTGATTGTGTTCGACGAGCGACCATCGGCTGCGAGCCTCCTGCCGAAGGCTTCCACCGCCTGCTCGAGAGGCTCAGTCCTGGGCAGGAGTCGAAGCGGACTGGTTGCCGTGTTCGTCATTCTTCTTACCTCCCTTCTTCACGCTCCGGCCCATGGGTGTCCCTTTGGGCAGGGGCAGTTTTTCAATGCGGCCGGTATCTTTGGCCCAGATAAGGAACATGCGCAGCACCCGCTTGGTTTTCTCCACCGTGGGCTTGGCCCGCTCCTTTCCGCTGGGCAGCTTCAGGAGCGCATCGGATTTGAAGAATTTCCCCACGTGTGGAGTGAGGATGCTGGTGAGCTTCCGCTCGGCACCGAAGAAGGCCTCGATCTGCTCGAAGTCCTTCCCGTAGGTGTAGAGCGTACGCTCCGTCTTGCCCTGGGTCCTCAGATGTTCGATGTAGGCCTTCGCGGCCTCGTGCAACGTTTCACTCATGGCGTGTCCTCCTTTCCGGGCGCGGCAAAGATTCCGCGGTTCCAGCCCCGTGCCGAAACCCGCTCGGAAACCGCCGCATCCCGTATAAACCGTTGTAATCAAAGCCATTACGCACATTCACATACACGCTTCACGCGGGCGGGAAGTCAAGGCGTTTCCCGCGGATTTCTGAAGAAGGCGCAGACCTTTGCAGGCTCGGGAGGACAAGCATGAGGAAACAGTTGGAACTTGTACTGCAGGCGCTCCTGGCCGCGGCGCTGGCGGCATCACTGGCCGGATGCGCGGCGACCAGGCCGCCCGCGCGTATCCAGTCCGCCGTCCATACGATCAACCGCTACATGCCCGAGTACGTGGCTGAATCCAACAAGGCCCTGGAAGCCGTCGACCACCCGGACAAGGAACGGTTGACCGGCATCGGCGACCGCCTGGCCGCTGCCATACAGGCGCTTGACGCTTGGGCGAACGGACAGGGGAAAGACGGGAAAGAGAAACAATGATGAGGGAAATCCTGAAACAGAATGAAGCGGCGGTCCGGGAGGCCGGACGGCAACTGGTGGAAATCGGGGCCGAACTGGCCGCCGGCAAAATCGACGAAGCCTTTGCTCGGCTGGCTGCCGCCCAGGGGCAATATGCCGAGTGGGACGAGCTTGACCAGGCCCGCGTCGACATCGAGGGCGTTATCCGCGACCGGGAAGGCATGCTCGCTGTGCAGCATATCCTTGCCGACCTGGTCGGAACGGTGTTGGGGACGGCACTGAGGTCGAGGTTGCCCTGATGGCGCGGATATCCGCCAGGGAGCGCAAGCTGGCCCAGACCCTGGCCGATCCGGTCCTGTGGGGCCAAGCGTACCTGCGCAACCGGGACGGCGGACAACGGGTCTACTGGCCGCACCAGGTGGAGGACCTGCTTTGCGCCGAGAAGAACATCATCCACCTGGACGGACGCGACGTCGGCAAGAGTGTCTGCATCAGCACCGACGCACTCCATTTCGCCTTTACCACCCGCGGCGGTCAAGGCTTGATCGCCGCGCCCCACCAGGGGCATCTCGATACCATTGTGGAGGAAATCGAGTTCCAGCTCGAAGCCAATCCGGATCTCATGGCCAGCATCGCCCTGACCAAGTACGGCAAGCCCAAGATCCACCGGAAACCTTACTTCCGGCTCGAATTCACCAACGGCACCATTCTCTATTTCCGGCCGGCCGGAGCCTACGGCGACGCTTTTCGCTCACTCCATGTCGAGCGTGTCTGGGTGGATGAGGGAGCCTGGCTTACGGAGCGGGCGTGGAAGGCCCTGCGCCAGTGCCTGAAGTCGGGCGGGAAGCTGCGCATCTATTCCACTCCGAACGGGATGCGGAACACCACCTATTACCGCCTCACCACCTCGACGCAGTTCAAGGTGTTTCGCTGGCCTTCCTGGCTCAACCCGACATGGTCCAAGGAACGGGAAGCGGAGCTGCTGGAGTTCTACGGCGGTCGGGACAGCGCCGGCTGGCAACACGAGGTAGCCGGTGAACACGGCAAACCATCCTATGGGGCCTTTAACATCGAGCACTTGAACCTCTGCCGCCAGGAGGTATTGGAATACCAGAAGGTGGTCATCACGGGCGATGAGCTGCGCGGTTGCGACACCGAGGAAGAGTCTCACGACCGGCTGGAGATGCTGCTCAATCTCGTGCCGCAGACAGGCGTGTTCTGGATCGGCGGCGATCTCGGCTATACCAACGACCCGACCGAGATCGTCGTGTTCCAGGAGCTGGAACTGGGCGACCGCCGGGTGCTGAAACTCATTCTACGCGTCCACATGGAGCACGTGGCCTACCCGCACATCGCCCAGTCCATCGCCCTGCTGGACCGCTACTATACCGCCACCGGTATCGGGGTGGACAACGGCGGCAACGGTCTCGCCGTGGTGCAGGAGCTTCTTACCCTGGACAAATACAAAGACCTCCAACTGGAAGGCCGGTTACGCGGATACGATTTCGGTGGAATGACAACCCTGGCCGTACGCGATGGAAAAGAGATGAGAAAGCGCACCAAGGAGTTCATGACCAGCCTCATCAACGGAGCGCTTCAGCGCCGGCAGGTTGTGTTCCCGGCTGAAGACCTGGAACTGGAGGACCAGTTCACCACTCACACCTACACCCTGCACGATGGCCGGGTGGTCTACTCGAAGGGCAACGACCACATCATCGATGCCGTCCGCTGCGCCCTGCTGGCCAGGGAGCAGGCTAACCTTGACCAGATTGGGGAGGAGACCGTTTCTCTGACGCCTGTGCTGACAGACCCTGTGTTCATTTGAACGTAGGTGAATAATTGGCCGCTGGTCGAAAGTAGGTTGGCACTTGACAATTAGACGAGATACACACGGTTTCTTTGTGGGTTTCACGAACTATTGTCAAGTAGCACCCCACCGAAGAACAGATCAGATATCTTGCAGCCCGCTTTTTGACAATCAGGCGAGATAAGGTTGGCTTTTTTGCGGCCATCTCGCTCATGAGTCAAACACCTCAGTTACCGCCAAACCGACGCTTCTTCCCCGCCTCCGGTAGATAACCCCCAGGATTGGTTTTTCTCGCCACACGGCGCGGATGTAGCGCCCACTCGGGCAAAGACACGCGAGGTCATCGGTGGAAGGACGAAACGAGCGCTCACAACCAGACACGGCGGCAACTGCCGTCACCAACGAATCGGACACTACGCCTCATGCCGATGGGTTGGTGGTTGTTCCGCTGGCCGCGGCCGCGGCACTGGACCCTTCCGTTTTCAGCCGGGTAAACGCCTCTGAGGCCATCCCGGCGTCGTGGGAAGAGCGCGCCCGCAAGGCGTGGGAGTACTACGTCGAAGAACCCCTGGTGAAGAACTGCGTCAACTCGTGGCGCACCTTCGCCGTGGGCGACGAGATCAAGATCACCAGCGACGACGAGGACGTGAAGTGGGAGGCGATAGCGCTCGCCGACAGGCTCGGTGTCTCCGCCTTCGTCAAGGACATGGTTCTCCAACTCCTGGTCAAAGGCGATGCCGTCGGTTTCAAACGCTATACCAAGGACGGCAAGGACCTGGAGGAAGTGGTCTGTGTCAATCCGGTTTCCGTCAAGGTCAAATACGCCCAGGGAGAACTGGTGGAGGCGCGCCAATATCCGGATGACAACCCAGGTGCGGACGATGGTTTGGACCTGCCGGTCGACCAGGTACTCCACCTCAAGTGGGACGCGCCTTCCTTTTCCCCACGGGGCAACTCGCTGGTCCTGCCCGCTTTCCAGTCCATCGAACTGCTCCGGGACTACCGCCGCGCCGAGCAGGCTATCGCCAAGCGCTGGGCCACCCCGTTCCGTCTGCTCAAGGTGGGCGGGTCCTTCGGCCAGAAAATGGTCATGCCCGACCAAAGGATGCTTGAGCAGGTCCGCGACATGGTCAACAAGATGGACCTCAAGAGTGGCCTGGTCGTACCCTTCTACGTCACGGTGGAGACCCACGGGACCGAGGGCCAGGTCCTCAATGTCGAGGACAAGGTCAAGGAGGTGAAAGAGGACATCGTCGTCGCCCTGGGGCTCTCGCGCTCCCTGGTCACCGGCGACGGGCCGAACTTTGCTACCGCCTCGGTGAGCCTGCAGAAAATGCTGGTGATGATCCGGGAGATCAAGCAGGCCGCCCGCGACATTCTCGCCTGGGTCTTTGGCGACTGGCTGGAGCTCAAGGGCTACAAGGACAAAACCCTCCAGTTTCTTTTCAACGATCTCGACCTCTCGGACGCGGTGGACTTCAAGCGTCTGCTCATCGAGCTGTACGACCGCAAGCTCATCAGCCGCTCCAGCCTTCAACTCAAGATGGACCTCGATCCCGACATCGAGGCGGCCAACCGGGAGAACGAAGGCAAGTCGGTGGACCTGCTCGACGAGAAGCAGGTCAAGCCCATCGTGGACATGGTCATGGCCGGCATCATGAGCGTGGAGACCGCCCAGGAGATGCTGGGACTCGACCCTGCCAAGAACACACCAGGGGGGAAATCCGAGGCATCCTGGGGAGGACCTTTCGCCCAGGCGGTGCATGCGGATGCCGTATGCGACGATTGCTCGCACTTTGAAGAAGAAAGCAACCTGTGCCGCGTCCAACGGAGCGAGACCACTTTTGACACCCCGGCTTGCCGATTTTTCGATTCCGGCGTGGCATCCACCAGGATAGCGCCCCGTCCGGATGATGACCCATCCTCGGTCGCGGCTTGTCGGGAGTGCGGCTCATGATAGGAGTGCTGGCGGCCGGCAGACCACAGACTCAGGCCGAGGCCATTCGTGACGCTACAGCCAAGGCTGTTCAAGCGCGTAATCTCTATACCGAGCAGATGGTCGCCGAACTGGCTCTCATGCTTGCCGATGCCGAAGGCGAAGTCCGTCGCGCCATTCTTCGATACAAGAGTCTCGGCTCACTCCCCGACAACAAGCTGGCTGCCCTCGAAGGCCTCAAGAAACTGCAAGACGACATCCGGGAAACCATGACCCGGCTTCACCGGGACCAGGCGCTGCTTTTCCGAAAGGCGGCGAAGGCGTCCTTCCGCCAGGGCATCTACCGCGGCATCAAGGAGTTCGCCGCGGCGCAGATGCCTTTTTACCGGGACCTCGGGCCGGATGGCATCGACAAACTCACCACCCGCGTGTTCACCATTGTCGACACCGACGCTCTCGACTTCATGACCAACTACAACCTTGTGTTGGCCGGTGACGTCCACCGGGAACTGGCCGACGGCATCAAGCGCACCGTCATGAACGGTATCGCCACCGGTAAAGGAGTCGAGGACATCGTCCGCGATCTCGGACACGTCGTAAAAGATCGCGAGTCATTCCGGCATGCCGGCTCCAAGGTGTTCAGCAAGGCTCAGTACCGCATGGAGGTCATCGCCCGGACCGAGGTGCTGCGCGCCCACAACCAGGGACGGATCAAGTTCCACCGTCAGGTCGGAGTCCAAAAGCTCGAATGGATGACCATGGAGGACGAGCGGGTCTGCCCGATCTGCGGCCCGCTGGACGGCAAGGTCTTCGACACGCGTCGTTTCCCTCAACAGCCAGCCCATCCCAACTGTCGCTGCACCAGCGTTGTGGCCTGGCCGCTGGTAATATGCGGCGGGGAGCTGGGGGCCAAGGCGGCGGCCGAACCCGCGGCGTGCATCCTTCCGCCCCAAGCCATCGAAGAGCAGGCGAAGGCGAAAGCCGCGGAAGACGCCAAGCTCAAGGCAGCCTTCGAGAGCGGCCAGATCGCGGACCTGAACACCCTCACCGTGAAGCAGCTCCAGACGCTGGCCAAGCAGAACGGCGTCTCCATCGCCCGCACCAAGGCAGACTTCATCAAGCTGCTGGACCAGGCCGAACCGGGGTTCGACCATACGAATCTCACCGGGGCCGCATTGAAGGCAAAGCTGAAAGAACACAAGATCGGCCTGCTGCGGACCAAGGAGGAGTTGGTCAAGCTCCTGGCTGAAAAACAGACGGCGCTGAAACAAGCCCAGCAACTGGCGGAGCAATTGAAAAAGGTCCCGGCGGGCGGGCTTCAGGACCTGACGGTCGTCGAACTCAAGGAGATGGCCAAGGCCAAGGGCATCTCCCTCAACATGACCAAGCAGGACGTGATCGAGCTGCTGGACGAACTGGAGCCGGGCGTGGATCACTCGGGCCTGAAGGGCAAGGCGCTTATCGCGGCCAAGAAAAAACACCACATCGGCCCCCTCAAGAACAAGCAGCAGCTCATCAAGGCCCTGCAGAAGTCAGCCGGCGAGGAACTGGCCGAAAAAGCCAAACAGGAAGCGGTCGAAGCCGCTAAGAAAGAAGCGCTCAAGAAGGCGAAAGAGTCCCTCGAGCAGGCGGCGGCAAAGGTGGCCGTGCCCGAGTCGCCCGCGGGATACGCCGACTTCCTGTCCGCCGTCAAGGAGGCGGAATCGGCGCTCGCCGGGGGAGCCGGACTGCCCCAGGAACTCCTCGAGGCCCACGCCAAGGAGATCGCCCTCAAGAAGAAGCTCTTCCACGACCAGGTCGCGGCCATGAAGGTCGGTGACCTCAAAACCCTGGCCAAGGAGACCAAGCTCAAGCACTGGCAGTGGGCGAACAAGGACGAGTTGGTCACCATCTTCACCGAAACCGACCCGGGCAAGGTGGAGGCGGCCAAGGCCGGCATCGAGAAAAAGCACGCGGCGTGGCTGGAGAAACACGGCGGCAAGAAGAAAACAGCGAAGCCAAAGCCGGTGAAGCAACCTTCGCCTGCGGAACCCCCCTCGGCTCCGGAACCCGTCTTTTCCAAAAAAGGCGCGGAATTCGCGTCGGTCGATAATGAATGGAAACAAAAAGGCAAGGAGGAGCAGTTCACTTACGCGGGCAAAGCGCAGGTGGGCGGTGCGCACGCCAAGGAATTCTGGACCGACAAAAACGGTGATCGATGGCTTTTCAAGCCTATCGAGCGAGGCGGCGATGAGTTCATCTCCTATGGCGAGGAGGCGGCTTACAAGATCGGACGACTCATCGATCCGGAGGCCATCGAGGTCCGTACTATCCGCTTGAACGGACGCTTGGGTTCCATCCAGAAATGGCGGACTGATCTCAAAAGCCGGCTCGACTTCGCCGGGGTGGACCCGACCGATCTCACCACACTCGAGATCGAGCAGATCCAGCGGGAACACGTGATCGACTGGCTGATCTCGAACCACGACGGCCACGCGAAGCAGTTCCTACGGGCCAAGAACGGAAAAGTCTATGGCATCGACAAAGGGCAGCTCTTCAAGCATCTGGGGGAGGACCGCCTCTCCATCGATTATCACCCCAACGCCCGGTACGGCGAGCAGGAACCCTTCTACAACACCATTTTCCGAGCCGTAAAAGCGGGTAAGGTCGAGGTCGACCCCTCGGTGACGCTGCGCTACATCCGCGAGGTCGAGAAGATCCCCGACGAGGATTACCTGGCTATCCTGCGCCCCTATGTGGAAGGTCGTTTCGGCCGCAATGAAGCCCGAAAAAAAGCCTTCTATGAGATGGCTTTGTCGCGGAAGCGCAACCTGCGACGGGATTTCGAGGCGTTCTATGCGGACGTATTGGGGAAAAAGAACTTTCGTTTCGATGATGTTCTGGAGGCCCTGCCAAAGGAAAAACTGGGCCCGGCCGAAGAAGCGCTCCTGGAAGAGATACGCTCGCTCGGATGGCAAGGCAAGGTGCTGCCCTTTGACGAGGGTGACATCGAGGACCAGAACGCGTTGATTTTCGTGGAAACCATCAAAGGCCGAAAGCGGACGGTGGTGAAGATGAAGGTCCGCCCCGAGGCGGAGGAAAAACTGCTCGCGGTTCTGCGCAAGGCCGGTGTAGACACGGCGGCGGCGCGGGTCGGTGAGCAGCTTCCGGATGATATTTTCGCAAACGATATCCTGGCCGCTATAAAGACCATCAACTACCACGCCCAGGACCACAAGTACAACCAGGTGACCCTCAAGAAGGCCGCGGACCACCTGAAAGCTCTCAAGCGGTTAAGCGGATCGGACGATCCCGACGTGCGGGAGATGGCGCAGACCTATATCGCCTGGATCGAAAAGGTTCAGCAGGCAGCCAGCGGGAAGACCTCCATCGATGAGCGTTTCGAGACCTACCTGAAAAAGCGCGCCACCCGCAAGAGGAAGCCGAAGGATGTCCCGTTCACCGTGCGGCGGACGAAGGTGCTCCAGCCCAAACGGGAGCTCAGGAACGGCGAGCTCGTTGTCGTGGATGGAGCAGCGGACAATTCGGCCCTGTTCCGTGGACGTGCGATGAAGGGCGGTGAGCAGTACGAAATTGACTTCGGCAACGGAGTGCGCGCCGTGTACCGCCCCTGGTCGGAGAAGAACCTGTATGCCCAGCGGGGCGAGTTCGAGCTGATACTCCCGGACCGTCCCGATGCCAAGAGCCTTGAGCGGGCCCTGGACAACATGGAATCCCTCGGCCTCAAGGCCGGGGCGGCCACACCGCAGGACGCGGAGTTGCTCTATCTCCACAAACAGGCCTATCTGACCAAGGTGGACCGGGACCCGGAATACAAACGGCTGGTCGCCGAGCTGGACCGCCGCGCAGCGGGTAAGGATGAGCGCATCCAGGAGATGCGCGGTTTCTGGGAGCGGAGGCTCGGCGTGAAGGACCTGACCCGGATGCCGGGGTACGACCCCATGGGTGAATACCAACTGGCCTTCAAAGCCCCCGGCAAAAAGGCCGGCTACAGGCACCAGTACCGTTTCGATATCTCGGACGAAGACCTGGAAAAACAGATGAAAGGTTACGGACTCTATCACCGGCTCACCAACGGTGAAGACATGCCGTCCTTCATCGAAACTGTGCTGGAGAACAACGGCGCTATGGTAAGCACCGTGGAAAAACTGCGCGCCGGTATCCCGGTGGGCGGCATGTCTCCGGCGGCGGACATGGACACCGGCGGAGCGACCTATGTTTTTACCCGCATCCGGAAACTCCCCACGGCCGGGGGATCACGGGACACAGGGCTCTATTTCAAGAAACGGCTCCTGCGACGCATGGACGCCATCAGTTACGACCACGACGCCTTCGGGCGGGTGCGTGACGACTACGTCTCCCACCATCGTGGGAGTACGCCGGCGGAATGGAAGAAGTTCGCAAGGCGGAGCAGCAACGAAACGATCTTCAAGTATTCGGTCACCCTGCTCGACAACATTGACGTGATCGTTGTGGGGAGCGAGCGGGAGAAGCGACGGCTGCTGGAGGTGTTCCATAAGCGCAAGATCTCCAAACTGCCAGATGGCCGAAAGGTCGAAGACATTATCCTGGTGAGGTGACCATGAAAGAGTTTATCGATAAGGAAAAGGCCAGGCTGCAGGCGCTCTTCGAGCCGTTCAACGAGGGTGGCTCGTGGATGACGCTGATCGAGTCCGGCCGGGAGCCAGTCCGCATGGGTCTCGTCGACAGCTATAAGGTGACTCGTGTGGCACCGCACTTCGACGCCCAGGGCGAGCTCAAGCGGGTGGACTTCTGGCTCCTCTTCAAGGCGGTCGGCTACGACGAAGGCTTCCAGCACGCACACACCGTCAAGGTTGTCCGCTGGTCTCAGGAGGACACCTATCTCATCGATCTTACGGACGACCGCGGCCGGCGCTTCCATGTGGAGCTCGTGTTCCCCGACCAGGAGCCGGACCTGGCTTCAGACTGGAGAAGTTGGCGGCGGTACAAGTCGGAGAACCGGGACCGGTTCGAGCGGATCGACGCAGAACTCCTGGCCGAGCACGTGAGGATCGCGGAGGAATGGGAATGAAGCTGCGCTACATGGTCGAGTACGCCCTGCGCGACCGCATCCGGGAGCCCCGCTACGAGCCTATCGGCGTCTGGGTCCAGGGTCCGGGCCCCGGTCTGGATCTCGTGATCGAGTTCCTGCCCGGGAACGCCGAGGCCCGCGAGGAAGCCGAGTGGATCGTCAACCGCCTGGTGGAAAACAATATCAGGACCCTGCCCGAAGATTTCCTGGCCTACCATCAAGCCACCCTCTCGCCATACCGCGGCATGCGCGGACCTGTGGCAGAGACGGAAGAGTATCTTTCCCCGGAAGCGTGCGCTCGAACTATCCTCGAACGAATCTCTTCAGGCAAAACCTTCTGACAGACCTCCCGACACTTTTGGCCAGCCTCCGGTAGGTATCCAGCGACAGGGCTCTCCTTACACCCGGTTTACGGGTGGAGGGCTGAAAAATTGTCGCGACATGACCGGAGAATCGAATGGATCTGTTTGCCACCGACCGTGACCGGCTGGCGTTCCTGCTGGAAACCGACGCCGCCCTGGATCTGGACTTCGAAGCCCTCGAAGCCCGGGCCGGGGAGCTCGTCACCGAGGAGCTGCCGCCGGACAAGCGGCCGAAATACATCACCAACTACATCGGCTCGAAGCAGAAGCTGGTCGATTGGATCTGGAAACACACCCCGGAGGATGTGGGATCGGTTATCGACGCCTTCTCGGGTTCCGCGGTGGTGGCCTACATGTACAAGAGCAAAGGCCTGCGGGTCCTGGCCAACGACCGGCTGCGCTACTGCTACCACGCCGCCAGGGCCATCATCGAGAACCGCAACGTCCGCCTCACCGACGACGACCTGGAGATGCTGCTCGTAGACAACCCCAAGGCCGGCACCTTCGTCCGGGACAACTTCAAGGGCATCTTTTTCGCCAAGGGTGTCCACGGGCTGATCGACACCATCCGCGCCAATATCGACAAGCTCAAAGGATACAAGAAAGACATCGCCCTCTTCGCCCTGGGCAAGACCTGCATGTCCGGCAAGGGCGGTTTCGGACACTTCTCCTCGTCCACCCGCTACGGTAAGCGAGAGGACACCCCGGAGGAGTTCAAGGAGCGGTTCCGCAAGAATGTGGCCCGTATCAATGCGCTGGTGTTCGACAACGGCAAGGAGTGCAAGGCCTACAGGAAGGACGTGAACAGTCTGCTGCCTGAAGTGCGTGTGGACCTGGCCTACTTTGATCCTCCTTACGCCACCGAGTTTTCGACCACGAACTACGAGAAGGCCTACCACTTCGTGGAAGGTCTGATGACCTACTGGGACGGGTTGACCCTGGTCGGCGGTTCCAAGACCAAGCATTATGAAACAGATCATCGGACCGTCACCCGCGCCAACGCCAAGGAGTTCTTCGAGACCTTTCTCGGCAACGCGCGCCACATCCCTCACTGGCTGATTTCGTACCGGGATCACGCACATCCCAACGAGCGGGAGATGCGGGGGATCATAACGGCTCACGGCTATGAGCCGGCGATGCGTTCCCGCGATCACCACTATGCCATCACCTCGCGCCATGGAGACGCTTCCCACGCCAAGGAGCGGCTTTTCATCTGCAAACACGGGAAAGGTCAATCCGCCAAAGCGGACGCCTCCTCCTCCGAAGCCATGAGGTCACAGGCGGTCTGGGAGGAAACCGAGAACGAGATCCGCTACCGAGTCCGGAACCCGAAGCAATTCGAACCGGACAGTTTCCGGCGCAAGACGCTCGAGGGCATCGACGGGGTCTCCATCATCATCGGCAGGCTCAAAAAGGAGTTCGTCCAGGAAGGCGACAATCCCCGTTCCATGGTGCTTCAGGCCTACCGGTTCGCCCGCAGGACGGAGCGCAACCCGGATGGTTGGACGATTGAAAAAGCCAAGGAATGGATCAAGGAACACGAAGCCTCCACGGCGACCGAGGCCGCTCTGCGTGTGGACGAGAACCTTCGCGCCCTGGCCGACGCGCCGCTTGGCGATTCTCTGGACCTGCTGTCATGCCAGGCCGGCAAGGCGGACACCGTTCGCGTCACCGGCTTCATGGGTAGCAAGTACCTGATGCTCGGCTGGATTGAAAGCCAGGTACCCAAGGGCGCAGAGAGCTTCCTCGACGCTTTTTCCGGCGGAGCGAACGTGGCCTATCACTTCAAGCGCAAAGGGATGAAGGTCATCGCCAACGACCTGCTGCGGTTCCCGTACCATCTGGCCAAGGCGGTGATCGAGAACTCCAGCGAGAAGTTGACCGACGAGGATGTGGAGAAGATTCTCGCTCCGAATCCGGACGCCGGCACCTTCATCGTCGATCAATTCTACGGCTATTACTACACCAAGCCGGTGCTCCGCTGGCTCGACCAGGTGTGGGCCAATATCCAGAAGCTTCACGGATACAAGAAAGACCTGGCTCTCGCCGCCCTCGGGAGCACGGTCAAGGCCAAGAGCGCCTTCGGGCAGTTCTCGCGCTCGAAGATGCACCGCAAGGCCGGCCTGGAATCGGAGGCGAGCCTGGAGCAGTCGCAGCTCTCCAATCCGCCGCTATCGAAATTCATCGAGTCATTCAAGCGTTCCATTCGCCAGCTCAACAATCTCGTGTTCGACAACGGCAAGGAATGCAAGGCCTTCAACCTGGACGCGACCGAGGCGGTCCGGCGCTATGGGGCGGATGTCCTGTACCTCGATCCGCCGTACGTGACCGAGTTCGGCAGCAACGATTACGAGGATTCCCTCCATTTCGTCGAGGGCCTCATGACCCGGTGGGCGGACAAGAAGATTCATTCCAACCCGCGCCGGAATTTTCCGTCCCGTACCAGGTACACCAAGGAATCCATCAGGACCCTGATGGAGACTTTAGCCGCCGACGCCCGTGGCAGGTATGGAACGGTCCTCCTGTCGTACCGCGACCGGGCTTTCCCGAGAGAGGATGAGATCCGGGAGATTTTCGGCGAACACTACGGTCTGGTGCGCGTCCGCGGGATGGAAGTGGATTACAACATCGCCAAGGACATCGGCCGGGAAGGAAAACACGCCCGGGAGTTGTTGTTCGTCTCTTCCAAACCACGCAGCGCGCCCCGTTCGTCCGGTTCGTTCTCCGCCGCGGCCTGCCACACCTCCATTCCGGTGGAACTGAGCGGCTCCTGCCACGAAGCCCTTCGCGCCGAGGCCCTGGATCTCGCCAAGGACGCCGGGGACCCGCAGTTTACGTTCATCCTCTGCAGGGCCGGCACGAACAAGAACGGCGACCACTTTACGCCGGAAGAGCTGGCGGCCCGGTACATGACCGCGGTCAACAAGAAGATCGACCTGAAACATTCCCAGGATTTCACGGACATCGTGGGCGGCATTGTGGCCGCGGACTTTATCGAGGACGACAGCGGCGGGCGAATCGAGTGCGCCGGTGAGCTCTATGTCTCGGACAGCCCGCACGCGCAACTGGCCTACAAGCTGATCAGGAAGGGAATCATCAGCCAGGTCTCGATGGAATGTGACTACGAAGAGGGCGAGTGCTCCATCTGCGGCATGCGGGTGCAGTCGAAAAACGACTACTGCATTCACCTGCGCAAGTACAAAGGCGGCGCGTTCCAGGGAAAGCCCGTCTTTGAAATCCTGCACGGCGTAACGTTCACCGGCCTCGGACTTCTTGATCGCAAGGGCGCTGACGAAAACGCACGCATCACCCAGGTCGCCTCTGAGGGGGGCGAGGTTTCCGAAACACTTAACGAAGGAGGTCCGACAATGGACGAGAAACAGAAAGCGAAAGACGAGGCGGCCCTCGCCGCCAAGAAGGCTGAAGAGGGCGGTGGAAACGCCGCTGACGACAAGGCTCGAATCAAGGAGCTGGAGAAAGAGAACAAGGAGCTCAAGCAACAGGTGCTCGCCCTGCAAAAGCAGGTTGAAGAGATGGAAGCGGAGCGAAAGGCCGCGGCCAATCGCGCAAGGGCTCAAAAGCTCCTGAGCAAAGTGGAAAAGCACGGCATCGCCTTCGAAAACGACGAGGAGCGCGAGAAGGAGCTGACCCGCCTGGCGGGACTTTCCGACGAGGCCTTCACCGCGACCGAGGACGCCTTTGACCGGATGATTAAGGCGGACGCTGAGAAAGCCGGGAAGGGCGAGACCAAGCCTGAAAACACCGCCGGGAAAAAGCAGGCGAAAGCGGATGAGACGAAAGACGATCCGCCGATGCGAAGCGACGCCGGCGTACGTCCCAGGGACGTAGACGACCGGAAGAAGAGTCTCGAGGACAGGCTCAAGAACGGCTTCATGGCCGCTTATCGCCAGCGTGTGGGCCTGGCGACCGGCGAAACGGTTCAAACCAATTAAGCGAGGAGGATAGACCATGCCTTACATCAACCCGAACCATCGAGGTCTCGCATACGGCGACGGCTACATGCAGGGGGACGGCCAGCTCGGTCAGGTGGTGAATGTCGTCGGTGACGACCTGTTCGCCGTAAACACCGACCCGACGATCAAGTCCTTCGGCATTCTGATCAAGGACTACAAGAACGGAGAGATGCCCGGCATCTACTGCATGGGCGGCGTCTACGAGACCGACGTCTTCGAAGGGACCGTGAATCCCGGCGACGACCTGAAGGTTTCGGCCAACGGCAAACTCAC
>ENA-OSEO01001809-OSEO01001809.1-sediment-metagenome-genome-assembly--contig:-NODE-1809-length-35174-cov-4.202296_pt1 | contig 35174 bp, 22 predicted proteins | sample MGYA00237883_ERZ534232 | MGnify/ENA metagenome assembly ERZ534232 | reverse complement strand
CCAGGCGCGCAAAGGCCTGAGCGACCCAGGCGGCGGCGTGAGTGTATTGGCCCCCGTTTTCCCGAACCCCGGGCGGGTAGCCCTTGATGTACCCGACATCCTGTTCCGTTGTATCAAAGGGGGGGGTAAAAAGCAAGACCATCTGTTCGCTGTCCTTGACAAGATGCTCTTCCAGCGCGCGCATGGCACGGTTCATGCGCGCGGGATCCGCGGCGCCGGAGATTGCAGCCCATGATTGCGGCAGGGAATCGATGCGGGCTTCCACGTTCTCTTTTGCCCCCAGCGGGCTGCCATCGTCGAAGTAGCCGCGGCGATACCAGGCGCCGTCCCAGGCTTCGGCCTCGACGGTTTCGGCCAGGGTCCGGGCAAGAGCGCGGTATTCGGCGGCTTCTGCGGTTTCGGCCCGCAGTTCGAGCAACTGCGCAAAGTCGCTCAACGCACAAATCTGGAACCAGGCGAGCCAGACGCTTTCCCCTTTGCCGCCGATGCCGACGCGATTCAAGCCATCGTTCCAGTCGCCGCCGCCGATAAGCGGCAGGCCATGCGGTCCGAAGACCTGGACGCGGGCAATGGCGCGCCGGCAATGATCGAGCAGTGGAGAGTGCGCGCCGGAGATTGCAGGGACGGAAAAGCTTTCGGCTTCGTTTTCTTTCAGCGGCCTGGCTTCGAGAAAAGGAACTATTTCGTCGAGAATGGCTTCATCACTCGTGATCCGCACATACTGAGCGGTGACGAACGGCAGCCACAGCAGGTCGTCGGTGATCCGCGTGCGCACGCCACCGCCGGACTCCGGATGCCACCAGTGCTGGACGTCGCCTTCGACGAACTGCCGGGCGGCCGCGCGAAGGATGTGTTCGCGGGCGAGATGCGGCGCGCCGTACACCAGCGCCAGCACATCCTGGAGTTGATCGCGAAATCCGTAAGCGCCGCTCGACTGGTAAAAGGCCGAACGTCCCCAGAGACGGCAACTGAGCGTCTGGTAGAGCAGCCAGCCGTTCAGCAGCAGGTTGGCGGAAGGCTCGGGCGTTTCCACCTGCATCGTGCCGAGGAAATTACTCCACCAGCGGCACGTCTCCACGAACGCGGCCTCGACATTAGCGGGATCGCGGAACCTCTGTACGAGCAAGCGAGCCTCCCGTTCATCGGCTCCCTGCCCGAGCAGGAAGGTTGCTTCCGCTTCCTGGTTAGGCTCGATCTCGACGGTAATCTGCACTGCAGCGCAGGGGTCGAGACCAGCACTCGCACCGCCGGATAATCGGGCATGCTCCATGGCCGCCGGATTGCCCAGCGAGCGGTTGCGGCCGATGAAAACCGCGCGATTGCCGGAGAACGAGGAAGGCTCCGGACTTGATGTGGCAAAAGTAACACGGCCGCCAAACTCAGGATCGTAGGCGTTGCGCGCGAAAAGGCTTCGGCTTTGCAGATCCCACTTGGTCGCAACATGCATCCGGGTTTCTTCCGGATCGCTGCCGAGAACAAGCGCGGCGTAGGAGGTTACCGTCAGCCGCCGCCGCTGCTGGGATTGGTTGCGCAAACGGAGCCGCTGCACGCGCACTGGCTGGCCGCCGTCGGCATCCACCGGCACGAACGTCAGCAGCTCCTGCTCGATGGCATGGCTGTTGTGCTCAAAGACAGTGTATCCCTGCCCGTGCCGCGTGCGGTAGGCATCCATCTCGCGGATTGGCGCCGGCGTGGGCGACCAGAAAACACCAAGGTCATCGTCGCGGATATACATGGCGCAGCCGGGCGGATCGGAAACCGGGTCGTTGGACCAGGGGGTGAGGCGATGACTCTGGCTGTTGCCGCACCAGGTGAAGCCCGCGCCCGATTCGGAGACCAGCGTGCCGAAATTCGGATTGGCCATGACATTGACCCACGGCGCGGGTGTCTGCTCTCCGGGGCCGAGGTAGATTGCGTATTCCTTTCCGTCCCGGGTAAAACCGCCAATCCCGTTAAAATATTCCAATTCCATGAACGGCAGCGGGGGCGACGGTTCTTCACGGAACTGTTTTCCGGGCACCCACATCACCGTCTGCGGGCTGACGGGCGCGGGAGCGGCCAGTTGCTGGCGCAGCGTGCCCCGCGCGGCCACGAGCAACGCCCGCGCGCTGGCATGGACGGCGAGCAGCTCCCCCTTTGCCATCTTGTTCGCCGACCGCAGGAACACGCCACCGGGCTGATCCACGCCGGTAAGTTGGGCATGGGCTTCGGAGAGCTGGCGCAGATGGACCGTGAGGGGTTCGTCATAGCTCTCCATCTCCTCGCTGATGAGCACCAGATCAACCTTCAGTCCCCGCAGATGCCAGAAGGTATGCGCTGCCAGGATTTCGCGGACGACTTCGATATCGCGATAATTACCGATGGTCACAACGACGATAGGCAGGTCTCCCGAGATGCCTTGCGCCCAAAGCGCCCGCTGACCCGCCGTACCGCGGCCAAGCCGTGCAGATGGCGGCCGCAACCGAGCCTGCGGCAACAAAATGTGCGCGGCGAGTTGTTGAAAAAGCTGCACGTCCCCAGGGTGGATGTGCAGGCGGCGCATCTCGATCTGCGAGCGCACCCACGCCGTCTCGAAGGCGCGGGTCGAGATGCGGAATTCCGAGTAGCGCTCGATCAGACCCATCACCGCCGCGCGCGAATCAGCGACCATGGTGACGAGAGAAAACTGAAAACGCTGGTTCGGGGCGATGGTCACGGAGCGGCGCAGGCTGAAAACCGGATCGAGGACCGAGCCGGTGCTGTTTGTCAGGACTTCCCCGAGGGCCTGCGCATTTTCCAGCGTACGGCCGCGGCCCAGAAAGCGTGCCCGGTCAGTCTCGAACTGAGGGGAATCAACCGGGGGCGATTCCAGGACCATCAGGTGCGCAGCCCAGATCGGCTGATCATGCGGCGAGCGCGGACGACGCCGTGCGAGCAGGGCCTGGTATTGCGGCAGCCACTCCGTCTCGATGAACAGCTTGTTGAACGCCGGATGGGCGCGATCGACTTTGTGCGGTGCCAGCGCGAGTTCAACGTAGCTGGTCAGTTCGAAGTGACTCGGCTTGCGGGAAACGTTCACCAGTGTCACGAGCCGAACCTCGGCGTCGTCTTCGGCTGACACCGTGATATCGGCATATGTGTCGCACGGACCGCAGCGGCGGCGAAACCGAGCCTTGTCGGGTGTCAGGTTCCATGTGTAGTGCAACTCCGATAAAGGCACCGGCTGTTGGGTGACGCTCATAATGGTTCCGCTGTCCGTATCCCGGATAAAACAGGCGGGTCCGGGCACCTCGCAGGTGGGATCCGCATGCCAGCGGGTGACATCGCGATCGCGCCAGCGCATGTAACCGCCGCCGGAATTGGTCACCATCACTGAGCAGGAGGCGTTGGCCAGGAGCTGTGTACTTGGCATAGCGGAGTCGGGTGCGTGCGCGCGGATCGCACCACCGGTAAACGGACTCAGGCGCGGCACCGGACGTTCCTCGTGCGCCTTGCCCGTTGTGGGCGAGATGGACGCCGGGATCTGCTCGTGGAGCAAAACCTCGGTGGCGCGGATGCGCGGATCAGAATGGAAACGTGTCTGCATTACGCCCTCGTGCAGGGCGTTGCCAATCGCCAGCAGCGACATTCCCTGGTGATGAACCATGTAGCAGCGCACGACGATCCCCGCCTCGCCGCCTGGTTCATGCCGCCGCGAAAAGTCGATCGCTTCGTAATAGCCGTAGTCGCCCACCATAACGGCATCTTCCAGTGCTGCCAGCCGCCGGAGGTTCTCCAGCGCTGCCACGGGCTTCACGCCCAGGGCGAGCGCCGATGCGTACGGCGCTATGACCAGATCGCGCTCCTGGCCGCGCTTCAACGCGAGGGTTGGCACGCCGAACGCCTGGTATTGATACACATGATGGCGGTCCAGCGCGCTGAAGGCTGATTCCGACATGCCCCACGGCACGCCGCGCTGTTTGCCGTAGGCTATCTGGCAATGCACCGCGTCACGGCACACTCGGTCGAGCAGCGAATTCTCATGCACCCGCGTGAAGAGCACGGGCATGAGATATTCGAACATCGTGCCGCTCCATGACAGGAGCGGCAGCCGTCCATTCGCCGAACCAAAGGGCCGGCCAAGCGCCCACCAATGCTCCACGGGGACCTCGCCCCGCGCAATGGCCAGCAGGCTGGTCAACCGTGCTTCGCTTGCAAGCAGATCGTAGAAGGAGGTGTCCAGCCGCCGATCTTCCACCTGGTAGCCGATGGCGAAAATGCGGCGCTGTACGTCATAAAGGAAGCGGAAACCCATGCCACGTTCCAGCTGCTGAATGCGCCTGGCGATATCTTCCACCTGCGCCATCTGCTGCTGGGCGTTCTGTTGCGAGCGGGCGACCTCCGCTGCCAGATCGCCGAGCCATGCGCGCACCGGTTCAGGTGCATTCAGTTCGTCGCATCGGTGCTGGAATGCGAGCAGCGCCGCTAGACGGGGGATGTTCGTGGTCGCGATGCTGTGCAGGGAAAAGGTCCCTGCGAGTACTTCGCGCCGGAATTCATGGGCGGACTCTCCAAGCGACATCAACTGCGGCGGAGATGCCGCAAGGATTTCCACCGGCCGCAGATATTTGTCGATGACCCCGTTCCAGGCCTCGACCTGTCTCGCCACCTGTTGCGCCCAGTAGGTCCGGGGGTCGCTGCCGTTCGCCGGCAACGCCTGCACCAGCGCCTGCGCTGGCCGTACCGCCGAGCGAAGTCGATAAATCACATCTTCGAGATCCACCGGCGCAGCTGCTGTCAGTCTGTCCAGCGCGAGCAACGCCTGTTGATACGCCGGCTCAATCGCCGGGCCGCTGATCTGCCGCAATACTTCAAAAGTGTCGGCCAGCCCGTCAAGCGCTGCGGCATCGAGGACGGGTTGCGATATAATGTCGCGCAGGCTCGCCTCCAGTGCCCACAGGCTTGCAACCAGATTACCGCTGTCCACGGTGGAGACGTATCGGGGACGCAGCGGTTCGAGCTTTCCGATGTCATACCAGTTGAGCAGATGGCCCTCAAAACACTCGAGTTTTTCCAGGGTCTCCATCGTCGCCAGGTTACGCGCGGCCAGGTCATCGAGGGTGATGTACCCCAAGTCATGCGCAGTAACCGTCGAAAGCAGACACAGCCCGACATTGGTTGGCGACGTGCGCAGGAAGAGTTCGCGGGTTGGTACTTCCTGAAAATTATCCGGAGGCAGCCAGTGGGTCTGCGGTCCCACGAAATCATCGAAATATCGCCAGGTCCGCCGCGCCGTGGCACGGAGCAGCCGGCGATCGGCGTCGGTCAGCAACCCTCCCGGCGTGCTGGTTGCCGGACGATTGATCAGTACCACCGCTGCCGGGGAGAACGCCCACAAGAACAGAAACGGCCACGACGCCGGCACCGCACCCACTGGTCCGAAGAAGAAAACGCCGACGAGCAGGAGCACGGAAAAGAGGGGAATCCAAAGCCTGGCGAGGATGAATTGCCGTTGCTGGTTCTTCGCCCGCAGGTGCGCATCCTGCGCCGTCTCCCACTCGAGAAGCAGCCGGTGTGAAATCAGTCGCCGATGGGCAACGCGCGCAATCGCATCCAGCGCCATCCCGGCGCAACCAACGAGGAAAACCGTTGTGAAAATCGAACGCAGCAGACAATTCCGTGGCTCCCGCCAGTAACTCGTTCCCGGCAGCGGCGGATGTATCAGCGGCACGATCAGCGACGCAAACATCGGCCAGAGCAGCATGGCCGCGATGAGCAGGCTCCACAGAGCAGGCACGGGCGAAAACAGCCAGCCGGTGATTAGCAGCGCGATGATCGAGACCGGCATGAGACTGCGCCGCAGGTTGTCGAAGATCTTCCACCGGCTGAATGGTGAAAGCGGATTGGGATAATCGCTGCCATCGCCCGAGGGCACGCGCGATTTCAGCCAATCGATGATCTGCCAGTCGCCGCGAATCCATCGGTGCTGCCGGTTCCACCAGGCGATGTAGCTGCTCGGAAAAACGTCGAGCAACTCGATATCCGTCGCCAGCCCTACGCGCACATGAACGCCTTCCAGCAAATCGTGACTCAGCAGGTGCGACTCCGGGAACCGCATGGACAGCACGCGGTGAAATGCCTGCAAATCATAGATGCCCTTGCCGTGATAACTCCCCTCCCCGGTCAGGTCCTGGTAGACGTCGGACACCGCCTGCGTGTAGGGATCGACCCCGCGCGGATCAGAGCAGATGCGGGAGAACCACGTCGCCCTGGCGCTTGGCAGAGTGGCGCTTACCGCCGGCTGAATGATGGTGTATCCGCGCAGCACGGTACAGCCATCCGGCGAAAACCGCGCCTGATTGAGCGGATGTGCCAGCGTCTCGATCATCCGCCTGGCCGTGTTACGCAGGAGCTGCGTATCGGCATCCAGGGTGATGACAAAGCGGATTCCCGTGAGCTCTCCGGGATCGCCCACATAGAGCAATTCATCGAGATCAGGCGCCGATTCGCCCATGAGAAACCGGTTGAGCTGTTCGAGTTTGCCGCGCTTGCGCTCCCATCCCATCCAGCACTGCTCGCCTTCACTCCACTCACGCTGCCGATGAAAAAGAAAAAACCGGCCCGCCCCGTGCCGACTGTTCAACTCCTCGATGCCGCGCGAGACGATCTCGATGTATTCAGGGTCCTCAGGCATATGCTGCCGGGGAGCGTCGGCGAAATCGCTGAGCAAAGCGAAACGCAGGTTCGGGTCCGTGTTGCCGAGATAGCGAATCTCCAGGCGCGAGAGTTCATTGCGGATCGCTTCCGGCATCGTCAGCATCATCGGCACCACGACCAGCGTACGGCAATCGTCCGGGATGCCATCCTTTTTAAAGGACATCTTCGGCAGCACCCAGGGCGGCAGCAGCCGGGTCACCAGATAGTTCAAGATCTGCAGGGCCAATTCGCTCGCGGGCAGCAGAAGCAGGATGCCAAGCAGGATCAGCACCGGGGTGCCGGCCCCGAAAGCCATGGTGAGTGCAAGAGTGCCGGCCACGAGGGTGCCGGTGAACAGGACGAGATTGCCGAAATAGAATTGCACGGCGTGACGTCGATGCCAGCGGCGCCAGCGTTCCGCAACCGGCACCCGGCAAGCGAGAGCCCGCTCGAGCATCATTCTGCCTTCATCGAGCAAATGGAAGCCCACATGCCTCGCCAACTCGTCCTCGGCGGATTCCGCCTGCTCCAGTACACGACCAACGACATCCAGCTCGGTGATTTTTGACCAGCGGGCGAGTTCCTCCACAGCGTTGCGGCAACGGTCCCGCGTCTCGAAATCCATGCGCGGATAAATGGCCGCGGGATCATTGGCGAACTCGATATCCACCCGGCTGACTTCTTCGAAAAGATCCCGCCACTGGATCTGGGTGAGCCGGCGGCAGCTGGTTATCACATTTGCGAGCGAAGTCTGCTGCACCGCCTGCCGGCGGTGCTCCTGCTGCACGACCTCGATCATCGGCGTCCCGAAGAAAGGATCGAGCCAGGCGCTCACCATCGGCAACGCGGTATCCTCGTCGTAGAGATGCGCCACCAGTTCGCTGGCAAAATGCGCCGTCGGCTCCGGATGGTGCCGGACAAGCTCCGCCATCAACTCGACCACCCGCTCCGGACTGCGCCGTGCCGCGGTGATAAGCCGGTTCGCCCAGAAATCCGCATCCTCGCTTTCGTTCTGGAGCCGTTCGACCTGGATCGCCAGGGAGCGCAGGCATTCGACCAGCCGCAAGCGCAGCATCAGCGGCACCGCCCAAAGTTCACCGATGTTCAGCGGCGACACGGCCTGAAACGCCATGAGGAAAGTCCGGATCGTCTCCGCTTCCACCGCGCCGTCACTCTCAGCCACGATTTCCGTCGCGATGCGATAGACGCGGGGCAATCCGGCCTGCGGCCCGCCGGCGATAACCGGTAATTGTTCGTAATAGCTTTCCGGAAGGCTCTGGTGGATTTCGTTGATCTGCCCCTGAATCAGGTAGGCATTATCCAGCAGCCACTCCGCGGAAAGGGTGAAGGCATGATGTCCTGCCGCCGATACTGTCAGGCAGGCATCCGTCCATTTGAGAATCCGTTCGCTCTCGCGCAACCGGTGCAGGAGGGGATGACCTTGCTGTTTCGTTCCGGCCTCAATCGAGAAGGAATGTGCCAGCCAGACCGCCTTTTCCGCGATGCGCTCCCGCGAAGGAACCTCATGCCGGAGCAGGTTCGCCTCAGGCTCGAAATCAAACGTCGATGCCGGCAGGAAAGAGAACGTTACCGGCGACTCGCCTTCCACGGCGCGCAAAATGGTCAGGACGCGCTCCGTCTCTCTGGCCGGTATCTCAACCATCACCACCGTCTCGTTGCGGACGAGCCAGCGTTTAAACCTCGCCAGCTGCGCGCCATGAACCCGTGCGGCCAACGAACGAAACACCAGCCACCCCGAAAGCGCACCGGCGAGAGCGCAAGCCGCAACCTGGAAAACGAATTTGGGAATCGCTTCGGGATTCATCATGCCCCACGACGACTGGAGCGCGAGTATCGCCAGCAGCAGGCCAACCAGCCCTGCCCACAAAGCCCAGCGTCCCGCGGGGACACCGTACTCGTCCACCCGAACATCGCCCGTGTTCGAACAATGCACCGCCGCCGACCGGCAAAAACAATCGCGGCGGAGGTTCTGCAGTGCCTCCGCCGCGAGTTCAGGGCTTTGGTAGAAGCCGACGACCAGCGAGGGGGCCGCTTTCGTCCATGGGAGGTTCATAATTGATTTCAGCGTCCGATCGATCCCCTCATGAATCAGGAACGTCCGCAGCCTTTTACTCGCTATCCTCGCCAGGCGCGGGAAAAGATGAATTCCAAGGCGCCGGAGCGGAGAAAACCCGTTTTCGGGAGGAGTAACACTCTGGGGGGATTTACTCCCCGCCGGTTGGTTATGTAATAAATTACGTAGGTGCCCAAGGTATCTTTCTGCCGACAGCCGGTGGAAACACCACTGGCACTAAACTTCATGCCGAGGGGGTCAGTGTTCTTGCTCATTTAAACTTTGCGGCCGCGGTGTGAAAGGCGCTCTTGACTTCATCCCAGGCCTTTTCCGCGCCTGTTTTGAGATCGGCCCATGCATCATCGTCGGAAGCCTTTAACTCGTGCAGTTTTGCCCTGGCCGCATCTCGTTTGAGCTGTAACGCTTCGATTGTTGTGTAATATTCAACCTTCGCTTCGGCCTTGGCTTTGTCCGCTTTGGCCTTGATCAGGGCAAGTTGCGCGTTCAATTCGTTGATCTGCGCATCAAGCTTTTCTTCGTACGCCTTTCGTTTGTCTGTCATGGTTATCCCTCATTATTGAAACAATTTTCCGTCCTTCAGCTTTTTTTATTTCCCATGACCAATAAGACAATGCCGCCCACGAGCGCAATCCCTCCCACGATCGGCGGCAAGGGAAACGTCTTCTCGCTGTCGGCCGATATCTCAATGGGGCCGATATCAACGACCTTTTCCCTGGTCGTGTAGGTGATTCCCTGATACGCGAAGGCGATGACGCCGAGGACGATAAGGATGATGCCTGTCAACATGTATGTTTTCATTTTGTTCCCCTTTACTGTTGTCACCCTGCATGAATTGCCTGCTCCGGCAGACTGCTCAGCCCGGCATCCTTGAAAAATATCGACCGGCGCATTGTTCTGCATATAAAATCCGACTTATTCTACCGGTACCGATTGATATCCATTTCCAGGGAATCGAGCCTGCGGGAAATGTCTGCGCTCTCCTCGCGCGTGGAGTACCTGCCGTCTTCCGTCATCCGTAAATAATCACGCCGAATGGAGTCCAGTCTTTCCTGCATATCCCGCCATTCGTTCATAGACCAACGTCTGCTGTTTCTTTCATCATCAATTCTTCTTTGCAGGGCGATAATCCTGTCCCCATTTCTTGGTAGATCAATACCTGAGGGGCGGTCCAAGTCCCTGTTGATTTCATCCTCAAGCGCATCAAGTCGTGCAAAAATGCTATCCCACTCGTTCCGGTAGACCCTTTTGTCCCGCAGTTCCGAATAGTCTGTGCGAATACTTTTCAGTGTCGTCAAGTATACCTGGGTATGGTCGGGTGTAAGTGCGCCGGTTTTCAGCCCTTCCCCGATCTTTTCCTGGATTATAACCAACTTGTTCTCTGCGCTCCTTTCATAATCCGGCCATGTCTGGGGCATGGTGGCGCACCCCGAAAGCAAGGCGAAGCCAAAAACCACTAACACCGGCAATAAAAAAACCCTTTTCATTTCATTTCTCCTTTCCGCAGACGGGGATGCGGTGACTGTAAAGTCAATCAAAGTATGACAACTCAGTCTCTGTTCATCATTTACTCCGGCTACATCGAACGCCGCCCCTGAATGATGTTGAGCAGTATCACGATAACCGCAATTACCAGCAGGACATGAATGAATCCGCTCAGCGTGGTGCCGCTCACCAGCCCCGCCAACCACAGAATTATCAGGATCAAAGCTATTGTCCACAACATATCATTCTCCTTTTCATTTCATTTTACGAATGTTCAAGTCATTCATTTTCCTATACGAATCGTTGAGAGATCACCGATGAGTCCGAAAACACTCAGCAGCCAGATGATTACGACGATAATCACGACGACATTGAGGATTTTCTTAATGGTGGACTGCATCGGTATGTAGCTGTTGATCACCCATAAAACCACTCCCACGATTACCAAAACAATTATTAATTGAATCAATGGCATAGTCTCCTCCTTTTATTGTCCGGCTGAGCGGAATTCATGGATTTGTCATACGGGAGGACTGCAGCTTATTATCGTCTTTCGGTGACAGAGGATTTTCGCGGCTCTCCGGCTACCTGTCATGCATCTTCACCGGCGCCAACAGTCCCGGGCCGGATGGTCCGAGACCGGATGGCGGCAAGCCGGGTGACTAGTTCCCCTTTATGCGCATGTCATTCTTGACCGAGGTCACTCCCTTGACGCTGCGTGCAACTTCCGTCGCTCTGGCAATTTCCGCTGGTGATTTGACAAAGCCGCTCAACTGAACCACGCCCTTGAACGTTTCCACGTTGATCTCGGCCGACTTCAGCGTTTCGTCTCCAAAAATTGCAGCTTTTACTTTGGCGGTAATGACGGAGTCGTCAATATATTCGCCTGTTCCTTCTTTCGTTGCCGTCGAGGCGCAGCCAAGTAGGGAAACCATTAGAATGACGAGAAAAAAGTTAATGAACGGATTGAATGCTTTCATCATGAACCTCCTTTACTTACGTTTATTGATTTTGACCTTGCCAACACTTTTGTTGCCATTTTCCGTTTACGTTTTTTCAGGGACCATGCCCATCCCTTATATCCGGCCCAAGAGCAGCAGGATGAGCAGGATGAGCAGGATCAGACCCAGCCCGCCGCTCGGATAGTACCCCCAGCTCCGGCTGTGCGGCCACGTGGGTAAAGCCCCCACCAGCAGAAGAATCAAGACGATGAGTAAAATTGTACTAATCATAACGTTTCTCCTTTGTCTTGCAGAGGTTCGCTGCCGGCTGGCTCAGTCCCGCCCAAAAGCCGGAACAGCGTCTTTCTGTCTAATTGGTTTTGGACGGGGCCGCCTCGATGGTCATATCGTTCACAACCTCGTTCACACCGCGGACATCCCGGACGAATTTGGTGACCAAATCCTTTTCGGCTGCATTTTTTGCCATGCCGGCCACCGTTACCACCCCCCCGTTCGTCTTAACCGTGGTGTTGAGGGCGCTGGTCGAGCGATGATACAGTAATGTCAACTTGACCAGGGCGGTGATGGATGCGTCATCAATTGATTGGCTCACGTCACGCACCATTTGGCCCATCGTTTTTTCGTCCGTCATGGATGCATCTGATACGATCATCTCATTTTGAACGCCTTTAACTCCTTCGATATCCTTGACCAATTCGGTCGTCAGGTCCTTCTGCGCCTGACTGGTTGCATCGCCCCGGAGGGTCACGACTCCGTCCTTGGCGCTCACCTCGGTCGTTTCACTCACGTTCCGATGAAACAACAGTGCGGTTTTTATTTTCATGCCGAGCAACGCATCTGAATTCCCGGTTGCGCTTTCACCTTTGACCTCCAGCAGGTTGTCCACGCTTTTGACCCCGGGCAGGCCGGCCGCGGTCTCCTGGGCCAAGGATTTGCGGGGCTCTTCAGCAACCGTCCCGGTTAAGGTGACGACGCCGTTCCTGGATTCAATTTGAATGTCATCGTCCTTGAGGTATGTCTGGAACACATACGACTTTTTGGCGGATGATTCGATACGCTCATCCGATTCGGATTCGCTCGCAGAGGTGCGAACAGGGACATTGAGCACCAGCAGAAAAACTGCAAACAACAGCATAATCACCGCAGCCAACAGCATAACCTGATCATATATTGCTTTCGCGCGTTCTTCTAGTCGATCATTATGCATTACTTTCATGGGTTCCTTTTGTTGATATACAAATTTTGGAGGTTGTTCTGAGCGGCTGGCCGATTCCCTCACTTCCCGGCATACTCCTGTAGGAAACTATCGCACATGGTTCTTCAAGCAGGTTCATCGCCCCCCGCAGCACCTTGAAACAGTCGGACTGGCGATGTTTTTCAAAGTTACTTTGTGTATCCCATTCTTCAAGCAGACAGAGATTATTTTCATCCTCCAGGTGGTGAAAATAATCACATCGCCCGCAGCCCTTTTCCGTCCTGATGGTGCTGAGCAGCGAAGTAAGTGTCTGGGACAGTTCCTTACTATTCTTGGCAGACACCTTCATGTGCAAAATGACCAGGATCATACGTAGTGGTTCAGCAAAAAGCATGCCGACAGGCAAAAGCAGGGAGAAATATATGTGAAAGCCTTTACTGTCGGAGGATGAGATGAAGCGGAGAGGACAGCAAGGGAGGGCCGGCGGAAATTATCCGGCCTCAATATGTGGTGGAATCTCGAAATATTGAGGAAAAGGGGAATAAACAGGCAGCCAAATTGCCTTGAAGGAATACAAAAATCACGGACTCAGGGAATTGAGAATCAATTTTCGGCATGAAAAAGTCCTATATAATGGGAAATTGTTCTATCAAACTGGACTTAATAAAAAGAGGGGCCCATCCAGCTGGGACTGGATGAGCCCTTCAGATACTTTTTGGCGCGATTCTTTTTTTCTGCCTAAAACTGGAAGCGCAATCCCGCGCCCAGGCGACTCGCCTCGCTGGAAACCAGATCATCGGCCTGACAACGACCTTCGATGAAGAGAGAAGTCCTAAATACCCCGGGATTCTCATAGATGAGATATCCCACATTGAGAATCAAATCGATCTCATCATCGTCTGACCAGTACCCTACGCCGCCGCCGATGAACATCTTCTTTGTCAAGTAGTAATTCAGCAGGGCATCGGCAGTGAAGGCGTCGCCGCCGTCATCGCCGTCAAAACGGACAAACCCGCCGACAAGGCCCATGACGGACAGTTGATCAGTCAAGAAATATTCGTAGCCGACGCGGGCAAAGATATAATCGGCCGGGTCGAACTGATGCGCATAACCAACATCGACCACCGGCCCACCCCGGCGCTCCGCAACCGTTTCCGGCTCCTGCTGGACCGGTGCGGGAGCAACAGCGGCCGGTTCGGGTTTCACGGGAACCACGGCGGGTTTCACGGGAATCATGCCGACATTCCTCAGGCTCATATTGCCGCAGACAGCGGGCACAATGAACTCGTACCGCTGTCCGTCCTTGTCAATAGAGAACCTGAAGGCGTCAAAAGCAGCGTCGCCGCCCCAGGTCACATCCTTGATCACCTTGACCGGACCGGTGCCATTTTTCTTGAAAAGCATCCAATCGAGTCGCTCCCCTGGAGCGATCCGGATGGAGTCGATTGCCGCCGTCGGAAACTGGGCCATAAATTCCACAAACAGATCCGGATAACCCGCCATGGCAAACCCCTTCTGCAGCTCGGCGTCGCTGTTTTGAACCATGGTCCGCAGCTCCGCCTCAGTGGTCATCGGCGGCGAAAAGGGATGGGTCCCCAGGCGTTTGAGGGTTTCGGCGGCAAAGGTGGACGACGCGCACGCCGCCACAAGACATACTCCTAATAACAGAATCAATTTCTTCTTCATCTTTTCCTTCTCCTTTCGTTTTTGGCTAAATTAACTCTCTATTCAATTAATTAACTCTTTATTCGATTAAGCAAATTGCATGCCGACAGTCAAATGCCAGGCAGAAATATATGAGAAAAACCTGCTGCCGGGGGATAGGAAGAAGCGGGGGAGTAAAGCGAAAGTGGCTGACAGGATGTCTGGCCTCAGTATGTGGCGGGGCCCTCGAAATATTGAGGGGAAGATGGAGGGAACCCGCAGGCCCCCGGCCACCGATTTACCTGTCTTTCGCCGCATCAAATATGCCCTCCAGGGTTTTCTCGGGCCGTGAGTTTCAGTCCCCCGAAGGAAATAACCCTGCCGCGGCAAGAGGAGATGAGTTCACCAAGGATTCAGTCACGGCCCCAGGTATGACCACTCGCTTCTATCGTGTGCTCCTCACATTTTTTGTCATCAGCGGGCGTTACAGGAGGACTCAGCCAATCTTTAAGGGTGGTGAGATCCCTTCCTTCCTGCGCATAATCCAGCAATTCCCGGTCGCGTCTCAGCCACCGCCAAACGTCGCGGCCATAGGTTCGCAGGAGGTTTCGCAGCCGCACAACGTAATAGAAATATATGCGCAGAGAGTCGGACGGGGCGGGATACAACCTTGCCATGGTTTTCCGGGGGAGGAATAAGCGTTTCCAGGAAAGAGCCACCTTGTCCCGGAACCGGGAGGCCCCCCAGAATTGTGCCACCGGCGGAGTCATGGACAACGATCGTCTGGTTGTTTGCGGTCTTCGCGAAAAGATCTGATCCTTGGCCAGAACGACAAACCGCTCGTCGAAATCGGCCGGCCGAAGGTCTTCAAGAAATCCTTCCGGCAACCTCGCTCCCAGCATCTCCATGGCGAGTTTCAGCGTGAGATAGACTGATTTTCCAACGCCCCATTCCCGAGTGAGGCGATGGACAAGCGACCAGTCAATATCCGTGTCGTGTTGCCGGAGAATCTCGATGATGTCGCAAAAGAGCCTGAGTCCGGGCTCAAACCCATGACCGCAAGCGGCATGCAAGCAGAGATGCACCAGCAGATCTTCCGGACAGAAAACCGCGGCTCCCACTCCCTCGATGATCACGGGCCGCGACCTTCCCCATTGTCCATCGGTATCGATGGGGAAGGGAAATAAGGGGTGAAGAATGCTCCAGTGAATCTCCAGACACACGTCTCGCTTCGGCATAATATAGACAAATTCATTGGTGCCCTCGACGGTTCGGTGATAATCGGTCGGAGTGCACCCCATCTCCAACAGCAGGGTGTCCACCTTCATCAAGTCGTCCTCATGCACCAGAAGGTCCAGATCGTTCATGAACCGAAGGGCGCGATAGGCATAAACAAACTCGGCCAGATACGCCCCCTTGAGTGCAATCACTGGAATGTTCTCCTGGCGCAAGAGCCGCAGAACCTTGCCGAGATGACTGTATAGCCTCAGGTTACGGGCGGAATTATCGAGGTGGGCTTGCCGAAGTTTCCCGGTGATGCCGTCCGGGATGGGGAGATCCGGATGACAGGTCCTGAGGCGATGGTACAGCAGGGGCGTGACCTTGTGCCGATCCGACTTCCGAAGGATTTCCTCCCAATCCCCCTCCGACAGGGGTGCGACCCCGCCAACCCCGGCAGGGGCCGGACTCGACCGCAGACAGGCAAGGAGCCATTCATTGATTTGATCGGAGTTCATTCACTATTCCTCTATCCGGATGCCTATTCAAGTGCCCTTAGCGGTAATGCCGGGCTTGCATTTCGAACAGCCGGGCATACGTTCCTCCTGCGCGAATAAGCTCGTCATGACTGCCTCCTTCGATGACTCTTCCATGCTGAAGCACATGGATGCGGTCCGCCATGCGGACGGTTGAAAAACGATGGCTGATCAGGATGGCGCTACGGCCGGCCACCAGTTTGCGAAAATTCTGGAAGACCTCGTATTCCGCTTTGGCGTCCATGGAACTGGTTGGTTCATCCAGCACCAGGATCTGCGCATCGCGCATGAAGGCACGGGCCAGGGCCACTTTCTGCCATTCCCCCACGCTCAGCTCTTCCCCGTCCGCGAACCTTTTCCCCAAAATCGTGTCATAGCCGCGAGGCAATCCTCGAATGACCTCGTCGGCCCCCGAGTGGCGCGCCGCGGCTGCAACTCGTTCACGGTCGGGAGGGAGAGAAGCATTCCCCAGCCAGATGTTTTCTTCGGCTGACAAATGGTAGTGGGCATAGTTCTGGAAAATGATGGCGATTTCGCGCCGGAGCGCATGAGTTTCGAACTGGCGCAGATCTATGCCATCGAGGGTGATCGATCCGCCGGTGGGATCGTACAGCCGGCACAACAGCTTGATTAACGTCGTCTTTCCTGAGCCGTTCTCCCCCACCAACGCCACCACTTCTCCTGGCCGGATGACGAGGGATACATCCTCGATCGCCTTCCGTGTGCCTCCCGGATACTGGAAGCTCACATGGTCAAACACGATGCCAACCCGCATCGGCTGAGGCACTGGCCGAGCCACGGCAGGTTCGGCGACGGTGCGTTTCAGATCCAGGAATTCGTAGAGATTGGAAAGAAACAGGTTATCCGCATACAGGCCCGTCAGACTGCTCAAGATCCCCTGCAGAAATCCCTGGACGCGTTGGAATGCCTGGTAATACATCACCAGATCGCCCACGGTGAGCCTCCCCCCGATCACCTGATAGGCAACAAAGGCATAGCATCCGTAGATGACCGTGGTTGCGAAGGTTTGCGCCGCGAAATCAGTCAAGGCCCGCTGGCGGGAGAGGGTCAGCCTTCCCTCACGGAGTTTCCGGCGGAGATCGCGTGCCCTGTCCATGAACAGCTTACCGAGGTCGAACAGCCGAACTTCCTTGGAGTAGGCGCTGCCGGTGAGGACTCCATGGTAGTAACTGACCTGTCGCTCCGTGGCGGTGTTTTCTTTTTGCCAACGATACAGCTTGCCGGTATGGAAGATCCGCAGTGCGGCCCCGGCGCTGACGGCAAGAAACAGGATGACCGCGATGATCCAATGGAAGGACAGGAGCAGTGCCCCGATCGCAAGCAGGGAAACGCTGTTCTGAGCGAGCTGTGAGAGACCGTTCACGATACTGATGGGCCGGTAGGGGGCCTCGCGCTGGGCTCGATGGAGCGTGTCGTAATATCGTGCGCTCTCGTAATACTCCAGATCAACCTCGATGGACTTGGCGAGGAGCACGTCGTTCATGTGGTCCGTGACGATATGGGACTGCCATTCGCTGACCAGTCCCGAGATCAACCGAATCAAGGCTGAAAACAGGGTCACGGCCGCCAGTGCACCCACAAGCCACAGCACGTAGCGGAGCGCGGCGGCCTTGTCCGGGGCCGACACCCCCGCGGCCACGGCGTCTACCATGAGCTTCGTAAGGTACAACGGGAGCAACGGCAATATCCCCTGGATCACCAGAAGAAACGAATTAAGGAGAGTCCACCCTTTGGTGCTCTGCCAGACAAAGCGTACGGCGCGGCGCAGTTGCAGGAAGCGGCGAATTTTCTGCCGAACCGGTTCCAGATTCACTGTCAGCCTTCCTCCAGTGTCCGCTCTATCTCTTGCCAGAAGGCGCCGGTTAAACTGATGTGCAGGATGTGGGCGGGAATCTCCCGAGTCAAGGCGCACAGGTTGTTGAACCGTTCCAGATGCAGGGCGCGGAGTTCTTCTTTGAACAGGCCCAGGGGCATGAACTGGGAGGCCTGCCGTACACATTCAACAAGCAGACTGACGGCATGTCCGGGGCCTATTCGTTCCACGCGATCATCATCTGCCCGGGCCAGAAGGTAAATGCCCCGGAGGGGCACGGCGCTCTGCACATCCCAGGTACCGCCCGGCCCCCCGTCCAAAAAACGGCTCCAGGTGGGCCAGGGGTGGGCCAGATAGCGGCCTTGCTGGTCTCGCACTACCAGCGTTGTGTCGTCACACCGCGATCGCCACGGAGCAGGAAGACGGCTGCTGGCCGTGGTCTTTCCCGTTCCGCCCGGCGCGGCCAGTATCACCCCCATGCCATCCTTTTCCGCGAGGGCCCCGTGGATAAGGACACCCCCGCGGGCCTGCGCCTCGCGGGCAAAGACGAGTGAAAGCCGAACCAGATTGACGTGTGGGCCGCCCCAGTGATCGTTTGGGCTGAGAATACAGGATACTACGCCGTCATTTCCGGATGCCAGCGGAACATAGCAATCCGCCACGGGCGAGTGCGCGTCAACCTGGACGAGAAGCCGGAACGGATTGTCGCGCGGGAAAGGTCCGGGTGCGACGGTTGTATAGTTCAACTGCATCGTGCCTGCCAGTTGTGAAACAATGGATGCAGCCTCCTCGTCCCTTCCGGCGATTTCCCATCGGATCCCATCCGCCAGAACGAGCGCATATCGCATGCCCTGCATCAGGAAATGGTCTATGGGTTGCTGCTTTTCGGCCGACACTTTCCTGTTCGCCTGATCGCGATCCTGCTTGGTTGGAAGCGCCCTTCCATTCACAAACAAGTGAAAAGGCCGTTGGATCCGCCATTGATGCCGGTTGTCATCGTATCGCCCGATGAGGCGCCGACCCAGCAAAAGCTGAAACTGATCCCGGCCTTGAGCGTGGAAGACAACGACACGCGGCCGGAATGCGGCCGGCAATAAGCATGCGCACCAGCCGCGAAGAGACAGGGTTTGATAAATAGGGTGCAAAAAAGGAGAAGCGCCGCGGTCCAGGAGGCCCTGCCAACGAAACCAGCGGTTTGTCAGCCGGCCCCGCAATCCGCCTGCGATCCTCCTCCGCCTCTGGCCGCGCCACGCGGCCACTACCTGACCTTGAATGTTCTCGGGCTGCAGGAGAAAAGCATCCTCCCGGGCGTTGTTGTCCCCGCGGGTTGATATGCCGGCGGGGGTCACGCGGACAACGCGGTGGACGACCGGCTGGTTCCCCTCGGGCGGCAGAAAAAAAATCACATCGCCCGCACACATCGGCCTGTTGCCATAGGGCATGATCTCCATGACCTCCGGCTCGCGCAGGGTCGGATTCATGCTGGGACCGACATAGGCAGCGAAGAAAATGTCCCCGGGATCTTTCAGGTTGCTATTCCGCAGCGGTACTCTCGATCGTTACATTTGAAGACTTTTTTGGGGGTGCAGTCAGCCGGGAAACAGGAAAGAGGCCTGCTTCTTCCGCCTGTTCACAAAACCAGTAGGGCGCCCAAAGGTTGCCCTTGCCGTGGTAGTTCTGGGCGATGCAGGTACCGAGGCAGCTCCCTTTCATCAGGCAGCGGCTACAGACTCCTTCCAGCCGCTCGGGCAGCCCTTCCCGCAAAGAATTCAACAGGGCGTTTTCGCGCCATACCGTTTCCAGCCGATCCCTGCCGACCTCGCCGAAGACCAGTTCCGGCACCTGTTTGCCGATCCCGCACAGGGCATAGTGCCCGCTGGCCATGACGCCCATGATGCCGAAAATTCCGCATGCGCTGCCCCCCTCCCTGCCGGAGATGCGCTGGAGGGATCGAAAGGCCGGAGGATAATGGAAAACGAGTGTCAAACGGGTGGTCGGCGCCAATTCTTTTTCCACATACCGTCCCAGCTCGATGAGTTCGCCGATCGACATGGTTTCTCGCGATGCATGCATGTTTTGACCGCGAGCGGTAGGTTGCACCACGTTGAACTTGAGCGAGCCCGCCCCCAGTTCTTCGACCATTCGTACCATAGCTTCAAGCTGGCCGGCGTTTTTGCGCAGCAGCGAGAAAATGACCTGGGGGCGGATGCCGGCGGCCACCAGATAGCGCACCGCCCGTCGAGCCGCCTCAAAAGATCCCGGTACGCCGCGCACCCATTCATGGGTCTCGGCATCCGCCCCATCGATGCTCACGGATACAAATTGGTCCGGAAAATCGGCGATTTGAGCGGCGATCTCCGGCCTTAACAGCAGGCCGTTGGTTTCGACCGTCAGATTCAGGTTTTCGTTTCTGGCAATTTCCAGCAAACTGGTGAAGTGGGGATGCAGCAAAGGCTCGCCGCCAGTCAATTTGACCCCGCTGAGGCCCAGAGGCTTGGCTTCGCGAATGGCCGTTTCAAATACCTCGACCGGCATGGCAGGGTAAAGGCGCCCTGTGGCGTCAAACCGGGGGCCGATCCAGCAATGGCGGCAGGCGAGGTTGCACCCTTCGGTCAAGTAGAAATACAACGTGTTGATTGTGCGTATTCGAGCCTGTCCCATATTTTTCTGTTTCGTGGTATCTGGAGCGTTTAAACCAGGATGCCCCCGTCCTGGAGAAAGCGCCGTAGACAAGCATCGGGACTGGGGTGGTCTACCATGCCGGTCAACGTATAGGCCAATCCCGGACAGTTGCCGGTGCAATAGGGGATGTAGGCACAGCCGGCGCAGAACTCGAAGCTGGTCAGCGGGATCGCGTGCCGGTTGCGTAGCTGGTTCAGCGCCGGGCTGAATTGCCATACTTCCGCTAGTGAATCCCGGTTGATGCGCCCCAGTTCGACATGCTCCAGCATGTTGCAAGGTACGATGCCGCCATCGGCGCGTACGGAGATTTTATTGCTCGGGCACCCGCAGCCGGTGAGGTAGCCTCCATTGTAAAATGCGGGCGCATTATTTGCCCTGGCCTCTTCCATCCGGCGCCACATTCGGGCATCTGTCAAGGGGCCGGCGTTGGCCGAGATGCGGCCGGGGTATTTCGCCGCAAGGCGCAGTAAGGTCGCCATGGCCTCCTTGCGTTCCTCGATGTTCAGCAGCAAATCATTCGCGTTCGCGCAGCATACACCCATATAGCCGGCCACGTTGGTGCTGAAATCGGGCAGTCCCAGAACCTCCAGCAGGAAGTGGGCGGTATTCTCCAGATCATGGATGTTGTTGCGATGGATCGTGACCCGCGAGGCCACAGAAATTCCATGGCGCTGCAGGATGCGAATGCCGCGGATCGCCCCATCAAAGGCGCCTTTCCCGCGGCAGGAGTCGTGCACCTCCGCGCAGGAACCATCCATCGAAACCTGAATATACTCGCAGCGTCCTGTGCCGGCGATAAAGGCGGCGATCTCGTCATCGACCAGCCCGCCATTGGACAGGAAGGAAAATCGCATCCGGTTGCGGACGATGCCCTCGATCAGGGCCGGCAGGTCTTTGCGGATGAACGGCTCTCCGCCCGCCAGTGTAACCTTCATCACTCCGAGCGATCCCAGTTCGTCGAAGAACCGAAGCCACTCGTCCGTAGGAAGGTCCCGGTACTCTACCGCCGGGTTATCGAAAAAATAGCAGTAGCGGCAGCGCAGATTGCATCGTGCGGTGATTTCAAGAGACAGGCTGCGCGGAGTCCTCATCACCCTGGCAGCCACGGATTGCGCCTGGTTATGAAGTTCCTTGCCCATCCGCTATTTACTTTCCAGTTCCAGCCCGGCGAAACCGTGTTTGGCAAGCCTGTCAATGAAGGCGGTGATCTCTTTGAAGACGGTGTCAGGAGTATCCTTGAAGTCGTTTTGGATCTCCGATACAATGTCCTCGAGGCTTCTCCTGCCGTTCATCCGCTTCCATACCGCCACGCCAACGGGGTTGGTTCCCACGGCATCGGCCGTGTCGGGATTGAAAAGTACGGCCCAATCGTCGAACTCCTCCCGGAGCACAACAATGGGATTGGCAATAGGCCTATCCGTAGGATTCATCGAATATTTCTCCTTTTCCCTCAAGGGTAATCACACCATCGCTTGCCCTCCAGCCAGCAGGACGGAACTTATCTGTTCAGGCGAGGTCGTTTTGGGCTAACTCTATTTACGTCATAAAAAATTATTCCCGCCGGCAATAGCGACGGCCCGAGAACAAGCAGGGTCGACAGGGCAATCAGCTATAAACCACTGCCGGCTGTGCAACCACTCGTTGCAGCCGTACCGGCCGTGCAGTCCCTGACCGCAGCAGTACCGGCCGAACAATCCCGACATGCGGTAGGGCCTGCGGTGCAATCGTTGGTAGCAGTCATACCCGCGGTGCAATCCGTACCGGTATTGATACAAGCACCTGTCCCACCGTCACCACCACCGTTACCATCACCGTTACCACCATCGTCATCACCATCGTTGGGGACAACTGAACTTCCCGCAGTACACTGTCCCGACCCTTTGGCCAGCGCTCCGAGGGGGATCAGGATCGGCGATGCGTACACCAATTCCTCTTTGTTATTTTTCTTTGCCATAGGGACTCCTTCTTTTTTAAACTTCGATCGAGAAATTTGTCTATATTAAATTATCACAACAATTAAATAATCGCAAGATGCAAACCAAGCTGCAACAATGCGGCAATTGAAAGCTGTTGTTTGGTGCATGGGGATTGGAGGAGCCGAGAGAAAACCTCAGGAGGAGAGGCTGACAGATTTGCGCAGACCTCAACATGTGGCGGACCCTCTAACAGGCTGTTGAAAAACGCATAAATTTTCGTGACATATATTTACGCGTGTAGTATATATAAATAACTGAATTAATTGATAAACGACTGATAATTATGCGCGGAATCGATACCCGGCAACACATACTCTTCAGCTTCTTACTCCAGAGGCAAGGGTTCCAAAGACTCATCCCTTGCGGCCCATTCGCAAAATGGCGGTCAAGGCGCTCAAGGAACTTTCCCCGTTCCCATTCGCCTCAGCAACCAGGAGGTTTTCCGGGAAACTCCAGGTTTCCTTTTCAATTCCAGGACAATAAGCAACAACTTGAAATGCATAGTGAGCTTTTCACTAAATCTATAGTTGACAACTTCAGGACACTTTGTGAAAAGTAAATGCTGGTGCCGGGTTATCATTTTTGTGCAATTACGATTGCGCATTAACCATTGAGAGATCAGAAGCTGCCTTTTGATGACCACAAGCATCTTCGATCTCAAAGGAAAATGAACAATAGCTTGAAAGACAATTTGAGTCATGCTCATCCGCCCGACCCGGACCCAACGATTTGCCCGCAAGGTTTTCCGAACCTGATCCACCTGCTGCGTTGGAGGGTTCAGGAGTATGGAGAGAAAACCGTCTACACCTATCTCAAGGATGGAGAATCACAAGAAGCCAGACTGACATATTGTGAACTGGAACGCAGAGCACTCGCCATTGCAGCACATCTCCAGTCCCGCCTCTTTCCGGGCGCAAGAGTCCTTTTGCTCTATCCGCCGGGCATCGAGTTTCCAGCGGCATTTTTCGGGTGCCTGTGTGCGGGCATGGTCGCCGTGCCAACCAACCTCCCCTATTCCAACCGGTTTCTGGCAAGCCTCGGGGCAACGGTGGCCGACGCAGGACCAACAATCGCTCTCACCACTGCTTCCACCCTGGAAGAGTACAGACGCCAGGTAGATCGGACTCCCGGACTGGCTTCGCTCAAATGGATAGCAACCGACACCATTCCCGACGACCTGGCATGTGGTTGGCAGGAACCTACACTGGGCGCTGATTCCCTCGCTTTGCTCCAATACACATCCGGTTCCACCGGAAGTCCCAAGGGCATAATGGTCAGCCATGGCAACCTGCTCCATAATTCATCCGTCATCCACGCAGTCTTTGGACATTCACCGAGCATGCGAGGCGTAATCTGGCTTCCGCCGTACCACGACATGGGATTGGTCGGCGGGATAATCCAGCCCGTTTACGCCGGTGCGGATACAATCCTGATATCGCCTGTTCACTTCATCCAGAAACCGCTCCGCTGGCTTATGGCCATCTCACGCTATAAGGCCACGACAAGCGGTGGACCGAATTTTGCCTATGATCTTTGTGTTCGCGAGATCACCGCGGAGCAGAAGTCAGGACTTGATCTGAGCAGTTGGGATGTCGCGTTCAACGGTGCCGAGCCTGTCAGGTGGGAGACGCTCCAACGCTTTGCCGAGGCATTTACGTCCTGCGGCTTTCGGCAAAAAGCATTTCTGCCCTGTTACGGTCTCTCGGAAACAACCCTTATCGCCACCGGCTGCAACAAAAGCTCCGAACCGACATTCGTTCGGGCGGACGCCCACGCGTTGCAAACCGGCCGCATTGCCTTGGCGGCAGAAGGAAGGGAATTCGACTGCAAGCTGGTTGGAAATGGAGGAGTGCCGCCGGGCCATACGATCGTTATCGTTGACCCGGAAAAGCAAACTCCCTGCATTCCCGATACCATCGGCGAAATATGGATCTCTGGGCCGAGCGTTGCCCAAGGGTATTGGAATCGGCCCGAAGATACTGACCAGACCTTCCGGGCAAGGCTTGCCGATACAGGCAGAGGCCTCTTTCTGCGAACGGGAGACCTCGGGTTCATCCATGCCGGCGAGCTCTTTGTCACCGGTCGCCTGAAGGATCTCATTATTATCCGGGGCCTCAATTACTATCCGCAAGATATCGAGAGGACCGTGGAGAGAAGCCACGAGGCCTTGCGGGCGGGCTGCGGGGCTGCGTTTGCCGTTGAAGTCGGGAATGAGGAAAGGCTTGTGGTGGTACAGGAAATCGAACGGCGATACATCAGAAAACTTAACGCAGAGGCGGTGATCGAAGCCATTCACCAAGGTGTATCACGGGAGCATGGAATCAGGGTTTATGCCGTTGTGCTCATCAAGACCTCCAGTCTTCCGAAAACGACCAGCGGAAAGGTCCAACGCCGTCTTTGCCGGGAACATTTTATTCAGGGCAGCTTGAATGTTGTTGCCGAGTGCTTGGGGTCTTCCCAAGAAGTTGGGCCGAGGATACCCCTCCAGGCAGGGGAAGAATGCCGGCCGGGCTACATGAGGGCGGACACGTCGTCTGCAAGCCTTCTGAAGGCCTGCACGCTCAAAGTCGGCGGGTTGGAAGATGACATGGGGACGGAAGACGCGTCGGAGCTCATCCGTGTCATTGAGTCTTACATTGCAAAAAAGGTGGCGGATCTCCTGAAGATCTCGTTCTCCAAGGTGGAGGTGCACCGCCCCTTGAATACGCTGGGCATCGATTCTTTGATGGCGGTGGAGCTGAAGACGGCCATTGAAGAAGACATGGGAATCGAGTTTCCCGTCGAGGCGCTCTTTCTGGGGGCCGGCATTTCCGATCTGACAGCGCATGTTCTCTGGCAAAGGACGTCGGGAAGAGGGCTTGAAGCCAAAGACGGACCTTTGGGAAAGCTGCTGTCATCCGGCCGTCAGTCCGGCGAATCGGCGGAAAGGGTCTGTGCCCGTGGAAATGCCGGTGAGATACAACCGGAGTGCCTGCCGTTTGAGGACTACCCCGAATACCGGAACCTTCAGCAGATCATGCTGGGAATGAAAGCGCGAGATATCGACAACCCTTATTTCCGGGTGCACGAAGAGGCCGAATCCAATGGAGACATTGCAAAAGGCCGAGAGCTCATCACCTTCTCCAGGTACAATTACCTGGGTATGTCCGGAGATCCGGTCGTATCTCAAGCCGCCAAAGACGCCATCGACCGTTACGGTACGTCCGTTTCGGCAAGCCGTCTTGCTTCAGGCGAAAGACCGCTGCATCGTGAGATTGAGCACGAAATCGCCGACTTGATTGGAACAGAGGACAGCCTTGTTTTTGTAAGCGGGCATGCCACCAATGTGACCACTATCGGCCATCTCTTCGGCAAGCCCGACCTCATCGTTCATGATGCCCTGATCCACAACAGTGTTCTCCAGGGGTGCCGACTCTCCCAAGCAACGTTCCTTTCTTTTCCCCACAACGACTGGCAAGCCCTGGACATGATTCTCAGGGAGTCGCGACCCCGTTTCCGACGGGCTATCGTCGTTATCGAAGGCCTTTACAGTATGGATGGTGATATCCCGAATCTGCCTGAATTTATTAAGATTAAAAAGCGACACGGAGCCTTTCTTATGGTGGACGAGGCGCATTCCATCGGCGTTTTGGGGAAAAGGGGCCGGGGTATTGGCGAGCACTTTGGAATCAATCCTGCCGATGTGGAACTTTGGATGGGCACCTTGAGCAAATCCTTTGCCAGTTGCGGAGGCTACATCGCCGGCTCCGGAGCCCTCATCGAATACCTGAAATACACTGCGCCGGGCTTCGTCTACAGCGTGGGAATGCCCCCGCCGAATGTCGCAGCAGCTCTGGCCGCCATTCGATTGCTCAGGCAGGAGCCCCAACGGGTGACACGCCTCCATGAGCTCTCCGGGCTTTTTCTCATGCTCGCCCGGGAAAAGGGCCTGAATACCGGCTCCAGCAGCAGTGATTCCGCTGTCATTCCAGTGATCGTAGGAGATTCCTTGAAGGCGGTAAGACTCTCTCAAGCCCTCCTCCGGAAAGGGATCGATGCCCTGCCAATGGTCTATCCGGCAGTTCCTGACAACTCCGCCCGTCTGCGCTTTTTTGTCAATTGCACGCATACGCCCGAGCAGATTCGCTTTGCCCTGGATGTTGTCGCCCCGGAGCTGGAAGCCCTGCAAAAAGTGGATGACGAGAAACAGCGCGATGATTCTTTACTTTGGGCCCTTTTGCAAGAATCCACTGCCCTCTGATATACCGGATGCCTGTGATGTCATTCGAAACTTACTGACCGGCTTGACAAACAACGCAACCTGCCAAATAGCCCAGCTTTTTTTTCATGAAAAACCATATCACCTGCTCTCCTCCCATCTGGTGGCCATTATACCCAAAATGAAGACCACGGACGCGAAAGCTCCTATTATTGCGGCGTAACTCAGGGCGGTCACGTTGTCGTGAAACACCATGGATTCCCGGAGGCCCTCGTTAACATAGTACAGAGGCAGCATTTTGGCGAAGGCCTGTAAAAAGCGTGGCATCAACTCGAGAGGAAAGAAGCTCCCCGAAAGGAACATCATCGGAAACGCAATGGCGTTGGCGGCGGCGGCGGCGCTCTGCGCTTCCTTCACGATGCGGGTGAGTATCATCCCGATTCCGACGAACGTAAAAACGTCAAGCACAATGAACAGCGGGAGCCAGGCGTTTATCTGCAATTTAACGTCAAACACGGCATAACTCACCAGCAACATTGCAGTGGTGGATATAACTGCGAGCATGAACTGGTACAGGATGTTCGACAGTATCCAGTCGGTACGGGTGATGGGTGTGGTGGACAGCTTCCTGATAATGCCCTTCTGCTGCAGCTCCGTGTTCACGTTCACCGTTCCGAACAGGCTCGCGGTCATCACCGCCATCGCGATGATGCCGGGAATGAAAAACTCGATGAACCGGTATTTTTTGGTGTGTATCGATACTTCTGCCGTCCTCACGAACGACGGCTTTGCGGATAGCCCCTGGTTCATCTTGGCGAATACCATGTTCAGGATTTGCATCTTCGTAGCCACCGAGCTTGAGCTGGGGTCGTAGACATACGTGATGGTAACGAATGCGTTGGGGTTGTCGAATTGCAGATATTGTGCGTAAGCTCTTTCGTAGTTTTTGGGAATCACGAGGACAAGGTTCACCTTGTTATTCTTCGCGTACTGAGTGGCGTCGACGGCAGGGTCGACTCTGGTTATCTTGAACTTCCCGGTAAGGGCGAGGGCCTTGGCGATCTCCGCCGAGGTTTCGGTTTGGTCGAGGTCCTGCACGCACAGGTTGAAGTTCACTTTGTCATCGTCCATGAAAATGGTGCCGAACACCAGTATCAGCAGTATCGGGAAGGTCGTCGTGAAGAACATGGTGGTCTTCTCGCGGTAGAAGCTCTTGAAGCTCACGACGAGACTTGCGACGACGCGCAGGTTCATTCCGCCCCCTTTCCCCCGGAGTCGTCTTCATGGAGCGCCTCGCCGGTGAGCTTCAGGAAAACCTGTTCGAGGTTGGGCTTGCGAACGTCCATGCTGAGCAACGACGCCCCTGCGTCTTTCATGGTGTTCAGTATCTTCCGGATGTCGTCCGTGTGCTTGACCCTCACATTGATGTTCTTGTGGTTGTTAAGTTGCGGATCGAGGCCCATCTTCCCAGCGACTTCAAAGGCTTTTTCATCGACGCACTGGAGCGTGAGGACCAGGTAATCCGCATTGATTTCTATGAGCTGCACGGGAGAGTCCATGGCGATGATCTTCCCCTTGGAGATAATTGCGACCGTGTCTGCAAGCAATTCAGCTTCCTCCATGTAGTGCGTGGTGAGAAATACCGTCTTTCCGTCCTTCTTCAGGCCCACCAGTACATCCCACACCTCGCGCCTAGCGCGCGGGTCGAGCCCTGTCGTCGGCTCGTCGAGGAACACGACTTCGGGGTCGTTCACCAGCGCAATTGCGATTCCGAGTCGCTGCTTCAAGCCCCCGGAGAGTTTCATGTATTGCTCTTTTGCCTTGTCCTTGAGGTTCACGAGCTCTATCAGCCCGTCGATATCGGCGTTCCTGCAACCGAAAAGCCTTGAGTAGTACTGCATGGTCTCCCTGACCGTTATCCTGTCGAACGAGCTGAACCCCTGCGGGAGGACGCCGATGCGGGGGACGATGTCGCGCTTTTCTTTGGTGACGTCCATCCCGAGGAGACGCACTATTCCCGAGGTGGGCTTACGGATGGTTTCGATTATCTCGACGGTAGTGGTCTTGCCGGCTCCGTTCGGGCCCAGCAAGGCGAAAACCTCGCCTTTCCTGACGTTGAACGAGATGTCGTTAACCGCCAGCAAATCACCGTAACACTTCGTCAGTTTTTCGACTTTGATGGCGTATTCAGCTTCTTTCGTCATGAATTGATATTCTGCCTCCGTAGAGCATTGGTATTAAAATCCCCACCATCGTCTCATCGAGACTGCCAACTCAAGAGGGCGATGGAAAGCCACATCTTCTTTTGGGGAAACGAACGCACCCATATGGACCGGCCGGTGCCTATGGACGACCGCACCAGGGCCTTCCCTGATAAGCACACTGGAAAAGTATACCCCATGCCCCCCCCTATCGATGGATGGACGTGGAGTTGCCGCGGAGCCACAAGGTGGAACGCGCATCCCATTGCCTTGACAACTGCTTCCTTAATGGACCAGAGCAAGGCTGAAGCCTTTTCTAAATCTCCCCCCGTCAACCTCAATGCATGTTGAAGCTCCTGGTCATGAAAGACCCGGCGCAAGGGATATTCTCCCTGGAATTCATCGGACGCTGCCACATCAATGCCGATATCGGACTCATCCCCACAAAGAGCGGCCCAGACTTTCCCTCCACCCTCGCTAAAGGAAATGGCCGAGATCCGATATTCCCCCAACAGGAGATAAGGTTTTCCGAGCGGGCTGTGGACCACGTGAATTGGGAAAGCGGCTCGATCGAACGAATGCCGGCATTTCCAGAGGGGACTTTCCATCGCCACAACGTGATCCAAGAGGATGGAGACCAGGTGATTCTTGTCTCCTGCCCCGTTCGCCCTGCATCCTTTGAGGGTTTCGCCATCACCTGGCAAGGATGCATAGAAAGCCGGTCCCCCTCGATGGTCAAAACTCACGGCATGGACGCTTATGCCCTGGCAATCCTTCGCCACATCCACCCCCATCTTTCCCGTGTTGCATTGCTAACTTTCAATTTCTTGAAATTCTGTCAAGATTTATTTCTAACGTATTGTTTTCTCTGAGACCTCTGCGGTGAAACAGGGTGTTCTTTCCGAGCCCTGAAGGCCTATTCTGAAACCCAGTGCATCCGCAGATTGGAAACCTGCATGATGGTGCAGCCTTGATCGTCAAGTCCTCTGGCGTCCCAGTCGAGACCTTGCTTCTTCTGCGCTCGCATGCGGGCCTCCAGGGTAATCCGTTCCCCCACTCGGCATTTTCGGCAAAACCGCATCTCCCCGATCTTCATAGGAATCATGGATCTTTGCTCCGTCATCTTCATTGCAACGCAGTAGAGGCCGGTCAACTGCAAAATAGCTTCGAAAAGGTAGGGAGAGTATTGGTACTGCGCGTTGGGCAGATTTGCGAAATCACCTGTCTGTCGGTAGGTGGTTCGTCCCCGTACCACTCCCGGACCTGCACCGTCAAGGAACTCCAGCACGCAATACCTGCCTTCGAGACCGCTGTGGCTTCTGTACCATTTAAGCATCTTTTTACGATCCATGGGCTGCGTCCGCAGTTCGTCGAACCGGACAGGAAAATCCGGGAACCCCTCCCCGAGATATCCTCGCCCGCCATCCCCGCCGTCAAGGATCACTTGGCCCTTGCAGTGCGGGGTGAAGCGGTCGGTCAATCTCCCGGCGGGGGAGATCTCCTGTGTTGCGAGAGAGACCTCGCACAATACCTCCCGAAGACCGTTGCCGACTCGGCGGCAGGAAATCCTGGAAGGCCGTGGAACCCCGGGAGGACACTGGATCATGTCCATGAACCGCACTTGGCGAACTCCTCTCACCTGCAAGTAAGGATACAGGATCCGGGCGGCCTCCATAAATGTCTCTATAAACATGGCGGCTGAGATCAGGGGATGCTTGACGAATGTCAAGGGCCTGTGATCCTCGATCCAGAGATCCTTCTCCCGGGAGAAGGATCTGAAGGCCTCGAGTTGTTCCCGGCGGATGTCCAGGCTGTAGATCCCCTCTATCATGGGAAAGTCCTCGGGGCTGAAGGTCGCTGAACCTCCATCCAATTCTCCATTGGGCGAAGGACGGGTCATATCATTGAGCCTTGCCGTTTTCACGGAGGGTAGTGTCCTCATGAACATTACCCAATCGTCGTCGTCCGGGGATGCGAAGAGCTCCCGGCAGAAAAGCCCTGCAAGTTCATTGACATGGATGTACGTTACGCCCTTGCGCCTCATTAGCTCCCGTACATCCGGATCCTCGGCCATGCCCGCCCCCGCAATAGGAGGAAGCATCAAAGCCTTGAACCGGATAGTGGCATTCTTCCGCAGGAGGGTTCTGATCAATGCAGACATCATCCGGTTGGCTGCCGCGTAGTTGGTTTGGCCAGGATTCCCCTGGATCGCGGCCACCGAAGAAAGGCCCACGAAAAACCTCAAGCCGGCCTTCTCGGCAGCCAGGAATAGATTCCACGCCCCAAGGAATTTGATGTCCGTGACCATGGAGAAATCATCCGGAGTCATTTGGCTGAGGAAACCGTCCCTGAGGATTCCCGCACCGTGGATGATCCCGCGGATCTTGCCATAACGATTTGCCACCTCGTCCATGACGGCACGGACCGCCTCAGGGTCAGCGACATCGCAGGTATGGTAGGATGCCTCGATCCCTGAGGAGTGCAAATCCGCCAGGGTCCGGGTAATCTCCAAGGCCCTGTCTTCGAAGGTAAAAGACTCCGAAGGCGGATGCGTGGGGCAGGGTTTTACGGTATTCATGCCTGGATCGAGAGGTGTTCTTCCCAGAAAGACCAGACGGGGCTGAAAGGGCACAAGACTGCGGGCCAGGTGGGCGCCGATCCCCGTTGCGCCCCCGGACATGACGACAACGTCTCCAGGGTTCAGATCAAGACTTGACCGATCCCTGAAGCGCGACGGGGCGATGTGCCCCTCCGAGGTGAAAACCCTTCCATCACGATGAGCCATCTCCACCATCGGGTATCCTCTGTCCAGAGCATCGCATAAGGCAGCGCGAAGGTCGGTGTCACGGCCGATTTCCAATGTGCGAAACTGGACCGCCGGGTGTTCCTGCGCTGCGCTCAGAAATAGTCCCAACATTCCCTCTGCCGGCAGCCGAACCGGTTTTTCCGTATCCTCCCCGGAGTGGATCAGTACGACGAATTTCCTGCCCGGTGTTTGGAGAAATGTTTTCAGGAGGATAAAGAGCCCCCTGAGAAGCCGCGAAACATCCTCCATGTGTCTTAAACTTTCCGACACACCTTGTTGAGGTAAGATGATAACCATCCCAACGAGGGACGTCAGGCCCACTATCGTGTCGGCAGCCCTGGACGCTCCTTCATCAGTTCGAATGTCGTAACCCTCTTTGCTGGGACCAAGATTCCCTTGCATGAATACCATCGGAAACGTTTCAACCCTGAAATCCCGCCGGAAGATGTCTCCTACACTTCTGGCAAGTCTTTCATCCCTGTCAGGTGAGAGAAGGAGAACCGACTCGCCTGAGCTCAATTCCGTGGGAATGGAAACCGCCGGATTTATAGTGACGTAGTTGAATACGAGCCGCTTTAAACTCGCCTCATCCTCTGAGGGCTTCAGGATCCCATCCGGCACCGGGACATTGTCAACAGACTTAGTGGCCGGCTGTAAGCTGGTACCTTTCTGGCCGTCGATTATCTTGGAGATCCTCTGGGCGATGTCCTTTACAGTACGGACATGGATAAAATCCTCCAATTCGATAGTGATCCCGAATCGGTGTTCCGCGGCATCCATGATAACGGGAAGACGGCTGGAGCGGATGGAGAGGTCCCTTCTGAGATCCATATCGGGTTGAATCTCCTCCCTGTTGAATCCTGTAGCATCCATGATGATTCGAATAAGCCTCTCCATAATATCCTGGTGCTCAGACGCCTCACCGGGGGGCGGTAAGGCCTGTCCCGGAATCGCAGAGATAAGATCGAGAGGCGGGGATGCCGATTCCCCGGGAGAGACCTGCTTCTGGTCTTTGAGAAGCCCGGAATCCCCGAGCATGGATTTGATAACAGATGATAGATCGCCTTCTTGAAATGCTGGGTTAAGCTCTTGTCGGACGGCTTCCAGAATGTTGGGTTTGAGGAAACGGCCGAAAGTCTCTATCACGAATCGGTTGATTTCCCTTTGAATGATCCTTTCCACCGGGTTGGAGCCCACAGGCCCAAGTTCCAATGGTCTTGACGCGGGTGCTTGGGCGACTGGGTGGGATTCGGCAGCCTTCCTGAATGCAGGGAGGGAAATAAACCTCGGTTCTCCTTGAACCTTCAGTGACCCTTGAACGAAGAGCTGAGCAAGGGCGGTCTTGTAGGTCAGACCTTCTGCAGAAGGAAGACAGGTCTGAATACATGCCGATTCAGGTAGCGTGTCGGCGATGAGGTTACTTAATATATCACCGGGGCCCACCTCCACGAAGAGCCTGACTCCGTAGTCTTTCCTAAGGGTCTGGACATTATTCATCCAATAGACGGTAGATTCCAGGTGGGCCATTAGGATTCGCCTGATTTCATCGGGATCTGATGGATACGGTGCCGTGGTCGTATTTGAGATGACGGGAATCTTCGGGGAATGAAATGGAATGGAGGCAATGAACGCCTCGAGCTCGTCATGGATGACCTTCATGACAGGAGAGTGGAAGGCCATGCTGACCCGCAATAGGGTGCATCGGTATCCCATCTCTTTTAATTTTTTGCCAAGATTTTTGACCGCATCGGTGTTGCCGCTCAGGACGATCTGGTTTGGTGAATTGATATTGCCAATGTGGACATCGTCCCGTCCCTGAATCATCTCTTTCAGCAGATCGGGGGGAACGTCCACGGCCGCCATGACGCCGGGGTCCATGTGCATGCCGGCGGCCTTGTCCATGCAGAGAGCCCGCTTGTTCACGATTCGAAACCCGTCCTCCGGGGAATAGACGCCGGCTAGACACAAGGCGGTCAGTTCGCCCAAACTATGACCGGCCATTGCTACAGGGCGGATACCAAGGGTCGTTAAGTATCGGGCCATGGCATATTCCATGGCGAACATGGCAGGTTGCTGCCACCGGGTCTTCTGAAGGTTCTCCTCCCGATCGTGGAACAATAAGTGAAGGAGGTCAAAGTCCGCTGCAGCTGCCGCCCGATCCATCCACTCCCTGATGACGGGAAAGGACTCGTAGAGCTCCCGTCCCATTCCTCCATACTGTGACCCCTGTCCGGGAAATACAAAAGCGAGCGGGAAAGCCGGCAGATCCTCGCGGCTCATGAAAATCCCCTGCTGTGCCAGGGATCTCAATACCTTGGGGGAGGCGATTCCGGCTTCGGCAAGGGAGATCGACCTTTCGATGACCGTGAGGGCTTCCGCTTCGGATTGCGCCACGACGGCCACCCGGCAGTTCTGGCCGTCGATCTCAGTCCGGAAGAAAGAAACGCCCTGGAGCGTGGGAGAGCCACCCCCCTTCTCTCGATCGAGAGCGGGTTCCCTGCCCGGTGAGACCAGGATCGTATCCACTTCATCCATGGCCTGCTCCAACTGCACCACGTAGTTGGAACCTCCAAACCCGAAAGCGTTGACCTGAAGCCTTCTTAGCCGGCCGGCTCTGCACGCCCAGTCAAGCGGCTCGGGGGCGATGAAGAGCCCCGATCCTTCCAGGTCTATTTCCGAATCCGGATTTATATAATTGAGAGTGGGGGGAAAAACCCCTGCCTTCATGGCCATAACTCCTCGAATGAGGCTGTTGATGCCCGAAGCGCCAAGAGTGTGTCCGATCTGGGATTTGAATGAGCTGAGAACTGTGCGCCTGGAGGAATTGAAGAAGGATTTCAGGGCACGGACCTCCTCTACGTCGCCTTGCCGGGTACTCGTGGCATGGCATTCCACCAGGTCCACCGCATCGGGCCCATAGGGTGTCCCTTGGAAAGAGGCACGGATGGCGATCTCTTGGGTGACACTGGAGGACTCTACCATGCCCAGGTGGTTGTTGCTCGCTCCCATGCCCGTGATGACGGCGTGGACAAGCGCCCCTCTTCCGCGGGCCGAACTTTCCCGCTCAATGACGATCATTCCCCCGCCTTCGCCCAGGACCATCCCGTCTCTTTCGGCATCGAAGGGGCGGGAGGTCTCGTGAGCGGGCCTTTCCTGTCCGGACAGCCCGAAAAGGGCGCCCAGGGCGGAGAATTCCAGAAAATGGAGGTGTGTGAGATACTCCTCGCCCCCTCCGACGATGGCGGCATCGATGATGCCGTTTCGGATCATCTGTATAGCGCTGTGAAGTGCGACCAGTGAGGTGGCGCATGCTGCGGAGACAGAATGACTGGGTCCCATAAACCCATACCGGTTGCAGATGAAGCCGGCCGCTGCGCAGTTGAGTCTGCCCAGTAGTGTGGTGTCGTCGGGGGCCATGCGTCCGGACTTCACCTCCTGTTCGACGGCGCTCAACTGACCCGGTGTGAGGTGAACGGCCTTCTTGATGCAGGCGAGGATGTCGTGAACGTACCCTCTTATGATCAAATCGGTGAGGGGCTCTGCCGCCTCTCCCGAGTTCTGGGAGATGAGGACTCCGATTCGCTCCCGCGGGATGTCTGACTCCAGGATGCCGGACGCCCGAATGGCTTTCTCCGCCAACCACATGGTGATCCTTGTGGCATCGGTCATGGTCCGGAAATCATGGGGGGGA
>ENA-OSEO01001807-OSEO01001807.1-sediment-metagenome-genome-assembly--contig:-NODE-1807-length-35194-cov-4.890737_pt1 | contig 35194 bp, 33 predicted proteins | sample MGYA00237883_ERZ534232 | MGnify/ENA metagenome assembly ERZ534232 | reverse complement strand
TCCAGAGATCATTGAAAGAAATAAGGGGATCAACAAAGAGCAGAAGGTTTTTCACGCCCACTACGCTTATGATGAGAATGGTAAGAGAATTACCACCATTGGATGATCATTCAAAGTCGTTTCGTGAATAAAAAAGCAGTACCGTTGAACCATACTCACGACGATCAAATTCATGCAGGTTATTCAAGGTTACTTCTTCAAGTTCAATAGGGTGAATCTGAACGACTACCCAGCCATCTTCGGTTAGAAGTTCAAGGTTTTTATCCACCAGTTGCAATGCCTTGACCCACATCTGCTTGTATTGCGGTGGGGCGATGTAAATATATTCAAACTTATCATTTGTTTGTGATTCCAAAAAGCGGAACGCGTCCATTTGGAGGACCCGCGCGTTTTCTTCCAAACGAGTCGTTTTTAAATTGGCTTTGATTGTATTAACAGCTTGATTGTGCAAGTCAAGAAACAGGCAGGATCGGGCACCACGGCTAAGAGCTTCAATTCCAACGCTTCCTGTTCCGCCAAAAAGGTCCAGGAAACGGGCATCAAGAATATCCGTACCCAGAATATTATAAAAAGCTTCTTTTACGCGGTCTGTAACGGGCCTGGTGATATCACCAGGGACGTCTTGAAGGCGTATGCCGCGCGCTTTGCCTGAAATGATCCTGGGCTGGCTCATGTCAGGATTGACGCTCTACGGACATTCTGGCTGCCATGATATTTGTATGGGGAGCAGTGATGGGTAAAACGCATCCGGTCCCAAGGATGAAGCGCTCGCTGCCGGCCAGTTCCATGGCCTGGTTTGCTTCATCGGTCACTTTTTCAGGTGTACCGTAAACCAGCGTTTCCCACTGTCTTAAACCGCCGCACACGGCGCCGGGAAAAAGCAGCTTACCTGTATGAAGGTCGGGAGGTGTTTCAAGATCGTGCCAGTTGATTACATCTACGGGATATTGGCTGATTTTTCCAAAATAGACATCCTTGCCGTGCAGGTGGGCGACGTTGAGCCACAGGTCTTTGACTTCTTTGAGGATTTCAAGATCGAATGGAATGCCAAATTCATCATATTCGGCAGGACTGAGAAGATTTGCCTGCGCATGTTGAACAGCAAAAAAGATGCCATCAATGCCGATCTGAATGGCGGCACGAATGAATTCAATGGTTGTCTCAGTGATTGCGTCAAGCGCCTTCGTTACAAATTCAGGGCTTTGACGAAGATGCACTGTCAGATTTTCCTTGCCAACGAGATTTTTGGCTTGAGAAAGTGGATTAAAAATAGTCTGGATGTATGGTGTTCCTTTGGGCAGACCCTTCTTGATCAGGCGGATGGCTTCAAGTTGATCGGCTAAATACCCCTTGTTGGGGTCAAGAGGTTTGATCTTCTGCCAGTCCTCGTGATGTTTAACAGAATGCTCAACATAAGCGCAAGACCCCTCCGGGTTGCCCTGCCATTGGTCGCGTGCTCCCCAATCTTTTACACAAAAAGAAGAAGACGGTGTGATCTTTACGAAATCAAAATCGTACGTTTCCTGAAAAGCAACTACAGCGCGGGCTAGAGAATCCGGGTGATTGTCATCGACAGGAAAATGCCGCCATAAGGCTACCGGGGTTCTGTCAACGCTTTCGCCAGACAGACAGCGTTTAAGCCTTTCTACATGTGATAACATGTTTTGCCTCCAAGTTTATTCTGCGGGGACGTTCTTAAAGGTCCAAAAGCGATTCGCGAAATAATTCCAAAGCATGACCACGCCAATGACAAACGCCAGGGCGACGTTGTGTCCGACAATGGTGGGGGTAAGGAAGTTGGGAATCAATCTGCCTGCCAACGGGATCAGAAGACTTTCCATTAGTTTGAACAATGGCACTCTGATGGCAAGTCCCAATCCACTGACAACCGCAAACTGGACCATCTGTTTCATAAAAGGGGTCTCTCTTGAATCGGGATAGGTCCAGTATCTGTTAAGAATGAAGTTATTTAAAACTGCCAGTGTAAAGGAAGTAATATTGGATATTGTAGACGACCAGCCTGCGACGATGGTAAGCAGGTTAAAAACGCCAAAATCAATAACCGAACCGATAATACCAACAATGGCAAATTTGATGAAACGCGTGCGTTCTTTTTTGCTTTTAAACAGACTCATTGAATCTCCGGTGAATTGAGTTAAATTTCATTTGCTGCGATTGACTTACATTATTTCCAATCGATCTTGCTGATCGATCCGTCACCGGTGACTTGTTTTACAGAACCGGTTGTTGTATCAAGAAGGATCAAATTTCCCTGTGCTATGGCTGCCAGAAGATGATCTGAAGCCCAATTCGGGGACCATATCAATGTCTGGGGAGACAACCCCTGGATTCCTTCATCAGGGTAATACTGCGCCTGATTGGATGCGTCTCTGTCCATCAGCATCAAATTATAACGGCTGGTCTGACTTTGGTCGGGAAGAATTGCGCTCAGATAGGCAATTTCATATTGCCCGTCAGACAAAGCAGGTGAAGGAACAGGATAACAGAACAATCCGCAATTCGAGACAAGGCTGATGACCTTGTTTGAATCAAGGAGGATGGCCGAAAGAGCAGGGATTTGATTTGAACCATTATCACTATCGGGCATTAACGTTGTGAAAATAGTACGATCATCGCTTGACCATTTGACGCCGGGAACCCAGGCCCAATCGCTGCCGGTATCGTAAGCATCGAATTCGATCAAAGGAACCAAAGTACCTTCTTTAGTATCAACCAGACCAATTGAATCAGCCCTGGAATAAGCCACCATGCTTCCATTGGTGGACCATTCGTAGATGGATCCCCACCAGCCTGAAATACCGCCTGTATTCTTATCCACGACGAGCTTGGTCTCCAGTGATTTGCCTACCTCATCAAAAGAGTACATCAACAAATCGTTATTGGCATTCCAGCCGGGAGGGGTTGGCACAGGATCAACTGTCGAATATGAGAATGTTCGCCCTCTACCGGGCACCCAATCAGCATAATTCACTACGTTTGAAATACCTGTGGCAATGGGTTCAGGGACGTCAGCTTCGAGGTTTACAAGCCATAAACTGTTGATCTCATCCTCATTCTCGGAGGTTCGAGAATAAAGGAGCCATTCTCCATCCGGTGATATCGCAAAGATGCGTCCATCCAAATCACCGGTGGCGACCACCAGACGACGATTATCCGTGCTGCCGTTCATAACCCATGCATTAGAAGAGGCAATATAGGCAACCGTACCGGTAAGAGGTTGCGGAGTAAAGGGGGATTGAACGCCGATCATTACAATCTCAGGTTTTGCGGCTTGCGTGATCTCACTGCTGACAAAAGTTCGTGAGGTTTCAACGCCATTTTCAAACAAGATTCGATAGGTATCCTGTTGGATTCCGTTCGAGCCAGTTTGGATTAATACGGATTGTCCTTCGGGCAGAGATTCATTTTTTACAGTCTGTTGTTCAAAAGGGACAACGGATTGTTCAACTTCAAATTCTTCGGTTACTCTCGTGATGGTAATCGTGGCATCGTCCGACAATATCATTGTTGTGATGGGTGATGTCTTGTCTAGAGCGTTAAGGGTGATACCGGCACTTTCCAAAACCTGCTTGACGCTGCTTCCAGAAGATGCGCTGATTTGGGATTGCGAACCGTTATCATCGATTAAAACAGATATTTTCCCTCCACTGCCAATATCACAGCCGGAAAGAAAAACAAAGAGAATTATAAGCAAAGAAAATTTTAATATCTGTTTCAAATCAATAGCCAGACATATTATTCGATTATAATGAGATGTTATTCTTAACTCAGAACTTAATGGTGCAATTATAGCATGACTGATAATACGACTGAAATGACACAAGACAATTTACTTGCACGAATTGAAGCATTGCTGTTTGTAGCATCTGCTCCCGCAACGGCATCACAGATTGGCGAAGCTTTGTCCATTTCTATGAAAGAAGTGGAAAGTGCTCTCGCGGAATTGCAAAATGAGTACGGCGGCAAAAGGGGCATTGCCATTCAGAGCCATGGTGGAAGATATCAACTCACCACTTCGGCTGTTTTCGCGGAGGACGTGGAAAGATTCATCGGGATTGAATCTACAGCCAAACTGTCCAAAGCGGCTATCGAAACGATGGCGATCATTGCGTATAAACAACCCATCACAAGGCCTGGAATTGACGCAATTAGAGGCGTAAGCAGTGATGGTGTAATGAAGAGCTTGTTATCCAAAGGATTAATCCAGGAAGTAGGACGTGCAGATGGACCAGGACGGCCGATCCTTTTTTCGACCACTGTTGATTTTTTGCAGCACTTTGGTTTAAATTCACTGGAACAATTACCGCCTTATGAAGAGGCTGAGTCAGATACCGAGCAACCGAAGAACACTTTGTTGAAGGATTAAGAATGGTTGAAGAAAGAGTACAAAAAATATTAGCGCGGGCCGGTTTTGGGTCAAGGCGCAACTGTGAGGATTTAATTACCTCAGGACGGGTTAAAGTAAACGGAAAAATCGTTGTGCTTGGTCAGAAAGCTGATGCTCAATCAGACAGAATAACAGTTGATGGAAAAGCACTTCCTGATGAGATCTTGCTTCACTATATTGCATATAACAAGCCCAGATTTGTGTTATGCGACAAGACAAATCCAGGAGATGATCGCAGAACCATTTTCAACATGGTTGAAGGCGCGGCTGATCTTGCAGTTATTGGACGACTGGATTATGAGAGTGAAGGTCTGGTCATCCTGACAAATGACGGTGAACTCCTGAACCATTTAACACATCCGCGCTATCGACATGAGAAGGAATACCGCGTGCTGGTTGCCAGCCGTCCTGACCTGAAACAGCTTGAAGTCTGGCGGCGAGGCGTCGTCCTTGAAGATGGACACCGAACATCTCCGGCCAGCGTAACGGTTGAGTCAAACGCAGGAAAGGGAACTTGGCTGCGTGTAGTATTAAAAGAAGGGCATAAGCGCCAGATCAGAGAAACCGCCAAATTGACCGGTTTGTTTGTTGTCAAATTGATCAGAACGCGGATTGCGACTCAGAAACTTGGCAACTTAAAGTCAGGTGAATATCGTACCTTGACTTCGGAAGAAGTGGAAAAATTAAAGGGGGTGGTCAATTTACCGCAAAAGGAAATAAGGAAGCCAGCGCGAAAAAGTGTTCCTGCGAAGGGCACTAAACGGACTGATAGCAAAAGAAAAAGCGATTGATTGACAATCGCTTTTTTATTGGTTAGGGTGGCTATTTTTTTGAATCCAGTTTTTGGTGGAAAACATCCACAATTTCTTGGGGGATCGTATTTGTTTTTGCTCGTTTACGGATGGTCTCTTTGAGTTTTTCAGCAGTCACGGCAATACCAGGGCACCCTTCTGTAGATACAGAAGCCTTGTCATTTGTAAAAACAAGGATCGATTCTGGCGTTGTATCACCGAGATCTATGTTGTTCTTTTTACAATACTTATAGAGATCAGTGACTGCGTATTCAGCATCAAGATCAGGTCTGCCAAGGCTTTCACCGCCGAATGTTTTTAGAAAGAAATTTCCGCCTGTTTGTTTCCAGCGGCCTTTTTCACTGTTATAGGTGATTTGCCCAACCTGATTGAAGGGGACCAGGCAATAAATACCGCTAGGGCCGACCAATAAATGAGATACGTTGGTCATGTAATGGTAAAGAGTATATTTATCTTCAAGACCTTTCAATGCCTGAGAGATCATTTGATCGGGGCGCGGCGGTTTGCCAAAGCGGTTCATATAATAATTACCAATTTGAAACAACAGAAAACCAAAGATCAAAGCGGTGAACGTGAGTGTCAGGTAAGTGCCGTCTTTATCTTTGAATGAGAAATACATGCCAACCCCCAGAACAATTACCGCTGCCATGGAGGTGATGTTGCCTATTTTTCCATTTCGGTTGATCAGCTTATCATTTGCAACAATTTTCATTGATCATTCCTTTCCAGTCGCGTTTTGTGAAGAGGACGTTAATTTTTGCTGGGTCTCTTTTTGAATTGATTCCATGAGTCCTTTGTCGATTGAATTGCGGGCTAATTTAACTGCGGAAATAAGTGCTCTGGCATCCGAGCGTCCGTGTCCGATAAAGACAAGACCATTAACTCCCAGCAAAAGGGCTGCACCTGTTTCAGAAGGATCCATCATCTTCTTGAGAGAAGAGAAAGCGGGTTTTGCAAGCAGGTAACCTATTTTACTCAGGAGGCGCGAAGAGATACCGACTTTCAAGGTGTCAAGTATTAGCTTCGCTACAGCTTCACTGGATTTAATAAAGACATTTCCCGAAAAACCATCGGTTACGACAACGTCAACCAGTCCGGAATAAACTTCTTTCGGCTCAACATTGCCGTAAAAATTTAATCCGCTGTTTTGGATCAAAGGATATGCATCTTTAACCAATTGATTGCCTTTACCGGCTTCTTCACCGTTGGCCAACAAGCCTACTTTTGGGGCGTCGATATTAAAAAGATTGCTGGCATACGCGCTTCCCATGACAGCAAATTCCAACAGGAATTCGGGACGGCAGTCTGCGTTGGCGCCTGTATCCATGAAGATGCTTTTTCGATTTTTTACCGGTATTAAAGCAGCCAGTGCAGGACGTGAGATGCCGTTCAATCTGCGCAGAATGGTTACAGCGTTGAAAAACGCCGCACCGGTATTTCCGGCTGTGACAAATGCTTCGCCTTTGCCTTCTTTTACCAGGTTCAATCCAACAGCCATGGAATTTTTTGGTTTCTTCCTGGCTGACTCAACGGGTTTGTCTGTCATTTCAACAATATCGGGAGCGTCGACAATATTTAGTGAAACGTTGCCAAGACCGAGTTTTTGTTGATGTTGAAGGATGATCTCCTTGTTGCCAACCAGTAGGAGGTCTTCACCATTTTTTTGAAGTTCTACTGCTGCCAGAATTTCAGGTTCTGGATAATCGTCACTGCCCATTGCATCAAGAATAATTGTCATGTATTCCTCTCAAAAATCAAAAATGACCAATTTGCTTGACACTAGCACGTTGCCAGTTATAATAGTCAAGCACCGGCGCTGGTGCTGGAATTGGCAGACAGGCATGGTTGAGGGCCATGTGCCGCAAGGCGTGAGGGTTCAAGTCCCTCCCAGCGCACTGAAAATGCCGTGAAAACGGCTTTTTATTTTTAATGTTCAAGATTACTTTCTGCGTAAAACACTGGCTTCTGTCAGGTTTACCAATTCTTCTTTTTCCGGGCAATCTGGTAAATCGATCAACAAATCCAACGCCCTGTGGGCGAAATTCTCTGCTTCGTTCAAGGATTGTTCAATGGCGGAACTGCTTGATATTGACTTTATCAGGTGATCTATTTTGTTATCGTCATCAACACAATTACCAGATAATATGTCTTTGACGCTCTTATCCTGAGGATTTGATTCAATGTAATAGAGCAAGGGCAGGGTAACAAGACCTTGTCTGAGATCACCGCCTACGGGTTTCCCTACTTCAGATTCATTTCCTGAATAATCAAGAATGTCATCCACAATCTGGAAGGCCATACCCAATTCGTAACCAAAACGCCGCATTTTCTCGATCATACCTTGAGAAACCTGGCTAAGAATAGCTGCAGTATGCGTGGACGTCTCGAAGAGAGAGGCAGTTTTTGCATAAATCCGTTTGTAATAGTCGTCTTTGCTTGTATTACATCGTGACACAAACAGCTGGTTTACTTCTCCATCTACAATGGTCATCAGCGTACGAGAAAAAATGCTCATGACTTCAATGGAATTTGTTTTAGCTGCGAGAAAAGCCGCGCTGGCAAAAATGAAATCCCCGGTTAATACAGTTGCCGCGGCGGTCCATTTTGAATTTAACGTCGGAACACCCCTGCGAAGCAAAGCGCCGTCAATCAGGTCATCATGAACCAAAGTGGCTGTATGTAATAATTCGATGGAAGAGGCAAGCGTAATTAACAGGTCTTTTTGACCTTTAAGGATGCTTCCTAACAACAAAATAATTCTGGGACGAATTCGTTTACCACCAGAAGAAAGCAAGAGTTTGATGGCAGACTGAAGATCACCGTTGTATTCTTTTGCCTGGGAAATCATCAGTTGTTCAACAGCTTCAATGTCCTGGTTAATGGTAGTGAGAGTAGATATTGAAGAATTCAAAGGTTCTGTTCCAATCTGAATAATAAATGAGCATTATGACTTGTCTTTACTGCAACTTCTTCAATTGTTAATTCTAGCAGGTCTGCGACCTTTTGTGCAATTATTGGTATTCTGGATGGTTCATTGGTTTGCCCTCGGTAGGGATACGGTGAAAGGAAAGGCGAATCGGTTTCAAGCACCAAATTTTCCAATCCACATTCCTTGACCAGGGATTGTTTGTCAAGCGCGTTTCGAAATGTGATTGGACCTCCTATGCCAACGAACATTCCAAGATTTTTGACCTTTTCAGCATCAGAGAATGTGCCTTCAAAACTGTGGAAAACGCCTTGATATTGGAGTTCATCATTCTTTAGTGGCAAATCCCATTTTGTTATTCTTTCAACGAGTAAACCAAGGGATTGCCTGCTGTGAAGAATAACGGGCTGGTGACTTGATATTGCCAGGTCTAACATTGAATCGAGTACTTCCAATTGAGCATTCAGCGATTCAGGATGATGGAAAAGATCCAAACCAATTTCACCAACGGCAACCACTTTTTTTTCTACAGCCAACTTCTCAAACGAGCTAAATTGATTCCTTTTATATTTTTGAATGTCGCTTGGATGAACACCAACTGCCGCAAAAACACATTCAAACCTTGAAGCCAATTCAAGGGCCATCTCACTGGTCTCAAGATCCAAACCAGGCACAATGATACGATTCACGCCATTTTCAAGGGCATTGTCCACTACCTGGTTTATGTTCTGTTGATAAGAATCAAAATTCAGATGGCAGTGGGTATCAATGAAATACACTATTAAGCCAATCCGGCGATACGTAATCCGTCTTGTAGAATAGACTGCACTTTATCCTGGTGCAGGGTTTCACAATAAACACGCATGATCGGTTCTGTCCCTGAAAAACGGATCAATAACCATCCGCCGTCTTCAAGTTCAAATTTGTACCCATCCATTGAATTCAAGCCAGTTACTTTCAAACCACCAATTGTGGCGGGTTTGGCATCGAGGATCTTTTGTTCTCGGACTTTTCGATCGCCGGAAAACGAACTGTCGATCCTGTCATAGTAATGGGCACCGATTTTCTCAAAGAGCATGGCGAGAAGAGCAGAAGGTTTTTTGCCAGTTTTCACCATGAAATCAAGCATATAAAGACCCGCAAGAATGCCGTCGCGCTCAGGGACGTTGCCTTTGAAGGCATAACCGCCTGATTCCTCGCCGCCAATCATTGCGTCTGTTTCGATCATCTTTGGTGCAACATATTTGAAGCCGACGCCTGTCTCATAAACAGGAACATTATACATTTTGCCCAACTTTTCGAGCATGCTGGTTGTTGACAGCGTCTTCACAATCGGACCACGCTGTTGGCGGATTTCGAGCAAATAATATGCCAATAAAGCGTAAACCTGAAGCTGATTTACAAAGACACCATTCTCATCGCCTACGCCCAATCGATCGGCATCACCATCGGTGACGATCAATACGTCAGCGCCGCTGTCGACAGTGGCCTTGAGACCAACGTCAATATTGGGTGGAATGGGCTCGGGACGTTTCATTTCGGGGAAAATGGGATTGCGTTCATTATGGATTTCAAGTACACGGGTCTTTCCGCCATTCAGAAGCCTGGTGAACCAGCCTGCGCCGTTGCCCCACATGGCATCGACCATAATCGTAAGACCGGCATTTTTTATCGGTTCAAGATCGATCAAATCTTTTAGGTGTTTGATGTAATTGACAGAAGCGTCAAAAATGACCACGCTGCCTTGAGAGAGACAATCGTCAAATTTGATCCGTTTTACCTGTTCAATAGCTTCGGGAATGAGACTCTCGATTTGTTTCAGGTCGGCAGGAGGGATGGCTCCTCCATTTGGGTCACGGACTTTAAAACCGTTATCAACCGGAGGATTATGTGAAGCGGTGATGTTTATGGCGCCTACAGCCTTTTTATCAACAACTGCATAAGAAATGACAGGCGTTGGCGTTGCGCCGTCAGTTAAATAAACTTTTAGGCCGTTTGCAACAAGAACTTCACAGACTGCTCTTGCAAAATGTTCTGAAAGGAAGCGCTTGTCATGTCCGACGACAACCCATTTACCGGCGTACCCTTTTTCGATTAAATAAGTAGAAAACCCTTGAGAACATTTACGGACGTTATCAAAGGTATAATCTTCAGCAATTGAAGCTCTCCAGCCATCTGTACCAAAAATAATCTTTGAGTTCATATTTTCTCCAAAATAACCGTATTTTTTTATTATATCAGTGTTTACCTTTGAACAATCGACTGTACAACCATGCTATAATCATGCGCGTTTACTGTAAAAAGGATAAATATTATCAGGAATAAAATGAGTAAAGACGCAAAAAAAAGAGTAGTTGTTGCGATGAGCGGAGGAGTAGATAGCTCCGTCGCTGTAGCTTTGCTTTTGGAGCAAGGTTATGATGTTACCGGCGTCATGCTCAAACTTTGGAAATATCGGACTCAGAATTCTGAAAACCATTCGATTGAAGATGCGCTTGCAGGTGCCGAAGATATGGCACAAAAAATGGGAATCCCCTTTGAAGTAATTGATGCAGAGGAATCTTTCAGAAAAGAGATCGTAAATGAGTTTGTCAGGCAATATACGTGTGGATTGACTCCCAATCCATGTTTCATTTGTAATCAAAAGATAAAATGGGGCGTTCTACTGGAAACCGCAAAGAATTTGGGGGCGAATGCCCTGGCAACCGGGCATTATGCAAGAATAATCAAGGATAATGGCAATATATATCATTTATACAAGGGGATTGACGATAAGAAAGATCAAGCATACGTGTTGGCCGGGTTAACACAGCAGCAGCTTGCGTTTACCATGCTTCCCCTTGGAGGCGTCACAAAAACAGAAGTTAAGCAGCTGGCCAGTAATTATGGTTTGAAAGCTGCGGACCGGCCTGAATCACAGGATCTTTGCTTTCTGCCGGAAGGCAATTATCGTGAATTCTTATTGAAATACGGTTCCATCGAATCCAAACCTGGAACAATTCGACTTGTATCAGGAGAAGTGATCGGAGAACATCAGGGTGTTATTAACTACACCATCGGCCAGCGCAAGGGATTGGGTTCCGGGTTGGGGGTGCCGTATTACGTAGTTGGAATAGATGTGACAAATAATGAACTTATTATCGGTAAAAACGAAGATTTAGGCGCAAGGATTGTAAAGATCGGCAACTTCAATTGGATTACAGGAAAAGCTCCCGATCTTTCATCCACCTATCAGGTAAAGATCAGATACAGGGCTGTGCCAGTAGACTGTTTAATCAAGTCCGTCGATCAAGACAGTATCAAGATTTCTCTTGTTCAATCTGTTCGAGATGCAACACCAGGACAAATCGCAGTGATTTATAATCAAGAAGAAGTTATTGGCAGTGGTGTGATTCTCTCAACGGAAAGGGAATAAGAAATGGTTGTTTTTCCAACGATAATTCTGGGAACCTTGATGGCTTGCACACTTGCTTGCATTTTTCATTTTTGGCGCGGTGGTGGTTTCAAATGGTTGGTATTTGATAATGTCCTGGCCATTGTGGGTTTCTGGTTGGGTCATTTCATCGCCGGACTGGCAGGCTGGAAGTTTCTAATGCTTGGACCGCTCTATTTGGGCGGAAGCCTGATCGGGGCACTATTTCTGATGGTTGGCATTTTCTGGTTTAGTATGGCCAGCGTGGATCAAAACCCAAAAAAGCAATAAACATTCTGGAGGAAAATTGAAGGAAGAACTGACGAGTAACTGTGCCAAGGCAGGTGACCTGGTGCAGTTGGTAGGATTGAATCATAAATCTTTTATTTTTACATTGGTTGAAGGAAGCGATTTTCAATCTCATCGAGGAGTGATCCAACATAATGACCTGATTGGAAAGCCCTGGGGAATTCAGGTTTTCAGTCACAACGGAAGTCCTTTTTTCATGCTGCAACCCTCTTTGCCGGATCTGTTGAAAAGTACCAAACGCGCGACACAGATTATGTATCCCAAGGAGATTGGTTATATCCTGATGCATATGGGTATTGGTCCGGGTAACTACATCATTGAAGCGGGAACAGGAAGCGGATCATTTACAACAGCACTTGCTCACGCTATTGGCACAAATGGAAGAATCTATTCGTATGAGGCAAGAGAAGAAACACAAAAAATAGCGATGGGTAGTCTCGCAAAGCTCGGTTTGGCTGACAGGATTGACTTCAAAACAAGGGATATCAGCGAAGGTTTTGACGAAGTAAATGTTGACGCCGTATTCCTGGATGTTCCGAATCCGTACGATTACTTAATTCAGGTAAAAAAAGCTTTAAAACCAGGCGGATATTTCGGCAGCATATTGCCGACCACCAATCAGGTGATAAGTCTGCTGATGGCGTTAAAACGTGAGGAATTTGCATTTATTGACGTCTGTGATATTACACAAAGATATTACAAACCGGAACCATCAAGGTTCAGGCCTACCGATAGAATGATCTCACATACCGGTTATTTGATCTTCGCTCGTTCGGTGACAATCGATCACGAAAAAGCTGATAAAAAACTATTGAAAGAAATCGGAATGATTGGCTTGGAGGAAGAGCGGAACAATATTGATTCGGAAGAAAATATTTCAGAACTGCAATTGGACGAAAACGAAAATGAATGACCTTGAAAGAATCCTGGTGGAGAGACTCAATCCGGTTGTAGATACTCTGCCCAATGACAATGAGATTTCTATGACTGCTGCAGTCATGATCCTGTTGGCAGAAGAGGATGGAGCCTGGAATATCGTTTACACCCGGAGAACGAATGATGTAAAGACTCATCAGGGAGAAGTATCATTTCCGGGTGGATCCTATGAAAAGCAGGATAAATCCCTTGCTCAAACGGCATTACGTGAAACAATGGAAGAAATTGGAATCAAACCGGATTGCATCAAACTTTTGGGCGGGATGAATCCACACAGAACCATTTACGATTTCCTCGTATTTCCATTTGTTGGAATTCTTCAATGTGCCTCGGAATTCACGATGAATCCTGCTGAAGTGGATCGTGTCTTCATGATCCCGATTGATTGGCTAAACGACCGAAATAATTTTTACGAACAAGACCACTTGATCTATGGGCAAGACGTAAGAAGCGTTCTTCATTATCACGATTTTCTTGGCGAGCATTTGTGGGGATTAACAGCTCGAATCACAAGGGAAATCCTTGGTTATATAAATTAAAAAAACAACAGGCTTGAAAAAGCCTGTTGTTTTTTATCATATAAAATCTGGTTTTGAAGATTACTCTTCTTCGCCTTCTTCTTTCTTGCCTTTTTCGATCACTTCGGGTTCTTCTTCACCTTCTTCACCGACTACTTCTTCTTCAACTTCTTCGGCTGCAGGTGAAGTGATCAGAATGATCATCTCATCAGGAGAATCAAGAACTTCAACACCATCGGGGATGGCAATATCTTTGACTGAAATGGAATCTCCGATTTCCTTCAAAACAGAAAGATCAACGGCAAATCTCTCGGGGAGATCTTTGGGGAGTGATTCGACGTTAATGGCGTTAACACCTTCAACGACAACACCGTTGTAATCTTTGACTGCAGGAGCGTGTCCGACCATTTCGATATTGACAGCGGCGCGGATTTTCTCAGTTTGTGAAACGGCCTGGAAATCAGCATGGATGAAGAGGTTCCTGAGAACGTCACGCTGTTTTTCACGGACGAGTGCTGCGTATTCAGTTCCTTCAACATTGATGGTAATAACGCTTGATGAAGTGGTGTTGTTCAACACTCTGGTGGCTTGTTTCAGATCCATGGTAATGGCAATGGGGTCGATCTTGCTGCCGTAAATAATACCGGGCAATTTGGACTCGCGACGCAGGGTACTAACCTGTTTGCCGATCACCGTGCGTTTTGTTGCTTCAATAACTACCTTTTCCATTAGCTTTTCCTTCGAGCGCCTCTCACCGGTGATCCGGTTACCTTCGCTCTATGTAAGATTCTTGCTGTCAAAGACAGCGACCAATAATTTTATCTTGCTGATCGAATCCAGTCAAGTACTGATCGATTGCGGCAACGTATCTGCTATTGTTCAATCCAGCCAAATGTACGCGAAACAGCTTTTTTCCACTTGGCATATTGTGTATTTCGGGTGGCTTCATCCATTAAGGGAGTCCACTCTTTGTCTTTTTGCCAGTTGGTTAAGAGTTCATCGGTTGACTGCCAGAAACCTGTGGCAAGACCGGCAACGTAGGCGGCTCCAAGCGCGGTAGTTTCTGTGATGCGCGGACGGACAACCGGAACATTTAGAATGTCTGCCTGGAACTGCATCAATAATTCATTGATCACCATGCCGCCATCAACTTTCAGTGAAACCAGCGTAACACCTGAATCCATTTCCATGGCGTCTAATACTTCTTTGGTTTGGAAAGCCACGGATTCAAGGGCGGCGCGGGCCAGGTGACCTTTATTTAGAAAACGTGTCAATCCGACGATCACTCCCCGGGCATCTGAACGCCAATAAGGCGCATAAAGTCCGGAAAAGGCAGGTACGATGAACATATCGCCATTATCAGAAACTGTACGCGCAAGGGGTTCAATATCCGAGGATTTATCAATGATTTGGAAATTGTCTCTCAGCCATTGAACGAGCGCGCCGGCAATGGCAATGGAACCTTCAAGACAATAGACGGCCGGGGCAGACCCTATTTTGTAACCCGCAGTGGTCAACAAGCCGTTATTGCTAATCACCGGTGTCTCACCAGTGTTCATCAACATGAAACAACCGGTGCCGTATGTGTTTTTCGCATCGCCGGTGCGATAGCAGCCCTGACCGAATAATGCTGCCTGTTGGTCACCTAAATCGCCGGCAATGGGCACTTTATCCAATATATTTTGTGTGTATCCGTAGACTTCTGAACTGGAAGCAATGGCCGGCAGGAGCGATGCCGGAATATTGAGGATGTCCAGCATTTCATTATCCCATTTGAGGGTCTTGATATCCATCAGAAGCGTTCTCGAGGCGTTTGTCACATCAGTGACATGAACACCGCCGTGTACTCCGCCGGTGAGGTTCCAGATCAGCCAGGTATCCATATTTCCGAACAAGACCAGCCCTTTATCGGCGTCGGCGCGGGCTTCATCATTATGTTCGAGGATCCATTTGATCTTGGGACCGGAAAAATAGGTTGCCAGGGGCAAACCTGTCTTCTCGCGAAAACGGTCAATTCCGCCTTCGAGAGCCAGTTGATTGCAAATCTCGTCAGTACGAGTATCCTGCCAAACGACGGCGTGTCCATAAGGTTGTCCGGTCAGTTTATTCCATAAGACGGTTGTCTCTCTTTGATTTGTGATCCCCAAACTGGATAAATCTTCAGAGGTCAGTCCTGAGATCCGCATGGCATTTTGGATCACTTCGCGGGTATTATTCCAGATTTCCAGGGCATCGTGCTCAACCAGGCCTGGTGCCGGATAGTATTGTTTATGTTCTTTTTGATTAACGGCTACAATATTACCAAGATGGTCAAAGACAATGAAGCGTGTGCTGGTTGTGCCTTGATCGATCGCTCCAATAAATTTGGACATTCAGAAACCTCCAAAACAAGGGATGCAAAAATTATACAATATGCTGGATAAGATGATGAATAAATTCAGGAAAACACTTATCTATTCTCTGGTCATGATATTCATTGTGTCTTGTTCGATCAAGGAGACTCAAAGCAAAGCAAATTCCTTGCAAATTCACGAAATACAGGGCTGCAGCCATGTTTCGCCCTATAACGGATTTTCCGTAACCAATATTGAAGGAGTTGTCACACACAAGGTATCAAACGGTTTTACCATGCAAGCATTGGATGAAGATGAACTGGATTGTTCGTCAGAAGGGATATTCGTTTTCACTGACGAATTCCCTGAAGTAATTACCGGTGATGTTGTCCTGGTTGATGGTCAGGTGTCTGAATTTTCGGCGGGTGAAAAGGAAGACGCCAATCTTTCCATCACAGAAATAATAAAACCGGAGATCAGTATCATACGCTCCGATCAAAAATTGCCTGATCCAGTTATCCTGGATGACCAGGCAAGCTTGATCCCCAATCAAATCATAGAAGATGACAGCTTTAATTCATTTGATATCCAATATGATGGTTTGGATTATCTTGAAAGTCTGGAGTCGATGCTTGTTGAAATCAGAACCGGCATTGTGGTTGCGCCGCGAAATGAGTATAACGAGATTGTGATCCTCTCGGATAGTTTTGCTCAAGTAAACGTGATCTCTGACCAGGGTGCGCTTCTTGCTTCAAACAGTGACAGAAACCCTGAAAAAATAAACATAAAGCTGCCTTCTTCTTTTGATGATTCCATAAATGTCGGAACCATTCTTTCAGAACCTTTGGTTGGCGTAATGGATTATTCATATGGAAACTACAAATTATTAAGCTTAAGCGTTCCGAAATTTGTTTCGGGCTTGGTAATCGATGAAGGAATAACTGAGATTACTGAGGGATTATCCATCGTTACCTATAATCTCGAAAACTTGTCTCCTTATGATGACTCCTTCCGATTTAAAGAATTTGCCGATCAAATTGTCAATGTCTTGAAGTCTCCTGATATCCTGGTTTTACATGAGATCATGGATGACAGTGGAACGGCAGATAATGGAACTGTGGAAGCTGACACGACCATTTCAAGATTGATCACTGAAATAGAAAACAAAGGTGGTCCTGAATATCGATACTCAGATGCGCCTCCTGAAAACAACAAGGACGGAGGGATTGAAGGAGGAAATATCCGTTCGGTTTTGTTATATCGAAATGATCGAGGTATAAGTCTTACCCAACCTGAAAAAATCCACCGAGACTGGAATTTTGAAACCGGCGAGTTTTCAGTAGCGCAAAATCCGCTTCGGATCGGTGAATATGAGCAGGCTTTCGCAGGAACAAGGAAACCTCCCTTGTGGTTGTTAGAGCAGAACGGTAAACAATTCTTCGTATTAGGCGTACATCTTGTTTCTCAGGGTTCAAATACACCAGAATGGGGCACCATTCAGCCCCCGCTTAGAGAGTCAGACCAAAAACGGATCGCACAGGCAGAAATCATTCATGCCGAAGTTGAGAGGTTAATAGAGAGTTATGCAGAAGTTCCCATCATTGTGGCCGGCGACCTGAATGACTTGCCGTGGTCTGAAACGGTGAATATGGTCACCCAAAATCTACTGATCAATTCTGCATTTTATGAAAACGAGAATGAACGGTTTTCCTACATCTTCGAGGGGAATGCTCAACAACTTGATTACTTATTGATCACAACAAACCTGGCCGATAAAGTCAGTCTGGCCAGGTTTGTACATATCAATACGGTATTGGATCGGGAAGATCAGATTTCTGATCATGATCCATTTTATTTAGCTATCGAATTTACTCCATAGCCATTTCAACGTGAAATCTGAACAACTTGCTGTCGATCAAGGGGTTGTTGTCCAATCGTTTGTTTGAGGTTTGCAGCAAGTCTTGACAACTGCTTTTCACGTTTTTGATTGATCTGGTTGACCTTGCGGAAATGGTACCCATAGATCGACATGGTTACCGCAAAGGGGAAGTTAACCGGACAATGCACCAGCGTCCAGAACAACAATCGCCAATAATATTTTCCTTCGCCGCGTTTTAATCCCATCCTGAAAATGGTCTTAAAGAAGGCCATGATCTCCTTGGCGTATACGCCGCCGGGCATCTTTTCCGGTTTCAAGTCTTTCAACATGGTCTGGATTCTGGGATAAAGATATTCAGGCGAATATATCGTATTGATGATCTTTTTGTATCCATTCTTCAAAATAACCGGATCCATTTTTGGGACGATATTTGTAGTGCCGTCGGCGTTGTCCCCTGACATCTCATGCAATATTCTGCCTTCGTGTTCAAGCCGCCGGTAAAGCTCAGTCCCATTGGGTGCTTGAAGGAGACCGACCATGGCTGTAACAATGCCTGATTCCTGAATGAAATCGATCATGTTATCAAAGATGGCGGGTGTGTCGTTATCAAAACCGACGATGAAACCAGCCATTACCTGGATTCCGGATTGGTGAATGGTCTTAATACTCGCAATAAGGTCTCGTTTCGCATTTTGCTTCTTTCCGCATTCGACCAGACTGGTCTCATTGGGCGTTTCAATACCGACAAATACCTGAGTAAACCCGGCCTCGCTCATCAATTGAAGCAACTTGGGGTCGTCGGCCATATTGATGGATGCTTCTGTGATAAAAGTGAATCCTTTTTTGCCTTTGCGCCAGTTAATAATAGCCGGCAGAACCTCGTTCTTGAGGTATTTCTTGTTTCCGATAAAGTTGTCATCCACAAAAAAGACGTTACGAGTCCAGCCTGCTTGATGGTATTGTTCAAGTTCCGCGATAACTTGATCTACTGTTTTCAGCCTGGGATTGTGCCCCAATAAGGCGGTTACATTACAGAAATCACACTGAAACGGACATCCTCGTGAGAATTGAATGCTCATGCATTCGTAATCATTGATATTGATCAGGCTGATGTCTGGTAATGGGCTCGATTTTATATCTGCATATTGATCTGTCGAATAGATCCGCTTTACTTCATTTCCACTTTCGAGGTCAGCTAAGAATTGCGGCAGAGTTATTTCACCTTCGTTCAAAATGAAATGATCTACCTGAGAAAAGTTCTCGAATTCTGCTGTAAACAAAGGCCCTCCGGCAACAACTTTCTTGTCAAAGGATTTAACTCTGGAGATGATCTTGAAGCAGGAGTTTCGCTGTACGTCCATGGCGCTGATGAAAACCATGTCTGCCCACTGGATGTCTTCATTTGTCAATTCATGGATATTAGTATCGATCAGTTTTTTTGACCAATCATTGGGCAGCAAAGCTGCAATCGTTAGCAATCCAAGGGGGGGATTGTTGATTTTCTTGCCGATAAATTCAAGCGCATGTTTAAAACTCCAGAATGTATCTGGGAATTGTGGATAAACCAAAAGAACGTTCACTCTACCTCCATTTCCTGTTAACAGTTTATTTTGACTGACCGGTTGTGTAATGTGCAATAGGTAACAGGTCAGGCACATTTCAGCTTGAAAGGTGTGAAGAGAATGTGACTCTTTTCCGGGTTGGATGTATGACCGAAATGCTATAATTACTCGAAATGGAAGGAAAAGAACCTGCAAAATTTACGATCAGTACGGGCACCGACCTGGCTTTTGCTCTGGTGGTGTTTATTTCATATTTTGCGGCGTTCAGTTATGGCTCGATCTTTGATCCATTTCTAATAACCGTTATTATTTTGTTGGGGATCGCTTATATTACCAACGGGATCTACGGTTTTGCCTACACCATTAAAGTAGGCACAAAATCGGTCAAGATCCTTTATTTTGCACTGCAGTTGGTTATCGGGGGATTGATCGTTTATTATGGCAAGGGTATTGGTTTTAATTATTTGATCTTGCTGCCTTTGGTGGCTCACACAGCCATGCTCCTTGATCAGGATTGGATGTTGGCAGCCAATGTCGGCATAATTCTCACTTTTGTTTTTTCCATTTTTTCTTATTCGAGAAGCCTGTCGGTCGTATGGGCAAGTGTTCCCATTTTCTTCGCCGGACAGGTTTTTATTTTGATTTTTACACAAATGGCTGTAACGGAACAAAGGGCTAGAATGAAACTTGAAAGCCTGGCAAAAGAATTATCAGAAGCAAACAAGCACTTGAGCGATTATGCAGACCGCGTGAGGGAATTAACCATTACACAGGAAAGAAACCGTATGGCCAGGGAGATTCATGACGGTTTAGGCCATTATCTGACAACGATCAATATGCAAATAAAAGCCGCAAGCGCCATAATTGACAAGGACAAATCCAGGGCCAAGGAAATGCTGGAAAACGCCCAGAACCTGTCTGCAACGGCACTGGTGGACGTCCGTAATTCAGTATTTGCGTTAAGGCAGGATCCAGATCAGCTAGCTCCGTTGACCGAACGGATCATGGAAATGGCTCAAACTGCCTCGACTCTAAATCGACAAATTGAAGTAACCATCATAGGTGAAGCGCGTACGGTGAATCCGCAGACCGATTTGACTCTTTTCAGGGCTGCGCAGGAGACCATCAATAATGCCAACAAGCATTCAAATGCTACAGTAGTAAGACTTGCTCTGGATTATTCGAAATCGGACTGCATCACACTGGAAGCGATCGACGACGGGGTGGGGAGCGATGAGATCAATCACGGATTTGGCCTTTTAGGCATTCAGGAACGCGTACGGCTTTTGAACGGAACAATTAAAATCGATACATCCCCGGGGAAGGGGTTTAAAATACAGATTACAATTCCAGGTGAATATGACCATTAGAATTCTAATTGCCGACGATCAATCCTTATTTCGGGAAGCACTGAGAACACTGTTATGTGCTTATCCTGATCTTGAAGTTATCGGAGATGCCAGTAACGGCGAGGAAGCTTTGAAGCTTTCTTTCAGCCTTTCACCTGACATTGTTTTGATGGACTTACGCATGCCCGTTATGGATGGGGTTGAAGCTACTCGCAAGATCGTCCAATTGGGAAAGAAGATCAAGGTTATCGTTTTGACTACCTTTGACGATGACGAGACCGTGTTCGAGGGGCTAAGAGCAGGGGCAGTTGGATATTTGCTCAAAGATGTATCTTCTGATAAATTAACCGAAGCGATTCGGGCAGCCAACAAGGGAGAGTATTTTTTGCTGCCTTCGATCACAGCGAAAGTGGTTTCAGAGTTTTCAAGGATTTCAAAACCTGCTCCAAGAAACCAGGACATGTTTCTCGCCGATCCGTTATCGCCGCGTGAAATTGAAATTTTACGGTTGGTTGCAACCGGTGCCAGTAATCGTGAGATCGCTGAAACCCTTGTGATTTCTGAGGGGACTGTGAAGAACCACCTTTCAAGCATTTTAAGCAAATTAAGCGTGCGCGACAGAATGCAGGCGGTTTTAAAAGCCAAGGAATTGGGTATTATCACAATATAACGAGAATAATCATGATGGACAACGAGATTAAGAAAGATCAAAAAGAATCCTGGGATCAATATGCCCCGTTGGTAGGGGTTGTATTGGTTGTTGCCGGCGTATTGTTCCTGCTGGATCAACGTATTAAGACAAACTGGCTTTCTTTGGCTTTGCCTGTTTTTGTTAGTCTGATTCTTCTTTCTGCCGGAATTACATCCAAGAAAAGGCATTTGTTGATTCCCGGTTTCATCATGTTTGGTGTAAGCGCCGCGTTCTTTATTCTTTTTCAACGTTTGGTAAATCTCAAGACCATAACGCTGGTTTTTGCGGCAATTGGAATTTTCTCATTCTCGTGGTTACTTTTATTTGTTGCTTTGGTCGTTATCAAGAAGATCTATCCGTGGTGGGCTTTGTTTGTTGCCACAATATCAGGGGCAGTCAGCTACAACTTTTTGATTCAAGACCTGTCACTGGTCAACTTTGTGTATTCAATCTCTTTAGGGATAGGCATCGTCTTTTTACTTTGGGGAATAAAGCGCAAGAATATCGGATTGCTGATCCCGGCGCTGTTAATCAGTACAATTGGCGCGGGCATCTACCTGGCGTGGAGGGAAACTCCGGAACCAAACGGTCTGGAACAAACCGGCACAATGCTGGTATGGTTTGCTTTGGGATGGATATTGATTACCGTAGTATCAAAAGTCTTTTCGAGGAAATTCATCTGGTGGCCGTTGATCCCCGGCGGAGTGCTGGCCATGGTTGGTTTGGGGCTTTACATTGGTGGAAATCCCAGCAATGCACTTGGGTTTGTTCAAAACACTGGATCCATCGGTTTGATCATGTTTGGACTATATCTCATCCTGTTGAAATATGGGATGAAAAACAGGGATTCATAGTACAGAAAATAGAAATTTTCTAAGCGCGAATAATGTCTACGATCCAGTGAGGATTAGGCAACATGACAGACTGGTTCAAGATGTAAGTTTGAGCAATTCCTTGAATTGACCCCCAATAAGCAATCAGCAAGCTTGTGGCATCTCCTTCTTTGATCTGTTTCTTTTCCTGGCCTTTTTCTATGACCGGAATGAGCGATGTATAGATATCAAAATTGATAAGCAACCGTCTGACGCTTTCCGGTGTGGTTTCAGAGTTTATTGTCTGGATCATCAACATGAACATTTTGGCTGTAAAGGTATCCCTTTTTATCGCCTCAAAGATCTGCACGGTGACCATCTCGAAATACTCTATCGGTTCCATATCTTCGCGATAAAGTTCAATCACATTTTGTGGACCCGAAATTCCGATACTAATCAGTTCTTCATAGACTTTTTCTTTGGACTCAAAGTAGTTAAAAAACAAGCCAACACTGATGTTCAATTTATCAGCAATGTCTCGTATTTTCATGGCAGCAAAGCCTCGACTGACTAACAAGTCGAGGCTGCAGTTTAAGATTTCAATGCGTCGATCGCTCTTTTGCTGTTCGCGTTTTGTCGGACTCATTTTTTTATATCACCTTTTGTATCAATCCTGATGCTTCTTTTCCGCTGTTGATTGCCGTACAAATGCCGCCGCCTGCAGTTGTCCATTGACCGCAGAGCACCAGGTTCTTGATACCCGGAATGGTCTTTTTGATCATTGTTGTCAAAGCATCAGGCGTTGGCAGGAAACCTTCAAATGAGCCTTTGTAAAGGTTTACCAGGTGGACATAGGTGGCAGGAGTCGCCACGTCAATAACCTGGATGGATTCTTTAAACCCGGGATATTTTGACTCAAGAGCGTCAGAAATCTTTACCGCCATCAACTTTTTTTGAAGCTTATATGATTCTATATCATTTTTTCGTAAATCATTCCAATAATCCAATGGTGAAGTGAACATCACCATGACACTGCTGCAACCATCAGGTGCCGCTGAGGGATCAAAATCAAAAGCGCGCAAATTGAAGCCTTTAATAAAGGTGCTCGGGAAAATTTCAATCTTTTCATCCAGTTCGAAATTATGAGAAAAGGGAATCCCGTATTTTTTGTCAACACCGAAAGAGACCAAGGCTATTGGATCAAATAGTGGAGAAGAATTTAGCATGGAATCAAGCTGTGGGTGTTTATATTTTCCCTCCAGTAGATTATGAAGTAAATCATGCGCATCACTCGCCATGATCACACCGTCCGCGGAAATATTTTCTCCTTTCACTTGAATTCCAACAGCTTTGTTGTTTTCAACGTGAATTTTTTCAACCTTTGAGCCAAAATGGATCACTCCGCCAAGTGAGCGGTATTTTTCTTCCATGCGCTTGATCATATCCAATGCTCCGCCCATGGGATAACCGGCATTACCAGACATGCGGGTGCTCAACATCATGAAAAAAGCACTCATGGAAAAATTTCCGGGCATTAATGTCATGAGCAGAGCCTTAAGTGTTGGATTTTGAAAATTGGAGGAGAATTCACCGACATTGGTTTTCATGTACTTCGGCATGACCTTTAGAAAACCGCGGCTGTTTTTAATCATGTCGAAAATTTCTTTTATTGAGGATGGCGTTCCGGCTGGCATTTTGGAATCGATCATCAACTGAAGGTCTTTACAAAAATCATGAATTGACCTGTTGTCTTCCGGAGCAATACTTATTAAGAAATCCTCGAATTCCGGCATGGTAAGCGGGATTTCATATGTATTTCCATCCAACTCTTGAATGAGGGAAGGTGTGTTGAAAATGGGAGTATCCTCATCGAGCGCGTCCACTTCACGATAGAGATTATAAAAACCATTGCCGGGCTGAGTACCGACCATCCAGTGGATGCAGCCGTCAAAACGATAACCCTTGCGAACCCAGGCGGTACAAACTCCGCCTGACCAGCCTGCCATTTCAAATATTTCTGTTTGATAACCTTCTTTTTGAAGATAGATCCCTGAACTTAATCCGGCCAGGCCGGCACCAACGATAGCAATTTTTTTTGACATTTTTTCCTTTATTAAACAATTCATCAATGAATATATGTTCAATGAAAATATATTCATATTTTACAAATCCACAAGAGTAGACAAGCGATTCATCTAAAATAATGAATCGCTTGTAAGAACAAAAGAGAGTAGGTTTAGAATAGCTTCGTTTTTATTTGATTAAGTAATGGTTTGCATGCATTTTCCCCAAGCTCGATAAGCTGTGCTGCACGATGGTATCCATAGAAGGTGGTTATTTCCGGGGGCAAATCAGGACGCAGAAAGATATCCGGGGGATTACTGGTCAGGTAGAAATCAGTCAGGTAATAAGACATGATGAGCTGGGCTCTGTAAAAATCAAGAAAATAATCAGGCACTGGCACGGACCAGCGTGGTTTGGTTTCAGAGAACTGCCAGGGAACTTCTTTGACGATGTCAGGGTGGGCGTCAACAGCCATTGAAACGTCAGGGTCAAAGAATTTCAGATTGCTGATAGGCAAGTTGTTTAACATGCCGCCATCAATTAATTGATACTTTCCAATTTTAACTGGAGCAAAGAAACCAGGGATTGATATTGTTGCCATTATGGCGTCAACCAGATTTCCCTCGGAAAAAGTGATCTCTTGAGAGGTGATCAAATCCACAGCGTTGACCACCAACGGAATTTTTGTATCGGAAAACTTTGTTTTGGCGCCGATGATGCTTGAGAGAAGACTTTTCAATCGGTGTCCGACGATAAGTCCTCGTCGCCGGGGAGAGTGATCAACAAGATTGATCATTTCGCGTAAAGAAGTGTGCTTGACCGCGATTTCTTCTACTTCAGACGCTTTGAAACCAACCGCGTAGAGAGCTCCTACCAAACCGCCCATGCTGCATCCGCTGATGCTGGAAATTTTTATATCTTCTTTTTCGAGCGCTTTTAGTATGCCGATATGTGCCAATCCACGCGCGCCGCCACCACTTAATACCAGTCCAAGTGATTTTTGTTGTTTTTGTTTCTTCAAATTTTCCATCTTTGTATTTTAATCCAAAGTTAATCATCGTAGAAAGGGAAAATAACGGAAAACGTGCCAAAAATACCCCTGTTCAATTCAAGCCCGGTCTGATAATATAATTGGTCGTTAATTGTGTTGAATGAATAGGATTGTAAATGGAAAAAGAACGTTTTGATATTAGAAATGTAGCAATTATTGCCCACGTTGATCATGGAAAGACCACTCTCGTTGATGGATTATTGAAACAGGCCAGGGTTTTTAGAGACAACCAAAATGTGGTTGAAAGGGTAATGGATTCCAACGATCTCGAAAGAGAACGCGGAATTACCATCCTGGCCAAGAACACCGCAATTACCATCCCCGATAAAAAACATGACGGAATGGTGAAGATCAATATTGTTGATACGCCGGGACATGCCGATTTTGGTGGAGAAGTTGAACGTGTGATGAACATGGTGGACGGTGTCTTGCTTCTGGTTGACGCGGCGGAAGGCCCCATGCCTCAAACCCGTTTTGTGCTGAAAAAAGCCCTCCAGATGGGTCATCGAGCCATTGTCGTGATCAATAAAATGGACCGCAAAGACGCAGACGCGGAACGGGCGGTCAATTTGACATTTGATCTCTTTGTTGAACTGGGCGCCAATGACGAACAGGCTGACTTCCCGATCATATACGCGAACGCGATCACTCAGCAGGCTGGTTTGACGCCCGATTTATCACCTGATCTGCAACCTCTTTTCGATACGATCCTCGAAACAGTTCCGGCTCCAAAAGTGGATGTCGACGCACCTCTGCAGCTGTTGGTTACCAACCTTGGATATGATGAATATCGCGGAGTAACCGCTGTCGGACGTATCCATGCCGGCAAAATGAAAGCCGGTGGTCCTGTCGCAAGGATCAAAAAAGATGGCTCAATAGTAACGGAAAGAACCCGTTATCTATACGTCCATCAGGGACTGGAAAAAGTCGAAGTGGAATCCGCGGATGCTGGAGAGATTGTCGCCATTGCCGGCCTTGAAGCCATTGAAATCGGTGAAACGCTCGCAGATCTTGAGAACCCGGTCGCGCTGCCGGTTATTGAAGTGGAAGAACCAACAGTCCGCATGACTTTTGGTGTCAATACATCACCGTTTGGCGGAAAAGAAGGCAAGTGGGGCACTTCAAGGAAGTTGCGGGAACGTTTGTTTGATGAATTGAAAAATAACGTGGCGTTGCGTGTAGAAGAAACTGAGAGCCCGGATACTTTCAAAGTTGCGGGCAGGGGAGAGCTTCACCTGGCCATTCTGATCGAAACCATGCGCCGAGAAGGGTACGAATTCCAGGTTTCCAAACCTGAAGTGATTTTCAAGAAGGACGAGAGCGGAAATCTGCTTGAACCATATGAAGAACTTCATATTGAAACGAGCCAGGATACAGTAGGTACAGTGGTCGAAATGCTTGGAAACCGTCGCGGAAAAATGTTGAACATGATCAACAATCCCGATAATACGGTTCATTTGACCTACAATGTTCCGACAAGAGGGCTGCTGGGCTTTCGGTATCAGTTCCTGACTGCCACACGCGGGATGGGGATCCTGAATTCAATTTTCCTGGGATATTTACCGTTAGCCGGCTCCATCAGTTCACGTGCCACCAGTTCGATCGTTTCATGGGAGAACGGCACTACTACGACCTTTGGACTCAAAAACGCTGAGGAACGTGGCGTATTGTTCATCGGTTCAGGTGTGGACGTTTATGAAGGCATGGTGGTTGGTGAAACACAACGGCCTGATGATTTATCTGTGAATGTTTGCAAGAAGAAGCACCTGACCAATATGCGTAATTCCAATAAAGATATTGAGATCAGGCTGGTGCCGCCATTGATGATGAGTCTGGATCAGGCCATCGAATACCTGGCAGAGGATGAATTGCTCGAAGTGACGCCGGTCAATTTCAGGATCAGAAAAAGAATTTTGAATACTGAAGAGCGCGGAAAACAAAATAAAAAAGCTAAAGAATTGCTTGAAGATTAGGCTTCTGTTGGTTTTACAAAGGATTTGAGGTTCAAGATAGAAAGCATCATTCTCGTTGATGCTTGACTTCCAATCTCAAATGTGATAAAGTATTACCAGTAGGATGCAAAGTAGTTCTTGTTGGATGTAATACAGACAGCCCAAGGCGAAAAAAGCTCCAGGGCTGTTTTTATTTGACCGCTCCGAAAGAACGAAACTAAAATCCTAAAATTGGTTGTTTTTGCTATAGGAGGCAAAAAAATGTCAGAACGTATTATCGGCACGGTCAAATGGTTCAACGGAACCAAAGGTTACGGCTTCATCTCCCGCGAGGGTGGAGAGGACGTTTTCGTTCATTTCTCCGCTATTCAGGGTGAAGGCTACCGCAACCTTGAAGAAGGTCAAAAAGTTGAGTTCGCAATCGAAAAAGGACCCAAAGGCCTTCAGGCCAGCAATGTCACAGTCGTAAACTAATTTTTAACCTGCCAAATACGGACAACCCCTTGAAGACAAGGGGTTGTTTTTTATTAAAAAATGCTATAATCCTAATACCGTTGCAATTAACAACAATACAAATATATCTGTAAACCGATTATGTGTTTTCCTTTTCAGAGGAGTAACGATGGATAATCGTGTTTTGCATTGTTTTTACGGATGCCATATGTTTGGATGTTCCCGGTTCTTTTTTTTATTAAACTTATTACCAAACCTATAATAATTCATGCTGATTGAATGATTTTGTATTAAAAAAAGGATTGAAGAGGATCATACGTAGGTGAAGGAGGGTGAAAATGAAAAAAGCGATTTGTTTGATTGGTATATTGATGATATTGTCCGTTGGATGTAATTTAAAAAATATCATTGAGGCTAGACAAAAATCAGAACCAGAACCAGTTTATGAAAACTTAAAGCAGGAGGTTCTTTCGAAAACTTACTCCATTTCAAAAGAGTACCTTACATTAAGGTTTCGAACGGATAACTTATTGGTGAATGCAGAAATGTTTGTGGATTATCAACAATGGGATAAAGAGATGGGGGACATCATCAAGGGATGGAAAGAGCTTGAACAGAGTGCTGCAGAATTGGAAAGTTTGTCAAAAGAATTTGCTTCAGAGGAGTCGGCGTTTTCAGTGGAACTTGAAGAGCCAGGGATTGTCTATGCGAGACATTCGATTGGAATAAATTATCAATCTTATGAGAAGTACGAGCTTAGTAATGTTTTTGATAACGCGCCAGCCGGGAAAAAAATCGCCACACTGGCTAAATACCTTGGAACGGATGCCAAGAGGGCGTATGGCTTGCTGCAACAGGAACAGGGAATTATCACTGCTGATGCCTACAACGAAGCCGGTGATACACTGCAAAAGCTTGAAACGACGGCTGTGGTGATTAAAGATACCTGTAAAGTAGCTGGATTTGTGATTGCGACCCATTTATCTGGCGGTATGGGGCCGACGCTTATCGAACAAGCTTCTTTTATTATTGGTGGCGCAGACATGGTTTTGGAAATTGGCGAAGATGGAGCTAATATCGCATTAGGTAACAATAACAAGGTGTCTGCGATTATTGGAGATGCTCGAAAAATTACTGAGCCAGTAGCCTCAATACTAACCCTTACAACCACAAGTTTTGATAAATCAGTCAATATCGTAAATGCATTTATGTTCGAAGCGGATCAATTGAGATCAGGTTTTCAAGACGGAAAAATTATGGGCATCTCAATTCCGATTCCTGGAACTAAAAAGGAAGATTTGAAAACACCTGATTATAAGCCCACGAAACGGGTTACCGAGGAGAGCGATCAAGAGTTAACCGAGGAGGTAGCCCAACCTGTAATAGCCAGTGTGTTTGAGCCAGAAGAAATCGATCAATGGTTTGAAAATAACAACATTCCCATGGTTAAAGAAACAATCACTGAAGCAGACATCGCTGATGCGTTGGGTATTAAGCTGCCAAACCAGACTGAGGCAAGCGCGGAAAGCGCTAATACCAAGCCAACACCGTTGATTCCCTTATCGCAAGAGGAGGTGAACCCTGAGAATCTCATTGATCTTTCAGGAGCTTGGGCGATTCATGGAGTCGAAGATGAGAGCCTGTACAATGTCAATCTATCTTGTGACGAGGACCGCGCATATATGATGACTTGGGCGACAATAGAATTTTTACCTTTAATTATTATGTCTGGCCAATTCGAATTTTCTGCAATCGACGGAACGTATCACTTTATTGATCATTCAGACAGCGAACATTTAACCACCACAGGATCCGCACGAATGGTCAATGAAGAAATAAATCTGGAAATGACTTTTTCTGAGAGCGAGCAAGCCGTTTTTGATTGTGATTTTGCCGCCCACGATGCCTGTGAGTGGTATACCTATCCAGGATCAACTGTTTGTAAAGCAACCTTTAAAGAATATTCGACACCTGAACCAGAAATGGAATTTCAAGGATATCATCCGATCTGGAAATTATCAGGCGGAACATTGACCTGCACATATGATCGAGCGATTTGGCAGTATCGAGTGTCAACATTGGGTGTGGACGACGATATAAGATATCCTTGTTTGGGCACCGTCACGGTTCCAGACGTTAAAGCTTACATCTACGATGATCTGCCAGATTTTTCAGACATGTTTAGTGATTATTAAGTGCTATTCATCGGAATTACTGTTCTATGGCATCCCAATAGCCTTTATCCAGTTCGTCGTCAGATAAATGCGCATAACGCTGCGTTACGGCTATGTTTCTGTGCCTGGCAAGTTCCTGTGCCAGCTTCAAATTTCCTGATGAACGAAGCACACGGGTGACGAAATAATGCCTGAATGAATGGGGCGTGATCGTACCGACGGCTTCATCTCCAAGAAGCTCTCTGACGCGCTCAGAAACGATATTTCGACCGGTAGTAGTGGTCATTGGTTTTATTTTCTTGCCGGCGCCTTTGTCGTGGCGGGCAAAAAGAGGCAATGCAGACAAGGGTACCTTTGAATTGCCATCGATCTTTGACCTGACTTTTAAATAGTCGGATAACGCGTCAGTACTGCGTGTAGAGAAACGTATAATATCCTGACGGTTGCCTTTGCCGATGATCATGGCTTTACCTTCGTTCCAATCAAGATCGCCGCGGCGTAACGCACAGGCTTCGTGGACGCGCAAGCCCGTGTCGGCAAGTGTTATAAGAAACGCTCTGTCGCGAAGTTTGATCAGATGATCTTGTTTATCTCCGGAATTCATAAAATCGGCTGAACTAATCCGTTCGATGATCTGGTCTATGGCCGATGACGGGAATTGCGGCAGACGTTGACCGGGTCTGCGGGCTCGCTGTTGTATCAAGAGTTTGATGCGCGGCAGATTGACCTGTGAGAGATTTTCAGCGGCCAGATAAGCGAAAAAGCCTGTCACAGCCGTCAAATAGAGCCTTTCTGTCGTGGCAGCGTGGTTCTTGAGGGCTGTGGCAAGCAATACGATCGTATCCTCGCTCAATTCATGTATGGGGGTGGCATCAGGGTCTATGTGGTTGATACGCAGCGTTTCAAGATAAAAGGAAAGCGCGTTGTCGTACGTTGCCGCTGTGTGCGGACTGCGCGCCATTTTCACGGAATTGATATACTTTTCAGCAGCAGAAGAGACAGTATTTGAGGTCATAATTTCTCCTTTTTCCATTATACCACAATGCTTATGATAATAATACTTATCGAAACCATAAATACAAAATGATGTTTTTCCAGTCCCCTCTTCGCGTTTGTTTGGTTTAAACCCTAAGAATGAATCCTTGTCAGAAATTAGATTGGTTTTGAAAGCAGCAACAGTACAAATGCCCCCTGCAGTTCTTTTTCATAGTTACATTATGATGAGATTAAACAAACCGTTTGAAATCCATGAAAAATAAACTAGAATTAGTTTGATAATTCTTTTGAAATCAGGAACGCAATGACATTATTTACACTACCCTACGGCAAAAAACAAATTTCTTTTGAGTTAAATGACCAATATAAAGCGGATCTCTATTTACCCAAGCTGTTGCAGCCGGAGCACAATGCAGAATCCATTATGTTATCAGCTATACGCAATCCTATTAATAATAATGAAACTCTTCAAAATGTAACTGAAAACACATCCGTGGCGATCACCGTAAATGATAAAACAAGGCCTGTTCCCAATCATTTGATCTTTCCTCACCTATTGAGCATTTTGAAAGAAAAAGGAATTAAGAAAGAAAACATAACCATCCTGATCGCCACCGGTACGCACATTCCAATGCCCGAGGTCGAACATTCATTAATACTCCCTGAAGAAATCCTGAGGAATTATAGAGTCATCTCTCATGACTGTGACGACCGCGCCAACCTGGAATGCAAAGGGAAAACCGGGGCTGGAACACCGGTATACGTCAATTCAATTTTTGACAAAGCCGACCTGAAAATTGTTGTCGGAAATATCGAACCTCATCATTTTGCAGGATTTTCGGGTGGAGCGAAAAGCGCCTCCATTGGCGTATGTGGCAGGGAGACTATCAACCATAATCATGCTCTTTTAAAACACCCGAAGAGCTGCGTTGGCCGGTATGAAGATAATCCGCTGCGTCAGGATATTGAAGAAATAGGTCGTTTGATCGGGATAGATCTTGCGTTAAACGTCATCCTCAACGAAAAGAAAGAAATACTGCATGCTTTGTTCGGTTCTCCGATTGACGTGATGAAAAAAGGAATTGAAATCATTCGTGAAAATGAATTGGTCCAGGTGGTCGCGCCTTATGATTTGGTGATCGCTTCTGCCGGTGGATACCCAAAGGATATCAATCTATATCAAGCCCAAAAAGCGCTGACGCACGCCTCCTTGTTTTGCAAAGATGGCGGAATGGTATTGTTGACAGTCGCCTGCACTGAAGGAGTCGGAAGCCAAACCTATGTTGATTTTATGCAGGGGGTATCCAGTCATCAGGAAGCCAAAGACAAATTCCAAAAAATGGGATTCAGGGTGGGTCCGCATAAATCATTTCAGTTTGCCATGATCGCGGACAGGGTCAATTTTCAAATAAAAAGTGATATCAAAACCGATATAATGGACCAATTGTTGATCCAACCGATCGATGATCTACAACAAAACATTAACGATCTTTTGCAAGAAACCCCTTCCATAAAACGAATAGCGGTAATACCTTATGCGACTGCCACTATTCCGCAGTTTCCCGGAGATTAACATGAATAATAAACCACCGGTCTTTCAAAATCCGCAAGCGGATGGAGGACATTTCTTCTGGCCAGGTAAAAAAGACAACAACACGGCCATTTTGCTTTTTCACGGCTTCACTGCCACGACCATTGAAGTCAGACCGATGGCCAAATACCTTTCAGGTCTTGGGTATACCGTGGTCGGTCCATTATTGCCAGGACATGGCGTTTCGCCGGATGAGCTTAACCACACACATTATTTCGAATGGATCGGGGCTGCTGAGCTGGTTTATGATGAATTAGCCCAACAATTTAATAATATCTTTGTCATGGGTGAATCAATGGGTGGTCTTCTATCACTTTGGTTGGCCTCAGAACACCCTGAGATAAAGGGCGTTGTCCTCTTTGCGCCGGCTATGAAAATTCCCAGGCTTTGGCAGGCAAATCTTGTCTGGCCGTTTGTGAAAATGATGTACAAGAAGAACATCGACTTAACCAGTACGTGGCAGGGATTCAATGTGATTCCCATGAGGGCTGCTGCACAGCTTAATCGACTGCAGAATCATATTCGCATGCACCTTGAAGACGTAACCCAGCCGACGGTAATTTTCCAGGGAAAACTGGATACGACAATCGATCCGCTTGGTGCAGTTGATGTATTGGAAGGTATCTCTTCTGTTGACAAGCAGCTTGTCTGGTTGGAGGAATCCACACATTGTATTTTGTTGGATAAACAGCTGGACATTGTGGAAAAAATTACCAGTGATTTCTTAACAGATCATGAATAACATTTCTTCCGAGTCTTTCTAAAATAATTGGGGTTATAATTAATTGACGTATAAAAACGGAGAAGAAATGGAAAACAATCATATGTCGTTAGGAAAGACCACCATATCCCCCGAAGTCCTCGTTTCTATTGCCTTATTGGCAACCACAGGGGTTGAAGGCGTTAGCCACATGACTTCCGTTCCGAGGGACGTAAACACACTTTTCAAAAAAGGTCTTGCTGAAGGCATTGGACTTACCGTTGAAGATAATATTGTATTTGCGGACATTTACGTGGTGTTGAAAAAAGGATTCAAGGTAAAAGAAGTATGCCGGCAAATCCAGAACCAGGTCTCGCGCTCTGTTTCAGAGATGGTTGGCATGGAAGTCGGACGTGTCAATGTTCACGTCGAAGATATCGATTATTCGGAATAAAGAATAGCCCTATGAAATCTCGTACCAAGGCCCGTGGTATTGCCTTGCAAGTACTTTATGAATATGATCTCACCATGCATCCATTGGGGGAATCATTGGTTGCCCGTTTCCAGGATGAAAAACTTGAAGACCAGCTTCAGGATTTTTCGACGCAAATTGTCAATGGTGTCATCCCAATGGTTTCTGCCCTGGATGGTGTAATTGCTCAACATGCCCCCGAATGGCCTTTGGATCAGGTTGCCATTATCGACAGGAATATTTTGCGTATGGCTTTGTGGGAATTCGCTGTCGCAAAAATTACCCCATTGAAGGTAGCCATCAATGAAGCCATTGAACTGGCAAAGATTTATGGATCTGATAGTTCCTCACGTTTTGTGAATGGTGTCTTGGGGAGTTTGGTAGACCATTTAGCTGAAATTCAGGATCATTTTTCAGAAAAATAAATTTATCGTCCTTTTTCATGATTAGAGCGGATCAATATGGCAAAAAAAACAAGAAAACACGGAACAATACAGTTTTTTGTTAGTATTGCCATAATACTTACTTTGTTCTTATCAGCTTGTTCTGTTTTTGAAGACTCCCCTGTTGAATCAAATATATTTTTTGAAAGTGTTGAAAACTATGCCAGGGCTGAGGTTGTTTTTCAGGTAAACCTCCCTGCTCCGATCTCAAGCAGCGAAAAACTTGTGTTGGAGATAATGGATGACGTTACCGGTATTTATCTTAATCCGACTCAATATGAAATGGCCGGGCAAGATTATCAAAACTTTTATTTCAATCTTCCTCTTACGGTTGGAGAAAAAGTTAAATATCGATACTTGCGTAAATCAAGTCAGACGCTTTATGAATACACTGCCCGTAATGAACCGTTACGTTATCGAGAGTATTTCGTCGATGGCCCTGCCTTGCTGCAGGATTACGTTTCCGCCTGGTCCGATCATCCATATACCGGTCCGGTTGGACGGATTCGCGGCCAATTGATCGAGCAATCCTCAAACATCCCCTTGCCGAATATGATGATCAACGCCGGCGGTATTCAAACAATATCCTCTGCGGATGGCTCATTCATCATTGAGGGACTGCCGCTTGGTACACAAAATGTGGTTATTTCAAGCCTTGATGGAGCGTACGATACGTTTCAGCAGGGTGCAGTGATCGGCGAGGAAGCCACAACACCGATCATGATCGAAATGAAGAAACGACCCACTGTCAACGTTGAATTCGTGGTCAAGATACCGGACGGGTTCACAACCGATTTGCCGCTGAAATTGGCAACGAATTTATACTCACTTGGATACCCCGAGGCGGACCTCATCTCCGGATCGAATACCATTTCATCGGATCTGCCTGTGTTTACCAAAACATCTGATAACGAATATACCCTGTCATTATCACTGCCTGCCGGCACTGATATGCGTTATAAATTCACGCTTGGTGACGGGTTCTGGAATTCAGAATTGACCGGCAACGGCGGATTTGTTACTCGTGAATTGGTTGTTCCGTCTGAAGACACAACCATCAAAAAGAAAGTTGAAACTTTTACTTCCCCAAATATTGGTGCCATTTCGATAAACGTAGCTGTTCCTCAAACTACGCCGGGTAATGAAACGGTTTCTCTTCAATTGAATTCGTTTGGTTGGATGCAGCCTCTTCCAATGCGAAGGATCGGTGAGAACCAGTGGTCTTATACACTGTACTCCCCCACTCACATGGTTTCAAATATTGAATATCGTTTCTGCAGGAACGACCAGTGTGATGTGGCAACTTCAAAACCTGGTGAGACCGGCACGATCACAACCAGCAATATGCCGC
>ENA-OSEO01001806-OSEO01001806.1-sediment-metagenome-genome-assembly--contig:-NODE-1806-length-35196-cov-4.186366_pt1 | contig 35196 bp, 27 predicted proteins | sample MGYA00237883_ERZ534232 | MGnify/ENA metagenome assembly ERZ534232 | reverse complement strand
AAGAAATCAACTACCGATTCTGGGAAAATTTAAAGCCGATTAGCCTCAAAAGGGCTATTGCGTGCAAAATTCAGGTTTTAATTTGATAAAAATGTAATTTCACATTCACAATTAGAAATTGGGCTACTATTATGATCAATGGAAAATATCAATTCGGCGTCGGAGTGGTGGTCGGAATCGTATCGGCCGCTTTGTTTTTTCTCTATTTCGCACCGAGGTATAAGACGGTGCAATCCGGCGGGATGCTATACAAGCAGGATCTCTGGTCGGGTGATACCTGGCGTTATGCCGACAGCGAATGGAAGAAAATACTACGGCATGACAGGGATTGGGACAGGATTGATGGGGTCCTGAGACAGGCGCTCAACATCCCTGAAAGGAAAACCGACAGGGCAAATGCATTGGATCATCTCAGAAGAAAATACACTGACCTAAAAGATGTCAGTGATGAAGATATCCTGGAAAGAATCAAAATCGTTTATGCCAAAGAAATCATGAACGATTTATATCTGAATGATTTTATCAAAATCCACGGAAAAGATAAAGGGTAAAACCCGTTTGAAGTGCAACCGTTAGAGACTGCATTTGCAAAAGATACATTGGCGGATAACCTCAGCGGTATTATCCGCCAATCGGCAACTTTTGGAACTAATTGTTTTTCAGGGCGAGTGGTGTGAGGTAGTGGTTCCTCCATCGCCTCCGCTGGCCGCAGCAGCAGCTATTCCGGCGCCGATGACCACGACGCCGGCGACAATTCCGGCGACCCCGGCAGCGCCAATTCCTGCGGTTCCGCCGGCCCCGGCCGCTGCTGCTCCGGCGCCCGTTCCGGCCCCTGTCCCGGTCGCGGCCCCGGTTCCTGCGCCGGCACCCGCCGGGGCGGCGGCTACCGTCGAACTCTTATCGTCAGCCATTGAACTGGTCGGCACGGCAAGCAGCAGTATCAGACTCGACACCAGTAAGGTAGCCACTAATTTAAACCCTCTGCCGAATTTAGATGCGTTCATGTTCTGCTCCTCTAGCTTATTAGGGGTTGGTTAACAATACTCACATTGTCAGAAAAAAGAACAAGTAGATCATGTTCAGTCAAAAAATAAATCAAATCTCCTGACTGTCCAATAAGCCGAATGATGTATTTGTGTATGATCATCGTAGGATTTATAATGAGGATATGGCGTGTTGCTGATCAGGAATCGGATAATAAACATCAGGATATTACTTAGATTGTTTAAGGTTTAACCGCGGCAGGGGATGCCCGGCGTATGGAATGAAAACAAAACAGTTGAAGCGCCTACTTTTTTAACTGATTCAAATCGCTCTTAAATTCCGCCGGCATGAGGTCCGAGCCGACATCGAACAGGTTTTTCCAGTGCAAGACCGTAGCGGCCACATCCCGCGTCCAGGGCGATATCGCGTAATTGTATTTGATCCTGGTTTCATAAGTTGAAAACATTCTCGCGGGAAGCCTCATAAAGGCGCCTTTGTCATGGTAGCCTTGATTGAAAGCAGTGAGATCGTCGGTATCCGTAAAACTGTACCAGGCGCCGATCTCCAAACCGTTATCGTATTCTCTGGTCAGCTGCAAACGCCACCCGACGTCTCCGGCCATAAAGCGGCCGTACTGGATCTTGAAGGTCAGATTGAACGGCCGGAATTTATAGTACAGGTTTCCCAGGATTGTGTGGGTCGTAAAGTCCTCCAGGCCCATCTGGGTTTCCGGCTCTCTTTTCCGGACCCAGTCCCCTTCGATTCCCACGGCCAGGTCGCCGTCTCCGAAAAAGCTCAGAATTTCGCCGCCGGCCCCGGCGTACATGTATTCCAGGTAGCCGTAACTCAAGCGGGCAAAGGTGCGGCGGGATAATTTAAAGGTATGATCGAGCATCAGACGATCGAAGGTCGGATAGTCGCCCAGATACTGCCAGGCGTCGCTTCTGACCGCATCCGGCAGCGGTGCGTTGCTCGATGTAATATCGGAATAAAATGGAATGTTGTAGCGTGTGTAAAAAGAGGTGCCTTTCCATAATGATTGTTCCAGATAAGGCTCGATTCCCACCCGAAACTTGAAAACGCCCGACGGATCATTCAAAAAAGCAGTGAAATCAGGCTTGATTCCGAATTGATGATGAAAAGATGAACTCTCTTGCGTTGCGGTGAAATCCTGCCTGCCAGCATAGGGATCGCCCGAGATGGTCTCAACCGTTGCCAGGTCGCCGAGCGCTTCGTCGGATATATTTCCCAGAAGATACTCATCCAAATGGTCCGGCTTAAACGAGACTTTCAGAAAGTGGATCCGGCGGCGCTTCAAGATGACGGACAGGGTTTCGCTGTCTTTGGGTGAATGGTACAGCAGGATCCTGAGGACCCGCCCGGCCGCCTTCTGGTTGGACAAGTAGCGGGTATTTTCAAACTCGGCCGTGAGCTCTTTGTCGCAGGTGTAAACCCTCACATCCAGAAAACCGGCCTCAACTATGGCATCTCTGATTTGCGTGATCATGTCTTTGGCGTTTCTCTGATCAAACGGGCGACGATCGATGGGTACCCAAAAAGGCGGGTCCGGTTTTTTGGGGAGGATGGGGTTGCCCAGTTTAGCCTGGAAATTACAGGTGAAGCCGACGGTATCTCCCCGCTGGTAAGAAACGCCGATCTCGATACCCGGAAATATTTCCATGCGCAGGCCTACATTAATGGGAGAATCGGCGCCTTCGGGGACGCCCCGGGCACTCTGAGGATCTTCGGCATAATCGATGGGACTGTATTCCGCCAGCAGATGGATTTTTTCAGTGATTGCCCATTCAATCCCGCCGAACAATCCCTGCAAACGTTTGGTGCCGATCCCCAGGGTAAAATCAAGGGGGTAGATCTGGCGGTTGACGGTCAGATATTGGGCTTCGAACAATTGAGTCCCCTGGATATCATTCAGGCCTATGGCGACTGCAGGCATCCACTTGGATTCCGGCAGGAGCTGATATTTCAAATCCAGAGCTTTGTCTTTAACCGCGCCGTAATCCCCCCCGAGGTTGGACTCGATATTGGAAATTTCCGTGAAGCGGCCGCTGGCTTCCAATCCGGGAAAAATTCCCATCCCACCGGTAATCCAGCGAAAGGGAAGGGCCTGGGCATATCCCACCCGGAGGACACCGTCATTTAAGACGCGGGAAGTGGGAATTTCCAGCAGGCCGGTCCCGCCCCAGTTGGCGGAGTTGTTGAAGGGCCGGTCATCTGCACGGACGCTACACATGAGGAAAAAGTTTAAGGCAAGCAACAGGATGAGATATAAGCTGCACAAACGAAAACCTTCAGATACCATAACCCATTTCAAAGAATGCACAGGCTTTCCCATAAGAGCAAACCCATCCGCAGGAAATTGATGAATATAGTGCTGACGGCAAAAAGAGCGCCTTGACACGACCTGAAGGCTTTGGTAAAAAATCATCATAATTAAAGGCTGCTGCTTCCTAACACAGACTGAATAAAAGTACAACCGCTTACCCACTCAGTTGCTGTTATCAAATCAGGTGAAAGAAACCGGGATTTGGCGAAAAACAAGACATTACATTTGCTGTATTCGTACCTGCTGATCGCATGTTTTTCAGGCGGATGTGCCGGCACCGATAAGGTCGGCGTGGACCTGGTGGAATATGTCAATCAGGACATCTTGGGCATCGCCCAGTTAGAAGCTGCGGCGCTGTCTCACTATTCCGCAGTTATCGGACAAAATTACCGCAACGATCAGGTTCTACTGACCGCCCTGAATGAACAGGTCATTCCCATTTATAAAAGATTTCTGAACTTGTTAAGAAAAATACAGCCCCGCAGGGACGAGATCAGACAACTTCATGGAATCTACATAGGTGGTGCGGAAGATCTTTATAATGGCTTCAATATCATGCGAAGCGCGTTGGAAAGGAAGGACAAAACCCAGTTCCAGGCGGCAAACAGAAAGATTGAAAACGGTCGGATGAAAACTGAAAAATGGCGCAGGGAGCTCTTCACCCTCTATCAGACTCACGGCGTCAGGGCCGCTGCGGAAAACAGGGAATCAAAGATCCCGCGACTGCTCATCGACCCTTCCGGGCACTGAAAAGGATGCACCCCATCCGGTTTTCCCTTCGGGCAGGGTTCTTCAATCTCTCTGGCAGGTCGGTACCGAAATCTGTATATCTGTACGACCTTGGTGCCTTTGCAGTTCAAGCATTTTTTTGTCTTGCAGTGTTTAAGGAAGGGACAAGGCGTTTGGCTGACCAGATTATCGGATTGATTTTTTTTAAACCCCAACCAACTTGAGGTCTCATGAATAAACGTTATTCATATTTCAGGCGGATGATCCTGATCGGTTTTATTCTTTGCGCACTCCCCTTGGGGGCGTCGGCTCAACAGGGGTCATCGATAGAGACTATTGAAAAATCGCCCGTGGTACAAAAGGCGCTTAAGGAAGGCAGAATAACGCCGCAGCAGCTTCAGGACGCCATCGCGGCGGTCATGGCGGGCCGGGTTCCACCCCGAGTATTTACAGATTTGCAGCAGGAAGTCTCCCAAGGAACCTTGACCGCGGCGGAAATTGAGGCCGGCCGGGCGCTGCTGGAAGAGAAGCGACAGGAGAAGAAAGCGCCGGAGCCCGAAAAAAAAGTGGAAGCTGCGCCGGCAGCACCGGAAGCAGTATCGGAAGCCAAACCTGTTGCGGAAGGGGCTGAAGAAAAAAAAGAACTCCCCGTGCCGCCGGAAGCCGTGGAAAATTTTTTCCAAAAAACCGAGCCGCCGAAGCTGCCCGCACTAGAAATTTATGGGCACGGACTCTTTTCCCGCGATCCGGACACTTTTGCACCCATTTCGGCCCTGCCGGTTTCCAATGATTACATCGTGGGTCCGGGCGATGAGATTAAGATCCTGATGTGGGGCCGGCTGGATGCCGAATACAGCCTGGTGGTGGATAATGAAGGGGTCATCAACTTTCCGAAATTAGGACCGCTGAACGTCGCCGGCCTGACCTTCGGCGAGTTAAGAGATTTGATCCGGCGCAAGGCCGAATCGATAACCGGTGTATCCGTGAACGTCACCATGGGTCGTCTGCGGACCATCCAGGTGTTCGTCCTGGGAGAAGTAAAAGCGCCCGGTGTATATACGATCGGCGCACTGGCGAAGGTCGGCAACGCCCTGCTGTACTCGGGAGGACCGACGCCGCTGGGATCGTTGCGCAATATCCATCTCAAGCGTGAGGGAAATTCCATTGCGGTCATCGACCTGTATGATTTCATGCTCAAAGGGGATGTTACGGCGGATACCCGTCTGATGCCGGGGGACGTGATTTTCGTGTCGCAGGCAGGGCCGCTGGTATCGGTTTCCGGAAACGTGAGCCGGCCGGCAATTTATGAGCTTAAAGCCGACCGAGACCTTCAAACGGCATTGAATATGGCCGGCGGCCTGGCCCCGCGGGCGTTTAACCAGCGCATTCAGATCGTGCGGGTCTTTGAAAACAGATTCCAGGTCATTATTGATATCCCCTATGCGGAAATAGAGGATCAAAAGACGGTTTCCCTGCAGGACGGAGATGTTATCCGGGTTTTTGAGATTCTGCCGAGGGTGGAAAACGCGGTCTATCTTTACGGCAATGTCCGGCGTTCGGGGCCATATGCCTTCAATGAAGGATTGCGGATTCTGGATATCATTCCGGACAAGACGAATCTGGATATCGATACGTACCTTGGATATGCTCTGGTCAAGCGTTATCATATTGAAGATATGCGGGCCGAACTGATTCCCTTTGATCTCGGACGGCTGCTGGAACTGCACGACGCTTCAGAAAACATCCGGTTGCTGCCGCTGGATGAAATTTACATTTTCAACAAAAGCCGGTTCAAGGACAAAGAATTTGCAACGGCTGCAGGAGAGGTGCGCAAGCCGGGAAGCTATTTTATCGAAAAAATGAAAATCCGGGACCTGATGTTAAAAGCCGGCAACCTCACCGAAGAAGCCTATCTGCCAAAATCCGAACTCCTGAGGATCGACAAAGACCGTAATTTACACACCATCTATTTTGACCTGGCTGCCGCCATGTCCGGCGATCCCGGCCACAATCTCAGCCTGCAGCATGAAGACCGCGTGATCGTCCATTCCATCTGGGAAAAGCAGTGGAAAACGGTGGTAACCATTGAAGGCGAAGTCAAGCAGCCGGGGGAATATCGTCTGACAAGCGATATGCGTCTTAAGGACCTTTTTTTTAAATCGGGTTATTTTACCCGAGACGCCTATCTGGACATCGGACATCTATATCGCACGAACTGGCGGACCAACGAAGTCAGCATTCATACCTTTGACATTGAAAAGGCGCTGGCCGGGAATGTTGAAAGCAATCTGTCGCTGCAGGACCTGGACAAGGTGGTGATTCACAGCCTATTGGAATACAAACAAAAATACTCAGTCTTTATCAACGGACAGGTAAATAATCCCGGCGAGTATCCCCATGCCTACAACATGACCGTGAAGGACCTGATTCTGGTGGCCGGCAACATCAAGGATGCCGCCTACCTGGACACGGCCGAGTTGACCCGTTTTGCGATTGTCGACGGACGGCAGGTGCAGACCTCAATCATGAATTTCAATGTCGACCTGGCGCTGAAGAATCACCCGGCCCACAACCTCAATCTGCAACCGCTGGACATCGTCACCGTCAAGGCGATCCCCAACTGGTGGGAGAAGAAGAAATCGGTTACTATCGGAGGAGAGGTCATGTTTCCCGGCACCTATCCCATCAGGGAAGGCGAGCGAATCGGCGACGTTCTGGAACGGGCCGGCGGATTCAGCGAGTATGCTTACTTGCTTGGCGCTGTATTTACACGGGAGTCCGTTCGAAAAATTCAGCAGCAGCGCCTGGAAGACTTGCTTAACAGGCTGGAAAGCGATGTCGCCCGGCTTTCATCCCAGGAAGCCCAGGCAGCCCTGTCTCCGGAAGACTTGACCGCCCAGACCCAGTTCGTGGCCGCCCAAAAAATGCTGGTCGCCAAGCTGAGAGAGTCCCGGGCCAGCGGACGCGTGGTAGTAAACCTCAGACCGCTCAGCATATTCAAGGGAAGTCCGAGTGATATCCTGCTGGAGAACGGAGACGATCTCCAGATCCCCGGGAAAGTCAACACGGTCAGCGTGCTTGGTTCGGTTTACAATCCCACCGCCCTTATTTTCGATCCGAGCAGGCCCGAGATCAAGTACTACCTGGCATTGACCGGCGGACCAACCCAAGACGCCGAGGAAAAGTCCATGTACGTGGTGCGGGCGGACGGCAGTGTGATCAGCAAACGTGCCTCGGGATGGTTTGGGATGACCTGGGATTCCCATGAAAACCGCTGGGGCTTCGGACAGTCGTTTGAAGAGATGCGGCTCAATCCCGGCGATACGATTCTGGTGCCGGAAAAAATCATCAAGCCGAGCTATATGCGGGATGTGAAGGACATCACCCAGATTCTTTACCAGATCGCCGTTGCGGCCGGGGTGACCATCGCGCTCTTTTAACAAATCACCACAAAGGCTCAAAGATCGCGAAGTTTTGCCCGAACCGAAGCCGGCATGAAATAATAGCCGGCTTCGGTTCGAGCAAAGGTGCAAACTTTTTTACAGTCAGCGCCGGGCGCTCTATCATTGAAGCGACAACCATTTGCGGGATCGCACTCTGGTGGAGTCGGTTCTTTGACAGAACCAGGACCCGATACCGCAAATTTTTCTCTTGGCGACCTTGGCCTGCCTGTGCGAGCACGCAGACAGGCGTATTGAGCGCAGCCCCGCAACGGCGGGATCTCCGCTATGCTGCGATGGGCGGTGAAACAATACAAAAAATACGTCATCGAACTCGCGAATTTGAGCACTAAGGTTTAAAGCTGAGGAATTCTTATGAGAGATCAGGATGAACGGATAAAAGTGGATGAAGCAAAAGGGCTCCCCTGCCCGGAGGAAAATGACATCAGCCTGCTGGATCTCATCCTGGTGCTGCTCCGGCACAAATGGCTTATTTTCTGGATGGTTTTTATGACCGGCGGCGCCGCCGCGGTCATCACGTTGAATATGACCAATATATACCGCTCGGAAGCCACCATCACCCCCCGGGAAGAAGAAAAAGGGGGCTCCTCCCTCTCCCTGCCTTCACTGGGCGGATTGGGGAGCATAGTGGCCGGAGAACTCGGTATCGGCGGGGGCGGCACCCTGGAAAAACTCGAAGTGGTTCTGGCAAGCCGGGGCCTGACCCTGAGAGTCATCGAGAAGTACGGGTTGATGCCGGTTGTCACGGACAACGGCTGGCTGGCCGCCGTCAGTAAAAAATTGACGCAAGCGGAGAAGAATCCGACCGTCCAGGACGGTCTTAAAAAAATAAAGGACGAGATGTTGAAGATCAATGTCGATTCCGCTAAGAACATCGTAAGAATAGGATTTGAACATAAGGACCCGTCAACCGCACAGAAAGTGGTTGCGAACTATCTTAAGGAAGCCAGTGAAATGCTGCGCGAAGAGGTCATCCGGGACGCCGAGGAGAACCGTCGCTTTTTCAATGAGCAGCTCAACCGTACCAGCGATGCCCTGTTGAAGGAAAAAATCTATGCGATGCTGGCAAAGGAGATCGAAAAAGAAACCTTTGCCCGCGCCCAGAAATATTACAGTTTCCAGGTGCTTGACCCCCCCATCGTACCGGATTCTGATAAAGAGGTTAAACCACGACGAACCCTGATCTGCCTTGCGGCGGTTATCCTGGCATTCTGCGTTGCCGTATTTTTCGCTTTTTTTGTTGAATTCGTTCAACGGATTCAATCCAACAACCCCGGCCGCTACCGCGAGCTCGCCGACGGTTTGAAACCCTGGCGGATACGCCGGCGGGATTAATCCTTTACAAGCCGCAAGAACAGGATGTAGTACCATATACAAAAGTCCACGGAAGGGAGGAACGCATGACCAATCCCAAATGTATCCTGGCGGCCTTAATCATTGTTTCGGATTCTGAATTGACAATTGGTCGGGAGAATTCTATACTATGACTCAAATTATGGCAGTCATGCAACGGGCGATGCGCATACGTTCAGCGATTTGGACCCATAACTGTTTCACCCCTTTAGCCGATAATCCATAACTGATAACGAATCCCCACCTATGAAGATCTTATCGTTAAAAGAAAAAGAAAAATTACTTTCAAAGTTATTCTGGGATCTCAATGTAGACGTAGAACAATTGAACAAATTAATAAGCGGTAAGGCAAGAAAAGCAGGTGCTTTTGAAGCTGCTGATTTATATTATCGACTATTGACAAGCTTTGATTGGTATACATTGATAAAAATAGTTCCCCCTGACAGACTATTGGTAATGCTAAACGATGCAGTGATTAGCAGGATTAAATCAGAGAGTTTGCGAGAAAGATTTCGATATGCCCGAAAATTTTTATCAGCATAGATTATATCCATTCCAGGATATGGTTTTACATCTGATCCAAAAGACCGGTGTTGATTTTTATCTGTCGGGAGGAACCGTGCTATGTCGCTTTTATTTAAAACATCGGTATTCTGACGATCTTGACTTCTTTGTTAATGCTGCACCTGATTTTAAGGGTAAAGTTGAATCGGTCGTTGACGGGTTCAAACGGTCAGATTTGCAATTTGAAATCGGCACAACTTCCGAAACATTTGTTCGAATATTTACCCAAAGTGAAAATATTTCACTCAAGATTGATTTTGTTAACGATGTGCCCTTTCATTATGGCGGCTTTGAAAGCAGGGAAATTTTTCACAAAATCGACAATTGGAGAAATATACTCTCCAACAAAATATGTGCTCTAAGCAGACTTGAGGCGAAAGATATAGCCGATATTCTTTTTATTGCCAAGAGCTTTCAATTCAACTGGGAGGAGATAATTCAAGAGCTTTCAATTCAACTGGGAGGAGATAATTAAGGATGCCAGGGAAAAGGACATATGGGTTAAACCCCTGGAAGTGTCTAAAATCATCGGTAATTTTCCCATGCGATTATTTCAGATGATTAAATGGACTCAACCCGTTGCCTCGCAGCATTTCGATGGAGAATTAGAACAAATCCAGAAAGATATCTTTTACGGCCATGATAATTCGATTTGTTGACACCTCCCTTTTTCTGCACGTCTCGCAGCTATCAACTTATAACCAGTAACCAAAAACTGATAATTGTTCTTTTCCGATAAGTCATGCCCTGGGATCATAGCCGTACTGAATTCCTTTCTCCTGCCGGCCGACATTTTTACCATGTAGGGAACTAACACCTGTATCCTGCGCTTTTGCAGTGCTCTTCAAAAATCCTGTTCATCCTTCAGATCACGTCAAATTGATCCTGGACTCAAACAGTCATCAGGCGCCAATCACCCGTATCACCTGTTGGACAACTCCGTTTCAGGCTGATTGAATTCCTAACCTTTGCTATAAAACCGGCAACTATCCTTACCCCTTGTTTGAAATTGCGTGGAGTAAATTTCAAACACCCCCATGATTCCCCCAACCCGTCAGAATCGTTCATAAAAGAATATTCTATGGTGTCCGGCCGTAGGAAATTGCCTACATTGTGACATATTAAGAACGAAGGTACAATTAAAATTTAACAAAAATATCAAGTGGTTAAAAAGTAGGCATGTTTGTTGCTGAGAGATGAAGGATGCCGGACTGAAATAGAGACTTTCCACGGGACCGGGATTCAAAATTACAGGAAAGTATTCATTCGGATGAGAACCCTTCACAACCCTCACCCGGGTACTAAGGAAAAGACTGAGCCTGTTCAGAAAAATACCGAGGTCGGTATAACAGGAAATTTTCAGAAATATACCTGATCGACATTATTGTCCGTAGGGATGCTTAAGGATATCAGATAAAAAGAGCAACCTCACGCGGCGTGTTGAAGGAGATTCATATGCGTAAGAAATATAACATGTGCCCGGTGCGACCGAAAATGGAAAATAGATGGGAGAAATAGTGTCCAGGCGGTTAGCGGCCTTCGTGTTCGTAGTGGTATGCCATCTTTTCTGGTATTGCTCATATACGGCCGATGCAGCATCCGGCAGGGTTTTTTTCGACTCCCAGGGCAACATTGTTACCGCTGAAGAATACCGCAAACTGACCGGGCAACCCCAGCTGCCGAAGGCTTCCCCGCAACCGGTGAAACCGCTTGACGGGAAAGCTTTCCCGCCGGAGGTGGAATCAGTTTCCGAAACGCCGCCCGGTGCTGCGCAACCATTCTCGCCGGACGACGCTATCAGGGATGTGGACGCGCCGCCGGCAATTGAAAAGACATCGGATCAATCGATTCCTCCGGCAGGGGAACCGGAACCGGCGGCCATTCCGGCAGATCGACAGCCTGTGCTGAAAGACGTGCCGGAAAGACCGCTTTATGAGATAACGTTTAAGTCAGACACCCTTTTCCGGGCGTTTCAGCGGGATACGGAAAAGAAGAACGATGCGCGGGTGCTGCCCTTATACGAGTATCTGCAGATCGATGTGAACGCGCTTGAATCCGGATTGTCCCTGCATTCCTTCGGTTGGGGCCGGCAGGATCTCAGCGACAGTAAATTTTACCATGACAATCCCGACGGCGAACTTCTTTACGGTTATGTCGAATACAAACAGCCGGACTACGGCCTGAACCTGAAACTGGGCCGCCAGCATGTCTTCGACGGCATTGTCAACAGCAGCCTGGACGGGCTGGGTGTCAAGAGCACCTTGACCTCCTTTTTTGACATTTCACTTTATGGCGGGTCGCCGGTGGCCCTGTCGTCGGAAAACGGGCGCTCGGGGGACTCTTTCTGGGGCGGCCGGATTGCCGGGCATCTGGGCTCCCGGTACGAAATCGGGCTGTCCTATAAACTGGAAAACAGCGATGGCGACGCGGACAGTGAAATGATGGGCGTTGATTTCTCCCTGGCGCTGCCGGGCAATGCCTACCTGCAGGGCCTGTCGGCCTACAACCTGGATACCAGGGGATGGGGAAAACATTATTACGAAGGCGGCCTTGATCTGGGGGATTTTCATTTCCGCCCGGTGTTTGAACGTTATCAATATATCGATTATTTCAACCAGAAGGACAACAGTGCCGATCCTTTCCGGTTTCTGGCCGGCACCGATGAAATTCTGACCGTCCTGGGCGGTGATATTTTATGGAATCGATTCAGTCAGGTGGACCTTGGCGCCAAGGTGATGCATTACGGATATGATCTGAGAAATGACAATGCCATGTATTATGAAGGCAATCTGGTCTGGTATCTGAAGGGCCGGACTCAGCTGGGAGGTCAGATCGGCCGCATGGACGGCAGTACATCCGAGACCGCCTACTATCTGACCCGGGCGTTTTTCTACTGGAACCGGCCGTTTTTGGATGACTTTCCCCTTCAATTCGTTACCGGTGACGTCGTTTACGTTCGCTATGACGCGGACATATTCGGTAAAGACAGCTCCCTGTTTTTGTCAGTGGGGACCGGGATAAGGTTTTTGAACGACAGCCTGGAATTGAAACTTTCAGGCGATTTCAGCAGCGATCCGTATTTTGATTCGGATCTGCGGACAATGCTGACCATAACCTATCGGAAAACCGTTCAAACGCGGTTCGGCGGCGATTCTCACCGTCAGAGCGGGGTGCGGGAATGAACCTGTCTTCAGAAAAAGAGACGAGCCGGACTGGAACCGGATGCTTCCGCCGGGCCGTATTGCTGGCGCTGGCTGCATCCGCCCTTATATGGCTGTGGGCCTGTGCCGCCATGCAAAGCGGTTACGTGACGCCCTCCCGGCATCCGCTCATGGAGGGAGAGGATCTGCGCTACTGCAGCATCTGTCATGAAGACGAGGACGCCCGCATACCCTTTAACCGTTTTGTGCACACCCTCTCTTTTGCGGACAATCATGGCCAACCGGCGGCGCGCTACAACGACGTTTGCGCCATGTGCCACCGGGCCGTCTTTTGCAGCGATTGCCATGGGGTGGGCGTTGAACTGAAGCCCTCCCTTAAAAACGGGACTGAAACCTATCGCCGGATGCCGCACCGCGGAGATTATCTGACGCGCCATCGGATCGACGGACGCATCAATCCGGCCTCATGCTACCGCTGCCACGGCAACCCGAAAACCGCTCTGACATGTAAACCGTGTCATGGATAGCCGGGATGAAAGCATGCAGATGAAAATTCGTTTGTGGCTGATCGGCATCGGAATTATCGCAGGGGCGGTGATACTGGCCTGCTCGTCCGGCAATTCGGGCGCTCCCGGGGTCGGAGATGCGCACCCCCCGAGATATGTGGTGGTTCACGGCGCCGAAGCCGCTGCCGACCTGGCGAGTTGCCAGGTCTGTCACGGACTTGATTTTCAGGGAACGACCAACCCGGTGCCGAGCTGCTTTTCGTGCCATTCCAGCGGCCCCCCCTTTACGATTCACCCGGTTCCGTATGTAAATCCGGCTGATCACGGCGCGGCGGCAAAGGCCGATGCGCTCAGCTGCCGGAAATGCCACGGCGATGCGCCCAATAATTTTAGCGGCGGTATTGTGGCCGATCCTACCCTTTTCAACCGGCCGGCCGGAACCTGCAGCAACTGCCATTCGGCGGCCAGGGCTCACCCCACCAATTGGCAGGGATCCAATGAAGATACCGATCTGAGTTACAGTTCGTCGCATCGGAGCATCAGCGAAAGAGCCGTCAGCGAAAGCTGCGCCCTCTGTCACCAAACGACCGGGCCGGGAGCCGGTCCGTTTCCGGGTGCGCCGAGTTGTTATAATGCCACCTTTACCAATGCCGACGGATACACCTCCGGCTGTCATGCGGGCGGTTTCAATGTAGCGCCTCACGGCATACCCTACCGGGCGGCGAACCAGCACGGCGCCGCCTCCAAAAACGACCTGGCTTACTGCCAGCAGTGCCACGGCATAACGGGAACAACCCGGTTCAGCGGCGGCATCGCCCCGACTTCGTGCGCCGCTTGCCATCCGGCGGCCGAAGCCCATCCGGTCCGCTGGCAGGGGGGCAACGATATTACCGGCGATTATCTTTCCAGCCACCGTACGGCCCATAACTTTGATACGGCCTGCGCCATCTGCCATAATGTAACTGCCGATGCCCCCGGTCCGAATGCGGCGGCGCCCAGCTGCTTCAGCGCGGGTTTCACCAACGCCGACGGGGTTGCCGGCGCCTGTCATGCAGCCGGTCCAGGGGTCTCCCACGGCATTCCTTACGCTGCGGCCGATCTGCACGGCGCCGCGGCCAAGGCCGATCTGGGATATTGCCAGCAGTGCCACGGCATGCCGGGAACCATTCAGTTCAACGGCGGGATCGCCGCCACATCCTGCTCCACGGCGGCGTGCCATCCGGCCGCCGGGGCACATCCCGCCCGCTGGCATGGAAACAACGATATCACTCCGGGATATCTTTCGACCCATCGCAACGCCGGCAGCCAGAATACCGCCTGCAGTATCTGCCACGATTTCAGCGCGGGCCGCACCGCTCCGGATCCGGCGGCGCCCAGCTGTTTCCAGGCAAATTTTACCAACAGCGACGGGACGGTCATGGGCTGCCATGCGGCCGGACCCGGAGCACCCCATGCGCTCCCCTTTGCCGACAAAGCGTTGCACGGGCCTGAAGCCAAGAAAGATCTGACGTACTGTCAACAATGCCATGCCGCTCCTTCCGACGGCGGTCCGGGGAGCAATCCGCGTTTCAATGCGGCCATAGGCGATCTGGCCAACGGCTGCGAGGACTGTCATTCACCCGGCACGGCGCATCCGTATCCCTACTGGATGGGGGCGGCGGCCAACAGCCACAAAACTGCCGGAAATATAGAAACCGCCTGCACCCTCTGCCACGGCGCCAATCTTCAGGGAGGCGCCGAAGGCGGGGTGGGGCTGGCCTGCGGCAGCTGCCATCAGGCCGGCAGCCCGCTGACGGCTTTAAACTGCACGTCCTGCCACAACACCCCGCCCAACGGGGGGGCCCCGGCCGGCAATGTTCGTCCCAACCGGGCCGGCGCCCACGGCGTCCATGACGCATTGGCAAAGGTCGCCGGACAGTGCGGTACCTGTCACAACGGATCGGGAACCGAAACGGATGTGCACTACGACACCTCAGCGCCGGCCGCCGTTTCCATTCTTCCTGCCTATCGGGCTGAAACCGGCGCCTTCAGCTACAATGCCGGCAGCGGCTCATGCAGCGGGGTGAGCTGCCACGGCGGGCAGGCGACCCCGGACTGGTACAACGGCAGTATTGATGTCAATACGAATTGCAGTGCGTGCCACGCCTCCGGAACCACCCAGTATAACAGCTACACCGGGCGGCATAATACAGGCGACCACCCGGACCTTTCCTGCACCTATTGCCATGATACCGCCAAATTAGCCGCTGGCCACTTTGCAGGTCTGGATACTTCCGGATTCGAACAATCCGCAGGTTTGACCATTGTGGACGCTCTCGGATACGATCCCGGCACGCAGGAAGGGTGCTCGGTAGCAGGGTGCCACGGCACGGAAAGGTGGTAACGCCGCCGCTACGTTAAATATGATGTCAAAATAAAGGCTTTACCCGATGGATCAGCCCTGCCTTAATAATTATATTGCACAATCCCCGGGGGTGCTTGTTCGATAGTTTTTAACTCCTTTCCCGCGAATGGGGTTCTTTTGCAGGGCCGATGGTTACATCCCGACCCGGCGGGGACATTGCATCGGCCGGAGATCGTGGTTTTGCCTGATTCCGACGGGCACGGTGACCGCCCTACGAAAAAGAGGGAGTTGTCGGACAGCCTCTAGGGGGAATTTTTTCATCCGACGGGGGCAATCGCTGCAAAACGCATGAACAAAGGGAGGAGGAAGTCCAATGCGAAAAATTCTTATAATCATCGCAATAGTTGCATTGACGGCGACCGGCTGTGGAGGCGGTCCGAAACAGATCCTGCAGCATTCGCCCCAGGTCAATCAGATTGATAATGAGTATTTTACACTGATCGTAACGCCACACCGCGTGGCAGATCAGATCGTGGGGTTTGATCTGGTCATACGGAACAAATCCGGCCACGACATCGAAATTGACTGGGATAAGACGTTGTATATCGATAACGGCCGAACCTTCGGCAGGTTCTGGTCAGAGGAGATCCGCTACAGCGAGAGAAACGATCGGCTGCCGCCGGATATCGTTTTTCAAAAAAGCATCTTCAAAAAAACGATCTGGCCATCGGCTTTAATCGTACCCCGCGGAGCGAAAATGAATCACACGCCCATGGACGCCGGTGAGCACGGCATCTATCTGACGGTGAGAATAAGCGGAAGAGAACTGAGTGAAAAGGCCACTTTCCATCTTTCGGCGGCCGAATAAGGAGGTTCTATGATACCATTTAAACGTTCCTTTTTGACGGCACTTATCGTCGCTTTTATGGGGTGCGCCAGTGTCAGCCAGGATATGCGGCTTTCGGACCTGGGTTTTCAGGAATTGTCAAAGGGAAATTATGAACAGGCTGAAAAATATTTGAATGAAGCCCTTGAGATCTATCGCTTCAATCCTTACGCGATATTAAATCTGGGGGTGGTTTATCAGAACACAGGAAGGCTGGAAAAAGCGCGCGAGGCCTATAACAACGTTATATCTCTTCAGGCTGAAGGTATGGTGACAGCAAGCAACGAACCCGGGGCCGTCGGAAAGTCGCTGGTCGTTCTTGCCAGGGAAAATTTAGCTAAACTGCAACAGTAACCGGAATGTAAAAATTGAAGGTCGAAGTGTTACTTGTCCGGCGTCTTTATGCGAAGATCGTACCTTTGATATAGTTCCATAAGGTTTTTGCGCCGGAGTTCATTTTTAAGCCTGCCCGCTCCGATCATCTCATTATATATGAAAATCCCCCCATTGAGGCTGTCCGATAACCTTTAATTCCTTTCCGCAGGGAAATGAAGGATTGTTATGACTGCACCGTCTGTTTCTGTTTCCGGCTTGACAGTGGCATGGATTCATTTTATGTTACTATGTAGCATATGAGAACGAAAGTCGGCGTCAGAAAAGCGGTATCAGACAACCACCTGTGATCGTAAAAGGGTCCGGCTGATTTCAGTTTTGACCGTGGTCTTTTCCTGCTGTGAGGCTTATTCCCTGCAATTGCAATAACAGGGCGTTTTCCGATACTTTCTCCCTGACGGTTCCGGTTTCCTCTAATTTTGCATGCAAGAACCAGGAACGCGACATCGTGAGGCTGGCGGCCATGGGCCTTGAAAAACTGACGATTTTTGAAAGACTGACCATCGGATACGTTGCCATGATGGTTCTGGTTCTCTTTTTGGGGGCGTATGCGACCTTAAAGCTCAATCGGATTAACCGTATTACGTTGAATATCGACCGGATTGACGATGCGACCATCCGGATGGCGGAGCAACTTTCCGACCGGCTGTTTTCTCAAATCGGTTTCGGTAAAAAATTCCTGGTTTCCGCAGACCGGGATTTTTACCTGCAATTCAAAGAAAATGAGAAGGTTATCAAGAAAGATATCAGCAAGCTATCGGAATTGCTGGATACTCCGCAAAAAATCGTGATCTTCGGCGAGATAGAAAATCTGTATTACCAGTTCACCGCCATGTTTGATGAAGCGATAAACCGACTACGCCGGGAAGAAGGTACGCAGGGGCGTATGCGTCAAATCGAATGGGATAAAGCTGCCGATCGTATCAACATTAAACTCCGGGCGCTTATTCAAATTTCGCGGTCGGAACGGAATCGGAAATTAAGTGAATCCGGCCGGATCAGCGAGCAGGTCTTAAAGGTTACCGGTATTACCGCCGGTTTGATCATCCTGATGGGGATTGTCATATCATATGTTAATACCCGCAGCATCGACCGGCCGGTTCTGCTGCTGCAGAATAAAACCAAGGAAATTGCCAAGGGAAGATTCGGGGAAATATCCAATATCAGCTCACCGCCGGAGATCAAGGAACTGGCCGATCATTTCAATATCATGTGTCGAAGGCTTAAAGAACTGGAGGAGATGAAAGTAGATTTCATCAGTCATGTGTCGCATGAACTAAGAACGCCTTTGACGGCTATCAAGGAAGCTTCCAGCATGCTGCTGGAAGGGGTGTATGCCGGGAACGCCGAAAAGGAGCATGACCTTCTTATGATTACCCAGGAAGAGTGTGAAAGACTGATCGATTCGGTCAACCGGATTCTAGACCTTTCCCGGATGGAAGCTAGAATGATGACATTTCACTTTAAGGAATGCCGGCTGGAACCATTGATACGAAAAGCGGTTGGAATGCTGGACCCGATTGCCCGAAACAAAAGAATTCGGGTTGATCTGGAACTTTCACGGAACCTCCCGGCGGTTCACATTGATGAAATACGGGTCCAGCAGGTTTTTGAAAACATCATCGGAAATGCGCTGAAATTTGCCTCTGAAAACGATGCGCTTACGATCAGCGCCTCGTTTCAATCGGAGGGAGAAAAATTTGTGCAGGTCGCGGTTACGGATACCGGTCCGGGCATTCCCGTCAAGGATCTCGGAAAGATTTTCGACAAGTTCCAGCGCATTGAAAACAGCATTGAAACCGTCAGGGGCACGGGCCTGGGGCTTTCCATTGCCAAACACATCATTTCTTCACACAAGGGACGCATATGGGTTGAAAGCAGGGAAGGGGCGGGCAGCACCTTTTACTTTACATTACCTGTCTTGTCGGCATAAGATATGAATATACAGACTGATAATAGTAGAATTCTGGTGGTGGATGATGATAAGAATATTCTCAAAGTTATCAAAATGAGGGTTGAAGCGGCAGGTTTTTCGGTTACGGCGGTCGAGCAGGCCGAGGCGGCGATAAAAGCGGTCAGCGACACCGTATTCGACTTGGCACTGGTGGATCTGAAACTGGCTGGCGCCAGCGGGATCGAATTGATGGAAAACCTTCACCGGATCAATCCCGAAATGCAGATCATCATACTCACAGCCTACGGGACCATCGATAGCGCCGTTCAGGCTATGCAAAAAGGCGCTTACAGTTATCTGGCAAAACCGTTCGACTATCACGATCTGCTGCTTCAAATCGAAAAAAGCCTCGAAAACAGCCGGCTTTTAAAGGAAGTCAACAGTTTGAGGAATCTCGTGATCGGCGGGAATCCTGATCGCCATATCATCTGCAAAAGCGAAAGCATGAAAGCGGTATTCCGTCAAGCGGTTCAGGCGGCGCAAAGCAATTCGAGCATCTATATCGAAGGCGAAAGCGGAACCGGGAAGGAATTGATTGCCCGGCTGGTACATACCGCAAGCCCCCGAAAGGACAATCCTTTTGTGAGCATTAATTGCGCTGCCATTCCGGAAAATCTTCTGGAAAGCGAGCTTTTCGGTTATACCAAGGGGGCCTTTACAGGGGCTGCCGATAACAAAAACGGGCTTTTGATGCACGCCAACGGCGGCACGTTCTTTTTGGATGAAATTTCGGAAATGCCTTTGGCGATGCAGGTCAAACTGCTGCGAGTCATCCAGGAACGGGAATTTTATCCGCTGGGGAGCCGGAAAATCTCAAAAGTGGACATCCGTATCATCGCGACTTCCAACAAAGATCTGAAAGATGAGGTTCAAAAGGGCATGTTTCGCGAAGATCTGTTTTATCGCATCCACGTCATTCAAATTAAACTGCCGCCCCTGAGAGAAAGAAAAGAAGACATTCCTCAGCTTGCTAAATTCTTTCTGAAACAATATAGTGAAAAGGCGAATAAAGCCGTCAAAGGGTTTTTACCCGCTGCAATTCAGAAGCTGATGTTTTATGACTGGCCGGGGAATGTCAGAGAATTGAAAAATGAGATTGAACGCGCCGTGGTCATGACGACCAAGGACCTCATCACCGAGGACATTGTACTCCCAGGGCAGGAATCAGAGGGGAAATTGCTGAAGCCGCTCAAACTGGCGAAAGAAGAGTTTGAGAAAGACTATCTCGAGCGGATTATAGGGCTTACGTCCGGCAACGTCAGCAGAGCTGCGGAGCTATCGGGTAAATACCGTGCCGATCTATACGAACTTTTAAAAAAATATGAACTGAATCCAGCAGATTTCAGGAAACCGGCCGGGGAATAACATTAGATCATCTTCCGTTTTTTTTATGATGGTGCTAAAAAATATTATCAAATTGACATCGATTTTAATTAGTTGCAGCTTGATGGTGTCGTGCGCATACTCGAAATCGATGCAGGTTGATGCATCCGGGGCAGCGACCCATCCGCTATCTGCCATGATTCGGTTCTATCAGGGTCCTCTGAATCATTTGGACGCTGTTCGCACGGGTGAATGTCCCATGTATCCGTCGTGTTCTCAATACGGTCTTCACAGCATTCAAAAACACGGCGCCCTGGTCGGATGGATCATGACGATGGACCGGCTGATGCGCTGCGGGCGCGATGAAACCAGGCTATCCCCGCCGGTAGTCGTTGACGGGCAACTGAATTATTATGATCCGGTTGAAAAGAACGACTTTTGGTGGAGTGATCGATAAGGTCGACGGAATACTCACTCTTTAATTTACATGAAAATCCCCCCCTTGAGGCTGTCCGATAACTTTTAATCCTTTCCGCGCCGACAGGGTCCCTATATCAAACCCGAAATACCCGGCTCTCTATTTGCAGCTTTACTAAGATTGCATTAAGTGATACATAAGCCTTATCCTGTAAATTTAATAAATATACGATTTAAAAAGGATAGGGACGATGGCTGTAAAAGCAAGGCTGCTGATAGCTGAAGACCATACGATTCTGCGTCAGGGACTGCGGGCATTGTTAAGCGCAGATGACGACATTGAAGTTGTGGGTGAAGCCGAGGATGGCCTGGATGCCATCCGGCGCATTGAAAAATTAAAACCGGATCTTGTCCTGCTGGATCTCAACATGCCGAAAATGGATGGGATATCGGTGATTAAAGAGATCAGCAAACGTTGTTCCGATACCCGCATACTGGCGCTGACGATGCACCGGGAGGAAGAATTTGTTCTCGAGGCATTTAAAGCGGGAGCCAAAGGGTATTGTCTGAAATCAGCCAGTCATGGGGAGCTGAAGTTGGCCATCAAGGCCGTTTTATCCGGCAAAACATTTGTCAGTTCTGAGATTACGGATAAAATCATGGAAGGTTACCTGGAGACCAAAAGAACCATCAAAACAGAATCTTCATGGGATACCTTGACCCAGCGTGAAAGAGAAGTGTTGAAACTGATCGGAGAGGGATACCGCAACAAAAAAATTTCGGATTATCTCTGTATCAGTGTAAAGACGGTTGAGAAACACCGGGCAAACATTATGGAGAAGCTGGATTTGCACTCTGCCTCGGCCTTGACCGCCTACGCCATTCAAAAAGGACTGGTCAGCCAGTAGCCTGATATTTAGTCCAGTTTTTGTATATTCACTCGCGTATCCGGTCATCCGGATTTTAAGACGCTTTTCGAAAAATACCCCGCGGTTTTGATGAATGGGGGGTGCAAAGGTTTCGATTCCACGACAAGACCCCCGCCGACACCTTCAATGTCATTCCTATCGGTTTTATGCGTTAAACTCCCGACGGCTTTTTTCGGATAATTGTTTGTCCCGTCCCTCACCGCATACGTATCGCTTGGAAAATACATTTCATTATCTTGGAAAATACATGAAATTACGTATGGGTTTTCAACTATTCCGGCCGTAAGGTTGCCTAAAAGCAGGGTTAAAAATTAGATTTCCCGGCTGATTGACCGAAAATAAAGATGGCGTTCGCGGGAAGACTTCTGTCAATGAGACTGCGCAGTCCCGCCACGGTGGGATGAAGTATGTTTTTAATCGGGAGATAACGCAGCCACCGGGCGTTAGATCTGTTTTCGAGAAGATTTTAATACGAATCTTATCATACGATGAGGAGGTATCTAATGGCGCTGATTACAATTACCCATAGCATGGGAAGCGGGGGCATGAGCATCGCCCGAAAGGTTGCCGAAGCCTTGAATCTGGAACTGTACGATGATCAGCGGCTCAAGGAACAGTCGCTTAAAATGGGGAGCCGGGCGGAAGATTTAAAGGGCCTGGATGAAAAAAAGCCCGGGCTCTTTGAACAGCTCTTAAGCTCAAGACCGGAAGTTTACAAGGATTTAATGGAATCCGTGGTGTATCAGGTTTCCCGGGAGGGGGAGGGCGTGATCATCGGCCATGGCAGCCAGGTATTGCTGCGGGCCTTTGGTTGTGCCCTGCACGTGCTCGTGCATGCATCCGAATCCTACCGAATTCAGAATATCATGAAACAACAGAAACTGAATCGTGAATCCGCCGAAAAGCTGATCCGGAAAAGCGATCATGAAAAGGCGGGCTTTTTGCGATATGCATATAGCCTGAACCGGGAAGACCCCGCGCTTTATGATTTAATGGTCCATACGGAAAAATTGGGTATAGACGCGGCGGCTAAATTAATCATCGAAGCGGCCCGTTTGGATGAGATCAAGGCTTGCAGTTTGACGGCACTCGAAACGATGGAAAGGCTGTCACTGGAGCGACTGGTCCTGGCGACGCTTGCCAAACACAACCTTAACCTGTCCCTGCTGAGCGTGGAGGTACCGGAAAAAGGCGTCGCTCTCATCAGGGGCTTCACCTATTTCGAAGCGGATAAGCAGCAGACTCTTCAAATTGTTAAAACGGTTCCGGGAGTTTCAGAGGTTCGATCTGAAATATCGGTCATACCGTCTCGCGGAAATGATTAAAACATGCCACGAAAAGAAATTGATCCGGATTGCCGCACCGAGCATTTTTCCGTTTTGACGAAAGAAGGAAAACCGGATCCGGATATGGGATTCGGGCCGGGCGCTTGAACTCATCGAAATTCCCGAAAAAATGCTGATCGTGGGGGGGGTATGTCGGTGTTGAAATGGGATCCGCATCCCACACTTTCCGAAGGTGAGGAGGAAGCTGCCGAGATGTTTCTGGGAAGCGCCACCCACTTTTTTACCTCTAAAAAATGAGGTTAGGGCCTTTTTTAAGCGAAAATACCGTATGTACCCTATTTAAAGTCCACTTTGAAGCGGATATGACAGCAAGTAAGTAAATGCGTAATAGATATCCGTACCGGTGGACCAAGTTCATATTTTCATTAATACGTTCACATTTTTAAACCCTTCCCCCTGGCAAAATACGAGAGGGAATACATGAAAGAAAGCACTAAGAAACAAGGGTAAAAGATATGGATCATAAAATTCGTGTCATGCTGGCCGATGATCATATGGCGGTGCGTCAGGGACTATCGGCCCTGCTTGAAATCCAACCCGATATCGAAATAGTGGGTGAGGCGGCCGACGGGGCGGAGGCTGTGACCCTGGCGCGAAAACTTAACCCGGACGTAATTCTGATGGACATTAATATGCCCAATTTGGACGGCTTGGAGGCCACCCAGTTAATTAAGGCCGAACTCCCCAGTATCAGAATTATCGGGCTGTCGATCAATGCCGAAGCCGAAACCGGGGCTGCCATGATGGATGCCGGGGCCGCCTGCCATCTGGCAAAAGACTGTGAATCCTGTTTCTTATTAAAAGCTATTCGCAAGTGCAGCAGCGTGAAATAAACATTTCATGGCTACTCTTTTGTTGACACAATCAGCCGGGCAGACTTGTAATTCGAATAGATATCGCGCTCTAAGCCGGCTGCTTCCACGGGGACCCAGGTGTATTTCATGCTCGGGTTTTTGGTATCGACCTGGGCATACACCGCCACCGCCAGCGGTTCGATATTCTTGATCACCACTTCGGTGGGTTTGCCATCGTTAAACGCCTCCGCGGTTCGGATAAGCGGAAGTTTGCCGATACAAATCCAAACCAGACAAAGCGCGATAACGGTCAATACGCCTTTTGTGTAAAGATCTACTTTCATACGGTTTTCCTTTCTTTCATGATTTCACCCGGGACTTCATGGCCGCCGCTTCTCACATCATTATCCGTTGGAAGATATCTGTCCTGGATGTTGCCATCGAGAACGTCCGAAATAAGCTTTTTAATGTATAACTCCAGATTGCCGTTTGGTATGTTTGTCATTTGCTTCCCCTTCCTTAGAGACTGTGTCGTAATTGCAAAAATAGATTGTTTTTCTTTACGTCATGCCGGACTTGATCCGGCATCCAGGAGCATATCTACTTAAAACATTCTCGTATGAAACTTCATGGAAAAAGTTTCATTTTCGTTCAATCCGGGCTTTTTGCGCCCGGCGGCACCGCTGGATTCCGGGTCGAGCCCGGAATGACAAAAAAGCTTTGAACTCTTTTTTCTTTAATTGCGACACACCTTTAATCCGGCATCTTTTTAATTCCCTTCCAGTTGCAAAATTTATCAATTTCCTTTTGAAGTGTTTTTGCCACGGGCGAACCATGTGAATTGGCCAGAGCACCATACATTTCCATAGCAGGCAGCGCCAGGCGATCCTGAGCCCGGAGGATAAACACCGGTTCGTCCGCTCCAACATCAGGGATCTCAATCCTTCCATATTTTCCTGAAATGGCCATGGCTTACCTCCTCTTGTTTGCGATCATCCTTCCGGCATCATCAAAGATGCTTTTCATATTTTAATATAAAAATCATTATAAAATATAATTATCAATAGGGTTGATACCGTATTTTTATGGAGATGCGCCCCCCATATCACAGAACCTATCGATTGCCGCTATTAATTTCTCATGGCAACCTTATAGAAAAAATCTTGCCAAGGCATATCTCAATTGATATGGTTATCAATAATTAAACTTTTTATATGAAAATCATTCGCTTACAGACTGTCTGATTTCATTGATCAGTCGCTCATACCGGCCATGGAAGACGAGGTCCGATGGATGATAAAGAAAAATCTGACGAATGAAAAGAATACACCCGATTTCCTGGATTATATCTATGCAGATGCCTTGGAGGCGGTAAAACACGGAGCCGTCAATATCATCCGGTGAGACAAAGAAAGCAACTTCTGTATATCTATTTGGCGCCTTGAACTGGCTGGGAAACTTGCCAGGCAAACCGGTGAGCCGGCACCAGGCATATGTCTCCGGACGGCACTGAAGGAATGCTTAAGGCAATATGACCAAGATAAAAATAGTCCTGTTAATAGCCGCAGCCTTTATTCTCCACGGAACGGTCGGATGCGGCCGGAATGAGGAAACGGAAGCATCTAAGCGGATTGAGAAAGTTACGCTGGCAGTGACGCCCTGGCCCGCTTCCGCAGCTATCTTTATTGCTTATGAGAACGGGTATTTCAGGGACGAAGGCCTCGACGTGACCCTCCAGCGTTATCTATCCGGGCATCTGGGGCTTGCTGCTGTCCTTGCGGGAAAAGCAGACATGGTCACGGTAGGAGAAACCCCGCTTGCCCGGGCTGTCCTCGACGGCAAACCGCTTGCGATTGTCGCCACCATCTGTGAAATCGACCGGGCGATTCGGATCATCGCCAGGAAAGACAGGGGGATTTCGGCGCCCGCCGACCTCAAGGGCAGGCGAATCGGCGTGGTAGCAGGGACCACCGCCGAATTTTTCCTGCGCGCCTATTTGACGACCTTCTATATCCATCCGGAGGATGTCCGCATGGTCGATATTGAAACTGATAAGCTCGTGGATGCGCTGCTCAGCGGAGCGGTGGATGCCGTCAGTACCTGGTCGCCCTTCACCGCTGTGCTGCGGGATAGGCTCGGCAGCAATGCGGCCACTCTGGATTCGCTGAATATTTATACCATGTCCTGGAATATCGCAGCTACTCAGACTTTTGCCCGCAACAATTCCGCATGCATCCGCAAATTTCTGCGCGCCGTTCTGCGGGCCAACAGTTTTATCAAAGACCACCCCGCTGAAACGCGGACGGTTACGGCAAAGCATATCGGCAGCGACAGTCCGCTATACGAGCAGGAGTGGCAGGATTATGAATTTAACTTGGAACTGAACCAGGGTCTGATCGTGAATCTGGAAGACCAGGCCCGCTGGATGATTAAAACCGCGACCGGCGGCCGGCGCCCTGACGATTTCACGGATTTCATTTACACCGAAGGCCTAAATGCGGTAAAGCCCGGGGGGGTTGCGATCGTAGGCAAATAGAAACAGCGTCCCATCCGGTTCGCAGGCTCCGGGGTGCATTCGCCCGCAGGCGCAGGGGATGGGGAAAAATAGATGGCAGTCTTAAACAGGAATGGAAAATGAATTTCACTTCAAGATTGAAGATGGCGCTGCCGGTCCCGGCCGCCATGGCCATTATCCCAGCCGGGCTCATAGCTATGATTTTTGGCTTGTCGGCTTGTCAAGGGGAGCATACGGCGACGATTGAAACCGTTACGGTTGGAATGGAGTCGACTGCGGTCAATTCACTCATTTACATCGCCGCAGATCAGAACTACTTCGCGGCCAACGGGCTTGAGGTCGCTATCAAAGATTATGCATCGGGGCTGGCCGCAGCCAATGGAATGTTAAATAGCGAAGTGGACGCGGCGACGGCCGCAGAGTTCGTTATTGTCGGCAAGGCCCTGGCCGGGGAGAGTCTGCGCGCGATTGCAAGCATCGACAAATTCCGGCACATTTATCTTATCGGCCGGAAAGACCGGGGAATCATCAATTTTTCAGACATTAAAGCAAAAAAGATCGGCGTTTCCCTGAAGACGGCTGCGGAATTCTATCTCGGCCGATTTCTGGAATTGCACGGGATGACCATCCATCAGGTCGCTCTTATTCATCTATCCCCCCCACAGACAGTCGATGCCCTGGTAAACGGAGATGTCGATGCGGTGATTGCCTGGCAACCCGGCGTAAAGGCAATTGAAGACCGGCTGGGCAATGGAATCGTCAAGTGGCACGCTCAGAGCGGGCAGGCGGCATACTGTGTCGTCGTCAGCAGAGAGAGCTGGGCAAAAAAAAATCCGGAGCGGGTTAAGCGGTTTCTGAAGTCGCTGGCGCAGGCTGAAGAGTATCTGGTGCGTTATCCGGACGAGGCCAGGACGATCGTGCAGCGAAGGGCGCGCTACAGCGATGAGCATATGACGGCTATTTGGACGGAGCACCAGTTGTCGCTGTCGCTGGACCAATCGCTGATCCTGGCGATGGAAGACCAGGCCCGCTGGATGATCAAGAACAGTCTTACGGGCGCAAAGGATACACCCGATTTTCTGGATTATCTACATGCAGATGCTCTGGCGGCGGTAAAACCCGTCGCGGTCAATATCATCCGTTGAGGTAAAGAAAAATGAAAATCAGGACCCAGTTTGTTTTAACCATGATTCTCTTCAGCGCCGTGCTGCTGATTGTCGCGGCGGCGGTGCTTGTCACCAGCCGGCAGGTTGAGCATCTGAATACGCAGGCGGCGATTGTGCATCGGATTGAGCGCGACGCCGGTGATCTCACGTATCTGACAAATGATTATCTGCTTTTCCGCGAAAGCCAGCAGCGTACCCGCTGGGAGACAAAATTTTCTGCGTTTTCCGCCGACCTGTCGATGCTTCGTCCGGATGACGCAGTGCAGCTGGCGATTGTGGATAATATCCGGAAGAGCCGGCAGCGGCTGCTGGCGGTTTTTACGGACGTGGCGGAAATCCTGTCAGACATGTCTCGGTCTCAGGATGCGGCGGCGGTTCAATCCATTCTGAAGGTATCCTGGAGCCGGATGGCTGTTCAGAACCAGGGGATCGTTTTTGATGCGCATCAGCTGGAGGGAATGCTGCGCAACCGGATCGACGGGTTAATGCGGCAAAGAAATAAGTTTGTTACAGCCCTCCTGATGATTTTCGGCATCTATTTTCTGGCCAATTACCTGACCGTTTACCGGCGAACCTTGAAATCGATTTCCAATCTTAAGTCCGGAACTGAAATTATCGGATCAGGCAACCTGGATTTTGTCATTCCGGAAGAGCGCAATGACGAAATCGGAGAGTTATCCCGGGCCTTCAACCGGATGACCGTTAATTTGAAAGACGTTACCGCTTCCAAGGCAGATCTGGAGCAGGAAATGGCTGAACGCCAGAGGGCGGAGGAGGAGCTTTTCCGGCAGCGTGAGTGGCTGCAGGTGACGCTCAGCAGCATCGGCGACGCGGTTATGGCCGCCGACACCGCCGGCCGGATCACGTTTATCAACCCCATTGCCCAGGAATTGACCGGCTGGGCCGCCGAGGAGGCCCTGGGCCGGCCGATTCAAAGCGTGATTCGGATCGTCAACGAAAAGACCGGCGAACCGGGCCAGGACATCGTCCAGTGCGTATTGACCGAGGGGTGCATTGTTCAAATGGCCAACCACAGTGCCCTGATCACCCGCAAGGGAGACCAGGTGCCCATCGAGGACAGCGCTGCGCCCATTAAGGACAGTGCCGGGAACCTCATCGGAGCGGTACTCGTCTTCCGCGACGTCACCCAAAAAAGACGCGCTCAGGATTCGCTGCGCGAAGGGGCGGAGCGGCTGCGCATCGTTGCCGACTTTCCCTACGACTGGGAATATTGGCGCAGCATGGACAATCGTTTTCTCTATGTTTCACCTTCCTGCGAGCGCATAACCGGTTATACTCCTGATGAGTTCATTGCGGATCCGGGGCTGCTGCTGCGCATCATTCATCCGGACGACCGCGAGCGGATTTCGACCCATATGCGCGAAGACCTGTTCTTCGATGAAGCCTGCAATCTCGAATTCCGAATTTTGCACCGCGACGGAGAGGAACGCTGGATCGGCCATGTCTGTCAGCCCGTGGTCAGTGCCCAGGGTCAGCCCATGGGACGCCGGGTTTCAAACCGCGATATTACCGGGCAAAAGCGGGCAGATGAGGCGCTTCGGGAAGCCCATCAGCGGTCGCTCTGGCTGGCGCAGTTTCCCGAGCAGAATCCCAACCCGGTCGTCCGGGTGTCTGCCGATGGGATCGTTCTCTACTGCAATCCGGCCTCCGCAAAGCTCAGCGGCTGGACGTGCGAGGTCGGCCAGCTTCTGCAAGATGAAACCCGTCGGTTGGTGGACCGGGCATTTGCTGAGGGAAGAGAAGTGGTTCAGGACGTAGAATTGGGAGAAAGGATCTGGTTGTTAAGTGTTGCACCATTTCCTGAGGACCGTTATGCAACCGTCTATTACAGCGATGTTACGGGTCGCAGTCGAGCCGAAGCGGCCTTACGCCGGAGTGAACAACAGTACCGCGAGCTGGTACACAACGCCAACAGCGCCATCATCCGCTGGAAGAGCGACGGCACCGTCATATTTTTCAATGAATACGCCCAGGAGTTTTTCGGTTACCGCAGCGAAGAAATCGTCGGCAAGCATATAAGTATCATCCTGCCGGAAACCGAATCGTCCGGCAGCGACCTTAAAAACCTGATAAAAGACATCGTGGATCATCCGGAACGCTTTGTTCAAAACATCAATGAGAATATCTGCCGCGACGGCCGGCGGGTCTGGGTGAGCTGGACCAACAAACCGATTTATGATGAAGACGGAAAAGTAGCGGAAATCCTTGCGGTTGGGAGCGATTTCACTCAAATCAGAGCGGCCGAAGAGGCGCTTGTCAAAAGTGAAAATCGTTACCGCGGGCTTTTTGAGACCATGAACGAGGGGTTCGCTCTACACGAGATCCTGTGCGATTCAGAAGGCCGGCCCTGTGATTACCGGTTTCTGGAGGTTAATCCGGCTTTTGACCGCCATACGGGCCTCAGGGGAGAGGACCTGATCGGACGGACGCTGATCGAGATCCTTCCCGATTCCGAGCCTTTCTGGATCGAACGCTACGGGCTGGTCGCGCTCACGGGCAAGCCCGACCAATTTGAGTTTTGGAGCAAGCCCTTAAACCGATGTTACCAGGTAAGCGCCTATCAGAGCGAGCCCGGGCACTTTGCCGCCGTGTTTCTTGATATCACTGACCGAAAGCTTGCTGAGAAAGCCCTGGGCGAAAGCGAATCCCGTTTCAGGTTGCTGTCTGAAACCGCCGGCCGTCTGCTGGCAGTGGAGGACCCACAGGGGATCGTCGAGGATCTCTGCCGGGACGTCATGGCATATCTGGACTGTCAAGCCTGTTTCAATTTCGTGGTGGATTCGGAAGCCGGCCGGCTTCATCTCAACGTCTGTATCGGAATACCGGATGAGGATGCCCGAGAAATTGAATGGCTGGACTACGGGACGGCCGTTTGCGGCTGTGCGGCCAGAGACGGAGAGCGGATCATCGCTGAAAATATCACCAGCACCGGCGATCCCCGCACGGAACTGGTGGCATCCTACGGCATCCGGGCATACGCCTGCCATCCATTGATCGTCCACGACCAGGTTATCGGCACTCTTTCTTTCGGGACCCGGACGCGAGACTGCTTCCAGCCCGGGGAACTCGATCTTATGAAAACCGTAGCCAACCAGGTGGCTACGGCCATGGATCGCAGGCGGATTTTGCATGACCTCCGAAAATCACGGGATGAACTGGAAGCGCGGATTCAAGAACGCACGGTCGAACTGGAGAAGCGCGCCCGGCAGCTGTCTTTTCTGGCTTCTGAACTGACGCTGGTCGAAGAGCGCGAGCGCCGCCGGCTGGCGGGGATTCTCCACGATAACCTTCAGCAGCTGCTGGTGGCGGCCAAAATGAATATTGAAATTTTAACCGGCGGCATCGCTGCCGCCCAGAGACCGACGCTTGAGCATATTCTCGATCTGATGACACAATCGATCAAGGTCTCACGATCCCTGACCGACGAGCTTTCCCCGCCGCTGTTGCAGCAGTACGGTCTTTCAGCCTCCCTGAAATGGCTGGGACGGTGGATGCAGGACGTGCATGGTTTTACGGTAGACCTTTGCGTGGATCCCTCGCTGGACCCGGCGCAGGAAGATTTTACCGTGCTCCTGTTCCAATCGGTTCGGGAACTCCTTTTCAACGTGGTAAAGCATGCCGGCGTAAAATCCGCACGTGTTGAAATGCTCCGGGATGAAGACGGGCACAGTCGCATTGTCATTAGTGATCAAGGAGTCGGGCTTGATTCAAAGAGCATTCGTGAGGATACCCATACCACCGGTCTTGGCCTGTTCAGTATTCGCGAGCGGATGATGCTCATGGGCGGACGCCTGGAGGTGGAAAGCCAACCGGGGATGGGCGCATCCTTTTCGCTGGTTTTGCCTCACGAGAAGACCGATTCAGCCGAGGACAACCCTCCTGAAATAGGAGAAATCCCGGTAAAGCCCGTTATGGAAGTATCTACCTCTAAGAAGATCGGAGACAAGATTCGGGTGATGCTGGTGGACGATCATGAGGTGGTGCGAAACGGTCTTTCCACGTTGCTTGAAGACATCCCGGACTTGGAAGTTGTGGGAGAATCATCCGACGGGGAAGACGCCGTGCGGCTGGCCCGTGAAGTTCTTCCGGATGTGATTGTTATGGATATCAACATGCCTAAAATGAATGGCCTGGAGGCCACCCGGCGGATCCATTCGGAATTTCCGCACATCCGCATCATTATCCTTACCATGTATGAGGGTCACGAAGAATCCTCCGCTGCGGTATCTGCCGGAGCAGCCGCTTTTCTGACCAAAAGCGGCAGCAGCGACAGTCTGTTGGCTGCGATTCGGGGTGAGGCCGGATGAATTTTCCTGTTCATTATGTCAACCGTCCGCTGGAGCGGAAATCATCGAGGCTCTGCTTTTCGATCAGCACCTGGGATCCCTTTGCCTTTACAGATCTTAATTCACCCCGCCCCAGGAGTTGGTAGATGATTCTACGGCCGACGCCGAGGTATTTGGCAGCTTCTCCTACCCGCAGCAAGGGCGCTGGTATATGTCCCTGTTCTTTTGATGGCATTGAAATCATTCCTCCTGTACCCGTTTCCAAACTCCGCTGAAATGAATACCGGAGTTATTCAGTTCCAGCTATCCTGCTCAAATACATAATCCAGCAAGGCGTCTTCAATTTGCCCCCATCCGTTGTTATGCTTATCAGAAGCATAAACGCCTGCATGATAAAATAAATACCTGAAATCCTGTATTTGCAGCATGTAAACAGGGTATGCACGCTGAAAAGAAATGGCGGGGATTTCTGCTCAAGCCGTCGGAAAATCATTTACGTATTCTGATGCCGGATACCGGCCTGGGAAAATATTTATTTGCATCTTTCGTGAAAATAATTACCTTGAAATATACTGATATCACTTCCCCCGATACCATAAACAGCAGGAGGCAATGTTATGTATAAAAAAGTCTTAGTTCGACCCACGGTTATACCGGCCTGAAAAAGCTGATGATGGGCAGCGTGGCCTTTACTGTTCTCCACCAATCTCCCATACCGGTGCTCCTAATCAGGCCCGAGGCCTGCAGGTTTTAGGGGATCCTATTTCAAAGCCCTTCCATCGGTGTCAAGACCGGTTGGGCAATGATGATGCAAGCGAGCTGGTCTGCCGGGACGAAGTCTGTATGCAGCCGTCACCCTGCCGGAATCGAAGGGATGCCTTTGCGAATCGGAGATGTCCCGGATTTGACCGGTAATGGGCGTTGCAGTGATCGCTCCTACGGGTTTTGTAGTGATTTCCCGATATAATAAAATCCCCGTAGGGCGGGTCATTGCCCCCGCCAATGACTTTACCATCTCTCTTGGCCTAAAATACAGTCCCCGCCCTATTTGAAAAATTGGATGGGCCGTCCATTGTATACAAGAAAGGGGCATCTCCGGATGAGTTGAAACTCTGGAGGGGTTGCAGGGGACCACGTTACGGCGTGATTCGGGGTCGAGCGGCTTACTGAACACCTATATGGAATTAAAAAATTGCAAAGTCTTGGCAGAAGTCTTATCCATTATGTCCGTCAATTTATAAGACAACGCACCTGTTTCCCAAAATTGTGGATTTTAATTTGAATTCACAAAAAGGACAAATCATGCACATTCTGATAACCGGAGGTTTGGGGTTTGTGGGGCGGCACCTGTCTCAGCGGCTGCTGGATCTGGGACATCGCGTAACGGCCACGGGCGCGAGTCGCCACCCCGATATGATCTATCATCCGAATTTTGACTACATCGCCGCCGATACCCGGCAGGAAGGCGACTGGCAGGAAACTGCGCAGGAGGCCGACGGAGCGGTCAATCTGGCCGGAAAATCCATTTTTGGCTACTGGACCGACAGCCGAAAAAAGGAAATTTACGACAGCCGCATCCTGACCACGCGCAATCTGGTCGCAGCGCTGACCCGTGGAAAAGGCAAGCTCCTGTTGAGCACGTCCGCCGTCGGATATTACGGTGATGCGGGCGAGGATATGTTGACCGAGGACCATGACCCCGGGGATGATTTTCTTGCCAGGCTGGCGGTGGACTGGGAAGGGGAAGCCATGGCGGCCGAGAGGCGAAATGTCCGCGCGGTCATTATGCGATTCGGGATCGTTCTGGGACGCGGCGGCGGGGCCATGGGCAAGATGATTCCGGCTTTTCGGAAGTTTCTGGGGGGCCCCTTGGGAAGCGGCCGGCAGTGGTTTCCCTGGATTCATCTCGAAGATCTGATCCAGGCTGCAGTGTTTGCCATGGACAACGAAGTAATCAGCGGCCCATTGAACTTTTGTGCACCGGATACGGTGCGCCAGGGTGCGCTGGCCCATACCCTCGGCCGCGTGCTGCATCGGCCGGCGGTCATGCCCGCGCCGGCTTTTTTAGTCAAGCTGTTTCTGGGAGAATTCGGCCGGACGCTCCTCAACAGTCAGCGGGTGTATCCCCAAAGGCTGAAGCAGCAGGGGTTTGAATTCCAGTATCCGGCATTGGATGCGGCCCTGAGTCAAATAACGGCGCAATCATAAACCGCTGGCGACAAATGAAACGGCCATGGAAGTGTTTTCAGATGCTGATGAAAAACGGACTGTTGAAAATTGCAGGCGCCCCGTACCGTCACGTATCGATGCGGAGGCTGTAAGTCAACCGGTTGTATGGTAATAAACTGCGGAAAAAAGTGCCCATATCAGAGTCGCTGCCGTTACAAGCACGCAGGCTGTCGCCAGGGTTCGGTGCAAAGACGTTTCCGCCCTTTTTTCCCTGTAGCCCAGCAGGATCCCGAATAATACGCCGGCCAGCATGCCGCCGCCGTGGCCCCAGTTGTTTATTCCGCTGACCAGAAAGCCGAAAATAAAGATTCCCACCGCCCAGGCCCCTACCTGCTTGTAGATGATCTGACCGTAGAGGCCGCCGCGGCTTTTGCCATAGTAAAGGATCGCGCCGATTAAACTGCATACCGCAGCAGAGGCACCGATGGTAAAGGGTACTCCGGCCAGATAAGACACCAGGAAGCCACACGCACCGCCAAGGGTGTAGATGATAAACGTCCGGTAGTTTCCATACTCCCGCGCCACCAGGGGGGCAAGCTGCCAGAAGGCGAACATGTTGAATAAAATATGCAAAATACCGCCATGCAGGTAATTGGCCGACACAATCGTCCACCAGCGGTGCAGCCGGTCTATGGGAAAGGTGCCGGTGGCTCCCAGCAACATCAGACTGGTATTGTCGGGTGAAAGATACGTCAGCGGATTCATGGACATTCCCGGCGCCTGGGAACTAAACAAAACGGTCAGAAGGTACATTCCCGCATTGGTAAAAATAATGGCGCGGATCATAAAATCGGTATGTCCGAGTATGCGTGTCAGGATATTGTTGCGCCAGCGCGAACCGGGCGATGAGATGCCGCAGTAGGGGCAACGGGGCTCATCAGCGCTGATGAGCTTGCGGCAGTTGGGGCATAGCAGCGAAGATCTTGATCGAAGTTTCATAAATACGTATGCCTTTCGAATTTTTGTTTCGTTTGCCCGGCGAATGTGTTTACGGAATTTCCTGGTCTTTTAGAAATTAACCCAATATCCCAAACACCCAGTATAAAGCAAGGCCTCGTGTTGGACAAGTTTCATGTAATGTATCGATATTCTAAGACTTCCTTTAAAACGTGTCAAACAAGTTCATATCGAGGCGGAGGTCGATCCCCACGAAAGGGCGCAAACCCGTTCAATAAGCCGTTGTATCTATGTGTAATGGGTTCCATTCCATTCTGTTGCGGATCGACGGGGACATCGATTCCTACGCCCCGCTTCTTAAAGCCTAACGGAAAATGTTGATTTTTTTCAGATTGATCCTATATTTAGGCCACGTGATTTAACAATAAAACAAGTAATATAACAATCGTATATTTAAGGAGCAACATTAATGGGAAATCAAATACGCACCACCATTTTGCTGGCGCTCATGACCGCCCTGATCCTGTGGATCGGTCAGCTTTTAGGCGGGCGCCAGGGGATGATGATTGCGCTCGTTTTGGCGGCGGGCATGAA
>ENA-OSEO01001805-OSEO01001805.1-sediment-metagenome-genome-assembly--contig:-NODE-1805-length-35224-cov-6.519447_pt1 | contig 35224 bp, 29 predicted proteins | sample MGYA00237883_ERZ534232 | MGnify/ENA metagenome assembly ERZ534232 | reverse complement strand
TATTGCAGCCCTTGGGCAGAGACCCCCACGGGCGGCCGGGCCGCTGTTTGGTTGCGGCCGTCAGGCCGCGTTGGGATGTTGCGCCCTGATTTCAAAACTGGCAGCAGCTCTTTGAGGTCCGGCAGTGTGGATGACCCCCATTCTGCATCAAGGCAAAAGGAAACGCAAGCCTGTTCCCCTTCCCTCTTCCCTGTGTCTGCACCCGCAGTGCCAGATCCAGGTGAAGACCCCTGCCCCGGCCGGATTTCCCTTGACCCCCGGGTCCGCTTCCACTAATTTCAGCCCAACAGAGTGGCAAAGACATGCCAAAACGTGCAATTTATGGAGATTGGAACCTATATGGATGCAGATATCTTTTCCCGGTTTTTCGAGCCTGAGAGTGTGGCCATTATCGGGTCCTTCAAGGAGGGGGTCTTCGGCGGATATGTGGCGGTCAAGTCGCTCCAGCAGGCCGGCTACAGGGGTAGGATCTATCCGGTGAATCCGTCCTATAGCGACGTTCTGGGCCTGCACGTCTATCCTTCCATCCATGATACGCCCGACACGCCCGACGTGGCCATCATCATGATCAATGCCCGGAACGTGCCCGATGTGTTCGAGCAGTGCGCCAGGCGGGGGATCAGGGCCGTCATCCTGGTGGCAGACGGCTTTGCCGAGCGAAACCGGGAAGGGGCCCTCCTCCAGGAGCGCATCACGGTCATGGCCAGGAAGTGGGGTGTCCGAATCATCGGTCCCAACACAGCCGGCATCGTCAGCCCCCACAACGGATTCAATCCCTGCCCCTATGAGGCCGGGTACTATGGACTCAAACCTGGACCGGTGTCCATCTTTTCCCAGACCGGCATGATCAATCCCCAGGCCTATCCCTATCCTCACCTGACAGCAGGCATCAGCAGGATCTGCGATTTCGGCAACAAGTGCGATCTTGACGAATGCGACCTGCTGGAATATCTGGGACATGATGATAAGACCCGCGTCATCAGCATGTATCTCGAGAGCATTCGGGACGGAGAGCGATTTATAAAGGTCTGCAGCAGGGTCACATCAAAAAAACCGGTCCTGGCCTTGAAGCTGGGGACCACGCCAGAGGGCGCCAGGGCCTCGGCATCCCATACCGGATCCCTGGCCGTGGATGACCGCATATTCGATGCCGCATGCCGGCAGGCCGGGATTTTGCGGCTGTCGGCCTTCAACGAGCTCTTCGAGATCCCCAAGATCTTCGCCATGCAACCGTTGCCGTCCGGGAACCGGGTGGGGATGGTCACCTATACCGGCGCTCTGGGCGTGCTGACATCGGACCAGGGGGATGCATACGGGCTCGCCATGGCCCCCCTATCGCGTCATACAGCGGATGCCTTTGACAGGATGTTCCCGGAGTTGGGCCATATGCCTGTAGACATCGGACCCATGATCCCTGCGGTAAAGGATTTCTCCACGGTGTATACGGGAATTCTGGAGGCCGTGCTTCGGGACCAAAATGTGGATGCCCTTTTCAATGTCATGTGGGCCGATGCCAGGGGCAAAAATCAAAAGGCCTACATAGAGGCATATGAGGCGCTCAAGGGAATCGTTCCCAAGCCCGTTGTCACATGGATCTACGGTCCCAATCCTTCGGCCGGTCGGGTCTTGAAGGAACAGGTGGAGGCCCTGGGGTATCCGGTATTTGATGAACCCGAGCGATGCGTCAAATCCCTGGGCATGGCCTGCCAGTACGCGCAGCTCCGCAAAAACAGAGAGGAATAGCCCGGGGGCGACCCCGGCGCCCTCAAATGGGACTTTTTGCCAGTTGCCGGACAGGGCCTGAATCGGGCTGGGCTTACGGCTCGTCCTGGTTCGCGAGCACCGTCCGGTTGCGGCCGGATTCCTTTGCCTGGTATAATGCAGTGTCCGCGCGCTTTATCAGATCTGGGATGCTTTCGTCTGGCCTCAGCTGACTGATGCCAAAGCTGGCAGTGATCACGTGGCTGTTGCGGAGAAAATCCTGTTGCCCCAGCCTCTTCCTGATCCGCTCGGCCAGGGCATAGGCCTGACAGCACCCTGTGTTGGGGAGCAGAATGATAAATTCCTCCCCGCCGAAACGGGCCACCAGGTCTTCCGTTCTCACAAAGCCCTTCATAAGATCTGCATATCCCACAAGCACCCGGTCGCCTGCATCATGTCCAAATGCATCGTTTACCTGTTTGAATTTGTCGATGTCCGTCATAATAATCGACAGAGGCTGAGACTGGCGTCTGGCAAGGGATGCCATTTGCGCGATGCGTTCGTCAAAATAGCGCCGGTTGGCGAGCTGTGTGAGGGGATCGGTTCGCGTCAGTTCAAGGATTTTCTGGTTGGCAGCCTCAAGTTCCTGATTGACCCTTCTCAATGCGGCATTTTTTTTATGGAGCTCCCGGGTCAAGTTGCTCAGCTCCTGATTCAGGTTCAATATCTCCTGACGCGTGTTGGTTATTTCTTCCACGTCCAGCCGACCCAAAACCAGGATGTGATCATCCATTTTCTTGAAGGTGAAGTAATAACTCTGGGGCAGCCCGGAAGACGTGTCCATATTGAGCAGGTGCTCTCTTGTGGGGTCTTGGACCGCGGCGTTCAGGTCGAATCGGCCTGAAAAATCAATGATGAGACCCTGAAAATGGCTTCCCGTCACAGTGGAACCGGCTGCATGCTGTGCATACAGATTGGCCTCGATCACCTCGCCGCTGTCTGAAAGAATAAACAAGAGGACCGGCGCCCGTTTCTGGACATACGCAAGGACCTCGCTGCGGAGTTGGCAATCCGGGATGATCATGTCACCTCTGCGCCAGCCATGTTTCAAGGTCGTCCAGGGAAGAAACATATTCAACGCCGGGATATTCCCGGATCGCGTCATGTCCCCCCCATCTGAACGCCTGCCCGCCCACCAGCATCTGCATGCCCGGGAAATCGGTCTTGATCACGTCCATACACCGCTTCAGGCTGTCCATGTTTGCCAATATGCTCAGGGAAAGGCCCACCAGATCCGCATGGACCTCCTCGACATAGCCGGATATGTCTTCGCATGGCGTGTTGGCCCCTAAAAAGTGGGTGTCCCACCCATTCAGTTCCATGATATCCGCGACCATTTTGCCCCCGATCTGATGAAATTCATTCGCGCTGCATGAAACAACCGCAGTTTTTCCGATCCGGTCTGTATCAAATATGGAGGGATAGACCAGATTCAGGAGGCCTTCTGTAATGGCGGTGGCCAGATGCTCATTGGCGACGGTGATGCGATGATTCTCCCATAGTTCGCCCACCCGGTACATGCTCCTCTGAAAAAGACACGTGTAAAGGTCTTTCACATCTGTGTGGGCATCCATCAGCTTCTGGACAACCCGGCGACACTCAGACCGTCTCCCCGCAAGAAGCGCATCCAGATAATTCTCATACACGCTTTCCTCGATCATCTTCTTATCCTCCGGGTGGTGGAATCCTTTGAATGCATGTCATATCGGGCCCTTGCGCCCCATCGGACGTCAAATGGCCTTCTGTCCCGCGTTAACCGTCAGGTCTGACCCATCCCAACAGCCGACGCCCATCCTGTCAATCCTGTTTTTTCGCGTCGAAACCCGGGCATCCGGTCATGCGGCCGTGCTTCCTGGTGAGCGGATACTGACGGCATATAGCGGGTTTCACATCGTGGATAAGGCACTCCCACAGGTTCTTAGATGAAACCTTTTTCAGAAAGGGGCACACATCCGCCAGCCGCGCGGTCCCGGGGATCGTCCAGATGCGATAGGCCTTTTTTGAACCCTTTTCTTCGACAGGCCTTACCCATTGGAGGATATCCCAGCGGCCCAGCTTTTCCCACAGGGCCACGTCCTCATCGGCAAGCCCGTCGTGGTAATCCAGGGACATGCAGCAGTGCCCGCACTGACGGCATGAGAAGTTCTCCATTCCTGTCTCGATGCGGATCCCCATTTCACCGGTCTCAGTGTTTCTCTCTGCCCATGCCCGTTCATGGAATACCCTGGCGCATATGGCCGCTGCCACCCGCGGATCCCGCTCCATTTCCCTCACGGCCGAACATGCGGCCTCGGCCAATTCAGGGCCGTCCATCCATTTCATACGGAGTCGGCCCTTCATGCCGACCCATGCACCGGACCTACCCTTTTCCCTCTTGAAGACCCTACCCCCTCCTGAGGCCAGCTGCATGGCCTGACACGACACCAGTATCTGGGGCTCATATCGCCCAAGATCGCTGCAAATCGCGTTCAGGGCCTCCTCAACAGACAAAAAGACGGTCTCCCTGTCTTTCACAGGAAACAATCTGTTTGATGGTTTCATCTCTCCCCGAGTCCCATTCTCTGAAAACAGACCATAGGTTATTGACCGGCCGGAGTCAAGCGATGGGTTCCCCATGCAGCAATTCTCATTATGAGGCAGACCGGGTGTCAATATTCTGTGAGAGTGGAATCTTGCCACGACGTTTCGAGGCTCGGAAGATGCTCCCACAGGACTATTTTACCAAAATGAGAATTGCTGTTCCCCATGGGGCCGATCAAATCAAGCGTCCCCAGCAGAATCATTGTCTGTGACGCAGCGGATTTTTCCAGGGCCGATTGCACGGTTGCAACCCCCCTGTTTTGTGGTATAATAAAAATAAGCAGGCCGCAAAGGACAGGGCCGCGGAAAGGCGCACATGGTCATTCAGGAGGCACTACAGCACAAACGGACGTTCGGCTTATGAAGGCATTTGACTGCAAAATGTGCGGGGACTGCTGCTACGGGGAGGGGGGCATCTTTTTGGAGGAGGGCGAAGAAAAGCGCATCGCCCGTTTTCTGGGGATCAGGGCATCCGACTTCCTGGTTCGCTATTGTGAGACCAGAAACCATCGAACCTATCTTGCAACCGGCGACGATCATTTCTGCATCTTTTACGAGAAGGGACGGGGTTGCCGAATCCATCCGGTCAAGCCGGCGCGCTGCGCCCTGTGGCCTTATTTTCCTGCCAACGTGAATGATAGGGAAGCCTGGGAAGAGGCCAAAGACGCATGTCGAGGGATCAATCGGGAGTGCTCATTTGAGGAATTTGTCAGGGAAGGCCGAGCGGTGATCCAGGAAAAAGCAGGGTCAGGTTAAAAAGCAATGCCTTTATTGAGGCTGTTAATTGACATCATCTATCCCCCACGCTGCATCATCTGCGGCCGCTTTTTGTGGAACGGCCCTTTAACAAGGGATAGTCGATCGCCCTTTTTCTGCCGCGAATGCATGGCCGACTTCCACGCCATTGCCTCGCCCATGTGCCCCGTCTGCGGCCGTCCCTTTTCCTCAGGGGCAGCGGAAGATCATCTCTGTGAGGACTGCCTCAGAAAGAGACCCTTTTACCATGCGGCCTGGGCCCCCTACCATTACGAGGGCGCCATCCTGAAAGCCGTTCACCGCCTCAAGTACGGATGTAAAGACTTTGCGGCAAAAGGCCTGGGCCCCCTCCTTGCCCGGTTTGCAGCAGCGCGCCTGGAGGACCTCCAGGGCCTTGTGGTCATGCCCGTTCCCCTCCATCCCCGGAGGCTTCGCGAAAGGGGTTTCAATCAGAGTCTTCTCCTGGCAAGGCATGTGTCCCAAAGTTTGAGCGCGGAACTGGACTTTCTGTCTTTGCGAAGGGTGCGTTATACCCAGCCCCAGGCAAGACTCTCAAAAGAGGAACGAGGCAAAAACGTTCGGGGGGCATTTCAATTACGTCATGACGCAGTCATAAGAGGCAGGCCGATCCTCCTGGTGGATGACGTGGTCACCACCGGAAACACCATCAACGAATGCGCACGCATACTTCGCAAAGGGGGCGCACAAAAAATCTACGGCCTCAGCCTGGCACGGACGTCAAGGTAGGGCGGACGGGATCCGGGAACAAATATGTATACCGATAAAATTAAGAGCCTCGCGTCAGCGAAAACAGAATGCAGCCGCATGAAAGCCGCAGGCAAGCGGATTGTCTTCACCAACGGCTGCTTTGACATCCTCCATGTGGGCCACGTCCGGTATCTCTTTAAAGCCAGAGAATTGGGGGATGCCCTTGTGGTTGCCATCAACAGCGATGCCTCTGTGGGCATCATCAAGGGACCCAAACGACCCGTCCTGGGGGAACGCGCCAGGGCGGAAGTCATCGCCGGCCTCGAATGTGTGGATCTTGTCCTCATCTTCAATGAAGCTACCCCGCTCACCGTCATCCAGGAACTCCTCCCCCACATCCTTGTCAAGGGGGGCGACTGGGCCGAGAGGGAGATTGTGGGGGCTGACGTGGTAAGAAAGGCCGGTGGAGAAGTGCGCAGGATCTCTTTTGTGACCGGGTTCTCCACCTCCGACATCATCCACAGGATTGTGGAAAGATACGGCTGAGGCATTCCTTTTCCACCGGCGAAGGCTTAACTGACTGGACAACCGTGGGCAGGCATGACCCAGCTTTTTGAGCAATACAGCGACATGATTCCAGATTTTTCCTCCTTTCAGGAGAGTCTTTGCAGGCCCCTTCCCACCCACATCCGGATCAATCGACTCAAGATTGCCCCCCCTTCCCTCGCAGAGCTGCTGAAAGAAAAGGGAATTCGGCTCCAACCCGCATCCCAAAGGCACGACACCCTGTGGCTTGCCCCTGATCTGCGCCTCCCCGGAAACCTGCTGGAATACTTTCTGGGTTATATCCATCCCCAGGCCCTTACCTCTGCCCTGGCGAGCATCGTCCTTTCTCCGCATGAGAATTCCTGCCTTTTGGACATGTGCGCCGCGCCTGGCGGAAAAACCAGCCACTGCGCAGAGATCATGAACAACACGGGCCTGATCATTTCCAACGAGCTGTATCCTGTCAGACACATCCCCCTGGGGCACACCCTTGCCAGGACAGGCGTAATGAATGCGGTGGTCACTGGTTATCAGGCCCAGGAGTTCCCGTTGAAGCAAGGCTTCGATTTCGTCCTGGCCGACGTTCCCTGTTCCTGCGAAGGGAAATTCAGGGCATCAGAGAAGCGAGACGCCTACCGGGAAGACCGGGGCAAAAAAATGCTCCCTGAAATGCAAAAGAAGATCCTGTTGCGGGGATTCGATCTTCTCCGAGAAAATGGAAAAATGCTCTATGCCACCTGCACCTACAATCCCCTGGAGAACGAAGCGGTGGTGAACCGCCTGCTGAACGAGAGGGAAGCGGAGCTGTTCCCCATTGAAACGGAGTTCCATGTGGAGCCAGGGCTCACGCAATGGAAAAAGGAGAGGTATGACAAACGACTGGAAAGGGCCATCCGATTCTATCCCCACCGGGTCGATTCGGTGGGATTCTTCATGGCCAGCATTGGCAGAAGAGGCTGAGCGTGAACATCTTTTTTCGTATCTGGAGCATCGGTTCGGGATTTCACAGAAGCACTTTGCCGAGTACCTGTTGTTGCGAAAAAGGCGGAGCTGGCTTCTCCTGAGACACTCGGCATTCATGCCCTCTGCGGCCCGTCTCAAGGCCGCGCAGACAGGGCTGAGGGCATTCCAACAGGTAGGTGATTTCATAAAGCCCACGACCCGGCTGATACAGGCATTCGGCCGTTTCGCCGACCGTGCAACGCTTCAGATAGACCTTGTCCGATTGCAGGCCATCCTGAGGGGCGAGAAAATACATGTTGATCTCCCGCTCCATAACGGTTATGTAATTCTGGTCATGGGGAAAGGGCACATCCTCGGCCTCGGTCTCTACGTGAACGGGCGGATCTCATCCCAGCTCCCCCGAAAAGAGATCCGGGACGCCATGCTCTCATGAAAAGGTTCCTTTCAAGGCAGAATCAGAAAGAGGAGAATGGATCATGTTGACACAAAAGCAGTTGGACAAATATGCGGATGTCCTCTTGTGGGGATTGAAAACCGCACGGATGGGCAAATTCAAAAAGGGCGATGTGGTGCTGGTTCAATTTGACCTGCCGGCAGTCCAGTTGGCCGAGGTCCTTCAGGGAAAGCTCCTGGACATGGGGATCCACCCGGTCATCCGTTCGAGCATGACGCCAGTCATGGAGCACACATTCTATCAAAAGGCCAACGCCCGTCAGCTCGTGTTCAGGGGTTCGTGGGAGGAGGACCTCTATTCCCAGCTCAATGGAAGAATCTATCTGCACGCCCCGGCCTCCCTCACCCATCTGGCCGACATCGACCCCAAGCGGATCGGCACGCGGGCAGTCGCGGTAAAGCCCCTTCGCGACATCATGCAGGAAAGGGAGGAGAAAGGGCTGCTGGGATGGACCCTTTGCATGATGCCCACCGAGGCCCTCGCGGAAAAGGCGGGCCTTACCCTCAGGCAATACGCCAACCAGATCATCAAGGCCTGTTACCTGAACAAACCCGACCCGGTCAAGGAATGGCAGCGGCTGTTCAAGGAGGCGGCCAAAATCAAAAAGTGGATGAACAGCATGGATGTGGACTATTATCATGTGGTCTCAGAGAAGGTCGATCTCAAGGTACGGCCCGGCCAGAAACGTCGCTGGATCGGGGTGTCAGGACACAATATTCCCAGCTTCGAACTCTTCATGTCCCCTGACTGGCGGGGGACCGAGGGGACCTATATGGCCAACCAGCCCTCGTTCCGGAGTGGGAATCTGGTGGAGGGGGTGCGCCTCACATTCAAAAAGGGCGTTGTGACACAGGCGACGGCCACAAAGGGCGAGGCATTCACCCGAAAGCAATTGAAGATGGACAAGGGTGCATCCAGGATCGGCGAATTTTCACTCACCGACAAGCGATTCTCCAAGATAAGCAGGTTTATGGCCAGCACCCTCTATGACGAAAATCACGGGGGCCGCTACGGCAACTGCCACATCGCCCTGGGCGCCTCTTACTCGGATACCTATAAGGGCGACCCGGGAGAGCTCACCAAGGAAATGAAGGAAAAACTGGGGTTCAATGACTCGGCCCTCCACTGGGACCTGGTAAACACCAATAAAAAGACTGTCACTGCACATCTTTCCTCAGGCGAATCCGTGGTGGTCTATGAAAACGGCGTGTTCAAGCATTGAAAACCACGGAACTGGAGAATTGCGGGAGTGGAAGCAGACGCTAAAGGGGATCCCGGGGTTTATCTGGGCGGAACGGCCCGCAGTCCGGAGGATGTGATCGCGCTCCACCAAATGGGCCTTGCCTTTGCCGAGATCCCCGTGAAAGATCCTGAGGCATTCCAGAACAGCTTGCCCGCCTACGAGGCGGTTATGGACCTGTCGAGGCCCTATTGCCTGTGCCACGGCCCCCGGGAGGGGGACCCCAACAACGTGGAGACCCTGGAAACCGTCTATCTGCCCAGGCTCTTGAAGCTCATTTCCCTCATGCCCCGGTTGAACATGCGGCTGCTCACCATCCATTTGTGGATAGATCCCCGCTTTGTAAAACCCGACGTCATCGCGTACAAGGCAGGATTCCTGCAGAGGCTGACCGGGGCCGCGGACGAGATCGGAATCTTGCTCTGTCTTGAAAATTTGAGCGAGAACGCAGACCATCTGTCCCCGGTCTTCGAAGCCTTGCCCACCCTGGGCCTGACCCTTGATCTGGGCCATGCCCAGCTCCTTGGAGATCAGAATACGGGCTTCGGCTTCATGCAGAAATTCCCTGAAAGGATCCGGCACGTGCATCTTCATGACAACCTCGGAGGGAACTCCGCGGCTGATGATCTTCATCTCCCTGTAGGAGAGGGAATCATTGATGTTGACGGACTATTCGAGTCTTTAAGCCTCATAAAATACAGCCGAACCATCACCCTGGAGCTGACGCTGGATGAGATACGGCAGAATCTTCCCGAGGTAAAAGAGCGCCTGACCCGCGCCGGATTCAGTATATGAGGAATTTATGAGCGACAGGGCTAAGATCGTGATCGCTGAAGATCAGAGGATTGTCAGGGAAGGGCTGAAGGCCTTGTTGACGCTGGACGGGTTTGACATTGTAGGGGAGGCGGAAGACGGTCTGGAGGCCGTAGGGTGTGTAGAAGCGCTCAGCCCCGACCTTCTCCTGGTGGATCTCAGCATGCCCAGGATGAGCGGCGTATCCGCGATCAGGGATATCAAAGCGCGCATTCCGGAAACCCGGATCCTGGTCCTGACCATCCATGGATCCGAGGAATGCGTGATGGAGGCCTTTCAGGCAGGCGCAGACGGCTATTGTCTCAAAAATGCCAGCCACACAGAACTGGCGATGGCCGTCAGGCATGTCCTGGCCGGCAACCGCTACATCAGTCCCGGCATTTCCGATCAGGTCCTGGAAGGCTATCTGAGGGAGAAGGGCCGTTTGACCCAGGAACCCTCATGGGAAAATCTGACCCCGAGGGAAAAAGATGTTTTGAAAATGGTGGGGGAGGGATACAAGAACAAAGAGATTGCCGAATACCTTGCCATCAGCGTCAAGACCGTGGAAAAGCACCGCAGCAATATCATGAAAAAGCTCGATCTGCACACTGCTGCCGCCCTGACAACCTATGCCATTGAAAAAGGCCTGATCGCCGGACCAATCCCTCGGGCATGAGGTTTGAATCCCTGTCCCCCTCCTTTTCCCAGAAGACCCTTTGGCATCGGGTCTTCCCAGACCTGGTTACGACCCCTTCTCGTGGCAGTCGTTGCACTTTCTGTAGGGTGCGTCTTCGGCCAGGCCCTGCTTGGCCATGTCCTTATGGCAGTTCTTGCAGTTCCGGTGAAAGGCCAGCTGGAGCTTCTTGACCTTTCCTTCGCTCTTCAGGGGATCATGGCACTCGCTGCACTTGGCCACGGGATCGCCCTCTTTCCAGACATTTTTCCCATCCTCGTACACATGATGGCATTCTGAACATGCCACTTCATAACTCTCGGCATGGTCCATATGGGAAAAGGGGACCAGCCCTTTCTTGTCAGATTTGTAGCCCTCATTCTGAATAAGGATCTCCTCCGGGACCTCCTGTTCTTCCTCCGCCATGAGGCTTCCGGAAACCACGAACAGAACACCTGCGATAACGGCCGTCACTGTCCCCAGTCGAATAGCATGCATAACCTATGTCCTCCTTTCAAAATAAGTTTTTTCCCGAATATGGATTTGCAACGCCAATTGAACGAATGCAACAGAGCTGTTGAGTAGAGTACCAGGGTCAAAGGGGAAGGTAAATAGGGGAAATCCTGTAATCCGCCCTAAAAAATCCTGTATTCAGCATTTGAACCGAGGAATGTCCTCTGGCCCGCAATAGTGCAGATATGTTGACCAAAAATAACATAGTTGTTATGCTTTAGACATGGAATGGGGCATCACGTATTTCAGCTCAAGACCGGAAGACGACATCCTTGCACTCCCGGATGGGTTACTGGCGCTGCCATGAGGGCCTTTCTAACGATCAGCATCCTGTTTCATCTGGCGGTCGGGTTGTGTCCCGACCTGGACGCGGCCCGTGCAGATGAGGCGACGCACATCGTATTTCTTACGTGGAAGCCCAACCAGCCCCAGGCATGGGACCGCCTGATTGAGCGGTTCGAGAGGGAAAATCCCAATATCGCCGTCAAACGTCAGATAGGACCCCATTCTTCCACCGACTATCACGCCATTGTGACCCAGCGCCTCAGAAACCGGGATACGTCTCTGGATGTCTTTCTCATGGATGCCATCTGGCCCCCGGAGTTTGCCGCGGCCGGCTGGGCCATGGATCTTTCGCCGCAATTTTTTGCGGCAGAACAAAAGGATTTTCTGGAAGGTCCCATCAGGGCCAATACCTGGCAGGGAGGCATCTACGGGGTCCCCTGCTATATCGGGGCAGGTCTTTTTTATTACCGGAAGGATCTGCTCCAGAAATACGGTTTCGAGCCCCCGCGCACCTGGGAGGAAATGCTGCGCCAGGGAGAGGCCGTCCTCAAGGGGGAAAACGACCCGGGGCTTACGGTCTATTCGGCCCAGTTCAAGCAGTATGAAGGCCTGGTCTGCGACATGATGGAGTTCATCTGGTCCAACGGTGGAGAGGCGGTGGCCCCTGCAACCGGCAACGTGCTTCTGGACAGGGAGGCGGCTGTCCAGGCGGTTTCCTTTGTGCGGGACCGGATCATCGGAAAGGCCGCTCCCCGGGGCGTGCTCAACTATGAGGAACCCGAGTCTCTGGCTCTCTTCATTCAGGGAAATGCCATGTTCCACCGCAACTGGCCCTATGCCTGGGGTCTGGCAAACGCCCCGGAAATATCGCGGGTTGCGGGGAAGGTGGAGGTGACCAGGCTCCCCTCCTTTAAGGGGCATGATTCCGCCTCAACACTCGGGGGATGGCAGTTCGGGATCAACCGCTATTCCAGGCGCCCGGAAGCCGCCTGGCGGTTTGTCCAATTCATGACCTCTAAGGCAAGCCAGCGGACCCTTGCCCTGAAATCGGGCCTTGCCCCGGCGCGCAGATCCGTATACGAGGATCCCCTGGTCCGACAAAACATGCCCCACCTAAAGGCCTTTCTCCCTGCATTCGAGAAGGCCAGACCCAGACCCCGTTCGCCGGTCTATCCCATGATCAGCCAGGAACTGCAGCGCTACTTCAGCCGGGCCATTGCAGGCCAAGGGGCTGACATCGCGGCCATGGCAAAGGCCTCTGCCGAACGGATCAGGCGATTTGTCAAATTGGGAAATGCGAGCTTGAGATGAATACATCGGACCGCAGACTATATTGGATCTTGCTGTTTCCAAGCCTGGCGATCCTCATTCTGTTTATCGCAGCACCGGTAGGCCAGTCCTTTTTTTTGAGCCTGCACAGAATGATCATCGGTCTCCCGCACCTCGGCGTCTCCTTTGTGGGCCTGCAGAACTACGGAGACCTGTTCAACGACCCTGTGGCCCGCCATTCCCTCTGGATCACCCTGATCTTCGTGGGGACCACCACCTTTTTTGAACTGCTGATTGGGCTCCTCCTGGCCCTGCTGATGCACCGCCAGTTTCCCGGCCGCGGCGGTCTGAGGGCCTGCATACTCATCCCCTGGGCCATTCCCACCGTGGTCTCTGCCCAGATGTGGCGGTTTCTGTTCAACGATGCCTACGGCATGGTCAATTACGCCCTTTTCGGGCCCGAGGTCTCCCAGTATATCCCATGGCTGGCCATTCCTTCGACCGCGCTCGTCTCCCTGATTGTGGCGGACGTGTGGAAAACCGCCTCCTTTGCAGCCCTTCTGATCCTGGCCGGGCTCCAGGTCATCCCGGACCAGCTCTATGAGTCGGCCAGGGTGGACGGCGCAGGCCCATGGCAACGGTTTTGGCACATTACCTGGCCCCTGATCCGGCCGGCCCTTCTGGTGGCCCTCCTTTTCCGGACGATCGACGCATTCCGGGTCTTTGATCTCGCCTTTGTCATGACGCAGGGGGGACCGGCAGACGCCACCAATGTGCTCCAGCTGTATGGATATAAAAAGATGTTCGTGGAAGGATGGATGGGATACGGGTCGGCCATATCGGTCTGCGTCTTTGTCATGGCCCTCTGCCTTGCACTGGTCTATGTCCGGGTGGTGGGCCGTCGTCTGCTGGAGGCTGAGGCATGATGGAAAAAGTCGTGAGAAAAGGTCTCCTGGTTCTGGGCGTGCTGGCGGCCGGGGCCTTCTCCCTGGCCCCCTTTCTGTGGTTTGTGTCCACGGCCTTCAAGCCCCCCGGTGCAGTAACCGCCATACCGCCTGAATGGATCCCTTCCGGTTCGCTGGCCTTTTTCCACTCCGCCATCACGCGCTACCACATCTTTCACTATCTCCTCAACTCCGCCATCGTGGCCGCGACCGCCACCCTGGTCACGGTCTCCTTAGGCGCGCTGGCCGGCTATGCCCTTGCCCGTCTGCCCCGGCGATGGTCCCAGATCATTCTCATGGCAATTCTGGCATGCGCCATGTTTCCACAGATCGCCATTGCAGGACCTGTCTGGCAGTTCCTCCGCATGCTGGGATGGCTCAATGCCTATCAGGGGCTCATCCTGCCGTATGTGGCCCTCACGCTTCCCTTGGCCGTCTGGATCCTGACCCTCTTCTTTCGCGAACTGCCTCAGGAGCTGGAGGCGGCGGCCCTGGTGGACGGATGCACCCGCTTGGGGGCCCTGGCCCGGGTGATCCTTCCCCTGTCCGCCCCGGGCCTGTTCACCACCGCTATCCTGACCTTCATCTATGCCTGGAACGAGTTCTTTCTGGCCCTCCTCATCATGACCGATCCGTCCAAACAGACCATGCCGGTGGGGATTGCCCTGTTTCAGGGCGAGTACACCATCCCCTGGGGCGAGATCGCCGCGGCATCCCTCATCACCACGGCCCCCCTGGTGATCCTGGTCCTCCTGTTTCAGCACCGCATCGTGGCCGGACTGTCGGCCGGATCCATCAAGGGATAACCTGCACCCCCTCAGGCCCGGCCGTAACCCCCGCCCCCGGGTGTTTCGATCCGGAGGATGTCCCCCTGTTTCAGGATCATGGAAAACTTTCCGGGCTGGACCATCTCCTTTCCCTCCCGGATCACCACGTTCTTCCCCCTTGCCCCGGATTGGCCGGAGAATAGACCATAGGGAGCGGTCTTTCGCCTGTCCGACAGTACCGTGATCTCGGCATCGCACTCAAGGGCGATCTCCCTCACCAGTCCATCTCCCCCCCTGTGGCGGCCAGCCCCCCCCGTGTTTCGGCGGATCGCATATTGGTTCACGCGGAAGGGATAGCCGTATTCCAGGGCCTCGATGGGGGTGTTGAGGGTGTTGGTCATGTGGCTGTGGACCCCGCTCTCGCCGTGGCCTGCGGCCGAGGCCCCCATGCCGCCGGCAATGGTCTCGTAATACGCAAAGGGCAGGCCGTTTCTGGGATCCACCCCGCCCATGGCCAGATTGTTCATGGTGCCCTGGCTCGCCGCAGGAACAGCCCCGGGCAGGGCCCTGGACAGGGCCCCCAGGACCACATCCACAATCCGCTGGGAGGTCTCCACATTTCCGGCCGCCACGGCCGCAGGAAACCGGGCATCCACTACCGATCCCTTCATGGTGATCACCCGGATGGGTCTCACACACCCGGCGTTGGCAGGAATATCGCGGGCTACAAGGGATCGAAAAACATAGAGAACCGCAGAAAGCGCGATGGCATAGACGGCATTGACGCTCCCCGCTGCCTGGGGGCTGGAGCGGGAAAAGTCCACGACTGCCTCGTCTCCCTGGATCCGGATGGATACGCAGATGGGGATAGGCCCATCATCAATGCCGTCGTCGTCCATAACGTCTTCAAATGCGTACTCCCCATCCGGGATCTGCCGAATGGTCTGCCGCATGATCCGCTCCGCATAGTCCAGGAGGGCATCGGCACAGGCCTTGACCTGAGGGGGTCCATGTTTCCCGATCAGTTCATGGATCCGGCGGATCCCTGTGTTGTTGGCCATGATCTGGGCCCGAAAATCGCCTTCCCGCTCCACCGGGGTCCGCACATTGTTGAGCACGAGCCCCATGAGCTTCGGATCGAGCCTCCCTTTTTCCATGAGCTTCAGGGGAGGGATGATGAGGCCTTCCTGAAAGATGGAGGTGGACAGGGGCATGGAACCTGAACTCATGCCCCCCACGTCCGCATGGTGGGCACGGTTGGCCACGAAATAGGAAGGTCTGTCCTGACCGGCAAACACCGGGGCCACGATGGTGATGTCCGGAAGGTGGGTCCCTCCCTTGAAGGGATCGTTCAGGATCACCATGTCGCCTTCCTGCCAGGACGTGCTTTCCACCGCAGATTTAACACACAGGGGCATGCTGCCCAGATGGACCGGGATGTGGGCCGCCTGGGCGATCATGTCCCCCCTGTGGTTGAAGATGGCGCACGAAAAGTCCCGCCGCTCCTTGATATTGGGTGAGAAGGCCGTCCTATTCAGGGTGACGCCCATCTCTTCCGAGATGGAGGCAAAGCGGTTCTTGAAGAGTTCGAGAATGATCGGGTTAACGTCCATGGCCGCCCCTATGAAAGAATCTCAAGGATCAAATTTCCGTAGCCGTCCACCCGGGCCTCGGCAAACGGCGGGACCAGGGTGGTGGACGAATACTCGCACAATACGGCCGGGCCTTTGATCCTGTTTCCGGGAAGGAGTCGCTCCCTGAGAAAGACATTGGCTTCCAGAGGCTGACAATCAAAGATGACCGTGCGTTTGGCCAGGAGAGCCCCATCCGGCGCCCTTTCATTCAGGCATTCCTCTTTATAAAATTGGGGTTTGTGGGGCATGCCGCGAGCCCGCAGTCTGATATTGACGATTTCCACTGCCCGCCCGGGATTTCGGTAGCCGTAGGTCTTTTCATGCAGGTCATGGAAGGCCTCCTGGCAATTATCCTGAAACGGGACCAGGATCTCATAAGACTGCCCCTCGTAGCGCATATCCAGATATCTCTCCAGGACCAGGTCCTTCTCTGCAATCCCTTCCGACAGGAGATCCTCTAGGCCCTTCGCCTCCAGATCCCCAAACAGCCCGGCCAGACCCACAGGGTCGATCTGAGCCCCTTTTTTCATCACGGTGAGGGAGTAGTCCTTGACGACATCGGCCATGAGCATGCCGATGGCCGACAGGATCCCGGGATTCTGCGGCACAAGGACCCTGGGGATCCCCAGCAGCCTGGCAAGAAACGCCGCATGCATTCCGCCTGCCCCACCGAATGAAAACAGGGTAAACTCCCTGGGATCATGCCCCCTTTCAACAGAGATCAATCGAATGGCCTTTTCCATGGCTGCGTTGGCAACCGCCAGGATCCCCTCGGCCAAGGCGACTTGGGTGAGACCGGCCCGGGCCGCCATCTGCTCGAAAATCGGCCCCAGCCTTTGTTTCTGGAGTCGCATGGCCCCTCCCAAGAACTGATCAGAGACCAATCTTCCCAAGAATAGATTGGCGTCTGTCACCGTGATCTGATCCCCTTTGCCGTAACAGATCGGCCCAGGGTCTGCGCCAGCGCTCTCCGGCCCCACCCGAAGCGACCCCCCCAGGTCCAGGACCGCAATGGACCCCCCGCCCGCGCCTACCGTATGCATGTCGATCATGGGGACCCGGACGGGAAAGCCTGAAATGGCCGATTCCATGGTCAGCGACAGGCCCCCGTCGATCAAACAGACATCTGTGGATGTGCCGCCCATATCAAAACCGATCAGGTGCGTGTGCCCCGCTATCTTCCCGATCTCGAAGGCGCCCACCGCGCCCCCCGCAGGCCCCGAGAGGATGGTCCTGACCGATTCACGAACCGCGGTTTTAGCGGATATCCTTCCACCGTTGGACTGCATGATGCTGAGGCTGTCGGCAGGATCCAGTTCAGACATGAGATGCCTGATATAGCCCCGCATCTTGGGAGAGACATACGCGTTCACCACCGTGGTGGAGGTCCGTTCAAACTCGCGGAATTCAGACAGGATCTCGTGCGAAAGCGAGAAGGGGATGCCCGCGGCCTCCAGCAACCGGCCGATCCGCTGTTCATGAGATGGATTGAGAAACGAAAAGAGAAAGGAGACGGCCACCGACTCCACGCCCTGCTCCCGGATCATCCGGACGAGCTCCCCTGCCCTGCCATCATCGAGGGGCTCTGCCTCCTGCCCCGTATGGAGCACCCGTCCCCTGACCCCGAGCCTGAGGCCCGGTTCAACCAGGGGGGGCTCCCTTCGATAGTCCAGGTCGTACAACCTGCTCCGGTTCTGCCGGCCGATCTGGATGACGTCCTCAAAGCCCTGGTTGGTGATGAGGGCGCATCGGGCCCCCTTGCGCTCCAGAATGGCATTGGTGGCGACAGTAGAGCCGTGGATGATCTTTTTGTGTAGATCCCCGGTCAGGGCCTTTAGACCCTCCAGCACGGCCCTGGCCGGATGGGCCGGGGTGGACAGGACCTTGGCAACGGCCCACGAATTGCCCTTTCGATAGACAAAGTCCGTAAAGGTGCCGCCCGTATCCACACCGACGGCAATCGTCTGGTTTTGCTGCAATCTCCCTCCAAACCGGTTGACAAGCGCTCACAAGGGATTCCGCATGGCGCCCGGGTCATGCAATCTCGTTTTCCGCCTCAAAGATCCCGGGGTAATGCCGCTTCATGCTCCAGCAGCTGTTCCTGCCAATGACCACGTGATCCAGGACCGGGATATTGATGCCCCAGCATGCCTTTGCCAGGACATGGGTCACCTGTAGGTCCTCGTCGCTGATAAGGGGCAAATCGATGGTGTGGTTGTGGGCCAGGATGAGGGCCGAGGCCTTTTTGCGGACTGCGGATGCGGCCACCTGCCGGGGATCGATCCGTGACATCTCCACTGTTCCTTTCATCAAGACCTCCTCGGAGACCAGTTGGCGCGACGCATTCAGGTAAAGGATCCGCACTTCTTCCCGGGTGAGATGGCCCATGGTCGCCCTGAGATAGTCGTGCAGATGGTTCGGGTTTTCCACCAGGTTCAATCGCGTGAGATGACGCCGCAGCCTACGTTTGACGATTTCCATGGCGGCCAGGACCTGGGCGATCTTGGCCTTGCCGATCCCCTGAATTTGCATCAGGTCGTCATGGGTCGCGGACATGAGGCCGTTGAATCCACCCAACCGGCCAAGCATCTCCCTGGCCAGAGTCGCCGCGTCTTTTCCCCTGGCGCCCCTTCCGATGAGGATCGCCAGGAGGGCCGCATCGCTCAGGGTCTCGGGCCCCCTTTTGAGAAGCCGCTCCACCGGCCGACCCCCTTCACCCCAGTGTTTGATAGGGATCACCTTGCTTGTCTGGGCGTTTTTTTGGTCATTGTCGTCCATGGTCTCGCCTTCTGGTGAGAAATGCCTTGGTTAGGGCTGGATCCTGCCTCCTGTAACGGATCATAGCATATTCTTGAAGGAGTTCCAATTACCGGCTTTGCAGGGGATGCAATCAAAGCTGTTGGCAGTGCAAGGCCGTTGGGCTTCCAATGTATGATCTCCACATTCAGGGAATAAAACCCAGACGAATAAATTCCGTAGGTTGCGCGTACCTGCAGAAACGGATTTCTGGTCCGGTTGTCCTGATCTTCGAAAAGCCGTTTCGCCGATTTATTGCGACGACACATTTGCGCCTGCTCAGGCATATTGGCGGTTCGGGGCATCAGCCGGATCAGTAATCGTATCTCCAGTTAAAGCCGATCCCGGCCCCGGACCGGGTCCCGGCCTTGCTCTCCACGGAAAGATTGGGCGTGATCTCCACTTCCACCACCACGTCCTGTTTAGCATCTGTAAGCTCCTGCTCCATGCCCACATAGACATCCTCGCTGATATACTTTCCGGCCGAGACCGTCGGACCGCTTTCGGACTCGCCCCCTTCGTCCCCGCTGCTGAAGCTGAGGCGGTCCATGCCCAGAAGGCCTCTCGTCTTTCCCACAATGTCGGGCATGCCGCCGCCCGAAAGCCGGCTGATGGAGGCGGCGAGCTGATAGGCCTGAAAGGGGTTGAGCTTTGCCACGGACTGGCCGAAGAGGATATTTGCCATGATCTCGTCCTGGGGCAGGGGGGGCTGGGAGGTCAGCGCTATCTGGAATGCGTCCACAGGACCGGAGACACGGACCTGAGCCTCGATTTGACCTGCGGCCACCTGAGCGGACACGTTGAGCAGGGGCACGGCCGGGGTTTGGCCGTCAAAGACGATCTCGCCGTGGGTGATGTAAAAAGTCCGGCTCAGAAACTCAAACGTGCCGCGCACCACCTGAAGCGTCCCCTGAATCCCAGGATTGTCCACAGGCCCCCGGACCTTCAAACCCCCTTTGAATTCAGCATCCAGTCCACGGCCCCGCACAAAGAACCGGGCCGGTATCCCGATGGAGAGGTCCATGAAAAGAGATGTGGGAGCCTGGGGCGGCTTATCGTCCTTCCCTTTTGACATTTCCAGGGGCAGGTTGACCTCTGAGACCGATATGACGGCGATGTCGGCCGGGAGACGCCGGGGAATCTGCAGCTCAGTGCGATCGAGGATGATCTCGCCCTTGAGATCCAGACGCTCCATATGTCCTGTGACGTCCAGTTTGCCGCTGGCAATGGATGTGAGGGTCTCTTTTCGCAAAAGGGTCGCCTGTTCGAGGCTCAGATCCGCATCCAAAGCAAAGGGGGCCTCCATGGTCATGAGGCCCGAAAGTGCCAGGGTTCCGGCCCCGCCGTCCTTGGCCCTCAGACCCTCCACACGGATGGCCCGGCCGTCCCCCCTGAGACGACCGTTGATCTGGGTGAGAATGGCGCCTGTGTCCGGATTTTCGAAGCGGCCGTTTTCAATCCGGATGCCGCCGTCCAATGTCCAGTCGGACAATGTCCCCCCCGCGCCCATGTTTACCGAGGCCCCTCCGCTCACGATCTGACGGCCCAGGCCCGGCAATCCCTGAAGGGCTGCCAGATTGAGACGTCCCTGCACCCTCCCTTCGATCTGCCCGCCCCGGTCGAGATCCAGACTGAAAGGCCTCAGGGACACCCGGGCCGGAAGGCTGACCCTGGCCGTCAGGGGGGCCTCGTCCAGCCCGTAGAGGGTGACGTCTCCCTCCAAACGGCTTGCTCTGCGGTCGGCGCAAACGCGGGCCTCCATGAGAAGCGGAGGCCGGCCTTCAACACGGCGGATTTGCCAGTTCTGCACCCTCCCCTCTGCATGCAACTGGGGATCGGACAGTAACCCGGAAACATGGCATTCGACCGAGATGCGCCCGCTCAGTTCATGGTGGAGGAAAGGGGCAAGCCATGCTATGGGCAGATCCGCGATCTGGACCCTTGCATCCAGCGTATTCCGGCCCAGGTTCCCGTCGGCCCGGAGATGTCCCGGCCCCTTTTCTGCCTGAAGATCCAGGCCATCCAGGACGACCTGTTGACCGTCAAAGGTCATCGTCGCCGGATGGACAAGCCTTGCTTCCAGTTCCTGGTAAAGGGTCTCAAAACGCTCCAGGCGAAACTGCCACAGGTCCTTGTGCGCCATGCTTAGAACGGCGAGGAGAAAGAGCGGTTTATCAGATGAATCGCTTACAACCCGGTCGTTGATCACCGATCCCCTGACCTCCAGGTCGGCCCTGGCAGAATCCAGTCCGCCCCTCACCGCGATTTTCATCTCCTGGATGCGCACAGGTTCATATACTGCCTCTTCCCCCTTCACCTTGACCTCGCCCTGAATGGGCCATATCGCGTCTGCACGGGCCGTGATCCCGAGCCTGGCCATGCCGCCGTCTTTGTAACGGAGATCCCTGAAATCGGCAGTCAGCGTGGCCGCCCCCCCAGGGGCTGTTTTGCCCGCCTTCATGTGAAAGTCCCCGGTTCCTGCCACATCCAGGCCCAAGACATCCTTCAGAAGCCCCATGGATCGAATCGCGCCCTCTGCGGTTCCAGAATACTCCTCTTCTCCAGGGCCCACCACAAGATCGGCATGCAGCTCCATCCCCGGCAGGTCGGCCCTGACCCTGGAAAGGGAGAAGGTTTGTTCAGACCAGGCAAAACCGGCCTCCAGCTGCAGCGGTTGTTGGAGCGCCACTCCCTTGAGCCGAATCAAACCGGACGGTTTACCGGGGAGATTGTCTGCCTCAAGCCGGGCATGGAGGTTCTTTATTTTCAGGTCATTTACCTGAAGCCCTTCGGCCGACAGATCCATGTGCCCCTTGAAATCGTCAAGCGCCCCCATTATCCGGCCCCGGGCCTCCACATGCCCGGAGACATTGAGCGCTGCAAACCCGCTCATTCGTGACAGGTCCTTGATCAAAAGACCGCATCCCAGATCAAATGTACTGTTTTCCAAGACAAGCCTGCCATCCACATCGAGGTCAAACGCCTCTCCCGCCGTGTGGGCCGTTTTCAGGGCGAGGACGCCCTCTTTCAGCACCCCGCGGACCTGGAGCGTCACCTCCGGGCCCACCGCCCACTCGACCGGACCAGGGAGGCCCGAGATATGGGAAAGGCCCATGCGCAGATCCATCTTGACCTGTCGGGCCGGAATATTTCCCTCTGCACGGCCCTGCAGGGTTATTCGGCCGTCCGCACCTTCGGTCTTTGCTGGGAACAGGGAGCTCATGCGGTCAACCCGGGCCATAAGACGACCGGCTGCATCGCCGGTCGCAGCGTCGATCCAGGCCTCCTGAAGGCCGACCGCCATCTCAGGACCCGTAAGATTCAGGCGCGTTACATGCCATTTCACGAAGTCAGGACTGGCCCCGCTCATATCCACCTGCACCGGACCTGCGAGCCCGGGGATCTCAGGGATGACGGCCCTGTCTATTGCGGCCAGAACATGGATGTTTTGAAGCCCCTTGAAATCTTCTTCAAAAACCCCATGCAGTTTCAGTTTGATATGGTTCAGCTCCGCGTTTGCAAACCTGACGCGTCCGAGGAGGGTCTCGGCCGCAATCTCGGGCCGGGTGAAAGGCCCTTTTGCGCTCAGGTGGATTGGTCCCATGGCCTCGTGATGAATGCCGGTTCCCTGAAGAAACGGCAGGATATTGAGGGGGCCCATGGTCCCTGCCATTTCAAAGAGGCCCTTTTCAAGGTCTGCGCTCCCCTGTCCTGATATGACGGTTGCCGGGGCACTGACGACAAAGTTCTGTATCTCGACCCTCCTGCCAGGAAAGAGAGCCCCCTGGACATGCACATTCAGATTCAGATCCCCCAGGCACGCCCTCGCCTCCCCCGGCATCACACGAGGCCCTGGTGCGATCTGTCCGTCCACAGTCAGGAACATGGCATCCTTGAGACTTACCCCAAGATCCAGACCGGCCCTCCCGTATCCGTCCATGTCCAGTTGCAGCCGTCCTCCGGCCCCGGAGACAGGACCGTCTACGGACAGTTTTAGCTTTATGCCTCCGGCCTCTGGCAGGCCCATCAGCCCTGCGACAAGGCCTCCTTTTGATTCGCGATAGTGCAGATCTGCTGCAATATGACGGGTCCTCGGGTCATAGCCGGCCGACAGGCGCAGGGCATCCTGCGGTCGGTTCAGGTCCTGGAGCAGGACACGGAGGGCGCCCCCATGGTCCTTTGTTCCTGCATCTGCTTCAAGACGGTAGGACAGGGCCCGGCCTGCCGCCTCCTTTGCCACATCCAGGCGATCGATGCGGATCTCACGGATTATGACCTGGGGGAGGGAGAGAGAGGGTTGGCCCTTATCCACCGGCTCTGCTTCAGACGGATCTGCGTCCGATTCCGGCATACGCGAGACAGACAGATGCGCCATGCGCACCCATTTGACATGCAGGATACCGGCCAAAAGGGATGCAGGCCTGAGCGACACATTTAGATGACGTCCCTGCAGCCAAGCCCCCCCGGCATCGGAAAACGCAATGCGGTCCAGCCGTATGGAAAAGGGGAGCCACCCGTCCAGGCCCTCAAGGGTCACCTGAAAGGCCTCGGTCCGGGCCGTGGCCGATGCGATCCAGGCAGCCAGCCGATCCTTGGCCCACCGGGTCTGGAGCCCCACCCACACAAGACCCAGGAAGAGGAGGCACCCCAGGGCTGAAAACAGGACCCAGCGGAGCAGGCGGGAGTGTTTCTTTGCCTTTGTCTTGTCTTCAGTCTGCCTTGTCATCTAAAACGCCTGCCCGATGCTTACGTAAAGCTGAAAACTGTCGTCCAGGTCCTTGCGTTTGTCGAGGGGCACGGCCACGTCCAGCCGAATAGGGCCGATGACCGTAAAATACCTCAACCCCAGCCCGGCCCCGTACAGGATATCCTGGTCCGCGAAATCAGGAAACCTGTCCAGGAAGGCCGTGCCCCCATCCAAAAATGGGACCAGTCCAATGGAATCGCTGATCCTGAAACGCAATTCCAAGGAAAAGGTGAGCACCGAGAGGCCGCCCAGGGGAACATTTCCCTGAACAGGCCCGGCAAGTTGATAGGCATACCCCCTGATCGAACCGCCGCCCCCTGCATAGAAGCGCAGGTCAGCCGGCATGTGATCGTGATCCATGCCGTAGATCTGGCCAAAGGCCGCCCGTACTGCAAAGACCACCTTGTCGCCCGTGCTGAAATTGAAGTAGGTGCTCCCGGAGAGGAGATAGCGAAAAAAGCGGGCGTCTCCGTCTCCCACATCCTGATATGGGGCCATGGCAAGGGAGAGTTCACATCCCCGGGTCGGGTTGAGGAGATCCTCTCTTGTATCGTAGGTTGCGGTGAGGGGGAGGTAAGCGAGACCCCAGGAAGTGCGCTGATCTTTGGTTTTCTCCTTCACCCGGCTGCAGCGGAATCCCAGACCCCCGCCGGCTGAGAAATCGTTCGTGAACTGCCGCTTCACCAGGGCAGAGCCATCCACCGATCTGGCGTCATAGGCGTCCGTGGTCTCGTCGTTAAAGGCGCTTTGGGCAATCAAGGCATTCTCCTTGCCCAAAAACATGGGTTTGTCGAACCGGCCGAAGGCGGTGCGGATCCGGCTGTTGAATACGGCCCCTGCAGTCAGTTTTTCCGCCTTGCCCAACAGGTTTCGGTGGGTCCAGTTTCCGCTGATCCCGGGTCCGTAGTCGGTGGTGTATTCCATGCCCAGCCGGATGGTGCGCGGGGCACGCTCGGTGAGCCGGACCGTGATGGGCAGTCGCTCCTGATCGTCCACGTCCCCCGGGTTTACGATCTCCACCATGCCGAACAGGTTGGTTTCAAACAGAATCCTCCGGGCCTTGTCCACAAGACGGACATCATAGGGCGCCCCCTGACTCCAGGGGATCAGGCCGTAGACGTATTCGGGATCGACCCGGGCAAGGCCTGTGACGCGGGTTTCCCCAAAAAGGGCATAGGGACCGGGCATCACCTCAAACCGGACCTCAACCCTGTTTACGGCGAAATCGGCCCTCACCTCCCGTCGGACGATCCTGGGAAAGGGATAGCCGTTGTTTTTATAGTGATTGAGCACAAACTTCTCGGCCTCCAGCACCTTCGCGGCCGCGTAGGGCGCACCCTCAAGGATGCCTGCCTCTGCCAACGCGGGCAGCGAAAGCCTGTCAAAGGCGGGCTCTGTCAGGGTGATGGAAGGCTCCCCGAAGGTGAACCGGGGGCCGGGATCCAGGCGGAATTGGACGATCACGGATTTCGGCAGGTCATGGAGGAGTTCAGGTCCTCGCTCTACATAATCAGGGTCCGGTCCGGTCACGGAAGGCCCGGGCAGGATCTCCAAAACCACATGGGCCCGGAAATAGCCAAAGGATCGAAGAACGGTCTTCATCTCGGCCATGTCGGCCTCGGCCCGTCGCCTGAGCAGGGCCGTGGATGCCACCCATTCACCCTCCTCCTGGACCGTGTGGGAGACCTCGCCAAGGAGTCTCTTCATCTCAGGGGGGTCTTCGGGGACGCCCTGAATCTCCACAACATACGAAAGCCCGGTGCCAGGGGCCAAGGCCTCGGCCCATGCAGGGCCAAAGGAAGCCGCACACGCCATGAAGACGCATGCGTGAATGGAAAAGACGCGGATGCACGCGCTCATTCTCCCTTTCATATGTCTTGACCCGCATCAGACATGGATATGGATGGGAAACGGCGAGGCCTTTTCCGCCATCTCGCGCAATCGAATCTCTTCACACCGAAGGATGTCCAGCAGCATGAGGGCCTCGCCCGCGGTGAAGCTGATGCAGCGTCCCTCCTGATCAATGACAAGGACCCCCTGCTCAACAATCTGGATGGTAAACTTCTCTGTGGCGCCCGTCATCCGATGATCTGCCCCTCCGACAGTCACTGGGCCGCGGCCTTGAGGCCGTCGGTCCCGGGCCGCTCAGGAGGAGCCCTCTCTGCCTCGCTTTAGTTCATTTTTGACGGCCATTCCGATCTTCTGCAGTGTGTAGGGCTTTTTAATGTATTGGCCGGCCCCCAGGCGCTGGACAGCCTCCACCTCGTAGGTCTTGGCGTACCCGCTTGCAATGACCGCCTTTTGGCCGGGACGGATCCTGATGATTTCCTCATACGTCTCCCTCCCGTCCATGCCCTTTGGCATCACCATGTCAAGGACAATCAGGTCCACAGGCTCTTTTTTCAGGTAGGCAACGGCCTCCTCGCCCCCTGAAACCGCCTTTGGCCGGTAGCCCAATTTCTTCAAAATGCCGCACGCCACATCCCTCTGTTGCTCTTCGTCGTCAATAACCAGTATGGTCTCTTTATCTCCCTGGTAATCTGTCAGTTCGGTTTCGCGGGCATTTTCCGCCGGCTTCTCGCGGCTGACCGGGAAGTACAGGTGGAATGCGGTCCCCTTTTCGCTGCTCGCGACATCGACGTAACCGGCGTGATCCTGCATGGTATTCCACACCACCGCAAGACCCAGACCGGTGCCGGCCCGGCCCATGACCTTTTTGGTGTAAAACGGCTCGAAGATGCGGCCCAGATCCTGAGCCGATATCCCTGAACCTTCATCAGAAACGGCCAGAACCACATACTCTCCGGGCTGCACGTCTTCATAACCGATCAACGGTTCGTCCAGATACCGGTTTTTTGTGGATATGCCAACAACGCCGGCCCGGTCCATGGCCTCACAGGCATTGATGACCAGATTCATGAGGCTCTTCTGGATGTGCATGAAAGAACCCTTTGTATTCAGGAGATCAGGGGCCAGATCCACCCTGAACTCCACAAAAGGGTGGTTGGCCTTAAGCCTTTCAAATTCAAGCGATCCAAGATAGGCCTGGGCGACAGCGTTGAGGTTCAGGACCTCTCTGTCGGTGGCCACCCCCTTGGCTATGGTCAGAAGGTCCGCCACCACATCCGCGGCCCTCATGCCTGCCTCTTTGATGGTCTCTATGGGTTTTCGAAGGGGGCTGTCCTGTGGAAGATCCATCAGGAGGAGCTCTGGATAGCTGACAATCCCGGACAGGATGTTGTTGAGATCGTGGGCCACGCCGCCCGCCATAAGCCCCACGGCCTCCATCTTCTGGGAGTGAAGGACCTGCTTCTGAAGCCGTTTGATCTCCCTTTTGGCCAGTATGCGCTCTGTCACATCCCGTCCGGTCCCGCTGATATAAGGATCCCCCTCTTCCGGCACCACCAGTGAGCTGTGGTATTCCAGATAGATCTGTTCCCCTTTTCTCGTGAAATAGCTGGTAATCCCCTCATGCCGACCTTTTGTCTTAAGGTGGTCCAGGTATTCGCTCTCAAAAAAGGGCCGCATCTCGGGTTTCATGAAATCAGCTGCCCGTTTCCCGATCACCTGGTCCTTCTCATACCCGAACAGGCTGCTCAATGCCCGGTTGACTGAGGTAAATCGCCCGTCAAGATCCTGGGTGTAGATCAAATCGGAGATGGAATCAAACAGATCCCGAAAGCCCTTTTCGGACTTGACGAGCCGCTGTTCGATCTCTTTCTGCCGGGTCACGTCCCGGGCGGCCCCTGAAATAGCCACCACCCTTCCCTCCGCGTCTTTCACCGGCGATTCATCGATCTCGAGCAGAAGAGGGGTCCCGTCCTTTTTTTTCACTCTCAAGATATAGGGGGCCTGCCTTTCCCCGGTTTCCACTGCCTTTCGCACAAACCCGCTCATATCCTTATTCTGCGGGTCCGCTTTGATCAGATCCAGCCATTTCTGCTTGAGTTCTTCCGGCTCATATCCGAGGATGCTTCTGGCGGTCTGACTTATATATGTCAGGTTATATTTCCCATCGTGAATGTAGAAGACTTCATTGCTGTGCTCGATCATGGTCCTCAGCTTGGATTCGCTCTCCCGCAAGGCCTCGGTAGCCTCCATATGTCCTAACCGCTCCATGCTCACCGAGGCCGCCATCTCCCCGAAGGTGGTCAAAAAATTAAGAATGGCAGGGAGATGCTCCTCGTTTACAACCGGCACCCTGGACACGGCCTCCATATATTCGGCCTCGTCAAACCCGTATCGAGCGGCCTGCCGACGGAAAAAGTCCCGGTCCGGCGGCTTTAGGAAAAACTGGCCGGCAAAGGCATTGGCCACATGCTCTCCTTCGATGACGATGGGCGTTGCAGCGTCCGTAAGTCCATTCTGGCATTGGTAGATGGAGAAATTCTTTCCCTGCTGCAATTCATTGGCCAGTCTTGTGTCGCTTTCTATGCATTTCTTCAATGTGTCCTTGTTTACGCGGTGAAAATCCGTACATATTCTTTGCCATCGCGACTTGATGAGGACACGGCCCTCAAGATCGATAAGGGCGGCGGCGATGCCCATGGCGTCACAAAAGCAGTCGAGGAGCTTCTGGCTTTTTTCTATGTCAATCAGCTGGGAAATATCATACTTCATAAAATCTCCTGGGTGGGAGTTGCCGTCAGGCCTTCGCTTCCCGGTTCATTGACCGAATGAAGCGATCCGCCTCACGAATGGATTGTTCCATATCCCGGATAAGGGAGGCCACATCGTCTTCTATGCCGGCCAAATCGCCCTTCAAAGAGGCGATGGCCCGCGCATTGAGGTTGTGCTTCAGATACAGAACCTGATCGCGGAACGCGTTAAGGACCGGCTCAATCTTTTGCTCGGCACGCTTCATGGCCTGGAAGAACTGGTTGTATTGCCGCCTGGTATCGGACAACTGCTTCTGGCTGGCCCGCTTGAGACCGGGGCTGGTATACTGCTCCAGCTCCTCCTCCCATTCCTCAAAAAGGGCTTCTGACACATCCTCTACTGCGGCCACCCGCTTCCGGACCTCAGCGGCCCGCTCCTCGCTGGCCCTCAGTTCAGAGCTGAGTTCATCATATTTTTCCTGAAGGTCTCCGCCGGCAAATCCCAGGACCGCTGTAAATCGCTCCAAAGCCGACTTGAACTGATCCCTGGCCGCCTCCTGGGAATCCCTCGCCTTTTCAACCCGATCCACCAGGATCTCGCGCTTGTGTACGCCAAACTGCTCCATGGTCTTGTAATAGGCGGTCTGGCATCCACACAAAAGGACCACAAAGGCCAGGCCCATCCACCACGCCGCGCAAGTCATTTTCTCCGACATTGGTCTTCTCCCCCCATGTAGTGGCCGCCCTGCAACCAAACAGACCGCCCCCGACCGGTCCAGGGACGAACCAGGCCAAAGCCATTCAACTGCCGGCATTGCCTGCACAATCGTGTAAGGATGTTCAAGGGTTGCAGGGTTGTGTGGAGAGGATAGGGGAAACTGAGATGGGAAGCAAGGAAAAATAAGCGCCCGCGACGCGTTATGCCTTGTCAGAAGTCGCGCAAATAAGGGAAAAAGGAGGGCCGGAGGGGGCTCAGCTCGATCATGTCGCGCTGAAAACCCCCGACCGGAATATGGACGCCCTTTTTAGAACTCATAGGCGACCTGAAACATGATGCACCGGCCGCCCCCCGGGAAGGCCGCGGTGGTTGTCTCCCCGCTCATCTGATCGGTGAAGGAGCCGAAATAGGTGTCGTAGGATGAGTTGAACAGATTGTTGGCCTGAAGCGACAAGATCCAGTGCTCATAGAGACGCTGCTCCAGCCTCAGGTCCACGGTGACATAGGAACCAAGGGTGTGGGCAGGATAGGCGAGCGTATCGTCCGACGCATAATAGTCCCGGTCCCCCACATACCGGAGGGTGGCCACCCCCGTCAGACCAAAGGGGGCCCAGTAAGTCAGGTCGCTCCGGAATTGGTGCTTGGGGGTGTAGGTGGCCCGGCGGGTCACATACTGGGTCTCCTCTTCGGCGTCCGTGTAGGTATATGCGAGGGAAAGGGTCAGGTCATAAAAGGGACCGACCTTTGCCCCTGCCTCATACCCCTGTGCCTTGGCCTTGTTCAGGTTCTGGGGTTTGAAGACCCAGTCCTCATCCGGCCCCCAGAGAATCCGATCCTTCAAATCCCAGTTGAAATAGGTGAGGGAGATAAACACCTTGTTGTCGAGCAGCGCCTGTTCCACCCCCATGTCCAGGTGCCATCCCTTTTCAGGCTTCAGGTTGGGATTCCCACTGGTGTAGGGATCGCTGGGCCAGTACAGATCGTTGGGCGTAGGCGCCAGAAAGTGCTTTCCGTAGTTGAACTTGAGGGCCGTGCTTTTCAGGGGATTGATGATCAGGCCAAAACGGGGCAGGTCCTCGGTGCCGAAAACCGAATGATCCTCATGCCGGATCCCTGCCAGGCCCTTGACATACCGGCAGGGTCGGTACTGCCCTTCTGCATAGACCCCCGTGCTGTGCAGCCTGGCCTCGGTCTTTGTGCTGGAATCCGGCACATCGGCCCCGAACCCGTCCAGGCTGACATTCTTGTTCTCCCAGTCGTAGTGTTTGTATTCCGCTCCGATCAGGAGATTGGCCCCTTCAAAGGGTCTCAGGTCCACATCCCCCTCGAGCCCGAAGACTTCATTGGTGACCCAGGTTCTGGAACCGCCGGCAAACCCCCAGAACACATAGCGTCCATAGTTATAGGACTCCATATAGGTATAATCCCCGCGCAGCTTGAGATCCACCCAGTCCGCAGGCCGGCTGGTCACATTCAGGACCGCATGGGCGTCGTTGTCCCTCCCCCTGTCCACCAGGCTGCCTGACTCGCTGTTGTAAAGTTCGACGCCGTTCAGATAATAGCCCTGCGTGCCGGGCGGAGGCTGCACATCCGGCCGGCCAAAGTCCCGGTAGATATAGTCGCCGTAGAGGCTGACGTTCAGGAGGTCGCCCTTGTCCAGGACCAGATTGATGGAGGCGTCATTGTGGCTCATATCGCTGTTGGAACGAAATCCATGGGTCTTGTACCGGTTGGCGGTCAAATAGTACCCCACATCCCCTGCCACAAACATGCCCTGCTCGGCTGAAACCCGGTAGCTGCTCTGGGTCCCGTATCCCGCACTCACCTTGAGAGCGGTCTCCTCCCGCACAGGCCTCTTGGTAATGATGTTGATGGTGCCGGCCATGGCCCCCGATCCATACAGGACCGAGCCCGACCCTTTGACCACCTCGATCCGCTCAATGCTGTTGAGCGGGATCTTGCTGACGTCCGCAGGCCCCAGGGAAGGCGAATTGACTGTGACCCCGTTGACCCGCACCTGGGTGGCATTGCCCGCCATGCCCCTTATATGGATCTCTCCCACCGCGCTGCCGTAATCGCCATAGGTCCGCCAGTCCAGTCCAGGCTCATTGGCCAGGAGTTCTCCAAGGGTCTGGGCCGGCGACTCCTCAATCTGCAGATCATTGACCACAATCACGGCATTCGGCACGTCTTTCCGCTTCTCAACGGTCTTTGTGGCCGATACCACCACCTCATCCAGGGTTTCCACCGCGTCCCCGCCTGCCTGCCCGCCCCCGGCCATGCAGAGCGCAGGAAACACAAACAAGGCGATCAGGCCTGAAAACAAACCCTCTCTTTTCATCTCAAGTCCTCCCCATGTCCTGTGTTGTTTGCATTCACCGCCTCCGGCCCGGGCAAAAAAAATCCCCGGACCGATATCCATCGATCCGGGGATGTCCCTTTTTTATCCTCAAGATCCAGCAGTCACCTTGTGTCCGCGAAGGTCACTATCCACTGTTCAGGCAGGTCTTCTGACTCCCCTCCCCTCTCAGCGGCCTTCCCATCCGGCGCCCAGTCTATCCTGAGCGCCCGACAGTGGCGCAAGTTGCCAAGAGAGTTTCCCTGTTCCATGAAATGTCCCTGAACAGGGAAAGGGTCACAGCGGCGGGCCCGTCCCGTTTTTACGGCGTTCCCTATTGAGCTCCATATGAGCACCTGAACTGGGAATGGACCATAAAGAACCAAGAAGCAGATGTCAAGAAAAAAAGCCCCTTGTTTAAAAGAGGCTTTTTTCCGTCAGGGGCGATCTCTGCGCAGGACCAGGGACCTCAATTATCGGATCACTTCTTCGCGCCTCCTTTATCGCTTATACATGGCCTCGATAAGATCCCCGAAGGCCTTGTTCACATAATTCCGCTTGACCTTCATCGTGGGCGTCACCTCGCCGTCCTCTTCGTAGAGCTTCTTGGGGAGGATGGTGAATTTCTTGATCTGCTCCACCCGGGCCAGGGTGTCGTTCACCGCGTCCACCTCTTTTTGAATGAGCCTGTTGATCTCCGGACTCTGGGTCAGATCCTTGTAGGTGGAAAACTGGATCTTGTTGTCCTGGGCATATTTGACCACATTGTCCTCATCGATCATGATAAGCGCTGAGATGAATTTGCGCTTGTCGCCGATCACCACCGCATCGTTGATGTAGGGGCTGAACTTGAGCTTGTTTTCAATGTACTGGGGCGTGATGTTCTTGCCCCCGGCCGTAACAATGATATCCTTCTTTCGATCCGTAATCCGGAGATATCCGTCTTCATCGATCTCCCCCACGTCCCCTGAGTAGAGCCAGCCGTACTTAATAGTCTCTGCGGTGGCCTCGGGATTCTTGTAGTACCCCTTGAACACACTGGGGGATTTCACCAGGATCTCGCCGTCCTCTGCGATCTTGACCTCCGTGCCGGTGATCGGGGGGCCTACGGTGCCGAACTTGACCCGGCCCACGCGCGACACGCACGTGACGCCAGTATCCTCGGTCTGGCCATACCCCTCTATCAGATTCACCCCGATGGACTGAAAGAAATGGAGCACGTCCGGCGAGATGGGGGCCGCCCCTGAATAGGCGATGCGCATCCGGTCAAACCCCATCCGTTCCTTCAATTTGCGGAAGACAGCAAAGTGTGCCAGCTTGTAGAGCAGCTCCACGGCAAAGGGAACCGGTTTGAAGTTCATCATGAGGGTGGCCCGCTTCTTGCCGATCTTGAGTGCCAGGCCGAATACCAGCTTCTTGAACCAGGTGGCATCCGACATGCGGATGTAAACCGCTGAAAGATACTTCTCCCAGATGCGGGGAACGGCATAGCCCACGGTGGGAGACACTTCGATCATGTTGTCGGTCACCGTGTCCAGATTTTCGATGAAATTGACCGTATACCCGTGGGTGATGTGTCCCATCACGGAAAAGAGCTGCTCAAAGACATGGCACAGGGGGAGAAAGGACAGGACCTCGTCCTGATCGCTCATGGGGTTTTCCCTGGTGATGGCCTGGCCCATCCACATGAGATTCCGGTGGGTCAGCATGGCGCCCTTGGGCGGACCGGTGGTCCCGGAGGTATAGATAAGCATGGAAACATCTTCGGGCGTGACCTGTTTCATTCGTGTCTCAAAAGGCCCAGGGTCCTTTTGGTACGCCTCCCGTCCCATCTCCAGCAACGCGTCAAAGGTCATGACCATCTCATCTTCAAAATGGCGCAGCCCTTCGAGGTCCCAGACGATCACCTTTTTGAGATGGGGCACGTTGTCGCGGAACTGGAGCCACTTGTCCAGTTGTTCTTCGTTCTCCACAAAGAAAAACTTGGAATCGGAATTGCTGATGACATACTCCACCTGGGGCCAGGCATTAGTGGAATAGACCCCTACCGCAACTCCTCCGGCACACTGGATCCCCATGTCGATGATGACCCATTCCGGGCAGTTGTCGCCAATAATGGAAACACAGTCCCCGGCCTCGAGACCCATGGAGATCAGGGCCGCCCCAACTGCCCTGGCCTGTTCATAGTATTCATTCCAGGAGATATCCCGCCACAGGCCATACTCCTTTTTACGCATGGCTGTACGATTCCCGTACTTCTCCACGGTTGTCTTGAACATGAGGGGCGCGGTTTCAATGGTCATCATCCAACTCCCGGTTCTGTCATCATCGCCATCGTTTCTTCCGTTTCCACCGCTGAAATCCCTTGGCCGATTCCTCGCTCCGAATGCCCATATAGAACTCCTTCACATCCCGGTCTTCCATCAGTTCCCGGGACTTGCCCTTCATGACAAACCGCCCGTTTTCCAGGATGAGCCCCATATCAGATATGGCAAGGGCCATGCGGGCATTCTGCTCCACCAGCAGGATGGTTACCCCCTCCCTGTTGATGGTCTGGATAATGGAGAAGATCTCTTTCACCAGGATCGGAGAGAGCCCCAGAGAGGGTTCATCCAGAAAAAGGAGTTTGGGCCGGTTCATCAAGGCCCGCCCGATGGCCAGCATCTGCTGCTCGCCCCCGGAAAGGGTCCCGGCCCATTGAGCCTCGCGGTCTTTCAAGACTGGAAAGTAGGCATAGACCCGTTCCCTGTCCTCTCTGATGCCGGAGCGGTCCCTCCGAATGTAGGCCCCCATCATGAGGTTCTCCCGAACCGACAGCTCCTCGAAGACCTCCCGGCCCTCGGGAACGTAGGAGATGCCGAGGCGCACAATGACCTCTGTATCTTTCCCGTCAATCCGCTTTCCCATGAACTCGATGGTCCCCTTGTCCGGCTGATCCTCCAAAAGACCCATCACGGTCTTTAAAATGGTCGATTTCCCGGCCCCGTTATTCCCCATGATGGCGGTGATGGTCCCTTCTTCAACCGTGAGAGACACCCCCCGCAACGCATAGATCAGGCCGTAGAAGGTCTCGATATTCTTGATCTCAAGCAATGTCGCCAATGCCTTCTTCCTCTCCCAGATAGGCCTTCAGGACCTCCGGATTCTTTTGCACCTCTTCGGGGCTGCCTTGCATAATGGGTTTTCCAAAATTGATCACCAGGATGCGTTCTGAGATATCCATAACCATCTTCATATCGTGTTCAATAAGCAGGATGGTCACCCCCAGCTCATCCTGGATGTCCTTGACCCAGAAGATCATGTCCTGCTTTTCTTCCGAATTCATGCCGGCGCACGGCTCATCCAGGAGGAGCATTTCCGGCTCCAGGGCCAGGGCCCGGCCCAACTCCACCTGTTTCTGGATGCCGTAGGGGAGACTTCCCACAAATTTATTGCGCACCGACTGAAGGTCCAGCAAATCGATAATCTCTTCCACCTTCCGTCTGTTCGCAATCTCCTCGCGGCCCGCGAACGACCGCCGGCCCCACATGAAGGCCCCCCTGAAAAGGCCGGTCTTCATAAAATTGTGTCGGCCGGCCATGAGGTTTTCCATGGTGCTCATGTGGTCGAAGAGTTCGATGTTCTGGAAGGTTCGGGCAATGCCCAGTTTCGCGATGCGGTCCGGTTTCTTCCCCTGGATCTCCCGACCCTTGAAAAGGATCCGGCCCCGGTCAGGTTTGTAGATGCCGTTGATGCAGTTGAACAGGGTGGTCTTTCCCGCCCCATTGGGACCGATGATGGCAAAGATAGACCCCTTGTTCACCGAAAAATTGATATCTTCCAGGGCCACCAGGCCCCCGAACGATATGCCCAACCCTTCAACCTTAAAGAAATCCATAAGTCAGTTTCTCAAACATTATGGGCGCCCACGCCATGGCATGGGGCCGGCTTGAAAAGGACCCAGAGAAGCCAGGGGTCGACCGGCGATCCCGGTCGCCTGCAACAACGGCATCTTGCCCGGCTGGTTTACGCAGATGCGTGGACCGCCGGGCCATGCATCAAGACCCAACGCGGCCTGACGGTCGCAACCAAACAGCGTTCTGCCCGCCCGTGGGGGTCTCTGCCCAAGGGCTGCAATAAGATGCGTTCATATCGTTCGG
>ENA-OSEO01001801-OSEO01001801.1-sediment-metagenome-genome-assembly--contig:-NODE-1801-length-35278-cov-5.630920_pt1 | contig 35278 bp, 36 predicted proteins | sample MGYA00237883_ERZ534232 | MGnify/ENA metagenome assembly ERZ534232 | reverse complement strand
GTTGGCGACGGCGGTTTGTTAATAGTTACGGTGTTCTTGTTTGCATTAGCACCTCCCCCCGACGAAGCGCCGCCCCCGCCGCTATTCGCCTTATCTTGCTTCTTCGGCAGCAGCTTTTCCACCACTTCATCCGCTGGCTTCTGCTTCTGCTTATGCTTTTCTAATTCTTTTTCATCTACACCCAAAACCTCACATAACCATGATTTCCCCACCATACTTTTCTTGCCTCCGTTTCTTCTTATTCCGCTACAACCCAAAAAGCAGCCTGCCAATACCAGCAGCCTGCTTAGATATTAACTTTCACAACCCCACTTAAAAAAGCCGCCCTTACTTGGCGGCTTTTCATATTCTTTTCATTATTACTACCAGACAGATATAGATTTAGACTTCTACATTTTTTAATAAAGCATCAATGTACTCGTTGATATCAGATTCTGATAATTCTCTGCCATCTTCATCCAGCTCCTCTAACCTATCCATAACGCTAGCGATGGAGTCGCATTGATCATCATTATAATCGAATAAATCTGTAAACCAAATAGTATTTACCCAGTCAAGTAATTGTTCAAGTGTAATTCTACCGGCTCGATAAGCAGTTAATACATTTATCACATCAGCAGCGCTTATTATAGCCGGCTCATCAACTGTTAACGATATTAAATTCCCACCTAGTTTATCGCTTAGTTCTTCTTTAGAGATCCGCAAATCCTTAAAATCTATCAGATATTTGTTTATCATCGCCACTCACCTAAGTTAATCCTTGGCTATCCATACTTGTTCATTCTTCTTGATAGCCGTTGCAATTAGTTCGCAAATTGCATATAAAACTTCTGGTGAAGTGTCAAATTCTAGTTTTTGTGGATTTAAACTTTGAAATTCTGCTAATGCCTCGTTGAGGTCAGGAATTTTCCAAGGGCTTTCTTCTTCCCAACCAATACATATATGATAATAATAAGCTAACCCTGTCCAACCAGAACCAGTCGGTAAAAAATGACGCATAATGTCATCAAAATAACCGTCCCAAATACTTAAAATTGTTTTACTTCCGCTGTTAGAAACTTTTATAAACTGTATCTCAGGTTCACCTTCATAACCGTCATAATACTTACTTATTATATTATCCATGATTTTCACCTTTAATAGTCTGACATATCTACATCAACTTGGATTTGATAAGTATTGCCAACTTTTTGCTTGAGCAAGTCAATTGCTCTGTTTACCTTTGTAAAAAACAATTGCTTTTCAAACTCATTTTCAAAACCATGATAGCCAAAATAGGTACTGGTGTTTTCAAATAGATTGTCATATTCTTCTTGAATCTGGTTAATTAAATTAACTAGATTTTTGTCGCAAACCATATCAGCAGGTAACCCATTACCAATTAGACCGCCTTGTTCATTCAACAACCACACTGGACTGCAATGATACTCCAATAAAAATCTTAGCGTTTTCATAAAACCCCACCTCACTTAATATTAGCTCCGACTATAAAGCCATTATCCCCAATGGATATGGCAACCCGTTGTATTCTCCCATTAAATTCAACTTCATAAATTGGTCGCGTTCCTTGCATACCTACAATTTTACCTTCTTTTACAGCTTTCGTAAGAAACTCAGATATCTGTTCAGTACTTATACCCTTCTGGTTAAACTCCGTAGCATGGTTCATAACATGTGTTAACCCTGCCGATGAATTACCTTTTTCAAGCCAAATCAATTTATCATCTACAGTCTTAGTAATAGAAATAACATCTTCTTGATTGTATTTATTGCCACTCTTTGCAAGTTCTTCCATATACTGTTGGGGTTTTAGATCTCCCGTGCCCTTTGCTACATCTTCCGCCCCTTTGGCAACGTCGGCGGCTTTGTCGGCGTTCTTGGCCAACGTGTCTATTTCGTCCGCATACTTGATGTCGCCTATGATCGGTATAAAACCGATAGTGTCCAGTATGGTCTGCCTGATATGCTCCGGCGTCGTCTGCCAATGGGTAATATCATATGACAAATCCCTGGCATCCATCGGCAAATCAAGATCGAAAAATCCTGTCGCCATCCTGCGCCGCCGTCCACAGCGCCGTGAAAATAATAAAAACGAAAGTACTCCAACTCAATCTTCAGTTGGCTTTACATAGTACCCTTGCCGTTGAAAATACGGTGTGAGAAACCGGGCTATGTGTCGGCTATAAGTTCCTGAATCCGGATAATTTGTTAGCCAATTAGTATCTCCTGATAGGATGTCATTACAATGATTAAGCAATCCACTATTTGAGATAATTAAATCTGCAACAACTCTTTCGAATAAATCCTGCGGTTGTCCATGTACGGCAAGATACTGATCCCGGTCAGCTTTTGTAAGCCTTTCAGCAAAAATGTAATCTAACGTGCGAACATTAATATTTCCATCGGCATCTAAAGATACATACCAAGTATTTGAACCATCTCGCGGGTCAACAAATACATATAATGCAAATCCATTACCGATTAAAAACATTTCATCCCCATCAAGTTGAGCGAAGCTAAATCTGTATTTTTCAATAATAGCTTTATATAATCTTTGAACCACAGAGCCATAATCTTGCATAACTGTTCTCCTCTCTATTTTACCAACATATTTGTTGTGGAATCGTAATGATAACCTTTATCACATAAATACTGATACTCTCTGGCAAATCCAGATGGTTCCCATTTTCCGGTGAGCTTGTTATAGGATTGCATAACTTTGCCCTGAGGCTTTGTTGCCAGGACAATATCATCACCGCGCTTGATTACTTCATCAAGCCATGGTTTATTAATCTCATTCCAGAACTGATCAGCATCTTTGTACATATCATCGGGAACATTAAGAACGTTGAATCCGCCTTCCCTTGCTCCAAAATCAGTGGATTTCACGTTGCCCATTTCGTTCACTACATTTTTCATATCCTTTTCATAACTACCCAAAATGGTAGTCGTTTTATCCGGTTTAGCCTTAAAGGTTACTCCAGAGGATGATTTATACTTGATCTCAGTTATTACCGTGCCCGCTTTCGCCGCACCCTTGGCTGCCTCATCCGCTTCTTTGGCAACGTCGGCGGCCTCGTCGGCGTTCTTGGCCAACGTGCCTAGTTCGTCGGCATACTTGACCATGCCGATAACAGGTATCAACCCGACAGCGTCCAGTATGGTCTGCCCGATATGCTCCGGCGTTGTCTGCCAATGGGTTATATCATAGCTTAAATCCCTGATGTCCGCAGGTAAATCTAAATCGAAAAATCCTGTCGCCAACTGCGCCGCCGTCCCTAAAGCCGTCACATCGTCGGTATAGTTGCCGCGCCAAAACTGATTAAACGACTTGCCCAGATAGCTTTTAACAGAATTATTCTCCGTGGAGGTACTACCTTCCTTGTCCGTGCCGTTATAATACTTCAGCGTATCGCCAAATGTCGGCAGGGTCGTTATATGACCGTCGTTATTCATCCAGTCGGGCAGCTCCCCATCGTCATTCACAATACCGCCGCCTGTCCGATGCTGCTCCTGCTGCCATTTTTTCTTTAGCAATGCCAACGGGTCAGAATCAGCCTTGTTTGCAGTATCAACAAGCGTGCCGGAGCCCGGCTTTTGGTAATCCGCCACCCCATCTTGATCCGCCATCTGACCAGTCGTATTCCCCAACCCCCAGGGGCGAAGAGTCTCCGCTGCCGTGGGGGCTTTGGGCTGCGCCTTCTGCCCCCAGATATCATCCGCCCCGGCCATACCCCAAAGAGTCTGCTGCGACGCTGCGCGTCAGCGCAGCTAGTGCATTAGCTGTGGTTTTACCGCAAGGTAAAAGCCAGCTAGGCCTTCTTCGGCAGCAGCTTTGCCACCACTTCATCCGCTGGCGTCTGCTTCTGCTGATGCTTTTCTAATTCTTTTTCATCTACACCCAAAAACTCACATAACCATGATTTCCCCGCCATACTTTTCTTGCCTCCGTTTCTTCTTATTCTGTTGCAAACAAAAAAGCAGCCTATCCCTTCGGACCGCCTGCTAAATATCTACTTCCGCAACCCCACGAAAAAAGCCGCCCTCCCGGACAGCTTCTTACAACATCATTATACCAGAGAAAGCAAGGGGACGGTTCATTTGCTTTCCTAAATCGAAAAATCCTGCCGCCACCTACCCCGCCGTTCCTAATAACGTGACATCGTCGGTATAGTTGCCGAGAAAAAAATTATTAAGCTCCGCGTCCCGCTGCTTTACTTATTACTCCTCATCCATGAATATTTCATAGAACAAGGAAGCATTTATTAACTGAGGATAATGACCTCTATCCTCAATAAACTGCATTTTGCTCATAGCAACTAAATAATCGGATAAGACTTTAACGTAGAATGCAATGTCGCTATTCGCAACAACTGCTCTCGGCTTTATATTTTGAGTAATTTCTCCCGGTAAGCAATTATTTTTATCATATTCAATATAATAGGATTTCTCTCCACTAATATCGATATCAAATTCATAATAATGAAGCTCATATATGCTTCCTTCATCTGAGTTGATAAGATATGGCGTTATAAGTATATCGGGCATAGTTTTGCTGTCAATAACATCTTGTAAAAAATATGTCATGTTCTGTGGTGTAATATAAATATTGTTTTGTCTTTGAAGATTGCCTGCGCGTTGGTTTGTTCTTCTTAAAATCTCTGTATCTTTCATCTTTCACGCATCCTTTCAAGGTAAATATGGGTCAATAATGTTTGGGTCGGGTTGCCAATTTGGATTAAATTTATTGCTCACCTGAATAATTTCATTTGTAACATTATCCACAACAACATACGAACCGTCTTTACCGTAATAAGCAGTTGCTGGGTTGCCGTTTGCACGGTTTACCGTTGGTCTTGTTGTATAAGGAGTATCTACAATGTTCTTCACAGAAGCAGAGTCCCAGCCACGTTTCCTCATTTGATTATTAAGCTTTTTATAAGGTTTTGTGCCACTACCAAAAACAAGATCATCTGACTTTTTTAGTGTCTCTTCCGCGCCATCAGCAGCATTTTCGCCAGCCTTTGCAACGTCAGCAGCTTTGTCGGCGTTCTTGGCCAACGTGCCTATTTCGTCAGCATACTTGACCATACCGATCACAGGTATCAGCCCGATAGCGTCCAGAGCGGTCTGCCCGATATGCTCCGGCGTCGTCTGCCAATGGGTTATATCATAGCTTAAATCCCTGATGTCCGCAGGTAAATCTAAATCGAAAAATCCTGTCGCCAACTGCGCCGCCGTCCCTAAAGCCGTCACATCGTCGGTATAGTTGCCGCGCCAAAACTGATTAAACGACTTGCCCAGATAGCTTTTAACAGAATTATTCTCCGTGGAGGTACTACCTTCCTTGTCCGTGCCGTTATAATACTTCAGCGTATCGCCAAATGTCGGCAGGGTCGTTATATGACCGTCGTTATTCATCCAGTCGGGCAGCTCCCCATCGTCATTCACAATACCGCCGCCTGTCCGATGCTGCTCCTGCTGCCATTTTTTCTTTAGCAATGCCAACGGGTCAGAATCAGCCTTGTTTGCAGTATCAACAAGCGTGCCGGAGCCCGGCTTTTGGTAATCCGCCACCCCATCTTGATCCGCCATCTGACCAGTCGTATTCCCCAACCCCCAGGGGCGAAGAGTCTCCGCTGCCGTGGGGGCTTTGGGCTGCGCCTTCTGCCCCCAGATATCATCCGCCCCGGCCATACCCCAGAGCATTTGCAAAGCCTTTTCTTGTTTTTGTTTGGCCAGCTCCTCGCCGTAAGCAGCCAGCGGGTCATCCGCTGCTGACGACCCGATCATTGTAGTTGGCGACGGCGGTTTATTAATGGTTACCGCATTCTTGTTTGCATTAGTACTTGCCCCCGATGAAGCGCCGCCCCCACCGTTATTCGCCTTATCCTGCTTCTTCGGCAGCAGCTTTTCCACCACTTCATCCGCTGGCTTCTGCTTCTGCTGATGCTTTTCTAATTCTTTTTCGTCTACACCCAAAAACTCAGATAACCATGATTTCCCCGCCATACTTTTCTTGCCTCCGTTTCTTCTTATTTCATGACAACCAAAAAAGCAGCCTGCCCCTTTTGGACAGCCTGCTAAATATCCACCTCCGCAATCCCACTAAAAAAGCCGCCCTCTCCTGGACAGCTTTCTTACACTACTATATTACCACAGCTTTATCTCTCAAAGTCTCTCATCTTAAAACCGGAACGCCTGTTTATGATAATATTTATTTTTGACGCTGTACGTAAAGCCATAATCAACAATCACCGGCCTGTCTCCGATCCTGCCCCAATTAACCGGCCTGCACAAATCAGCAATACACAGATCCAGCTCGGGAATATTGGCAAATTCTTTGAGTTGGAAAAGCTGATTATTATCCCGGACGTTAAAATACCGCCGTACATCCGACATACTGTTTATTTTATCCGCCCTCTCCATGATCAATAAAGAGTAGTCTCTGGTAATTAATGGCACTCTGGCAAATATTCTCGAACGGCCGCCGGAAGCTATTTTAAATTCCGCCTTGTTTTGGGCAATGCCCTTGGGATTCTTAGCTACTTTGGCAACATACCCGTTATCTAAATCAAATACCCGCCTTGCCGTCCCCGATCCGATGCGTCTGTAATACCCTTCCTCGATATTTTGCTTAATCTGATCGGTATCAAATCGCATGGAATTGCGCTTTTTTTTCCGCATAGCATTCCCAAACTTTGCAAAATAATCCTACTCTATATTATGGGCTTGGCCTCCGATCTGTTAATAAAATGCCCCAATCAAGGCGCAGCAATATAACGCCGGAGGTTTACTTATTTTACTGTCGGCTCCAATACCGTCAGGGTATTGGCAAATGTGTTGAGGTTGACCTCGGCGCCGATCGGCAAAGCCGCTTTATACCTGCCGTGGCCGGATGCGATATTGGTCAATAACGGTTTGCCGAGCGGCACCAATACCTCGTTGATCAGCTGCTCGTAGGACTTGCCGTACTCATCCGTACAATCGGTACACTCGCCGATGACGATGCCGATACAATCACGGAATTTGCCTGCCACGATCAGTTGGAGGATATACCTGTAAACTTTATTGACAGGCTCGCTGACTTCCTCGAGAAATAATATTTTGCCCCTGGTGTTAATCTCAAACGGCGTACCCAGCGAACCGATTACAGTAACCAGATTGCCCCCTACCAAAGGCCCGGTGACATTACCGGCAACGCGGCTGACGGTGGGCATACCGGGCGGATTAAAGATTTGTCTGGGAGCAATCGTCGTCGCTATGTCAGCAAAATATTGTTCAAAGTTATACGCCGGTGAAGCGTCGTTAAAATCCAGCAGCATCAGGCTATGATGGGTTATTTGGCAGCAAAACTGATAGATGACGTTAAGCAGGATTGAAAGATCGCTGTAACCAGTGATTATTTTCGGATGCGCTGCAATAAAGCGGTAATCGAGGTAAGGCAATATGCCCTCCGTGCCCACTCCGCCTCTTATCGGCAGTATCGCCTTTACCTGAGGATTTTTGTACATGCTCATCAAATCAGCCGCCCGCTGCTCGGCGGTTCCGGCCAGATAGCCATCTTTCGCATAAACGTGCTCGCCTAATACGACATGATAGCCAAGGCTCTCTATAAAATCTATTCCGGCGTCTATCGCCTCCGGGCTCATAGGGCTGGCAGGCGCAATAATACCGAAGGTATCGCCTTTTTTTAAGATTGGCGCCCGTATCGCCATCATCATCACCTCCGATCACCTATACAATATATGCCAACCGTTCAACAGATGACAACCGCTTGCTCACCTGCCGCTTGCTCCCTGCCACTTACTCCCCGCAGCTTACTCCCCGCCGCCGCTGTCCGCGGAAACTCTACTACAAAAGATACTATGGATACATACCATTTTATATCTTTTTATATATCTTTATATATATTTTAATATATATTTCTTGACTTTTTGGATTAAATGTGGTATAATAAAGAAAAAGGAGATGATAATTAATGGAAATTGATTTGGGAAGCCTGGTACCGATTAATAAACTTGAAAGCGATATCCAATCGGTCTTTGATGTCGTTGAAAAATACGGCAGAGCTATTCTGCTCAAGGATAATCAACCGGCGTACATCATCATAAAAGCAAGCTCTGACACAAGTGACGTAATACCTGTAATGCCACAGCGCTCGGACATTCCAAGGATGACGGACCTTACTCTCCACGAAGCCATGCAATACGTACTAAAAGATGCGGAAAACCATACCCTGCATGCTTCCAAGCTTGCGGATGAGATTTATACCCGCGGCCTGTATTACAAAAAGAATGGGGAAAAAGCACAATACACACAAATTCGGGCGCGCTGCGGCCATCACAAAGACCTGTTTGACACTTTGCCAGGAAACTATATCAGATTAAAAACGAAAGAGGAATAATTAATGAATTACGATGAATATACCAAAACGTTTATAGAAAAGTATGGACAAGGTAAAGTAACCGTAGGCAATTACAGCTCGAAAGGAAGAACCATTTTCAGAGAGGTGCCCAGCGTACCCGGAATATATTTTGTTGTGCGTTCAGACAGTGAACAACCGATTGAATTTATTTTTCCCGGTACCGGCGGATTCTTTAAAGGGAACGATCCTAACGTCAGCGAGGAAAAATTACGCACAAAATGGGTAAATGGTTCAAGCATTATATATGTCGGATGTACGGATAATCTTAACATAAGAATCGATGAACTTTTACAATTCGGACAGGGAGAAGATGTCCGTCACTGGGGTGGACGATACATGTGGCAGTGCAAGGACAGCCAAACATTTGATGTGTATTGGCACAAAACAATAGATAAAGAAGCTGCAAAAGAATTAAAAGCATCTTTAATTCGCGATTTTGAAGTAAACCACGATAAAAAACCCTTTGCAAATTTAAAAAAATAATTATGCTAAAAAGCCGCCCAACCTCAGGCGGCTTTTTAGCTGCTGACGTTACATCTACGCATTTTATCTCAGCTCATTCCTTTTGCGCCGGTCACTGATCATTTCGTCAAATATCTGCTTTGCCCAGCGTGAAACCATGTTAAAAGACTCTTTATTCTCGTCAATCATATAAACCAGGCTGTTGCCCACCTGCTCGGTAAACTCGATACTAACGCTTAACCCGTCCTTTTCGAAATAGCCGTTAATATCAACCAAACCGTGGTACCTGAGTATATCGGGTTGAATTTTGCGCTGAATAATATCGATGATCGAGTAGAAATCTTCCCATTTGTTAAAACCCATAAAATCGAACTGGATCTGCTCGCCTGTCTCCATACAAATATTATCCTGGTATACGACGTCGTTAGCATATCCGCCGGTCATAACCTCATCTTTTATACAAAAACCTCCTTCATACTCTGCGGTTGCTCTGCTCTTGTCGCCAATTTTTTGCCAAGTCCTTCTATAAATCCCCCCTTACTTATTCCCGGCTGTCAATCATCAAAGATCAGATTAACCTCGGGATTACTCTCCAAAATCGGCAGAGTCAATCTTTCCAATACACTCCCTTCGATAACGCAGCATCTCGGTATCCTGACATCGCCCAGCGCCATTTGGGCAAACTTGGACTCCAGCAGTAAATATAGATCCTTGCCTTTTTGTTCTCTCAACCTCTCATCGGGGTCAAAAAGGTTGAGCCGCTCCAGTTCCATACCCGCCAAAGTCCACTCCAGCGTACCGGGAGGAGGAATGAATTCACCCTCGCGGCAAAACGTCGGGTAGATATCGACCTCCAGCAAATCAATCTCCCGCCGCCAGTTGATTTTATCTAGCAGATAGATGATATCTTCTCTTTCGTCCAAACTATAAATGTCAGTATAATCCTCCCAGGCGTACTCGGAAGGAATCAGCACAATATCCGCCCGCTCGAGCATCGGCACGATCTCGAATATCAGTTGGATGCCGTCTTTGATGTAAGAAACGCTTTTCCATTTCATATCAAATTTAGCTCCGTCCGGCAAAACTATCACTCATATCACCGCCTCTCCGTTAGATTCCCCGGCGGGAAATCAGATACTGTAATTAATAGTCGCAGCAGGCGAAATATATGTCAGTTATTTGCCGATTGCGCAATAATTTGCCGATAGCCTGACCGACTGCACGCCCCGCACCCGGCCACTTTCGATAACAACAAAAAAGAGAGCCTTAGCGGCTCTCTCAGCGGGTCGACAAATTAATTATATTACCCCATTGATGTTCAGTAAAAATAAAATATTGATCAATAATACGATGATGGTAATGGCGGCAAAGACCACAGCGTAAGGAACTGTCAGCAGCTTGTCATGTCTTTTTAGTAAATAAAACGCGATTGTGTCGATTACTACAACAACTATAATCACTCTGACGATTAGTTGCGTAACCAGCATAATATCACTCCTCTTTTATATCCCCGCACTTAAAGATTATTTCTACTATGATTATACAATACTGATCAGATCATTGATATGATATTTATATTGCGCTTTTTATTAAATTTTTAATCAGGTCTACCCCGACATAAAAAAAGGAGAGCCTCAGCGGCTCTCCCATCTGACACTTTTATGATGTAGCGATCAAAACGAACTATTGTACTCCTTTTTTGTGCAGGCAAAATAAAATATTGATCAATAATACTACGATGGTAATGACGATAACGCCCACGGCGAAAGCAAATGTCATCGGCTCCGCTTGAATGCTTATTATATAGAAGGCAATTGTGTCAATTATGGCAACAACCAGAATCACTCTGAGGATCAGTTCCGTAATCAGCTTCATAATATCACCCCTCTTTTTTAATCTGCCATATTCAGCGTTTAAAGCATAATTTCTACTATAATTATACAATAAGTAGCGGATAATTCAAATATTATATTTTTTAACCATTCTACCATATCCGCTTCGCGGATTCTGCTGGCTTTTCCCTTTCGGGAAAATCACAGCTAGAAAATAGTCGCTTTAGCCTCGAAATCAGAGATTTCGGCCTGTGCGCTAAAATCACATCCGCCATCTACAAAAAAGAAGAGCCGTTGCGGCTCTTATTTTAAAAACCCTAGGGACGGGGGCCAGTGGTTTCTATGGTGTTATCTCTCTATAGTGCCAGATTCTATATCTAGAATATAATTCTCGGAACCTTCTTCTCCAAACCATTCAAAATATATTTTACCATCTTTTACTTCATTAATCTTACCAGAATCATATATTGGACTAGCATACATCACAGGTAGTGGACCCAATCTTTTATAATCTCCGCTTTCCAAATCCAATTGATAAATTCCGACATTTGAATCACTTTCATTTTCAATGGATTGGTCATTCCAGAAAAAGTAACCAATATCATCTTTTACTGCTAAACCATCTGCAAACGGAGAGGCAACCATCTCGAATTTATCATTATTTCTATCAATACGCGCAATCCCCATAGGATAATATTCGCTATACGGCACCCATTCAATAATAGATAAGTACAACCAGTTTTCCGTAGTAGTTTCGTAATAAAAAATCCAATCCCGAACAGGTTCTTTGATGATCATTTTCTTGTTACTGCCGTCAATGTCTATTTTATAAATGTAGCTGAGGGTTTCATTCCAAGCACCATCCAGCTTATCCTCATCTACTATCTCATCGGTCTGTACTACATAAAAATAATTCTCATCTGCAAACAACAATTGTTCGTTGGCGCCAAGCGTATATTTCGTATCTGCTTCTTCTGCTGCTGAATTATCTACTGTATCTACAGTAGAGGTTGTTTTGTTATCATCAGCACAACCTGTGATCAGTAAAGACAACAGCAAAGCAATCAAAATCAAGATAACTTTCTTCTTCATATTCTCTACCTCATATTAGTCCGCTTACTCTCCCGTCGCCACGGATTTAACAGCATGCGAGATATCGAAATCCCCTACCCCAAGATAATCTACTATACCGTTGGAGTATTGATAACCGGGAACGTAATAGAAAGGATAACTATAGATCCAAGTGTCCATATACATGAATTCTCCACTGCCGGTAACAATAAAATTCAAAGGTTCAAGCCCTACATCTTTTATAACCGTCAGGACACCGTCACCCAAAAGCTTATAAATATTATTTGGCCCCTCAGGTCCTTCAATTGATCCCTCATATCCTATATAAATATTTTGATTGATTACCGAGTAAGAAAAGTAAGGAGAAGTATCTCTGATACTAAATAACATTTCTTTATCATTCTCATAATCATTATCAGTGACAAGATTTATTTTATAGATTTTATGATCAAAGGTTCCGTAACCTGTTAAGCACGATTCATGAACATAAAGAATACCACCAGCTAAATTAACATTACCACAGGTTCTGTTAACGTCATCATAATACATAAATATGGTCATTTCTTTGGTGTTCAAATCATAAGAACATATATTATTATCATTATCAATATAATAAAGCTTATCATTGAATAGGAACAATTTTCTTATATATAGGTATGTTTTAGGATATGTGAATAATTCAGTTATTGAACCGTCTTGATTAAGGCAGACGATTTTATCGTTATCGAAATCATATTCTGGATTATTATTAATTCTCGGATCAAAGGTATCATATCCCGTATTCATATAAATTTTATCACCATATAATTCAAACGGGTAGATATCCATTCCATACTCTGATCGATAAAGACAATAAGCCTTATTACCATTTAAATCAAATTTTACCAGGTATGAGTAATCTAAAACGCTATCATCCACCAATTGTTCATAAGACATATGCTCGATGAAATACAAATTATTGTCTTTAAGCCGTAAATTGCAGATCTCACCGTTGCCGGCATAGATGATCTGCGATTTTTTCGTAACATTGTTGCACTTGACAACGCTGCATTTATCCGAATCATTGATATTTGTGACCACTATATAAGTATAATCATCATCATAAACTATCACCCCGTCATACATAAAAAGATTGCCTTCCTGACCGGCCAGCTCGTTGTTATATTTACTGTCGTAAGGGATGCGGTAGGAGGGGTCGAGGACACGGCTAATGATCACAGCAATCTGGGCGCGCGTCACATCAGCGTTACCTGCGAAACTGCCGTCAGCCATGCCGGTAAAGATACCGAGCTTATACATGTTTGACACCGCGCTTGCATAATCAACAGGGACTTGATCTAAATCCGGAATGGTGGAAGTATTGATATACTGCGGTGTTGCCTCCGCTTTAGATAACACGCCGTAAAACAAAAAGGCAGCCTGGGCGCGGGTGGCGTTGACCGTATCAGGTTCTTCGGTGTTTTCCAGATCATGGTTGAGCAGGCCATGGTCAGCCGCGTATTCAATATATGGCTGATACCATACGCCTGTGCTGGTACTAATCGAATCTTTATTATAAAGAGCGTACATGCGCGCGGCGACAGCGATCGCCTGCGCCACAGTAAAATTGCTGTCGGGGTTGAATTGTTTGTTGCCTACCCCTTCCATCAGGCCGCTATTGTAAGCGTCTCTGACGCCAGTGTAATACCAGCTACTGGGCTCTACATCTGCAAAAGTCGTCGATGTAAACCCTGTCGCGTCAGTATCCTCAGCCAGACAGCCGCCAGCAAAGACCAACAATAGCACCACCGCCAATAAAACCGCCATGATTTTATGGTTTAGTTTCATTTGCTACCTCCCCAGAGAATACGGCCTCATTATCTACCGCACAAATATACATAAATAAATTATATCTATTTATGTATAAACCTGCTTTTCGACACAATATGCGAAATAATGACATGCCTTAGGCTGTCCCGTAGGGAAAACGACGGCGCTTCGTCTATCTGCCTTCATAACTGAAGGTATGGTGGCAGACTATACCTTTGACAACGAGTGGTCAGAGGGAGAGAGAAGCAATCAGGCTAAATATATTGAGATATTTATTTAACAGTGATAAAATATTGATAAAAATGGACGGTTGCGATAATATTGTCAAGAAAATGAACCGTCTTCTTGCTTGTAAGCTATACTTGCTGTGAAGTGCATTTAAACAAATAAAAATGGATCAAATTATTAAATTTATTGGGGTGAAATATTATGGCAGGTTTTTCAATAATAATACTTGCAATATTGGGAATTATTTCGCTGATAGGGCTTGGGTTAAGTATTGCCGGTTTAGTATTACTGATAATATTTTTGGTGAAGCGAAAAAGAAAATCGAAGGCAAAAAATATATTAAAAATTCTGGGCATTGTCTTTTTGGTTATTGGAATTCCGATGACCTGTGTTTTGCCCGGATTATTAACAATTGGAAACAATGCAGCCATAAACAGCAGTATAAATCCAAAGCAATACCCTGTAACCAATGCGATTGCACATCATGATAATAATAAACTTAAAGATTTGCTGGAAAACGGCGCAAATCCGAACGAGATATACTCCGATATGCCGGCTATATTTTCAGCATCTGATCCTGATGGTAGAGCAAACTCCAAAGCAGTAAAATTATTAATCAACTACCATGCCGCCATTAATGCAGCTTACCCAATTTACAACTTTTCAAATAGTGGCAATTATTATTCAACGCTAATGCAGTATATTTTTATCAGCCCAATAGCAACCGGTAATGAAAACGAGTTGCTAAAAATAATAGATATTTTGCTCCAAAATGGATATGACGCTAACCAAACTGACAACTACGGAAATACTTTACTGATGTTTGCCGCATCAACTTCTACGTATGTTACAAGCCATGATGATTGCAATTTTGCAACCAACTCAGCAAAGCTCTTAATCAATCATGGGGCAAGCATCAATGCTACCGATGAATATGGCAGAACGCCTTTGATGTGGGCGTGTGGTTCCGGAGATACGGATGACTCTGCTAATCAAGATTTAAAACCAACTATTAAATTTAAAGATAGCGGCTTTGCTCCATTTGATTATAGAGTTATAAAATATTTAATTGACAATGGTGCTGATATAAACGCCAAAGATATAAATGGATATACAGCACTTGACTATTTTAAACAAAGTAAAGAATCTGCTAAAACATGGAGCAACTACGATACTGTCGGAAAATCGCAGGCTTATATTGAGGAATGTAAAAAGATAGAAAACATCCTGCAAAGTAAATAACATATTGGAAAGGGAAAAAAGAGCAAGTCAAATCAACCATCCTCCCCCTTCCCTTAATTGAACACGTACAAAAAGCCGCCCCCTCGGGGGCGGCTCACTTTATTCTAAAATATCCGCTTTGCTTTATTCTAAAATATCCGCTTTGCTTTATTCTATCATATCCGTTTTGCTTTATTCTATCATATCCGCTTCGCGTATTTTGCTGGCTTTTCCCTTTCAGCAAAACCGCAGCTAGAAAATAGTCGCTTTAGCCTCGAAATCAAAGATTTCAGCCTGTGCGCTATTGATTTATATTTGTGATATGGTGAAATATCGCCTGCACAAAGATCGGCTTGCGCCAAGTCACGTTCCTGCCGTTAAAAGTGTGCTGCGAGAGCAGCGGCTCGCCGGTATACTCGTCAAAATCAGTGATGATCGCCGTATGCTGGATACGCCAGCGCGTGTTGCGGTATTGGATGATGTCGCCCAGCTCGACTTTGCCCGCAATCTGCTCGCCGTAAGCATCATAATTATCCAGATAATATGTATCGGCCTTGATGCCAAAGCCACTCTCAGTCGAGTTGACGCGGATGTACCAATACAGCGATTCCGCCACCGACCAGCTCACCGAATATCCCCCGCCTGCATACCACCAGGGGTGCGAGCCGCCATAGTCATTGAGCGCCCCACCCGCCCGCAGGCATTGGGAGATAAAATTGGTGCAGTCGTTATCGGCGATATAAATATAAGCGGGATTGGGTGTCAGCGCGTAAGTCAATCCGTACAGCACGGCAGTCTCGCGGTTGTAGATCATTTCGCCCACTTCCTTTCCTTCCTAAATTCTATTGCGGAAAAGAAGATTTATGCCCATACCGCCGCCGGCATAACTTGGAGATGCCACCCGGTTGTTGATATACCGATATGCTGTACATTAATAAAACAAGCACTTCTAAAGTATAAGAAGTGCTTGTTATTGCTTTATTAAACTTATGTATCTAACTCAAAATATTTTAGCAGTTCATCGATCAGTAAATGAAAAGATGTTCCACAAGATATAGAAGAGAAATTATAATTATTTATATCGTCCCTGTTTTCTTCATATAATTTCTCAGCATATTTTTTAGCTGTATTCATGGCATCCCATCCACCCAATAATTTGTAGCTGTTTGGATAAGGTTTATCCAATGCTTTTTCACAGATTTTGGATGCTGGTGAATCACATTTCTTTTCGCAAGTTCGCTCACATGGCTCATCATAGGAATTTTTGCAACCTACCATATATTCCTTCAGTTTTTTGTCAATTACGGAATCATCAGGCGCACCAGCCATTGGATTGCCATGTATCAACATCCAGTATTCAAATTTTGGGATTGTCCAGGCACAACCTATGTTATTATTATCTGCCTCTCTTACAGTATCTTGAAATTCCTGGCCTAACTTTTTAGTATCCACGCCCTTGGCATCCTGATCTGTAACAATCCATATTCTATCATAACATGACCCACATTTAATTGCTTTGTCTAAAAGCGCTTTATGCTGACTAGAACAGTAACCAAGGCATGATCCGTCACCAATATGAATACGGTGCTTATTTTTATTGCTCCTGAGAAATAAGTCATCAATTAACGATTTTAAATATAGAGCCTCGCTTTTTCCATCGCAACATATCAGCCAGCACTCTGGGATATCTATAATTTTTAGTTTTCGACCAGAAGGTTTTTTACTTGGCAAAGACTACACCTCCTGATCGAGAAATTTCGGCACAGCGCCAAAATTCCCTAAAATATACTGTTTACAATAGTCCGCATCATTCCTAACCTTTGTTACGTTATCATCTTTTTTTAATCTGATATCTACCAAAGAATACAGCTCGCTTCTTCCCTCCATATCTTTATCGACAAACCAAATCTCATCACGGCGCAGATATTTCTTATCCATTAGTAAAGCATTATGGGTAGTGAAAATTAATTGCGCTTTGTTTGGATTGGTCTCACTATTCCTAAATAGGTTAATTACTTCCTTTTGTAATAAAGGATGCAACCTTGTATCCAGCTCATCAGCAATTAAAATACCGCCTTCACTTAGCACCTTATCTAATTTGGGGAAAAATGAAATTGCCTTAATAGTCCCATCAGATTCAACCACTAGAGGTACGGTAGAATCTTCAGGAGAATCTATTAATTTGTGTTTAGAATAAACAGCTTTTTTCCCGTCAGTATCATCAACTTCTTTTAATTCAAAACCTGTTATTGTATGATCTGCTTTTTTAATAAAATTTAATAATTTTGATAACTTAATTTCATCTTGATAATATTCCAATACCGGGCTTACTTTTGAAATATAACAAGAATTTACTTTTTTTTCTAATCCCCAGCTATTAAATTTAATCTTTTTAAACCAATCTAATGTTTTTCCAAAAATGCTATCTCCATATCTGATACCCAGATCTGTCAATAATAAAGTTTGAAGTGTTTGTTTACTAATCGCTTCATCAATATATTTAATTTGTTTTTGATAACTTTTTGCGAATACGGAAGTACCGGTACGAACTTTTTTCCCATTTTCTTTTTCATACAAAATTTTATAATTCTTTTTATTTTCTTCTTTAAAATACAAATACTCACTATAGATTTTCTTACGATTACAAATAAAACAGTAAATATATTCTTTATCTTCAATCTTATAGTTGATTTCAAATTCCGTTTGGTCATCTATAAATTCTTTTTTATATATAAAAGGTAAATAAGGAATGGATTCATCTTCACCAATTAATTCTCTGGGATCAACAATAAAACTTGCCATAAATAATATAGCTCGAATAAAATTTGATTTACCTGCACTGTTCGCTCCGTAGATTGCGGCAACCGGAAGCAATTTTTCATCATTACCGGAATCAAGCAAACAATATTCATGTTCATTAATAGGCGCTGCTTCCATATTTAAACAAGCTTCTTCCAAAAAAGAGAAGTAGTTTTTAATTTTAAATTGTAGTAACATAATATTTTCACCTCTAGGCAAAGTATATCACTCCTTTTCTTGTAAAACAAGGGTTTTATGAGAAATTTCCTCACAAATACATGGTTTTATGCTTTATTTATGCCCAAAAGTTCGTATTTATAACCTAAACTAATAAAATTTTGTTTTAATAATTTTTTCCCTACCCCAGCTTGCTCAGTATTTTGCCGTGACAGCGCCAGATGTGCTGGATGCTGTAGTTGAGCTTGATGGCGATCTGCTCCCAGCTGTAGCCGTCGATGTAGCGCAGCCGCAGCAAATCGCGGTCCAACGAAGGCAGCTCGCCGATTGCCTGCTCGATCTCTTCGCGCAGTTCGATCAGCTGGTCGAGCTTATGGTCAATGATCTGCTGGAAATGCTCCCGCCGCACCACCGCCTCGCCGACCGTGTCGGAAGTCTTGCCGCCGCGGGGCAGGCCGTCCAACGGCTGCCGCACAAACAAGCGGTCGATCACCCGCTGTTTTTCCGCCTCCAGATGTTCTATCTCGCGGATTATTGCTATGTACTGCTGCAAACTCTGCTTGTTCATTACGCCTGCCCCCTTTATATTTCTTGGTACTGCCCTTTCTCTGCCATTTGCTCCGCCTCATCGCTCCGCCTCAACCACTCTGCCTCACTGCCCTGCCCGTTGCCGCTCTGCCATTTGCTCCGCCTCAGCCGCGCCACACCCTACCGAAAAACCCTACCGACCGGTTTGCGGGACATATATATAGAGAATAAATTTAATTTAAGATGTTTGAAATAAATTTTCTCTCGCATATGAGGGTATTTATTTTATTATTGGTATGGTTTTAGTAATTACTTAGATAAACCACCAGCTACCAGACGTTATGCTCGTCCCCGGGCACCCTACCGGCAGCCGCGTCCAACTGGTATTGTCTGGTATGTTCGCTGTCCAGAACATAACAACTGGCCATACCGACGCCGCCGACCCACTTATGAACGCGCCAGCTACCGTCCTTGTCACGCTCCAGCCAGCCGCGCTCGCCCCAGCCGCGCACAATCGCCCGCGGTGAAAAACCGGCCTTTTTCAGCTCCTCGTTGAGCACCGTCGTCAGTATAAAAATCTCCTTATCGAAGCCCTGCGACTTGATCACGCCCCACTTGGACACGCCGATATGGTCGCCGAAGTGGTCCTCGTTGGCGGCGATCCAGCAAAGCAGCCAGTCCCAGGCCTGCGCCAGCGGATCGGTCTGCGCGCGTGTGTTCAGCGCCGCCAGCACCGCCTGCGCCAACGCCACCGCCTCATCCCATGACGACTGCTCCGCCAGATCAAAGACAAACCGCGAGGCCAGATAGTCGCCCATCGCCAGAAAGACCAGCGCATTAATCTGCTTGCCCGAATACTCCGGGCATTGCAGCTCCTCGCCGAACCGCCGCTGCAGCTCAAACAAAGGCGTTTTCTGTCCGTCCAGCCATGCGGTCAGCCGCGCGATATACAAACGCCCTGCCTGCCCGTAGTTATCGTTGACCGCGTTCGCCAGCTCCGGCGGCGTTAGTCCTGGCGGGTAGTCGCCTTCCTGCAAATAGAGCTCGATCACCCGCGCCAGCGCGCCCTCCATCGAAAGGTCCTCGCCCAACGGCTGCTCGCCGGTGGAAAGGAATATCAGCCGCCACTCACCCAGACGCTCCAGTCCGCCCTGCTTGGTGCCGCGTCCCTTGCCCTGCCCCTGACAAAGCCCGTAGACCAGCTTTTTGGTGCCGCCGCCGTTCCTGCCGCTGTAATCAAAATTGAGCGTTTGCAACTCGTCCACGCCCATCGGCAGCGAATGGAAGAAAGCCGCCGCCCGCTCCAGCCCCACCGCGGTGCTGTTGAACGAACGCCAGAGCTTGTCGGGATTGCCCCAGACACTGATCGCCGCCTTCAAAGCCACGCTTTTGCCGATACCGCTGCGCGTGCCCCAGAGGTGGACAAAGAAGCTCTGCCCCTCCAGCAAACCCAGCAAGGGAGAGGCAAACGAGGCCGCCAGCAGCGCCCTTAGCGGCAGACTGCCCCGCGCCCGCCTGACCGCTTTCAGCCACTTATTGAAGCTACCCTTATCACAGATCGCCTCGTAGACACTTTTAAAGGCTGCCTCGCCGTCGAACGCCAGCTCTTCGCTATAAGGCGAAAAGCGCAGCCCGTCCACCCAACCGGCGCGGCCGACGCTCTCCGAAAGCAGCAGATTGGCACAGTTGGCCGTCTCGAAATCGGAGAGAAATCCCACCAATGCTTTAGCTGTGACGCTGGTCACCTGCACGCCGCAATCAGATAACGCCACAATATCCTTAGACGCGGCGATCATGCTCTTATCGACGATCACATCACGCCAGCGCCGGTCACGGTAAAAGTTGAGCCGCACCTTCTCGCTGCCGCTTTCAACATTTTTCAACCGTTCAGAGGGGAATATCAAATGCGGACAGGCCATCTCGTGCCCGCCGCCGCGTGCCGCCCTGGAGGTGACAATCGACTGACCCTCGATCTCCCAGCCCGGCGGCAGATAAAAGCGGCTGATAAATTCCGCGTTGCCCGGCAGCCCCGTCAGCGACTGTAGCTGCTGCTGCTCTGGAATAGCCGCATTCTGCCGCCGTAGCCGCGCTTTGTACATTTTTACCGCTTTGTTCAATTCGGAAGCCCGGTAGCATGGCTGCGCTGCCAGCAGCTCTTTGGCCTGAAAATAGCCGGGTGAATTGCGCTGCTCAAGGCTGACCAGCAAGCCGATAATTTCATCACCGCACAGCTCTCCCAGGCTTTGCAGCGGCAGCCGCGCCGTCAGCGCTTGCAGCTCCTTTTGCTCGGCGATAGCAGCCGCTGCCGCCGCGATCTCCGCTTTGCTGTTGCCGACCCGCAACCCCTGCACGCCGTTTGCCTCCGCCGCCAACTCACGTTTACTGACCTGATTGTTGATCTCCTGCACCGACACAATCTCCGCTTTGCCCGCCGCGTCTCCTATCCCCTGCGCGCCATCCATTTTGCTTGTATCACTTTTTTGATACGTCTTACCCCTGCTAGTAGGTATTATTGCCCGTTGTTCACCACTGTCGCTTAACGGCATATCACTCTTTTGATATGTATTTCCGCCCCCGGGAGATAAAATTCGCTGCAGATCCGTGCCCTGCTGATAGCGGCAAACGCTTGTAACAACCGCCGCCACTTCCCGCTCTGATAAAGGCGGTTGGCAACGGCAGCAGTTTTCCTCTTGCAAGGCTGCGGATAACGCCGCGTCGGATAAACCCCGCGCCCGCAGAGACGCGCCGAGCCGGAACAGCCCGTCGTTCCTCTCCCCTTCGCTGAAGACGATAGGACGGTAAGGCGTCAACCCCTGCCCTGCCGCAGCCCCCGGCGCGGCAAAGCCGCTGTAATTATCTTCTTTTTGCAGCAGCTCCAGCCAAGCCGCCGGTAAATCAGCCAAAGCTAGCTGCCGCGGCGACTTGCCCTTGGCCCAGTGGTAATTATTACCGGAAATATGATTGGAAGGTGCTGCCACAATATAGCCGCCGTCACCGCGAATATCCAGGCAAGTGCGCAGCCCCACTTTATTCTTGACCGCCACGCCGGGATGACGGAACAGCAGATGCCGCCCACCGCCGCCCGTGATCTGCGTCCAGCTCGGCGGCAACTGCCCTATTTCTGCAACTAAAGACATCAGGCTCTTCTTGCCAGCCTCGCCGTCCACGTCAATAACGATAATGCCGCTGATCTCGCCGCAGGCAATGCCGATATTTGCGTCCGGCCAGCGCCGCCACCATTCGCGGATCTGCCGCGGGTCAATAGATGCGCTATGCACGCCGCCGCCTACAAGAGGATGCTTGCCCGGCGAGCCACAGCCGCCGTCGCCGCAGGAACAGCCCCCGTTGATTATGTAATTAAGCGGCAATACCGCCAACCCCAGCCTGGCATAATTAACAGCCGTCTCGGACTTCCCCACAGCATTCAGCTCCTTTGCTTTAATCGTACAGATATTACTTTAGCGTTACTTCTGCTTCCTCACGCCCAGCACCAGGCGGTTGTTGACGCTGACATACGGCTCAACCCAGTCAGGCAGCCGCCCGCCGTTTTGCTGCTGTTGCTGGCGCACAAATTTATTTAAGGCCTGCGCCTGAATAGTCGGCTTGATCAGCTCCGCCAGACTGCGCCGTCGCAGCCGGTTAAAAAACTGCCTGCCCACTGGCTGTACCAGCGAAGCATATTGCCTGCTACTGAGATAATACGTTTCCCCGTCATAATTAAAACTCTGCAGCTTGGAGCTTTCCATCGCCTCGACGATCTGCTGCTCGGTGCGCTCAATCTGAGCGTTGAGCTTGTCCAGGCAAAGTTTGAGGTCGTCCTTGCTCTGACGCAGCCGCTGTAGCGCCGCCGCCCTCTCTAAAATTTCCTGCATAAAAATAACTCCCTTCATATTATATATAGTCTTGTGTTTGCTGCCGGTGCGGAACCCGCCCGCTAAATAGATAAACAATATCAGTAATGCCATACAGGAAAAAGCGATCGCTGTTTGCTGTCCGAAAGGCGCCGCGGTTGGCGATTCCATCGCCCCGGCCGCGGCGAATGTTAAAAATAACATCGCCACCGCCGCCCCAGAAAATATTTTTGTTTTCATCAAATCATCTCCCCGCCTCTCTCGATTTACCTCTCCGCTTTACAATTCTGCTTGATCGTTGCGCCTGACTCTGACGTTGTCCGCCCGCTTAATCCACCCTGCCGTCCCACTTTTGTAACTTTTCAAGTTACTTATTTATTAAAAAAAATCGGCGCCGGGTTGGCAATCGCCAAGATGCGAATTAATTTCTCCGCCTCCTCGCTGCCGATTAAACCTCTGGCCATTTTCCACATAAATGCAGCTTCAGACATTCCCATCTCTTTGGCTACGTCTGTTTTGGTCATGCCGTTTTTGGCGATTTCTTGATTAAGTAAGCGAATATCCATCAAACCCCTCCTCTGGAAAATTTTGTAAATAACTTTTTAAGTTACTTTTAGTCTAACGGATTGCTAGTATCTTGTCAAGTTATTTTTAAATTATTTTTAAAACTCTTGTCAACTGAAAAGATATTTGTTATAATTCATTTAAAGGAGTATAAATAAATGCAAATAGGCTCACGAATCCGGGAATTAAGAATAAAGAAGGGGCTGACGCAGGAAGATCTGGCTTCGGCTGTCAATACCAGCAAACAGAACATTCATAAATATGAAAACGGCATCATCACTAACATTCCTCTGGACAAAATCGAAGGCATCGCCCAAAAGCTGGAAGTTTCGCCGGCCTACCTGATGGGCTGGGAGGACAAAGACGGAGCCCCGATGCAGCCTTCCCAGATGATACCGATATTGCACAGCATCTCAGCCAACCGCCCGCTGCTGTCCCAGGAACAAATCGAGGATTATATTTACACCGACGTCAAAGACAGCGGTGAATATTTTGCGTTGCGCGTCCAAGGCGACAGCATGGACGCGGTCAGCATCAATGACGGCGACCTGTTGATCGTCCGCGTGCAGCAAGAAGTCAAAAATAACGATTTCGCAGTAGTTATAGTCAATAATAACGCCGCCGTCAGGCAATACCGCCTGGAAGAAGAAACGGTAACGCTGCTGCCGCATTCACGCAACCCCTATTACCAACCGCAAACTTTTGACATCAACCAAAGCCGCCTGCAAATCATCGGCAAAGTTGTCAAGATCGAAAAGGGCGTAAAAAAACGCCCGCCGGTTTTGGACGAACGTATCGAAGCCATGACTGAGGGTGTTCAGGAATACCGCGACCTTTGCGAAGCGATCGCCGCCCTGCCTGCCGAGCGGCAGAAAAAGGTTATAGAAGCCGCCTTGTTTCTGGTCAATCAGGAAAAGAAGAATAATTAGCTTTTTTTAAAATCCAATTCTGCTTTGCTCGAGCGCTCCCTTTGAGGGAGCGCCTTTTTTATACCGCTACCATACCAGTCAACGGCATAAAACCTGACAGACGGGAGGCCGCCAACGACGAAAGGCGATAACAGCGGCGCTATGGTAGCCGCAAAATATTAATCATTAATATATTAATCAAACAAAGTGCCAAGCATATCCTTGATTATCTCTTTTGCTTTGTCGGATGATAGCTCCCTTAGCTGTTGCAAAAGCTGGCAAAGTAGTGCGACATTCTCTTCGGTCATATTAAATGTCCTTTCCGCGCCGGCTGGTGCTTTTTATTTGCTACTATATTTGCTACATCTAATATAACATATTCTGACAAATTCTTCATTAATAATCGTTCGTCAACTTCCGAGTATAATTCGCGCGTTTCGACAATTTTCGATACATGATTCGACAAAATCATCTCCTAAACCGCAGCTTGAATGATTTAGTAATAAAACATATTATCAGTAAACCAATATAAATTCCCTCCGCTTCGACATGGATTTACAAGAACAGGCATACCCGACGTCGGGTATGCCTGTTCTATTTCGACAATAGCTTTATTTCTTCTTATATTGCTCGAGAAAATCTTTTTCCAAAACGTCGACTTGATCCAAAAGCGCGCCGGCCTGCTTGGTCACTGCCGCGGCATCTTTACTTTTGACAGACCTTTGCAGGTCGTCAATGGCGTTTTGGAAACTGGCGACATCATTATTATAGTCGGCTTTAAGCTTTGTTTTTAGATCGCCCCATAAGCTAAGCGCGTTGGAGCAATTGGTGGTGGCAGCTTCCCACTCGTATTTTTCAGCGTTGAGTATGATTTCGCGGCCCAGATAATCGAGCCTGCCCAGATCGGTGGGAACAATAGTTTTATAGTAGTCGTAAACATCGGGCAGAAATTTTAGAATCTTGTTGGCCTCCGCTCTGGCGTCATAAGGCATTTCTGCGCTGACAGCGGTACTAAGGCCTTTAATCGCGTTGCTGAGGCCGCTAATTGTATCGCTTGATACTTTTGCTTTTTTCAGCGTTGGTTTTACTTTAGTGAAATCGCTTTCGATTTCGGTAACCTTGCTTTGAGCCGCCATCCAGTCATTAGCCGCGATATTATCCAGCACATCCCCGGCGGCGGACTCGATTTTATCCAGTTGCTTAGGCGGATCGGTAGTGGAGACCTTGGTTCCGGTATTTTTACAACCGGCAAAGGCGCAGATGATCGCTACCACCAACAGTATCAGGAACAGCTTCTTTATCATAAAAACACCTCAATTATCATACTGTTTTTTATATTATGCAATTTTTTAGCTTATTTTATTATTTAACCCGCCGGTTGGGCGCGCGCACCGGCGTCCATCTCGGTCAGCAAAACGTCGGTATCGAGGCAATAGCCAAGGCCGTTGGTGGTTAAAACGATAGTCCCCGACCGGAAAGTACCGTAAACCTTGGCGCCGATCTTAGCAAACCGCTGCAATACCCGCCAATGCGGATGGTTGTTGGGATTATTGATGCCGGCGCTGATAATCACCGTCCTGGGTTGCACAACATTTAAAAAATCGCTTGTCGAAGAGGTTTTGGAGCCGTGATGCGCAGCTTTTAAAACATCCGCCTGGCGGAAATATTTCAGCCCCATTTGCTCGGCTGCGCTTTGGATGTCGCCGGTCAGCAGTATTGAGACATTGTGGTAATCGATCTGGGTGACCACGCTGTTATTATTGGCATTGCTCTGCCCGTCGGCAATATCGATGATCCGCAGCGACAATTCGCCGCCAACAGCGATAACCATATTCTCGTCGCCGGTATATATGCAGCCCTCTTCACCGGATGCCGCCGCCTGGTACTCACGATAAATTTCCGTGTCCGCCGTATCGCCGCTGTCGATGAGCCGCGACACGGAAAAGGCGCCGAGCACGGCGGGCAGGCCGCCGATATGGTCGCCATGCATATGGCTGGCGATCACCAGATCAAGATTGCCGTCGACATAAGGCTTGATATAGTTGACTACAGCCTGCCCGTATTGCTTGCCGCCGCCGTCAATCAGCGCCTCAAAATCGCCAAAATCGACAAATGTCGCATCACCCTGGCCGACGTCAATAAAATGTACATGCAAAAATTGGCTTTGGTCGCCGGTCAGCACGACATCGCTGTTAGCGGCGGCGTCCCATCCCACATAGATGCCGTAGGCCGTAAAGACCGAGCGCGGTGAAAGACATTTATTGCCGCTGGGGTTTACCTGGGAAGCCAAGACAGCGGCTTTTTGCCCATCAATACTAAAACCGCGCTCTGCTGCCGTAGCGCCGGAGGCTGTGGCCGCGCGCGCTGCTCTTGCCGCCTCTCCAAACGGCGGCGGCACATCTTGGCCACGGTTGCTAAACGGCATAGTAAAGCCGGAACCAACCACCTGGTCGGCCACTTGGATCTCAATATCCACATTTGATGACTGCACAAAAACAAACAAAAAAATAAAAACAGCTACAACTGTTATCTTTTTCATAAAATCTGCCCTTCTTGTTTAGCTATTCACTAGCATTTGATATTTGGCAGATATTTATAAAAAAATATTATTTAGTTTTATTAATTACCAATTATTGTAAATTGTATTTAGTTTTGATATAATTTTTATATATGTATATAATTAGGAAGAGAAATTAATATTTTAATGATCATCCAGAGGGAAGGAAGTGGAGCAATAATCTTTAGTGAGACTTTAGCTGTCATACATTTTGAATTTGAAGGAGGTAATATATGATTTTCACACACTGGAAAAAAGGTTTGCTGATGCTGCTAATGGTATGCCTGCTGATCACATTAGTTTCAGGCGCGGCATTGGCATCACCACCAACGGATTACGCCCCTGTGGCATACCCGTCGTTCAGCTCGACGGACGGCCTGACACTGTCAGGAACAACAACACCCAGCCTGGATGTTGCCAACAGCCGCATCCAAATAGTGCCCTACGACTATATACAGGTCGGCGGCGTGTTTACTACCGATAAAGTTTCGATGGGCAGCAACGGCTTCTCCATGGCGGCACAGGTCTATTGCGGCCCGACATCTGCCCAGGCCGACGGTTTTGCTTTAGTGCTGTCCAAGAACACCAAAGTATGTATTTATGATGGATCCGGCATCGGCACTGGCGGTTCCCTCGGCTATGCAGGGATGTATAACAGCATCGCGGTACAGTATTTTACATACTCCAGTTCGAATATAGCGCTGGGCATCGATGGGAATCAAAATAGAAACAACAGTGATTATGTTGGATTTGAGGTGCCCATAGACGGCTCTGTCTATATGTGGCTGGACTATAACGCGGCTAATACCACGTTAGCTGTCTACGCCAGTACCACCAGCACCCGTCCGGCTGATCCAGTTACGATATATTCTATCGATTTAAGCAGTTACGGCGATTATTATATCGGCGTGACCTCAGCGACCGGCGGCAGTTACCAGGAATACGCGCTGGCACAATGGTATTATGACGCCGCTTATCACAGCGACAGCCTTAAGCTCGACGGCAGCATCAATTACACCAGTACCCTGGCCGCCGAGGATATCATCGCCCAGTCTGCCACCAATGTTACCAGCTCATCCGCCACGCTGCGCGGCCAGTGGGGCAGCAATTACGACAGCTATAATAAGAGTTTTGAATATAAAAAAGGAGAGAGCGGCAGCATATCCACTGTGGCTGCGACAGCCGACGGCACGGCCGACATTAGCAGACTGACTACCGACTCCACCTATTATTTCTGCGCTTGCGCAACCGATGGAACCACCAATGCGGCAAGCGTTTGGCAGACATTCACCACGGAGAATCAACTGACGGTGTCCGGCAACGCCGCCCCCTATTATTTGGGTATTGCTCTTGTCGCCAACGACAACGGCAGCTATTCGGTTCATCCCGGCATGGAAATCACTATCGAGAGCACCGACAGTGATGATAAGATCCGTAGTATCACCGTCAACGGCACGGTTATTAGTAAGCCCTGGACCTTTACTATCACCGGCAACACCACAGTGGTTGTCACTACGGAAGAAAACACCGGCGACTTCTGGGTCTATGACGGCGAATACGTTTACGGCGTCTATGACGAGGATAGCACCTATGACGACATCGACTGGAACGATGCCGTCGATTCCTCAGTTGACCCGCTTGACGGCGCTTACAGCAACGCCAATGTCTATATATTGGATTACGAAGAGATATACATTGACCAGCTAAATCTGGGTTTGGGCAGCGTCATCTGCAAAGATGACTACGACTCTTACTTCTATTTGTACGGTAGTAACGAGGACAGTTATCTGATTGCCGACAGCCTCATCAATACCTACGACAGCGGCGACGTCTATATCGAAGATCTCGACGTATATGTCAATTCCATCTATATCAACGACGAGCTGGATATTTCTGATGGTTCTCACGTAATGGCCGATACCGTAACCATTGTCATCAATTGTTGCGGCATTGATATAGAGGGCAACTCAACATTGACTGCCGGCACGATTTACGCGGCAGTTGACCCCTATTACGACTACGGCGCCTATATTTGGGCCTACGATAACAGCGTTTTGACAGCGGACGACATTACCGGCACCCTCTATCTGGGAGCAAACGCAAACGCTGTCATCAACATCACTAACGATGTGGTAACCAACCGCCTTGAAACCTATGAATTTGAAGATTATGGTAATAACGCCCTAATTAACATCGGCGGCAACCTGACTGTAAACGAAGGTTTCACAAGCCTTAAAAACACGTCATTACTGAACGTTGGCGGCACCATCACAACTGCTGACGGCAACAATATCTACTCACTTAACGCAGCGATCCTTAACGCCGCCGCCGACAGCAACACGCCGTATTACAATGATACTGACGAGGCTTATGTCCGCACCACTTTGACCGACCTGCCACCCAACACGCTGATGCACTTTGTCACCTCCGGCGGTACAAATAATATGGACTTCCTCGCCCGTACCAATTACGCCGGTATACTGACCGTCTGGCTGATCCCGCACGGCGGCACCATCGCAGCTTATACAACAGATAGCATGATGGTGGAATATGTCGGCTCGAGTGCTATCGGCAATGTTGATGCGACTATCGCCATGGTGCATACCGTAACTGTCACTGACGTTGCCGTTACCGCCGACGTACCGGAAGAACAGGTATCCGGCCAGGCCGTCAGCTATGACAATATCGTAGCTGTTGTCAGCGACGATCAGACCTTTGTCCCTGATTACGACAGCTATCTTGATGTTTACCTGATGAATGCCAACGAACAAGAAGTGGAATTGGATACTCCGCTGGCGGAAGGCACCTATTATCTGACAATCTGCTATGCAGACGAAGGTAGTTTTTATCACGGCACCGCCACCTACACCGTACACGTCCGTGACCAGCGTACTATCACCTTTGACGCCAACGGCGGCAGCGCTGTTTCAGACGTGCTGGCCTGGAAAGGCGACGACCTGACACTGCCCTCATCTACCCGCAGCGGTTACCGCTTAACCGGCTGGTCCGACGGTGCTCTTACCTATGCGGCGGGCGCTGCCTATCCGGTTTACGTGGATAGCACATTGACCGCCCAATGGACCAAGAGGTCCAGCGGCGGATCCACCGCAACTTATTACACGATCACCGCCACAGCCGGCGAGGGCGGCAGCATTTCGCCTACCGGCAGCGTCAGCGTCGAAAAAGGCAGTACAAAATACTTCAAAATCACACCAGATCAAGGCTATGTAATAGATGACGTAGTGGTAGACGGCGAAAGCGTCGGAAATGTCGCCAATTTCCTCTTTGACAACATCACCGCCAACCACACCATCAAAGCCACCTTTGTTGAGGGAGAAGCGACCAATCTCACCGATCAATACACTGACCTTGTCCCAGGCTCCTGGTATATGGACGGCGTCAATTATGTTCTGACTGCCGGACTGTTCAATGGTACTTCGGCTGATAAATTCAGCCCCGATTTGGCAATGACCAGAGCCATGCTGGTAACAGTATTATGGCGGCTTAGCGGCACAACGGACACCAGCATCAATAGCTTTAATGATGTTGAAACAGACCTCTGGTATTCCGTCGCGGTCAAATGGGCGGCAGCTAACGGCATTGTCAGCGGCTTTGGCAATAATATGTTCCGACCCAATGACAATATCACCCGCGAGCAGATGGCGTTAATCTTATACAATTACGCCAATTTTATGGGTTATGACACCACTCAAGGCGGCATGGCGATCCGCGAATATGCCGACTACGGCGATATTTCCGACTGGGCTGGGGAAGCAATGGCCTGGGCCAACGCTACCGGCCTGATCACCGGCCGCACCGATACGACGCTCGCTCCAAACGGCACCGCCACCCGCGCCGAGGTCGCAACCATACTGATGCGCTTCATCGCATACTATACAAAGTAACTAAAACATCATCACGCGAGCTAGTGCATTAGCTGTGATTTTACCGCAAGGTAAAAGCCAGCTAGGTCGACGCTCGCTCCAAACGGCACCGCCACCCGCGCCGAGGTCGCGACGATACTGATGCGCTTCATCGAATATTACAGCAAGTAACCACTAGCAATACTTCAGACCCTCCCAAAGTTAATCTACCGCACCAGCGGAATATCTAAAAAAACAAAGCTGACGCCATTTTTTCAAACGGCGTCAGCTTTGTTTTATTCTTAAGACGTTAGTTTACGCAGAAACAAAAATATTCGCCAACCAGATGTTTAGACTGATTACTCCTATCGATTTATTTGACGAAAAATGTTGAGTATTATACATTATTATTTTATATTTATTATTATTTTGCTCTGTATATATTTATTTACTTTTTAGCTATATACATTATTTTTCAATATTTATTATTATTACTTAGTTTTTTTTTATAATCATATAAAATGCAATCTTATATATAACAAGGTAATTTTCTGAATTTAATAACTAGGGTTATCTTAAAAATATTTTTTTTAAATAAATTTTTATATATAATATTGTATAATTTATTTTGTAATAAAAAGTCGCTTTTTTGGTTATGCAATAATCCGCAGTATAACCATCGTTTGTAAAAATTAGCGTTCGCTAATTTTTTGAATATCATATCCATATTTAACAGGACAATCCATTTTTTGCCTTTGCCTAATAAATATATTCATGCTATTATACTCAAGTATTTTTATAATTTTATTTATTAGGTGTATCCTGGAAGTAATTAACATCGGATACGAGCAATTTTGTAAAGGGGGTGATAATGTTTTAGATATGACAATCAGATGAAGAGTGGGGGGTGGATAGGTCTATCTTGGTAGAGACTTGTGACAAAATTAGTTCTTATTTTAATTATATTTATTTCTGTGCATATCATGTTCTGTAGTAAAAACAAAAATACTGTTACAAGTCACAAAATTTATGTTTATTGAAGATAATAAGACATTTTCAAAAATACATTCAAGAAAGGAATTACTTAAATGGGAATTTATTTAACAGTTCTTATTATTTATATGGCAGCGATGGTCGTTATCGGTATTGTTGGTTCAAAAAACACCAAAAATACCGAGGATTATCTTATAGCCAGTGGTAAAATGGACTTAAAATTAGTTGTAGCTTCATTATTCGCTAACATGATCAGCGGATTCTTTATTATTGGTTCTATGGGCATGGACTATGTCAGCGCTTGGGCTGACTTAGCGCTTTTAACCGGTCCCGCTGGTATCAGTTATATGATTTTAGGCATTGTGTTTGCGCCGAAGATCAAAAGGACTTTACAAAGAACAGGCAGATTCACTATACCTGACATGTTTAGAATGCGCTTCGGCGTAGCCGCTGGTTTGATTGCGGCAATCGTACTGCTTCTGCCGTTCTTGGCCTTTGCCGGCGGCCAGATTGAAGCAATTCAGTCGATTATTTCCACTATCTTTGGTATCGATCCCATTTGGGCAGTCATAGTCATTACTGTCTGCGTTGTTGTCTACAGCATCTTCGGCGGTATGTGGTCTCTGGCTTACACGATGATAGTTCAGGCTGTCATTATCTGGATCGGCATGATCGTAGCCGTATTTGTCGCTCTTAAAGCGCCAGGCGTCGACTTTGGAACAATGGTTGCTGCCTTAGGTGCTGATCACTTCAAGTTGTCTGGCTATACCACTCTCGGCGGCGGTATCGCCTTTGGTGCCTCGATTTTCTTAGCAACCTTCCCCGGACAGGATATGTGGCAGCGTGCTGCGGCAGCTAAAGATATCAGCACCGCGCGTAAAGCATTCATCATCTTTGGCGCCTTGGCTATCGGCCTTGGTGTTTTGAACTTCTTAATTGCCCTTCCGGGTGCATACCTCTACCCCGGCCTCGAAAATCCGGAAATGTTGTTCGGCATCATGATCAACGATTTGATGTCACCGGCAATTGGTGCCATCGTGGTCGCGGCTCTGATTTCGGCCATCCTTTCAACTGCGGCAGCTTGCGCTCTGGTTATCGGCATGCTGGTTGTTAATGATATTTATAAACCGTTTATCGCACCGAATAGATCAGACAAACATTATCTTACTGCCAACCGTATCGTCTTGGCTTTAGCATGTGTCGTATCGCTGATTTTCGTATTCTTATTCCCGAGCGCCATCAGCATGCTCTACATGGCCTGCAATATGATGGTTTGCTCTCTCCTATTCCCTGTATTCGCAGTCTTCTTCTCCAAAAAAGCCACCGGAATGGGCTGCGTTTTATCCATGTTATTAGGCGGCGCTGCCGACCTTATCTGGCATTTCAGCGGAAACCCCGGCGGTATTTCCGACCTTTATATCGGTTTAATATTCGCTTTAATCGGTTACTTAATTGGTAATGCCGTTGGCAAAAAGACCGATCCCGCTATTGTTGCTAAATTCTTTGATGCAGATGATGAGGAGCCCGCTAAGGTAGCTACTCAAGAGGCATAAAGTCACAGGCATAACAGATGCTTTAGATGAGACAATGCCTTGAGCCTTTGTTAAACTGTAGCAGTTTTAGTTAATTATTAAAAATGGCAGGAAGCTTTGCTTCCTGCCATTTTTGTATGCTGAGGCTGATGCGCTTCAGCAAATACTACAATAGTTTTTAGCAATAAAATACAGACTAACAGGCCCCTTAAGTTTAATCTACCTAACCTTCGGAGCGCTTCTCCTCAATTGATCAATAATGCCTTGCTGTATATTGTTGTTTGTTTTTTGTCATATTAAATCCTTCTTTTTCATTCGTCGCCGGAAAATCACTTAGCATACAATAAGCAATTTTCAGAATATAATAACAAACTTCATTAATATTTTTACTTTCTTTAATTTATATTCATATAAAAAATAGCATAGTTTATAGTTTTCATTTATTTAATAATCTGCAGTATAACAGCTATTTAAAAGAATTTAGCCTACGCTAATTTCTGAATATGCCATCCATAGATAGCAGCACTGTTAAATTTCTATCCCTTGTCTGATAGAGATATTTATGCTACTATATGAAGTATTGTTATACATTTATTAATTTTTACAGTTAATTAATGTATAAGAGGGGTTGGTGAAGGGGGTGATAATGTTTAAAATAAGGAGTAATAGCAGGAGGAGGTGAAGAGGACTTTTAGGGTAGAGACTTGCAACATAGTTTATTTTTATGTATTTTTTATTAATATAAATAATTATGCTGTTTTGCAGCAAAAATATGAAGCTGTTGTAAGTCGAAAAATTGATATTCATTGTAGGTTAATAAGACAAAGAATAACATGCAAAAATGACAATAACGACGACATCCAATAATGACAACGTTCAAGAATAACATTCACTAATAACGTTCAAGAATAACATTAATTAAAGGAAGGAATTAAATTATATGGCAATTTATTTAACTGTTCTTATTATTTATATGGCTATTATGGTTGTTTTGGGCCTGATGGGCGCCAAAAAATGCCTGGATACCGAGGACTTTCTTATCGCCAGTGGTAAAATGGACTTAAAATTTGTCACAGCGTCATTATTCGCAAACATGATCAGTGGATTCTTCATTATCGGTTCTGTCGGCATGGACTATGTCAGCGCTTGGTCTGACTTAGCACTCTTAACCGGTCCGGCAGGCATCAGTTACATATTATTAGGTATTCTGTTTGCAGGCAAGATCAAGAAAGTTTTACAAAGAACCGGCAGATTCACTATCCCGGATATGTTTGCCCTGCGTTATGGCAGACCTGCCGCTTTGCTTGCCGCAATCATGCTGATTATCGTATTCTTAGGTTTTTGCGGTGGCCAGATCGAAGCCATTCAGTCGGTTTTCACCACTATTTTCCATCTCGATTCCATAGCGGCAGTTATAATCATTACTGCTTGCGTTATTATCTATAGTATCTTCGGCGGCATGTGGTCGCTGGCTTACACGATGATCGTCCAGGCTGTGATTATCTGGATCGGTATGATTATAGCCGCGTTCGTTTCCATGAAAGCACCGGGCGTCGACTTGGGAACCATGGTCGCTGCCTTAGGAGCTGACCATTTCAAACTGTCGGGCTATACAACCCTGTCAGGCGGCATCGCCTTTGGTCTCTCGATGGGCTTAGCTACCTTCCCCGGCCAGGATATGTGGCAGCGTGCTGCAGCGGCTAAGGATATCCCCACCGCGCGCAAAGCTTTCCTTATCTTTGGTATTTTGGCAATCGGCCTTGGTGTTGTTAACTTTTTCATTGCCCTCCCGGGTGCATACATGTATCCCGGTCTCGAAAATCCGGAATCTTTATTCGCCGTTATGATCGGCAATCTGATGTCTCCGTGGATCGGCTCGATCGTAGTCGCGGCTCTTATTTCCGCCATTCTTTCAACTGCAGCCGCCTGCGCTCTGGTTATCGGCATGCTGGTTGTTAATGATATTTATAAACCGTATATCGCACCGAACAAACCCGACCATCATTATCTTACCGCCAACCGTATCGTCTTGGCGATTGCCGGCGCAGTCTCGATGATTTTCGTAGCTGTGTTCCCGAGCGCCATCAGCATGCTCTACATGGCCTGCAATATGCAAGTAACTTCGCTGCTCTTCCCCGTATTCGCGGCCTTCTTCTCCAAGAAAGTCACGCCGTTGGGCGGCCTGTTATCCATTATCATCGGCGGCGGTTCCAACCTTGTCTGGCTTGCGCTGGGAGTTCCCGGCGGTTTCCCCGACTTCTATGTCGGCTTAATCGGCGCTGTTGTCGGTATGATTATCGGTACTGCTATCGGCAAACCGGCTACCATGGAACAGCTTGCTCCGTTCCACGATGATTTATATGCAGAATATGAAAAAACCCAAAAAGCAGTTGCTCAGGAGGCATAATTATGAAACTCATCGACGCTCATACCCATCTGGGCTATTGGGGCCATC